>Ga0137313_1000471_pt1 | contig 12854 bp, 10 predicted proteins | sample EasRivERMZT166_2_FD_102287 | JGI IMG/M metagenome (GOLD analysis project Ga0137313, IMG submission 102287) | Soil microbial communities from meander-bound floodplain in the East River, Colorado, USA - East River MetaG ERMZT166_2 | ecosystem: Environmental > Terrestrial > Soil > Floodplain ...
TTACCAGGACAGCGTTCCTGCTCGTCACTGGAAAAGCGCGGCGATCTTGCCGCGGTCTGGAGCGCGCACGATCCCCTTTTCGGTGATAAGCGCGGTGACGAGCTCCGCGGGCGTGACGTCGAATACGGGATTGCGCACGCTGACCCCGGGCGGCGCCCACTCGAGCCCCGCGTGGCCTCGCACTTCCGAAGGGTCGCGCTCCTCAATGACGATCGCGCCGCCGTGGTCGAGCGCGCGATCGATGGTGGAGAGCGGGGCGGCGACGTAGAACGGGATGCCGTGGCGCCGCGCGAGGACGGCGATCATGTAAGTGCCGATCTTGTTGGCGACGTCGCCATTGGCGGCCACGCGGTCGGCGCCCACGATTACGGCGTCGATCTCGCCGCGGCTCATGAGGTGCCCGGACATGCCGTCGGTGACGAGCGTCACCGGTATACCGTCCTGCTGGAGCTCCCATGCCGTCAAGCGGGCGCCCTGGAGGAAGGGGCGCGTCTCGTCAACGATGACCGAAATGCGCTTGCCTGCTGCGATCGCGCTGCGGACGACGCCGAGCGCTGTTCCATAGCCGGCGGTTGCCAGCGCCCCGGCGTTGCAGTGGGTGAAGATCCGCGCCGGGTCCGCAAGCAACGCTGCGCCACGCTCGCCCAACGCACGATTGGCCGCGACGTCGTCGGCCACGATGCGCCGCGCTTCGTCGAGCAGGCGCGCCGCGATGTCTGCAGGCCGCGCCTGCTTCGTGGCGTTGAGGGCGGCCTTCATGCGTTCGAGCGCCCAGAACAGGTTGACGGCCGTGGGGCGTGCGGCCGCGAGCACCGCGAACGCCTGGTCGAGGCCTGACGCGAATTCCCGCTGCGGGACGTCCTTCAGCCGGGCTGCTTCAAGCGCAATCCCGCAGGCCGCCGCGCAGCCGATGGCAGGCGCCCCGCGGATTACCATCGCGCGGATCGCGTCCGCGACCTCCCGAGCCGTGGCACATGCGACGAACTCGACGCGCGCGGGAAGGAGCCGCTGGTCGAGCAGCTCGAGCCGGCCCGCGCGCCAGCGCAGCGTCTCGATATTCGACGGGTGAGAGATAAAGGAAGGTTGAGACGCCAAGGTTACCGTGCCCGCGGGGGGTGAGCGTCAGGCCCTAGAGAGGTTGATGATGCCGCGATCACGCAGCAATGCCAGGATCTTCTCGACGGATTCCCCGATCGACAGTTCGTCGGTGCGCAGCACCAGCTCGCAGCCGGTCGGCTCCTCGTATGGCGCCGAGACGCCGGTGAAATTCTCGATCGTTCCTTCCCGGGCGCGCTGGTAATGGCCCTTGGGGTCGCGTTGCGCGCAGACTTCGGGAGGACATTGGCAGTAGATCTCCAGGAATTCCCCCGGCGGCAGCATGCTGCGAGCGCGCACCCGGTCGCGCCGGAACGGCGACACAAATGCGGCCAGCACGATCGTGCCGGCTTCGACGAAGAGCTTCGTGAGTTCCCCCACCCTTCGAATGTTCTCCGCGCGATCCGCCTCTGAAAAACCGAGGTCGCCGCACAGGCCGTGCCGGACGTTGTCGCCGTCGAGCACGAAAGTGCGGCAGCCCTGCAGGTGCAGCCGCTCCTCGGTCGAGTGTGCGATGGTGGACTTGCCGGAACTGGGCAGCCCGGTGAACCAGAGCACCGCGCCCCGATGGCCATGCAGGCGTTCGCGCCTCTCGCGCGTGACGGTCGCGTGATGCCAGACGACATTCGGGCTCGCGGAGCTCACGGGCGGTTCTGTCTCAGATGACCCGGTCGTTGCCGCCGTCCACGGGCAGCTGTGCGCCGGTGGTCTTCGCGAAAAGCGGACCGCACATTTCTGCCGCAAGCTCGGCGACGTCGCCGCTTCTCACCTCGGTGCCGAGCACGTTGCCCTTGCGGTATTGCTCGACGGTCAATCCATAGTGTGCCGCGCGCGCGGCAAGGACCTCGTCCGTCCACGCTGCGGTGTCGAAGACCGCGTTCGGATGAAGTATGTTGACCCGGATGCGGTCGGAACCCCATTCCAGCGCCGCCACACGCGCAAGCTGGGTGAGGGCCGCTTTTGACGCAGAATAGGCGGCGGCGCCGGGCCCGGGCGCCGGCACGTTCTTGGAGCCGATGACGACAACGCGCCCCCCGTTCGGCGCGAGCTTGAGCAGCGGGTGACATTCGCGCATGAGCGCGAGGTTGGCGTCGAGGTTGACGTCCATCACCCGCCGCCATTCCCCCGCGTCGAGGGCGTCGATGCGCCGGCCGCCGGGGAAAACGCCGGCGTTCAGCACGAGCATGTCAAGACCGCCGAACGCGCGCACGCCCGCCTCAAGTGCGGCGGCCACTTCGCGCTCCACGGTTACGTCGCACTTCAGTCCCAGGAAATCAGGGCGGCCGGCCAGATGGCGCATCACCCCGGCATCGATGTCGAGGCCGATCACCGCGGCGCCGCGCCTGAGAAGCGCTTCAACGCAGGCCTTCCCAATGCCCGAGGCGGCGCCCGTCACGAGTGCGATCTCCCCCGCGAAGACCGGCGGTGCGCCAGCCTTCCGGAGCTTCGCCTGCTCGAGGTCCCAGTACTCGACGTCGAAGAGGTCGCGCTCCGGCAACGCGCGGTATCCGCCGAGCGCGGCGGCCCTCAGGATGACGTCGATGGTGTGATCGTAGATGTCGCGCACGATGCGTGCGTCGCGCGCGGTGCGCCCGACGCAGCCCAGGCCGAACGCGGGATCGAGTATGACGCGGGGCGCCGGGTCGAGTGGGGTCTTGGTTTCTTTCGCGGCGCGCGCGTGCCGGTCGAAGTACTGGCGATAGGCGGCCGCGTAGGCCCCGACGTCGCGGCCCAGCAACGGCACGCGCTTGGTGCGGATCGCATGATCGGGTGTTGCCGGCCCCTGCTGGGTGAGACGCATCGCGTCGTCGCGCCGCGCGAAGGCAAGGTATTTCGGGTTGGAATGAACGGCCAGCACGACCGGGAAGCCGGCGCAGGACGAGATGTCCTTGCGCAGTCGCGCGAGATCCGTCCGCAGCGCCTGCGGCACGCCGTCGGCTATCGGCCGGGGCAGTGCCCATGCGCGATTGCGCGCGAGATAATCCTCGGCGCGCGCGACGAGCGCGATCATGCGCTCGTAGGACTCTCGGGCAGTGGCGCCGAAGGAGAAGATGCCGTGGTTCATGAGCACCATCCCGATGGTCCCGGAACGGGCTTCGGCCGCGAACTGGCGGGCGCAGTGGCGCGCGAGATCGAATCCCGGCATCACGTAGGGGACGATGACAGTGTCGGCACCGTAGACCTCGCGGGCACGGCGCTCGCCGTCGGCGGTGTTGGTGATGGCGAGCAGCGCATCGGCGTGCGTGTGGTCCACGTACTTGTGGGGCAGGATCGCGTGCAGGATCGCCTCCACCGAGGGCGCCGGCGCGCCCGCGCGCGTGACCTGCGTTGCGAGCTCGTTCACCATTTGGGGGTCGGGCAAGGCTTCGAGACGCGCGAGCTTCAGGAGGTGCGCCATGCGCACCGGCGCGAAGCCGGCCGCTTCAATGGTTTCGAGATCCCACCCGCTGCCCTTCACATAGAGGATGTCCTCGTCCTCGCCGACGGCATTGCGCTCCCGCACTTTCACCGATGTGTTGCCGCCGCCGTGCAGCACGAGGGACGGGTCGCGGCCGAGCAACCGCGAGGTGTAAACGCGCAGCTCCAGGTCGGTCCGGAAGCGGGCGCCCTCGGCGTCGTTCCACAGGCTCTTCATGCTCTCGCTCTGAACTCCAGCTACGCGCCCAGGCGGTGCGCGACGCGCGAGAAAGCCTGCTTCATTCGCCCGAGCCCCGACGCCAGAACGGCCAGTCTCTGCTTCAGCGGCGCGATTTCCGCCGCGGAGGGCAGCCGTGCGAGCTCGCGATCCCCCAGCTTGGCGAGATCTTCGTCGCGCGTTCCGTAAAACCGTCCCCGGTAGCGCACGATGTTGCGGCCGTGGCAGCCGGCCTCGATCAGGATCGGCGTGTCAGAACGTCTCGTCCGCCGTCGCGAGCGGCCGTAGAATGAATTCCTCCGAGCGCAGCGGAAAGCGGCCTGGCGCGGTCGCGTCCTGCGCGGAGTAGCCGAGCGCGCGCATGAAGTCCTGTGGCAGCTCCAAAAAGCGGTTCCGTGCGCGCTCGCCTAGCTTTTCCCGGTGCGAGGCGATCTGCCCGGCATTGAAGGTCGCGCTCTCGGGGTCGAATACCTGCGACGCGAAGGCGTCGGGGTTGCCGGGGACGTGCAGCTTGAGTTGCAGCGACCAGATGAGCCGGCGCTGCACGGCATCGTCGCCGCCGCCGCGTGCACCCACCAGCTCCTCGAACGAGACTGGAACGACGTTGGGGAATTCGAGCCAGGGAACGAATCCCGCCATGCGGTCGCGTAGGGTTCCGAACAGCCAGGGATCGTCGATCAGCGTGAGCAGCCGCTCCTCGAAAGACCGGTTCTTCAGGTAGCCGCCAAAGATGGCGTTACCGTCACGGTGGTAGTAGTGGGCCTCCGATACAAGAATATCGAGGGGATTGCGATAGATGAACAGCGCCGGGCTGGTCGCGAACGCGTGGTGCCGGTTGCCGAAGGGGCTGCGGCGCACGGTGTCGACGAAGAAGTCGGTCGCCCGGGTGTGCGAGTTGGAGTACTCCACGCAGTACCAGTGGCGCGGCTTGGGCCATTCCGGGCAGATGATGCCCGCGTCGTAGCCGAAGGCGTCGGCGAGGGCGTAGAGCAGGTGCGTCCCGGCCTTGGGAATCGAGATCAGGAACAGCGGGCGCGCGTCAAAGGCGTGGCGCGTGCGAGGTGCGACGACCACGCCTTCCTTGAGATCGATCAGCCTGAGCAACTGCCGGGACAGGCTGGCTGGATCCGTCTCCGCCAGGAGCAGGCAGGGAGCCGGTCCGCCTCCGGGCGCGTGCACCGACGGGTCCGGTGCCTCAATTCGCGCGTCGTAGCCCGATTCCTGTGCGCGGCGCGCGGCTTCGCCCGCAAGCTCGTTGTCCGGCCAGATCGTGATGCGGCGGTGACCCGCGGCGTGAAGCTCCTCGAGCGCGGCACGGACGGAGGCGGTGTCGCCCGCGATCAGTCGTAGTTCAAGCATGAATCACGGTAGCGCAACGATTGCATCCCGCACGCTTTCGGGTGTGGTGCCGTCGATCACTCCAGGCAGCCGCCGCGCCTCATGAGAGTCGAGCCGCACGGGTCCCAGGGATTGCGGCAGCCCGTAATATACCCCCTTGTAGAACACGATATCGTAGCCCTTCACGCTCTCGATGATACGCGGTGCATCGGCCGCGCCGGTCGGGGCAGGTTGCACCATCCTGCGCAGGCGGCCGAGCGCCCGGCGCGTGAACGAGAGTGCGCGCGCGGGAAGCGATGCGCCGCCGCGCGCTTCCTGCTCCGCGGCCCGAAATGCCTCCGCGAAACGCACCGGGTCGCGCGCTCCAAGGCCCGCTGCATGACGCTGCCGCAGCGCTTGCAGATGGCGCAGCGCCGCGGCCCGCGTGTCGCACGGGCTATCGAGAAACTCGCGCAGGAAGACATTGAGCTCGCCCGTAGCGGTTTCGGCGACGTCCCAGATCGCGCGCTCGAGCGCTTCGTCGTTGAAGATCGAACGCTCGATCTGCGTGTGTTCGCGCCACCCGGGGCGGCGGAAGGGAAACCTGTCGGATACGAGGTTCGACTTGTTGAATGCGAAGGTAAAGAGATCCCGGTCCAAGCATTCGCGGTGAACCTCGCCACGCTGGAGGTAACCGGCGACCCGCTGCTGGAAAGGGGTGTGGCGCGATGCCCCGATGCGCCCGAACCCTTCGTAACCGAGCTCGACGGCGATCTCCTCCAGTCCGTGGCGGCGCGCAACCTCCAGATGCTCGTCGACGAGCCATGTCGTCCAGTCTCCGACGACGCCCGCGCCGGGGCGATAGTTGTGCTTGTGCGCCTGCGTGAGGTTCACGTGATCGAGCTTCGCCCACACTTCGCGCGCGAACGCTTCCGTGACATCGAAGCCGGCCGCCGCGGCGAGTCGGCGGATCGTGGGCGCCGGCGAGGTGATGAGGTCCTCCCAGCGCATCAACACGTAACCCTGCCGATGGCGCAGGAACTCGCGGAGGTAGGGCGCGAGAAAACGCACCAGGCCCTCGAAGAAGTCGATATCGGTCAACTTGTAGAGCGCGAGTTGTTCCCGCAACGAGTGGTTGTCCCGCTCGGGGGGCACGAACTTCTGGATGTACTCGCTCGCCAGTGCGTTAAGCGAGAACACCGCGGAGTTGAGGATGCCGACGGGATTGCGCACCGAGGCGTACTTGACATAGTCGCGGTAGCCGGGATGCGAGAGCCACAGGCCGGGATCGCTGTGCGAGTGCACCACCTCGTCCATGTCGAGCAGCTCGCGCGGATGCGTGGTGACCAGGGTGAAGTCGCCCATCCCGCGCACGCCGATGTACTTTCGGAAGCAGGCGGTGTCGGGGGCGCCTTCCTTGAGCCACTTGGGCCCGCCGGTCACGTAGCGGAAGTTGGCGTTGTAGAGGAGCTCGTTGCGGATGCCGCGGCTGGCGAAGGCATTGACGATGGCGGCGGAAACATGGTCTCCCAGGTGACGCATCAGCGCGTTCAGCACGCGCTGGCGCAGGTCTAGCTTGCCCGGAGCGAGCGGCACGAAGTGAATCAGCACGCTTGCGAGCAGCGCGAAGCCGCTGCGCGGCGCGCCGACGACAAGCGGTTTGTAGGGCCTGGCGAATGCCGCGCGCATTGGCGCTAGACGCGCACGAACCAGATGGTGGAGCGGCCGGTCGCGCCGTCCTCTGCCTGCACCGGCGTCTCGGCCCAGAGCTCGTGCCGGTCGCCGAACGCCTCGTGACAGGCAACGACCACGCCTGCGTGAATCTCGCGGAAACGATCGTTCCCCGGAACGGTGTCCCGGCCGAGACCCGCCGCAAGGCGCTCCATGCCGAACTCACCCACGCGGCCTTCACAGTCATGGCCGGCCAGGTAGCCTCCGGGCTTCACCTTCGGGAGCCAGTCCGCGATGTCGCGACGCGTGGCGGCGTAGGAATGATCAGCGTCGATGAACACGAGATCGAAGGCGGCGTCGCGCGTCAGCCGCGCAGCCTCCTCGCCCGACATGACAAGCGTTCGGACCACATCTTGCCCGCCGCGCGTCGCAACGTTTTGCAGGAACGTGCCCAGCACGTCGTAGTCGCGGACGATGCTCTGATGCCGCTCCACGTTGGGGTTGCCCTTCCACGTGTCCACGCAATACACCGTACCGCGCTGGCGCCTTGCCTCATCGATCAACACGGCGGTGCTGCCTTGTCCGAGCCAACTTCCGATTTCCAGGACCATGAAGCCCGCCTCCAGCCGGGAAACGAGGTGCCTCAAGGCCGCCCTGTCGTACGGCGAGAAGGAAGGGTAATGGGCGGTGTAAAGCGGTTTCTGCCGGGTCATGGAGCAGGGCTGCCGGGCGTAGGTGCGCGCGAAACACGGCCGAGAACGAGGCGGGCGAGGTTGCGCGCGAGAAACCAGAGAAACAGCCGCAGCCGCCACGATACGGGCAGCTCGGTGTCGAGCAGGCTTACCCGCAGCAATTCCGGCGGCGTCGTGACCGCCGCCTGCGGGTGCCGCGCGGATTCGCCCTCGATTGCAGCCAGCAGCCGTTGGGCCGCCGCATTGCGCTCGTCGCGCATCCGCAGAAAGGTGGCGTCGTCGCCGAAGCGGTCGCGCTTGCCGTAGATCTCGTCGAAATCACCCTTGCCGGTGCGGTAGTGCATGTGCTCGAACACCATGTCCTCCAGGTAGATCAGCCGGGGATGGCCGTGCTGCTCGAGCCGCTTGAAGATGTCGAGCAGATGATAGTCGATGAAGGCGCCGCGGTAGGCGCGCGGGAAGGGCTCGCCGAGCAGCTGGCACACCGTGCGCGATAGGATCGGGAAGGCGCTCAACCCCCGGCCCTTGAAAAGATCGTTGGGGTAGGCCAGGTAGACCCGGTCCTGCATGGCCGCGTGCATCTCGCGCAGCTTCCGGTCCCAGCCGCGGGTCTGGATCACGACGTCGTCGTTGGCGAGCACCACGATGTCGCCGCGGGAGCGCTCGAGGCAGGCGGTGTTGTAATCGCCCATGGAGGCGCGGGGCCCGACGATGGTGTGGACTTCGAGCCCCTCCACCTGGAAGCCGTGGCTCGAGGGATCGTCCTCGTCTGCGTAGACGACGACCTCCACCAACTCCGGGCGCTCGCTGCGGGCGAGCACGCTTTCGAGGAACCGGCGCAGGAGCTCGGCGCGTCCCCGCGTGGGCAGCAGCAGTGAAATCCGCGCGTTCATGGCCTGCGCCTGCGAATGACCCGGCCCGAGGGTGCGATCCTGGTAGCGGGCGGCAACCTCCCGCGCCGGCCCCGCATCCACCACGCTGCCGAAGTCGAGGAGAATCGCGTCGTCGCATAGGCTCGCGATCTCGTCCATGTCGTGGGAGACGAGGAGGAGTGTGCCGCCGCGTTGCTTGAACTCGCGCAGCGCGTCGAGACACTTTCGCTGGAAGCGCGCGTCGCCGACCGTGAGCACTTCGTCGATAAGGAGGATCTCGGCCGGCGAGTGGATGATGACGGAGAAGCGCAGGCGCGCGATCATGCCCGCGGAGTACCTGCGCAGGGGGCGGTCAAGGCTTGCCTCCATCTCGGAGAACTCGGCGATGCGGTCGAAGCGCGCGCGGATCTCCTCCAGCGTCATGCCTAGGATCGAGCCGTAGAGATAGACGTTCTCGCGGCCGGTGAGATGCCCCTGAAAGCCCGCTCCCAGCTCGAGGAGCGACGCCGCCCGCCCATTCAGGATGGCGCGCCCGCGATCCGGCCGGATCGCGCCGAGGAGTAGCGCGAGCAGCGTGGTCTTGCCGCTGCCGTTGGGCCCGATCACCCCGAGGGCCTGGCCGCGGGTGACGATGAAATTGACCCCGGAGAGCGCCCAGTGGCGCGAGAAACGCGTGTCACGTGGCACGCCGCCGAGCAACATCCCTTTCAGCCCCACGGGCCGGCGCAGGCGGTACGATTTCCAGAGGTCCTCGCAGATTACCGCGTGCATGAGCCTCAAACCACTTCCCCGACGCGCGGGGCGAGCTTGCGGTAGAGCAGCCAGGCGACCGCGGCAAGCGCAAGGGCCCAGCCGGCGACATATGCCACATGGGCGGGATCGAGCGAGCCCTCCATGAACACGGAACGCCACGACTGCATCAAGGCATGGAGCGGATTCAACTCGAAGTAATCGTGCAGTGGCTCAGGCACGATCGAGATCGGATACACCATTGGAGTGGCGAAGAACAACAGCGGGAAGCCGATGCCGAGGAAGTACTCGATGTCGCGAACATAGGCGTTCGCGAGCGCGCAGCCGAGCGCGATCGGGTAGACGAACGCGAGCTGCACGAGGAGCATGAGGGGAATCTGCCAGAGCCAGGATAGGGAAGCGTCGTAGCCACCCGGCAGGACGACCCACGCGATGATCGCCGGCAGCGCGAGCACGAAATGCGCCATCTCCTGCATCACGTTGCTCAAGGGGAGTATTGCGTGCGCAAGCCCCATCTCCTTGATGAGGGGGGCGTTCACGACGAAGCTGCGGGTTGCGCTGGTGACGCCCACGGCAAGCCACACCCACGGGAACATGCCGGCGACGAGATAGACCGAGTAATTGGTCACCTCGAGCCCCATGATGATCTTGAAAGCGATCCAGTAGACGAAGGCGAGCGCGAAAGTGTGCGCGAGCGCCCACACGTAGCCGAGAAGCCGCCCCTTGTAGCGCGCCTTCAGCTCCTGGCGCGTGAGAAGATAGAGGAACTCGGCGAGCTGCCGGGGGCTGCGCTCAACGCGCGGCACGTGCACCTCCCTTGGCGGGGCCAGCGACCGTCATGCGTTCCTGGTAGCGCGCGGCGACGGCCGGCATCGGCCCGGAGTCGACCACGCGCCCGAGGTCGAGACAGATTCCCTCGTCGCAGACCTCGCTCACTTCCTTCATGTTGTGGGAGACGATGACGAGCGTGCCGCCGCGTTTCCGGAAGTCGTGCAGCGCCTGGTGGCATTTCACCTGGAAGCGCGCGTCGCCCACCGCCAGCACCTCGTCGATGAGGAGGATGTCGGCCGCCGAGTGGATGATGGTGGAGAAGCCGAGGCGCGCGATCATGCCCGCGGAATAGGTGCGCAGGGGCTGGTCCATCGCGCCCTCGAGTTCCGAGTACCCGGCGATATCCTCGAAGCGCCGCCGGATCTCGGCGAGCCGCATGCCGAGGATCGAACCGTAGAGGAACACGTTCTCGCGGCCGGTCAGGTCGCCGTGGAAACCCGCCCCGAGCTCGAGTAGCGACGCCACGTTCCCGTTCAAGCCCACGCGCCCGCGATCCTCCTGCACCGTGCCGAGCAGGATCGAGAGCAGCGTGGTCTTGCCGCTGCCATTCGCGCCGATCACGCCGAAGCTGCGGCCGCAGGGCACCTGGAATCCTACTTCGGCGAGCGCCCATTCGCGCGCGAAGCGGGTGTCCACGGGCGGGCCGGCGCCGAGCAACAGGCTTTTGACGCCGACCGGGCGGTGGCGCTGGTAGGTCTTCCACAGGCCCTCGCACAGCACGGCGTGGGTCATACCAGCTCCCCGATGCGCGGTGCGAGCTTGCGATGGAGCCACCAGGCGATGATGCCGGTCAGCACGGCGAAGGCAATTGCATGGACCACGTGATTGAAATCGAGCGTGCCCTGCAGGAACACCGAGCGCCACGACTGCATCAGGGCGTGCAGCGGGTTCAGCTCGAACCAGTGGCGGTAGGCCTCGGGCACCAGGGTGATGGGGTACACCATCGGCGTCGCGAAGAAGAGAAGCGAGAAGCCGATGCCGACCAGATACTCGATGTCGCGGACGTAGGCATTCGCGAGTGCGAGCGCGAGCGCCATGGGGTAGACGAACGCGACCTGCAACGCGATCAGCGCCGGCATCTGCCACAGCCAGGACGGCATCGGCCGGATCTCGCCCGCGAACCACAGGAAGGCCATGATGACGGGGAGCGCGAAACCGAAGTGCACCATCTCCTGCGTCACATTCCCGAGCGGCAGGATCGCGCGCGGCAGGTTGACCTTGCGGATAAGGGACGCGTTGATGACAAAGCTGCGCGTTGCGCCGGTCACGCCCACGCTCATCCACACCCACGGGAACATGCCGGTGATGAGAAAAAGCGAGTAGTTCTCGATCTCCAGCCGCATGATGAACTTGAACGCAATCCAGTAGACGAAGGCGAACGCGAACGGGTTGGCGAGCGCCCACAGGTAGCCGAGGAAGCGATTCTTGTAGCGCGCCTTCAACTCCTTCCGCACCAGCACGTAGAGGAGTTCCGCCAGCTGCGGCAGGCTGCGGCCGGCACTCAGGCTGGCGGTCGAATCACGAGTCACGATTGACGCCTTACAGGACGGTGAATGCGCGCGCCACGTGCAGCGGCGCGATCGGGGGGTAGGTGCAGTAATAGAGGCTGCGGGTGAGGATCAGCCGCTGGGGACGCGCGCGGTCCGCGGCTTCCGCGACGATGCGCTCGACCTGCTCGTCGGATTCTGCCCGTTCCAGGCGCACGCGCGGGATTGCCCCCACCGCGCGCAGGAGCTTGAGATAGACCTCGGTCCGCCGGTCGCCAACCACCACGCGCGCCGGGGCATACCCGGGATCGCCCGAGGCAAGACGCCGCAGGTTGGGCACGAGATCGGCGAGGGAGTCGACAATGGCCCGACTCTCCACGGCGAACTGCGTGAGCCGCTGCTTCAGGCGCGCGGCAAACGAAGGTTGGGGACCCACCGCGCCCTGGCGACCCGCGCCGGATTGCAGCAGGCTCAACTTGCGCCGCTTGAGGTAATGGGCGCATTGCCAGAGGACGACGAAGACTTTCGCAAGCACGAGGGCGAGGGTGGTCCGAAATGACGCGTCGGCCTCGATGCGGGCCTTGACCGCGTCGAGCGTTGCGGCCTCGAAGCAGCGGGAATAGGCCGCGGCGTTCTCTCGCCCCCGGTGTGGCTCGATCGTAAGGTGGGCGTAGAACACCGCGCCGTCCCGGTAGAGGGAATATCCCTTGTAGTAGCCGATGTGCAGATCGTGATCGTCGAACCGCGGCACCACCGCGCCGCCCTCGAGCTTCGCGCGGCGCCATTCCGCCGGGCCTTCGGGCCGGATCAGCGCCGGCAGCACCTCATCCACCGGCGTTCCCGGGCGCTCCCGCAGTTGCCGCAGCGCCGGGTTCTCGAGCAGCGGGCGCACGCGTTGTGCGCTCAAGGCGGCGAGGGACGTGGTCGAGACGTGACGGCCGTCGTGCGGGCCGAGGTAATTGTCCACGCCGGCCTGCCCGGGGTGCCACGTGTGGTACATGAACTCGGTGGGGTGCCACAGCTCCCTGCGGCCGTGGTTCACCAGCCTAAAGGTCATGTCATAGGGGCCGCAGATATGGCCGACGAAATCTACGTGCTCGTCGGCGCCGCCGATGGCGATGAGATCGGAGCGGCGCGCGCACATGCACGCGCCGTAATTGCGGCTGTGGATCGGATCGCGGTGGTCGAGAATGCCGGCGGTCCGGCCGCCGGCGTTGTTGATGCAGCCCTCGCCTTCCACCGCCTCGAAGCTCGGGTAATTGAAGGGGTAGAAGTCGCGCCGGTTGTTGCGGAACTGGTCGAGATGCAGCACGACGTGGGGGTCCCGCTCGAACGCTTCGACGATGGCGCGGATGAAGCCCGGCTTCACCATGGCGTCGGAATCGCAGATCACGCAGATCTCGCCGCGCGCGAGCACGATGCCCGCGTTGTACATCAGGTGCTTGTGATAGTAGCAGTCCTCCGGCATCTCGAGCAGGAGCCAGGTGTCCACCTCGCCCTCGAA
>Ga0137313_1000474_pt1 | contig 12805 bp, 15 predicted proteins | sample EasRivERMZT166_2_FD_102287 | JGI IMG/M metagenome (GOLD analysis project Ga0137313, IMG submission 102287) | Soil microbial communities from meander-bound floodplain in the East River, Colorado, USA - East River MetaG ERMZT166_2 | ecosystem: Environmental > Terrestrial > Soil > Floodplain ...
CGATTCCACGTACCCTTCGACGCCCGACAGCTGCCCCGCAAAGAACAAGCCCGGCCGCGTTCGCGCCTGCCACGTGTCGGTGAGCACGCGGGGCCCATTGATGTACGTGTTGCGATGAATCATCCCGAGGCGCACGAACTCAGCCTGCTCCAGGCCCGGGATCATTCGAAGCACTCGCACCTGATCGCCCCATTTGATCTGCGTTTGAAAGCCGACGAGGCTGTAGTGATCGCCGGCAAGGTTGTCCTGCCGCAGCTGCGCCACGGCATACGGCCGCCGGCCGGTCCGGGGATCGCTCAGTCCCACCGGTTTCATCGGGCCGTAGCGCAGCGTGTCGGGCCCGCGGTGCGCCATCACCTCGATCGGCAGGCAGCCCTCAAAGAACGTCGTGCGGTCGAAGTCGTGCACCACGGCTTTTTCCGCCGTGACCACAGCCTCGTGGAAGGCACGGTACTCCGGCTCGCTGAACGGACAATTGAGATAGTCGCCTGACCCGTTGCCGTCCAGGCTGCGGTCCCATCTCGACTGCGCGAACACTCTGGTGCGGTCGATCGTCTCGGCCAGCACGATCGGGCTGATCGCATCGAAGAACGCCAGGTGTTCGGCGCCGACGAACGCGGCGATGTCAGCTGACAGCGCAGGTGCGGTCAGAGGCCCCGTCGCCACGATGACCGGCCTGGACGGCGTCGCCTCCGGAATGCCGGGAACCTCGCGGCGCTCCACGCGGATGAGCGGATGCGCGGCGATCTCCGCGGTGATGCCGGCCGAGAAAGCCTCGCGATCGACCGCCAGCGCGGCCCCGGCCGGCACGCGCACGGAATCGGCGACGCGCATGACCAGCGACCCCAACCGTCGCATCTCCTCCTTGAGGAGGCCTACGGCGTTGTCCAGCTTGTCGCCCCGGAAGGAATTGCTGCAGACGAGCTCGGCCAGCCGATCGGTCTTGTGGACCGCCGTCGGCGTCGTGGGCCGCATTTCGATGAGAGTGACGGGCACTCCTGCAGAGGCGGCCTGCCAGGCTGCTTCGCTGCCCGCGAGTCCGCCGCCGACGATCGTTACCATGCAGAATCAGCCGCCGGCGACGGCTGCCAGCTCTTCGCTCCGGACGTAGTCACATTCCTCGTTGCTGCAGATGAGCTGCCGGCCGTGGCGCTTCGTGATCTTCTCGGTGAGGAACAGCCGGCCGCACTTGGGGCACGGCTCGTGTATGGGCTTGTTCCAGAGCGTGAACTCGCACTTCGGGTAGTTGGCGCAGCCGTAGAAGACCTTCCCGCGGCGCGACTTCCGTTCGACGATGTCGCCGTCGTCGAGCGGACACTTCACGCCCGTCGCCTTCAGTTTCACGTACCGGCATTCGGGATAACCCGTGCAGGCGGTGAACTCGCCGTAGCGCCCGTGCTTGATGACGAGGTTCTTGCCGCAGTTGGGGCAGCGCTCCTCGAGCACCTGATCCGGTTTCGCCGCCGACACGCCCGCCTTCGTCGAGATGATTTTCCTGGTCGTCTTGCACTCCGGATAGCCGGTGCAGGCGAGGAACATCCCGAAGCGCCCGCGGCGGACCGCCATGGGCTTCCCGCAGTTCTCGCACGTCTCCTCGAGCTCCTCGGTCGACTGGTCGGCCGGCTCGAGCTCCTTCGTGTTGTCGCAGTCCGGGTAGCGGTTGCAGGCGAGAAAGATGCCGAACTTGCCGGCCTTCTCGACCATCTCGCCCTGGCCGCACTTGTCGCACTTCGTCGGCGGCACCGTCGGCTGGCCTTCCTTGAAGTTGGGCATCTCCTTCGCGGCGCGCTTCAGGTCCTTTTTGAACTTGGTGTAGAAGTCCTTCAGCGTCTCTGCGTAGCCGGCCTTGCCCTTCTCGATATCGTCCAGCTGCTCTTCCATCCGCGCGGTGTATTCGACGTCCAGGATGTCGTCGAACGCCGGATGGAGCAGCTTGTCCACGAGACGTCGTCCAAGAATGGTCGGCCGGAACTTGCCCTCGACCTTGTTCACGTACTCGCGCGCCTGGAGGACGGAGATGATCGACGCGTAGGTGCTGGGCCGGCCGATGCCGTCTTCTTCAAGCGCCTTGACCAGCGTCGCTTCCGTGAAGCGCGGCGGCGGCTGGGTGAACTTCTGATCCGGCGTGATCGCCTTGACCTCCAGCGACTGCCCTTCCGACAGCTGCGGCAGCACCCCCGAGCTCGGCTCTTCCTCGGTCTCGGCCTGCTGACCGGGAGGCGCGAGCATCGGCCGCTCCGTCCGTTCGCTTTCCTCGGCTTCCGTCGTGCCCTGCCCGTAGACGGCCAGCCACCCCGCGAACTTCGGCACGGACCCCTTGGCCCGGAAAACATAGTCGCCCGCCGAGATGTCCGCCGTGGTGTCGTCGAACGTCGCCGGCGTCATCTGCGAGGCCACGAACCGGTTCCAAATCAGGCGATAGAGGTAGAACTGGTCCTGCGAAAGATACGCCTTGACCTCCTCCGGCGCGTATTTCAACGACGTCGGCCGGATCGCTTCGTGCGCGTCCTGCGCGCTCGACTTCACCTTGAACTTGTTGGCCTCTTCGGGCAGGTACGGATCGCCGAAGGTCGTGCGGACGTAGTCCCGGACTTCATCCAACGCCTGGTCGGCGACGCGGACCGAATCCGTTCGCATGTAAGTAATGAGGCCGACCGCCGCGTCCTCGCCCGGCAGCTCGATGCCTTCATACAGCTGCTGCGCGATCATCATCGTCTTCTTGACCGGGAAGCGCGACGCCTGCTGGAGCTTGCTGGTGATGAACGGCGGCACCGCGTTCTTGCGCCGCTCCTTGGTCGCGACCGACGAGACGATGAAGTCCGCCTTCTCGAGGTCGGCGAGTACGGCCTTCGCTTCCGCCTCGTTCCTGACCTTCGCTGCGGCCTCACCCTTTCGAACGAGACGGGCGTCGAACTCCGGCGGATCGGACGCGGCCAGCCGCGCTGTGACGTGCCAGTACTCTTCCGGCACGAACGCGTCGATCTCAGTCTCGCGGTCGCAGATGATCTTGAGCGCGACGGACTGCACACGGCCGGCGCTCAGGCCGCGCCGGACCTTGTCCCAGAGAATCGGGCTGATCTTGTAGCCCACGAGCCGGTCCAGCACTCGACGGGCCTGCTGGGCGTCCACCATCTTCATGTCGATCTTGCCCGGGTGCTTCACGGCTTCGAGGATCGCCTTCTTGGTGATCTCGTTGAACATCAGCCGGTGGACCTTCTTATTGCGCGCGCCCAGCTCCTCGGCCAGATGCCAGCCGATGGCCTCACCCTCGCGATCAGGGTCGGTCGCGACGTAGATGTCCGTCGCCAGCTTGGCCGCCTCTTTCAGCTCCTTGATGACCTTGGCCCGGTCCGGGATGACGACGTACTCAGGCTCGAAGTCCGCATCGACATCCACACCGAGCTTGCTCTTCGGGAGGTCACGCACGTGTCCCATCGAGGCGATGACTTTGTAGTCCTTGCCCAGGTACTTGTTGATCGTCTTGGCCTTGGCAGGCGACTCGACCACCACCAGCGCTTTTGCCATTGATACCTTTCAGTACCGATTCTTACCAGATGAGTCAAGCCCTGACGAACGCGCCACCCGCGATTCGGCTGACGCGGCCTGCCAGTTCGAGCTCGCCGAGCTCCGCTAACAACTCGTGCGCGGGACGTCCCGTACGCGAGGCGAGGTCATCGACGGTGTACGACTCACCCGCCGCCATTGTTTCCTCCAACTCACTCATTTGCAATGACTTGTTGGCCGCGCTCGCCTCGCGTACGGCGCGCGTCCATCCGATTTCTTCGAGGATGTCCTTCGCGCTGTCCACGAGTCGCGCGCCGTCGCGGATGAGCGAGTGACACCCGCGCGAGCGGCCCGACAGGATCGGGCCAGGCACCGCGAGCACGTCACGGCCCTGCTCATTCGCAGCGCGCGCCGTGATGAGCGACCCGCTCTTCTCTGAAGCCTCGATGACGACAACCGCCCGAGCCAATCCACTGATGATGCGATTGCGGAGGGGGAAGTGGTGGGGGAACGGCTGCGCGCCGGGAGCGAGCTCCGTGACGATCGCGCCTGTTTCCACGATCCGCTGGGCGAGCTGTGCGTGTTCCGGCGGATACACCACGTCGGCGCCGCACCCGAGGACAGCCACGGTGGCGCCTGCGGCGTCGAGCGCGCCGGCATGCGCGGCCCCGTCCACCCCGCGCGCCATGCCGCTCACGACAGTCAGCCCCGCCGAGGCCAGGTCATGGCCCAGTTGCCGCGCGGCCTTAAGACCGGCCGGTGACGCGACGCGCGCGCCGACCACCGCGACCTGCGGCTCGTGCAACACGGCTACTGAGCCCTTCACCCAGAGGACTATCGGCGGATCGATGATCTGCCGCAGGAGATCGGGGTAGGACTCACTGCCAGCCGTGACCACCGCGAGCCCCAGCCGACTCCCAGCGTCAAGCGCCCGCCGGGCCCGCTCCACCGCGGTTTCGATGCGTGCGCGTGACTCCTCCGGGAACCAGCCCATCTGCTCGGCCACACGGTCCAGCAGCGTGCGATCACATGATTGTGTGTCCAGAGATCGGACGAATCGCTGGACCCGCGTCTCACCCTCAATCGAAAGAAATGAGGCGGCGACGAGCGTTTCAGTTTGGGTGTCCGCGATCGGCTGTCCAATTGGCGTCACAGGGGACACGGTCCTTGCACTGGTCGTGCCAGTTGCTGACGGCAGAATGACGCGCGCCGATCGGCAGCAGCCTTGCACGCAGGGGAACGAACGTTCCGAAACAGCGGGCCTGCTCCCGAACAGACGGCGGTATAGTGGTGACGAGGCATTACCCCATGAAGACCCGAATCTGGCTGGTCACGGCGCTGGCGTTCGCCTTGACGAGTCCCGTATTCGCCGACAAGCGGGGCGACGCGAAGGCGCGCGTCGAGTTCGGCATCATTGCCGCTCAGAAGGGCCTGTGGACGGAAGCGACCTCGGTGTGGGAGCGCGCCGTGCAGATCGACGACAGCTACGGCCAGGCTTGGAACAATCTCGCCGTCGGCTACGAACAACTGGGCAAGTTCGACCAGGCCCGCAAGGCCTACGAAAAAGCCCTCGAGCTCGAGCCCGGCAACAATTTCATCCGCAACAACTACGATCAGTTCAGGGAGATTTATGACCGCCAGAACCGCCGTCGCGATAAGTAGCGCCGTCGCCGCTCTGGCGACCGTCGGCTGCCTGAACTTCTACGAGATCCCCGTCGAGACGCCGATCCACGCGAAGCTCGACAGCTCGCCCTTCCAGCGTGTGCTGGTCGCCGGCTTCCTCTCAGGCGGGTCGAAGTCGATCGACCCCAACACCGAGACGGCCCGGCTCCTCCGCAGCCAGCTGCGCACCAAGTCGCAGATGCGCGTGATCGACGCCGACGCCATCTCTCTCGTGGATGAGGTGGACAAGCGAAACGGCACCGCGCCGCCACCCTCTGACGAGCCCCGGATCATGACGGAGAAAGACCTCGAGTCGTACGAGTCCATCTTCACGGACGCGGCGTTCTGGAAGAAGCTCGGCGAGGAGTACCAGGGTCCGCTGATCGTGACCGGATCGGTCCTCTTCACCGAAGTCTCCAAGCAGGGCATGGTGTCCCGGCCCGTGTCGAGCGTCGATCAATACGGACGGCCGACGGTCAACGAGGTCCGCAACTTCAGCAGCATGAAGGGCTTCGCGCTGGCGCCCAAGTTCGTGTTCATCGACGGGCGGACGGGCGCCGTCCTCTATTCGGAGTCGTTCCACGAAGAGGCGCTCTATCAGGAGAGCCAGACCACGCCGGCCCTGTCGTCGTATTTCGAGCTGATGGACAAGCTGCTGCCGGGATTCCTCAACACCTTGAGCAGCCAGAAGATCCGGGGCACGCGCATCCTCCTGAAATAGCCCCGGGATTGCCACCCCAGCGGGCCCGGTGCTACCCTTATAGGTTCTTACGCGGCGCCAGATGGCGTCCGTGTGTTTCCCTCCAGGCGGGAGCGAAGGCATGTTCGCGATAGTAGAAGCGGGTGGACGGCAGGCGAAGGTCACGACCGGGGCGCTGGTCATCGTGGACCATGTGGCGGCCGAACCGGGCGCCGAAGTGACGTTCAATCGCGTGCTCCTGATCGAGCGTGAGGACGGCAGCGTGACGGCCGGCAATCCGTACGTGAAGGGCGTCTCCGTCACCGGCGTCGTCGAGGCGCAGACGAGAGGCAAGAAGATTCGCGTGTTCAAGATGAAGCGGCGCAAGCATTACCGGCGGACCCGCGGGCATCGCACCGAGCAGACGCGGATTCGCGTCAAAGCCATCAACATCTGACACGAGGCCTCAGGAATTCCCCATGGCTACTAAGAAAGGTCAAGGCTCTTCCCGCAACGGGCGCGACAGCAATTCGCAGCGCCTCGGCGTCAAGCGGTTCGACGGCAACCTCGTGCCGGGCGGCGCGATTCTGGTCCGTCAGCGCGGGCGCCGGTTCAAGCCTGGCTTGAACGTCGGCCGCGGCAAGGACGACACCCTGTTCGCCAAAGTGACAGGGCACGTGCGTTTTGCCGATCGCGGCGCCCATGGCCGTGAGATCAGCATCGTCCCGCTCGACAAGAGCTGATCCGCCGGGAGCACTCCGCTCCGCACGATGTTCGTCGACGAAGTCGACATTCGGGTCCTGGCCGGCGACGGCGGCAGGGGATGCCTGGCCTTCCGGCGCGAGAAGTTCGTCCCCCGCGGCGGACCGAGCGGCGGCGACGGCGGCAACGGCGGCTCGATCTACGTCGTCGCCACCGAGCATCACAACACCCTCATCACCTATCGCTATCACCCCGAGTTCAAGGCCGAGCGCGGCGAGCACGGCATGGGATCAAACTGTGACGGCAGCACAGGCGCGGATCTCGTGCTGGAAGTGCCACCGGGAACCGTGGTGTCGGAGCTCGCGGGTGGCGAGACGATTCCGCTGGCGGATCTCGCGAAAAACGGCGACCGCGTGCTGGTTGCGCGCGGAGGCCGTGGCGGCCGCGGCAACGCCGCGTTTGCGACCTCCACGAACCGGGCGCCGCGTCGCACGGAGGACGGCGCCGCCGGCGAGCAGCGCGTGCTGCGGCTGCGCCTCAAGCTGCTGGCGGACGTCGGCCTGGTCGGGTTTCCCAATGCCGGCAAGAGCACGCTCATCTCGCGCATCTCGGAGGCCAAGCCGAAGATCGCGGACTACCCGTTCACCACGCTCACGCCCAATCTCGGCGTGGTCCGCCTCGACCAGGATCGGTCGTTTGTCGTCGCGGATGTGCCGGGGTTAATCGAGGGCGCGCATCTCGGGCAGGGGCTGGGCACGCGGTTCCTCGCGCATCTCGAGCGCACCAAGGTGCTGGTGCACGTGATTGACATGTCGCCCGAGACGGGGCGCGATCCGGTCGAGGATTTCGAGATCATCAGGCGCGAACTCGAGCTCTTCGCCGGCACCGGAGACGAGACGGCTCGCGGGTTGGCTCACAAGCCCACCCTCGTCGCGGCCAACAAGATCGACGTGCTGGACGACCCGGAACGCCTGAAGCGGCTCAAGAAGCATCTGACGCGGCTCAAGGTGCCCCTGCTTCCGGTGTCCGGCGTCACCGGCGACGGCCTGAAAGAGCTGCTCGAAGGCATGTGGCGCGAGCTGGCGCGTCAAACGGCCTCGTCGGTGGCTTGATGCGGCGCGGGTTCCTGGGCGGCACGTTCGATCCGATTCACTGCGGTCACCTCGACGTCGCGTCCGCGGCGCAACACACGCTGGAACTGGACCTCATCGAGTTCCTTCCAGCCGGCACGCCTCCGCACCGTCGCGCGCCACTCGCGTCGGCGCAGGATCGGCTGGCGATGGTCCAGCTCGCCATTGCCGATCACGACGGGTGGGCGATGTCGGATCTGGACACGCTCGAACCCGGCCGGCCGGCGTACACCGCGGAGACGCTGGACCGGCTGGCGCGCACCGGACTCGACACGCGATCGCTCTTTTTTGTGACGGGCGCGGATGCGTTCCGGGACATCGCGACGTGGAAGGAGTACCCCGGCCTCCTGGATCGGTGTCATTTCGTGGCCGTGTCCCGGCCGGGCTGCGCGGCCCCCGCTCTGCCGGGCCTGCTGCCGGCGCTGGCCGGACGAATGCTCGAAGCGCCGTGCGGGATACCGGCCCGACCGAGTATCTTTCTGGTGGACGCGGCCACGGCGCCGGTCTCGTCCACGGACGTGCGGCGGCGCCTGACCGCGGGCGAGTCGATCGACGGGCTGGTGCCCGGCGACGTCGCCCGGTATATCAGGACTCACGGTTTGTACGCATGAAGAGAACAGCCAAACGATCGACCAAGCGCTCGCCCTCGCGAAGGCTCTCCGCAGAACTCACCGCCGGCATCACCGCCGCCCTCGAAAAGAAGGCGCTGGACGTCATCGTGCTGGACCTGACGAAGGCGTCGGCGTTTACCGACTTCTTCGTCATCTGCACCGGCACGAACGTGCGGCAGGTCCAGGCGATTGCCACCGCGGTGGAAGAGGCGCTGCGCCGCAAGGGCACGAAGCCGGCGCTGGTCGAGGGCTTCTCGCGCGGCGAGTGGGTCCTGATCGACTGCTTCGACTTCATCTTCCACGTGTTCCAACCGGCCACGCGCGACTTCTACGCGCTCGAGCGCCTGTGGGGCGGGGCCGAGCGCATTGAAGTTTCTGCAGGATAGGGATGCCCGGCATTGCAGAAATTGCAATGCCCCTCGTCAAACACGCCTGAATTGACGCGCCGGCCTGGCCGCCGCCTTGCAGAAGGTGGCCGCCGCGCATGCTTCTCACGGCCAGCAACGCTCTCGTCCGCGTGTTCCTCTCGCCGGCGTGCGCCGCCTGTGACGGGCTCCTCTGGCGGCCGCTCGACAGCCCCGTGTGTCCGGCCTGCTGGACCGGGATTGCCGGCGTCTCACCGCCGCTCTGCGCGCGCTGCGGCGATCCCTTGAATGACTGGCGCGCGGCCGACCCGCGCTGTCCGCGATGCCGCCGGCAGCCGCCGGTGTTCTCGCTGGCGCGCAGCGCCGGCCGCTACGAAGGTTCGCTGCGCACGATCGTGCATGCCTTCAAGTACCAGCGCCGGCGCGTGCTGGCCGCCCCGCTTGGCGCCCTGATGCGGGACGCCGGCACCGACCTCCTCACGGGGGCCGACGCCGTCGTGCCGGTGCCCCTGCACGCCTATCGATCGTTCGAGCGCGGCTTCAACCAGGCCGACGACCTGAGCTGCGCCCTCGGGCTGCCGGTCTGGCGCGTGCTGCGCCGAACGCGACACGGCCCGCCGCAGGCCGGGTTGCCGGCGGCCCGGCGTCACGGCAACGTGCGCGGCGCCTTCGCGCTTCGCTGGGGGATGCGTCACGCCCGCCTGCGCAACGCGGCCGTCGTGCTCGTGGATGATGTGATGACGACAGGCGCGACGGTGAATGCCTGCGCGACTGTTCTGCTCGATGCCGGTGTCAGGACCGTCGGCGTGCTGACCGCGGCGCGAGCCGCGACTCCACGGCCCGCTGCACCGCCTTCGCCACGACGTCCTTGGGCTGCTCAGCATCGATGAGCGCCCAGCCGCGCTGCCGGGCCTGACGCCGGTAGCTCTCGCGCACGCGTGCGAGCAGCTCCATGTCGCGCTCAAACCGGTCGCGGCCGGTGGCCTTCCGCTTCACCGCGGTCTCCGGCGCGATGTCGAGGAGCAGCGTGATCAGCGGCGCCGGCAGGTCGCGCTGCACGTCGTCCAGCCAGCGCGGGTCGAGCCCCTGCGCTTCGCCGTAGGCCACACTCGACGCCCGGTACCGATCGCAGATGACGACATCGTGCGCGTCCAGCCAGAGCTCGAGGCGCGGCTTGTGCTCGTAGCGGTTGGCGATGTACAGGAGCTGCATCACGTCGGGCCCGAAATGGCGCTCGCCGGCGAGCGCCATTTGGATTTCGCGCCCGATGGGCGTCTCGTAGTCGGGAAACGACAGCGACCGCACGCGCTTGCCGTCTCCCTCCAGGCGCGCGCGCAGCGTGCGCGCCTGCGTCTCCTTGCCGCTCTGATCGAGGCCTTCAAACGCAATCAGCATCACACGTCCCACTGCATCAGATCGTCCAACGTCTGCCGGCGCCGCACGAGACGCCAGGCGCCGGCATCGACGAGCACTTCCGCCGCGGCCGGGCGGCGATTGTAGTTCGACGCCATCACCGCGCCGTAGGCGCCCGTGTCGCGGATCACGAGCAGATCGCCGACGAGTACCGGCGGGAGCCGGCGGTCCCGGCCGAGCGTGTCGCTCGTCTCGCAGACGGGACCGACGATGTCCACCGGGATCGATCGGCCGTCGCGTTCGACCACCGGCTCAATTGCATGCCACGCGTCGTACAGCGCCGGTCGAATGAGATCGGTCATGCCCGCGTCCGAGACGACGAACCAACCGCCACCGGGTCGACGCTTCAGATCCACGACGGTCGTCACGAGCACACCCGCGGGCCCGACCAGCCATCGGCCCGGTTCCAGGAGCAACGTGAGGCCGCTGGGTTTGATCACGGAGAGCACCGCGCTCGCATAGTCCTCGACCGGCACGGTGACGTCCTCGGGCGCGTAGGCGATGCCGAGGCCGCCGCCGACATCGAGGTGCTCCAGGTGAATGCCTTCCGCGGCAAGCGTCGCGGCGAGGTCCACGAGCGTGCGGGCTGCCTGCGTGATCGGCGCGACGCTGCGGACCTGCGATCCGATGTGCATGTGGAGGCCAACGACCTTGATCGCCGGCCGCCCCGTCATGTCCCGGATCATGGCCAGCGCGTCGTCGGGCACCACGCCAAACTTCGTCGCCTGATGGCCGGTCGAGATGTGCGGATGGCTGCCGGCATCAACGTCGGGGTTCACGCGGACCGCGACACGCGCGACGCGGCCCTCGGCGGCCGCTATCGCCGCGATGCGCTCGATCTCTCCTGGCGACTCGACGTTGATGGCGCTGACGCCGAGGCCGATCGCGTGCTGCAGTTCCGCGCGGGACTTCCCCACCCCCGTGCACACGATTTGATCCGGCGTGAATCCGGCCCGCAGCGCCGTCTGGATCTCGCCGCTCGAGTTCGCGTCGGCGCCGGCGCCCAGCTCGCGCATCCGGCGCACGATGGCGAGCGTCGCATTGGCCTTGAGCGCGTAGTGGAGGCGGTGCGGCCAGCCCGCAAAGGCGCGGTCCAGCGCGGCAAAGCGCTCGTCGATGAGGGCGCCGCTGTAAACATGGACCGGAGTGCCGGTTTCCGCCGCGATCGCCGCGAGTTGGACGCCGTCACACAGGAGCTCGCCTCTGTCGCGGTCAAAGCCGGCCATCGAAGAAGGTCATTCTACCTTTGCTATGATGCCTTCGCCTTCCCACCGCCGATGTCCAGCGAGTACCCGACCTCTCCCACCCCCGACGTCGATGTCCTGATCGAGCGCTGCCTCAAGGGCGATCAGGTCGCGTGGGATCAGATCGTCCGGATGCACTGGCGGAAGGTCTTCAACCTGGCGTACAAGTTCGTCGGCCGGCACGACGAAGCCGAGGATCTGACGCAGGACATCTTCCTCAAGATCTTCAAGGCGCTGCACACGTTCGATCGCCGCGCCAACTTTCAGACCTGGCTGATCAGCATCAGCCGCAATCTCTGCATCGACCACTACCGGAGCGTCCGCAAGGAACGCGAGACGATGGCGCGGGAGGTCGATTCGGCGGATCTCATGCCCGTCTCGCGCGAGCGCGGCCCCCACGCGGAGCTCGAACAGCTCGACCTGCGCCAGCTGATCCGGCAGGCGCTGGCGGAACTGCCGCCGGCGCTCAAGGAAGCGGTCGTGTTGCGCGACCTGCAGGAATTCTCGTACCAGGAAATCGCGGACAAACTCGGGCTGCCGGAAGGCACTGTGAAGTCACGCATCAACCGCGGCCGCCTCGAACTGGCGCGTCAACTTCGTCGTCTTCAGTCTCGTGGACCGGCGACCCAGCCGGCCTCGCGTGGAGGAACCGAATGAACGTCACGACCTCTCATGTTGGTCCCGTTGTCGTGCTGCGCGTGCACGAATCGCGGCTGACCTATCCGATTCTGGCGGACTTTGCGACGGCCGCGACCAACCTCATCGGCGCGGGCGAGAAGAAAATCCTCATTGACCTGGCGCCGGTGACGTACGTGGATAGCGCCACGATCGGCTGCCTCATGGATCTGTACCGTCAGGCCACGGCCGCCGGCGGCGCGCTGAAACTCGCCGGCCTCCAGAAACGCGTCGAGACGATGCTCACGATGACCGGGGCGCACAATTTCCTCGAGGCCCACGCCGACGAAGCCACGGCGCTGGCCAGCTTCGGAGGCTAGTCATGCGGACCATCAAGACCTCCTCCGGCACCAGCGTCCCCCTCGATGGCGACGTCCTGGCCGTCATCGAGGCCGTCTTTCGCGACCTGCGGCGCACCCAGGAGCTGGAGTACGGCTTCGAGGACGTCGACCGGCACCTGCAGCACGTCGTCGAGCAATTGTCGCCCGACGAGCTGCGCGCTTACCTCAAGGAAAGCCTGCTCATGAGCTTCACCCGCTTCGAGAACGATCGTTTGATGACGATTGTGAGGAAGGCGAACCGCGCGAAAGAGGAGTAGGCGCGGAGACTAGCGCGTGGCGCGCGCCGGCACGGCTGCTGGTACCGTGACGGCCGGAGCGCCGTCTTCCACGAACTGCCAGGCGTCGCGCTGACGGAGCACTTCGGCGGCCAGCGCCGTGTGCAGCGCATGCCCGCCCCGATGCACGACCAGGTGTCCCTGCACCGGATAACCCACGAGCGCCAGATCCCCCAGCGCATCCAGAATCTTGTGCCGGACGAA
>Ga0137313_1000483_pt1 | contig 12669 bp, 11 predicted proteins | sample EasRivERMZT166_2_FD_102287 | JGI IMG/M metagenome (GOLD analysis project Ga0137313, IMG submission 102287) | Soil microbial communities from meander-bound floodplain in the East River, Colorado, USA - East River MetaG ERMZT166_2 | ecosystem: Environmental > Terrestrial > Soil > Floodplain ...
CAGGACCTCTGGCCGGTCTGAAAGAGACAACTCTAGTCTACGACGGCCAAGGTCGACGGTTGATTTCCTTTGGTGCAGATCTGAAGACGCCCCGAATCAGCAGTTTTCGGTACGTGCCCTCCTTTGTTCGCCTTGACGGCACCTTCATAGTGGCACAGCAGATCCAAACGCCGGAACTTGTTGGACATCCGATTCACCTTGTCGGTAGCGACGGCAAAGTGCTTCGGTCATTCGGAGCGGAGACGCCGGAGTACCACCCTAGCCGATCCCTTTCGACTGATCGAATCGTTGCGCCCGGGCGGAACGCGAGTGTGTGGGCCGCTCCGCGCGGGCGTTACGTTATCGAACAGTGGGCGCCAGTGACCGGCCAGCGATTGTCTCACCTGTCGGTGAAGTCTTCATGGTTCACAGAGTCGACGGGCACTCGAACGAGCAATCAGACGAGGCCTCAGCCGATACTTGTTTCTATCTGGGAACAGGCCGACAAGCTGTGGGTGCTACTAAGAGTCGCTGATGCTAGTTGGAAGGCACCTAAGGATAACGACGCCGAACGACCGTATGATGTTGAGGCGTACTCAATCGAGCACGATTGGATGCTCGAGGTTGTCGATGCGCAGACCGGGGGCGTTCTCGCTAGCGAGCGATACGACAGACCACACTGGGCGTGCGCATCATCACCGTTCGTCGTCTCGCGTCCGCCCTCGAGGCCAGGGCGCGGTGCGGCGCTGGAGGTGTGGAAACCCGAGCTACGAGGTCGATAAAGCAGCGGTGCCGTGCGAATTGCTGACGACCCAGCCGCCGAGCAGTTCGTCGTTGGTTCGTCGCGGTCGCTGTCCTCATACGATACCGCATCGTTGATCGTTTCCTGATCCCAGCCGCTATGCCTGCGTTCTCGGCAAGGCCAGCCGAAGTAGCCTTGCTTGGGCGAGGACGTTGAACCTAGAGGAAGTACGACGCTCGCAGAGCAGGAGCCTTACCGTGCTTGCCCGGCAGTCGTGCCTGACCGTCTGGTCCGCCGAGTGGGGTGGTCATCGCCCATCGAATGTCCCGCCCGGTGTCGGATCGGTCTCCTGAGAAGCATGTCGGTAGGCCGCAGGTGGCAGCATCCACGCAAAGGCCGACGAATAGGCCCAGTCCTCCGAAGCCGAGTCGTCTGGGTTGTGGTCTTAGCTCTGCCTTGCACGCGGCCTGATCAGCCGAGGTTGCCGGCGGTTATCGGTTTCCTAGACCGAGGTCACGTGCTGGCGAGATGTCGCCTTGGCGGTATCAGAGAGTGAGCTGAACACTCTGTCGCCCGCCCGCCAAGTCATCCGTGCCGCGGATGAAACAAGAGACTTTGCCGTTTCGGTCAAGCCAGGCCATACTTCCACTGGCCTGACCTCCGCTGTCACACGCCGTCGTCAGGATAGTCCCGCAGAAACATTTGCATGGCTCGAACCCCTTCTGGGAGTACTCGCCACCTTACAGTCGGTGTCGACCACGACCACCTTCGTGGTCTGACCAGAGGGCACCCGGCAGTTGGTGTCGCAGAACTTATCTGGACTGCTGTGGATGCCGACGCCACAAGAGTTCGTGTCTGGTTGCGCGAGGCGGCTCTCGGGGGCATCGGTTCAGTCGAGGTCCATGACGACGGAACGGGCATTGACGTCACACGGGTCGATGAAGCGTTCGAGAAACTCGGCGGCTCCTGGAAAGCTAACCGGAAGGTTTCGGACGGAGGCAGGGTTCTCCACGGCCGTAGCGGCAAAGGACGGTTTCGGGTTGGCAGCATTGGGAGGATGTGCCGCTGGAACACAGTCAACAGAGCAGTTGATGGGACGATTCATGCCTTCGGTGTTTCGATAGACACCGCCAACCTAACGGACGTCGTGATTGAGCCGAGCGAGAAGGAGAAATCATCCGCGAAGACAGGAACTCGCGTCGTTGTCAGCGAGATTCACGCCCCCCATTCCAAGGCATTCGAAGAGGAGCAACTCAAAGAAAGGCTTACGGAGGAGTTCGGCCCTTATCTGCTGCAATACCCCAACGTAGTGATCGAGGTTCAGGGCGACAAGCTTGATGCGAGTTCTCTCATTAGTCACCAGGAAGTTGCAACAGTACACGTCGCCGTCTCAGAGGCTAAGGTGTGCGAGGTTGCGGTTCGTCTCGTCGAGTGGAACAGGCCAGCCGAGCGAAGGATATTCCTGTGCGAACCTGACGGCACGACGCTCGCGGAAGTTCCGATGCGAAGTCACCTTCTAGACGGATATGTCACAGCTTACGCAAGCTCTGCGTGTTTCGCTGAGCTTCATATACAGGACTTGACAGATGGGCAGGTGGAGCAGCTCGACGAAATGCGGGAGGTCCTCGCCTCCGTTCGAGACCGGGTCAAGGACTACGTTCGGCGCCGTCTAGCGGAACGTTCGCAGTCGGCCGTCCAACGTTGGAAGGAAGAAAAGATCTACCCGTATCTTGGTGACGCACGAGATGAAATAGAAGCAGTGGAGCGTGAGGTGTTCGATATCGTGGCGGTCCAAGTCGACCGTTTCTTGCCACACTTCAAGAAGGCCGCAAAGCCGGTCAAGAAGTTGCAGTTCTCACTTCTTCGGAGGGCCCTCGAAAGTCAGCCCGAGGAAGTGGCCGAAATCATCGACAAACTCGTGGATTTGCCAGCGGAGGAAATGAAACAGCTTCATGCTCTCTTACAGCGCACGACCTTCTCCAACATCATCCGCACTGTCCGAATCATCGATGAGCGACTGTTGTTCCTTAAGGGGCTGGAAGAAATGCTCGCCAACCCCGATCTTCGCGAGGATTTCTTGGAGCGTGACCACCTGCATGAACTGTTGGCAAAGAATACGTGGGTGTTTGGCGATGCCTATAGCCTGACGGCGAGCGACGAATCACTGACGGAGGCCGTTCGGCGTCACGTCGAAAAAGCGGGGTTGGATATTGTTGTCGATGAACCAATACTCCAGTCAGACGGACGGAGTGGCCGAGTGGATTTGATGCTCACTCGGGCCCTTGGCGCTCCAGCCCATTCATTGGAGCACTTGGTTATCGAACTGAAGCGTCCAACTGTGAAGGGCGGCGAGGCGATTGTCACTCAAGCCAAGAAGTATGCGCGAGCTTTGGCTGCGGACCCTAGGTGGGTCGGAACGAACACAACCTGGACGTTCTGGGCAGTGGCCTACGAACTCGACTCGTATGGACAAGCTGAGATATCGCAGTCGGATCGGCCGCGTGGACAGGTCGATAAGGGCACCCACCACACTGTTTGGTTGAGAACTTGGGGGAGTCTCTTGGAGGATTGCCGCGCTCGTATGGAGTACCTTCGGAAGGCCTTGGAACTTGAAACTAGAAAGGAGGCCGGGGTCCGATATTTGCACCAGAATTATCCAGGCAACATCCCCGCTATCGATGAAAAGGCTACAGCGGGCGGAGTGAAGTTGGTCCTCAAGGGCCCGCAGCACATCGCTCAAGCTACCGCTGACCGACCGAGGAAGCTACTGCCGCCTCGGATGAGCTGACCGCTCTTTCCGAAAACTACGTGGCTCGTGCAGAACGCCCACAATCCTAGGGCTACGCGTTCTACGTGTCCTACGGTTTCCAGCGGGACTTCGGATCCATGTGAGCCACTTCGCCTATTGAGCAAAAAGCCAGTCAGATGGCCAGCCCAGCATCGAATGGACGAAAGGCACTCGAACGGCTTGCGGAGGCACGCCTAAGACAGATTAGATTCAGTCAGAACGCGCTTGAAGCTCGTCACGCACGTGGTATGCCTGCCGAGCAAGGGCCAAGAAAATGTCCTTCATGAAGCGCGTTAGACAATAGTGATAATCGATGCGTCGGATCGCAGGCAAGTCGCCGTATCGTCTTGTCTCGACAATAGCCTTCTCGTGCAGCTGATTCCAGTACTCATCGCCTAGACTGGCGCCACCATGATGTACGACGAGCTGGCGTAGTATGTTCAGATCCGAGACATACAGATGAGTTCTCTCATCCGGCCACAGTGAAAAGCCGAAGAGATGAGTAAACAGCCTCTCCGTCGCGGCTCCTCGGTTCTTGAATGTGACGCGCCGTCGTCCCATTGAGATCAGCGCGGGAAGGCCGCACGTGTGAGCTTGGTGTTTCTCTTCGGTGTGGCCGTGGGCGCTGAAGTAGTTCCTGGCCTCATTCTCTTTGTGGCGAATCCCGTCTGCCATGAGCGACTTAAGGAATTCTTCGTGCCAAGCAAGCATCAGAACGACGTTGCTATCAACGAACAGGGAGATGCCATCCGGGTATTCGCCTAATCGAGGTGCTACCGCCTCCGTGTAGCTGGCTAGCCGCCGGAACTTCTCGACATAGAGCGTGAAGGTGATGTCGCAGATTGTCGCTTCTGGACCGATCGCTGCCATGGATCGGATGCTGCCCGAAGATGACCGTCTGGTCAAGGACACGCAGTATCCTCGATCACCTTTTGAACGTCCTGACCTGTCCCGGTGAGGAAGTGAGGAAGGCGGGAAATCAAGAGGCAGGGATGGCGTGAGCGTAGCTTTTCTGTGTCACGGTCCGTCAGCGCGGGTCGGCGTGTCTTCCACGACCAGCACGCCCTAGCGCCCTGACGTTGACGCCGCATGGGCGCAGGCCGGCCGGTCAACGACTGCGTGTTTCTCTGCCCCGCAAGCCACAGATCGCGGCCCTGAGGAGTCAGTCGTCCGACGTGGAGCGGTGGGGGCTACCCAGGACCTCGGACTGAGCCGCGTAGTCGCTCAGGCTACCGATTAGCGCATCACGAACATGCTGAGGCGCATGAGTGAGCCAAAGATTGATAACAGCCACCAGTGCCCTGGTAATATCAGTGAACGCCCACTTACGCTCTTCGTCTGTCTTGTACGCCAGCCGCCCGTAGGTGAGATGCGCAATCTCCCTTCCGACGCGAGGCGAGACGGTTTTGAGCACAGGTGCGGCTGCTGGGCGTAGGAGATGCCAGTTCAACACGTAGTCGCCAGCGACGGCATCCGCGGGTTTGCCTCGACCTTGAAAGAAGAATGAGTAGAGCGCTCTGGCGTGAATCGTGTGAGCCTCAAACAACGCGTTGTGAATGGTCCAATCCTCGAAGTGGTCGGGGTTACGAGGAGTCTTCTGTTCTCGTAGCAGAAGAAGGTCCGTCATTAGGAGCATCTTGATCTCGTAGATCAAATGAGGAAGAAGCTCTCTTACATTGGTCGGATCTGGCATTCCACGATTATCGGCGGCTACCGCCGTGCGTGTAGAAGAGTTCTCAGCAGTCGCGCGCTCGGCAACGATTCCCGAGAACCCCGCCAGGCGCGTTGCAGGCATGAGAAATGAATGAGTGGGAAAGACTTCTCCCTTCAAAGTCAGGCGCTTCGTGTACCGCCGTCGTCGCGAGGGCGATTTCGCCGCGGATGTATACGCCGCGTACTTCACTAAGTCATTGGCCGAGGCTCATGTCTTTGTCGGTCGGCCGCAATTGACGGCTGCGCTCGAACCTGTGCCTGTGACCGTTGTGCTTGACGGGCACGAGTCTGAAAAGCTGGCTAACGGCTAAACGTCGGCAATTGTGGAAGGGTCGACCGGCCTCACGGCGCAACGCTTATTGCCCAGCTGAGCTCAAGAACCACGTCCGCCGCGGCCGCTAGAACATCAGCGGAACAATCAACTTGGCCGGACAGGGCGCCCGCCAAGGCGACGATCCTTCGCCTAGCGGATCCGTGATCGGAGGTCCGTCTGACCGAAGATCAGCGATCGTCAAGCGAGAACGCGTCTCGGGCAGGGCCCGGCTCCTCTCACGCGAGTGTCCGCGGTCGGACCGACTATCGACCCTCCTTGGGCTCGCCAGGCTCTCCGCCTCAACCGGCCCCCAGACTGCAAACGACGATGGACGCCGCGGCCAATTCCGGGCGTTCTGCAACGGTTGCGCATTAACCTGTAGGACCACAGGCCATCGAAACTAGCCGCCGCCACGAGTCTAGGTCACAATGTGGCCCGCGCGAGCCGCTCTGGCGGCAGTCACCTCATGAGTAGTAGACCAGCAGTAGGTGCTAGCCGTGGTGCGATGCATCCTCACCAGAGACAGTCCAGTCGTGTGTTAGTGATTGGCGCTGGACCGGCTGGGCTCGCCGCGTGGGTGTCTCTGAGGGATCTGGGCATAGGGGCCACGGTCGTGGACAGGACTGGGAAGGTGGGTGGGAGCCTACGCTCAGATGTACCACCGGACTCAGCTGGCCTCACCTCGTAGGTACCTGGCATTGCCGGGCGCACCCGCCCCCGATGGGTGGGGACCGGTGTACGCCGGTGAGTATGCGAAGTATTTGGAAGGCTACGCCTCTGAGCGAGGCATCAGCGTCAAGAAAAGGACTGTCGTGCTCTCAACCTGATGTTTACGATAGTGATGACGTGCGTGGTGGCATACACAGGAGCAAGGCTTTACGTCTTGAACGAAGAGCCTGCAGATGCCTTTCGCGCATTGCGACCTTGGTGTCCACGCTGGCTACCTGTTGGCCTCTCTTGCGCTTGTGGCAACAGCCTGTGTCCTGTGGTTGAAGGGAGATGGAATGGGTACGGCTAGGGTGGCATCAGCGATTGTCGGCGTCGCCGGTGTGGCGCTGCTCTTCTTTTACGGCCTCCGACGTCTGATGATTGACAAGGCTCTTCGCTGGTTCTGCGGCACGCGAGCCCTATCCGCTCATTGGCTGACCGACAAGGTCAGGTGAATCTCGTTACCGTTGCCATCGCCGTTACGGTTCCACGTGGCGGGATAAGGAGTACCTGATTGACCGCCTAGCTTCGTCGCCACTGATGTCCAGTCATCCCTTCGCCTCGGTCGTCGGCCTGGGTAGCTCTGGGACATGTGTTCGAGATGTCTGCACCTTCAAGAATGCTGCTCAAGCATGTCGACGATTGGACATTGAAACAGCCGATCGTGGTGAGCCTCTTCCTGTCTGACTGAGGTCCGCTGCCTGCTAGTGGGCTCCTTCTCCACGGCGGTCTGGGGCATCTGCGTACTCAGACGGAGCTGGGCCTTGGATCGGTCGGGTCCGGCACCCAGCTCTCGGCTCGGCTAGACGGAGTGTTCGAGGCCTAGGCGCCCCACAACACACGTGAGTCGCGCTGCTCTCACGGCAAGGCCTGTGCCAGGCTGTAGCGTCTAGGGACACTCCGGCAAGCTAAGGAGATTATTTGGGGAGTCACCGTCTGCGGTTGTCTTAATGTACTTGTTGCCGAACGGGCTTGTTGCCACGACCACGTTGACTCGATCGCCGGCAGGGCGCTCAACGTAGTACTGGTAGGTACCGGCCTCGATATCCGTGATGACCTGAGGCTGGCTTCGCTTCCATCGGCCCCCATCGGGATTGATACCGCCTACGCTCAGGATGCGCTCGTGTGGGTTAGGCCTGTCTAACTTGTTAATGCAGTGAATGCGAACAGCCATTCTCGTGACCTCTCTGGGTTCTGATAATTCCGAGTTATCTGTCCAGAAGCGGGCTCGTCGATCAACTAGCAACGGCGCTCGGCTGCGAAGCTCCTCGCTTCGAGAGGATCCGCCATTGTTCAGCGCACTCCCGCCCGTCGGAGTGGAGACTGCGGCTGACGGGATGGTTCGCGGCTACCATCCAACCCGCACGCCAACCGTGTCAGCTACTTCCAACCGCTTCAGAACAAAGTCATCCCTGAACCCAGCGGCCACGTCAGCGTTGACAACCACAGTCAGCGAGTGCCTACCTATAGTCGCTGCTGGCGCCGGCACCGTTAGCCTGTGGACTTCTGGTCGCCCAGGAATAGTCTCAGTATCATCAATGTAGCCAACAGGCGCGGACAGGGCCGAGCCGGGTTCCCAGTCCCAGTACACCGGATGAACCTTGCCGTTGAACACCTCGACATGTGTTGTCATCAGCAGAAACTCAACCGCGCCGCCTGGCACAAACGTCACGGTTACTGGCAGTTGCACAACTAGGCCTACGAAAGCGGCGTCGCCGAATACCCCTGGCGTGTCACCACAATTGAGGGCGCCGGTCCAGACTACGTAGAAGGGATGGGCTGGGGTCATGAGCCTCCTGCTGCATGGTGTCGTCGTGTTGCGGCAGTCTAGCAGACGCCGGCGACCAGTGGCCAGTCCATCGCGCGGGCCGGTATGTTGGCAAGCAACGCATGCGTCGGAATGCGGCCTACGGTGCCTATGCCAGTCGCGACCTCATAACATAGGTTCACAGGCTCGTCAGACCGAGACGCCGGGCATGAGTCAGCGTCAACCCCTCTGACTATCGGCGACGGATTGTGTCTGGTGGTATGTCCAACCTACACTACACCAGCGAGAAGAGCGACAAGGTACAGAGTGCGTTGAGTGAATGTGGATCGAGTTGGCGTGGACTGATTAGTGAGAAGCGGTGCCCTGATGCCGCTCGGCTTATCGGCCATGCGAGTGGAGCCCCCGATGAAGAAGATCATCTATATAGGCGCACTACTGATCATCGCGGTATCTGGTGTGCAGGCCCAGGTATCCACGATTAAGGCGGTCGACGCCAGACAGCATGTAGGCAAGACGGTTGTTATTGAGGACGCGGTTGCCGAGGTGCGATGGGAGGAGCAGTCGGCCGTTACTTATTTGAACTTCGGGGCGGCATTCCCACACCACGTCCTGCGAGCTATCGTGCCAGATGACGTTCGGATTCAGCTGCCGACTGGGCTCTTTTCGAGTCCTCGAGTCCGCGTCCAAGGCACGGTTAGACTTGGACCGAAAGCGATTCCTGAAGTCTTGTGCTCTGAAGTCAGCCAGCTATCGGCCTTGGCGGTAATTCCAGCCGCGGCCGGCCTGATTGCGGCGCCGCTTACGCCAGCACCAGCCACGAGGCCTTGCTGCCGCGTCTGCACGACAGGCAAGGCGTGCGGCAACACTTGCATCTCACGCAACCTGACGTGTCGCCAGCCGCCGGGGTGTGCGTGCAATGGCTGACCGGGTCATCGGTCCTGAGGCTCCAGTCGTCCACTGGCCGCCCCATGGGGGAGGTGGCACCTGTTCTTGGTCCCGTGCTTCGCAGCTGAGATCATCCTGGCCTCCACGAACCCGAGAATGCCAGCCGCGATCGCGCGAGTATCGGCATTCAGCCGCCCAAATGGTTTGAGCGACACTGGGCGGCACATTGCTGATCGGGATTCCAGTAACGGATGTGGTCGTCTGCCAGTTGCTCAAGCCATTCACTGTGCTCTTTGAAGTGGACGTGTCGCTCACACAATCTCTGGGCACGAGCTTTGACGCGAGCACCCCGTGCTGTCCTAGGGCGCTCAAGTCTCGGGGAAATGACGGGACTTCGCTGAGGTCGATTGAACGTAGTCGGCAAGACGTTCGCCGGCCGTAGCGAGCTCCCGCTCATTCACGATGTTGTAGCGGTCGAACACCGAGCGGGTCTTGTGACCGGTGAGGAGCATCGCGACCCGTTCGGGCACGCCGGCCCTGATGAGGTTTCGCGCTGCGGTTCGCCGACAGTCGTGGAAGAGGCGTCCGGGAACCTCCGCCCGATGACAGGCCTGCGCCCAAGCCACTTTCCACTGCCGGACTGTGACGCCATCGCGCTTGAAGACCAGAGTGTCGCCTTTGCTCCGACGTTCGGCACGCCGCAGCAGGACCTCGCGCAGGGGCGTCGAAATTGGCAACAGTCGCCCCGCCTTCGTCTTTGATCGGCCAGGGGATAGCCGCACCACACCTCCAGACAAGTCGACCTCGTTCCACGTGAGTTCGGTAACCTCACGGCGCCGCCAACCCGAGTAATACGCGAAGTCCAGGACATCCTGAAAACTCGCCGGTAGATGCGCGCGGACCTTTAGGTAGTCCCCGTGCTCGAAGAAGCCCTGTCGAGGGGGATTTTCTTGAAGACGCTGCGGAAACTTCGGCATGTCCTGCAGCCTCCCGAGGTCGATCGCGAGTCGGAACATCCGTGATAAGCCAGAAGTTTCGCGGTTCACTGTGGCGGCCGACATGCGCTGCAGCCGACGAGCAGTCTGATACTGACGAATCGCGGAAGGTGTAATATCGGCTGCATCCCAGCCTTTGAACACGCTACGCAGATTGGCGACCCGTCCTCGGGCCGAGTCAATTGTGCGGTACTGCTGAAGCTCGTAGTCCGCCAAATAGTCGGCGGCCATGTCGTCGAATGTCACGCCGGTACGCGGCGTATGAACTGAATCCATTGTGCCTCCCGCCGGCGCTGGACCTCGGTCAGGAAGCCGACGTCCACACCTTCGCTCTGCTGGGGCATGAAGTGAAGTGAATTATGGTGCGGCGAATGGACGGCGATGACACGTTGGAAGGGGGACTCGGATCCACCGTGTCCGTAATTCTTGGTTCGTCAGGCCGACTGTCCTAGTACGGGTGAGGCCCACCGACTCGGTTACCCTCTGCCGCCAGCGCATCTTAGGCGACCCTTCTCCCGGCTTCGCCTCAGGCAGTGCCGGGGTTCCTGCGTTGCCCATTCGGCCGGCGAAATTCGTCAACCCGAAGCGACAATCGTTCTAGATTCTCACTTCCTCATGTACAGGTGTCATGTCGATTCCTGAACGCGCCCTCGGTGCGATTCAACGAATACTGAAGGAGACAGTTCGTGTAGCGGTTGCTCCAGCAGGATCCATTGCCTTCACGCTGAGTTCGTATGTACCCGGCGAAAGCCCCGCAAGGGGCATCGCGAGGCTCGCCTGTGCTTGCTGGACAGTACCGACAGCCGGCAACATCGCGATCTCCGCCGGCACAGTTCGATATGATCGTTGGCCTTGTCGAATAGAGACGTCAACCTTGGCAAGAGGTGCTGTCGGCTGACCGCCAGCCACCAGCGGCACCACAATGCGCAAGGTGTCCGACGGTGAGAATTCCCGCGCTGTAGTGGGCTGGACCGGCAGCAGGTCGCCAAGCAGCTGAGGCGGGATGGCGCTAATCCGCGGAGCACCGTCGAACGCTATGACAACAGCGGGCAGCTGCACGTGGCTACGCAAGGGATCGATTACTTCTACCGGAATGTGAATCACTCCCGCCTGGCCTAGGGCTTGACTTGCAATCGCCACCCGAACAGTTAGAGTCTGGCTCGGCAGATCCACAATCTCATTCACCGCAAAAACAATGGTCGCACCTGCTCTCGAAGCGCCGGCCATTTGAAAGGCCTTGCGAGCGGCAGCCTTGACATTCCCGTCGCTATCAATAGCGGCAATACCTAGTTGCAGAGTGTCCTTCAGCCTATCCTGGCCTGCCGGAAGCCGACACGTTACGGTCACCACTATCGCCGTTCGCATGCCACCGCCGGCTGCCGGCCTCACCGGTGCTGCCAACCCTCGGAGTGAGAGGTCGCCTCCGGCCAGTGCGCCACCGAGCAATTGCTCCACCAAGGGCTTGACATCCCGCTCCGTCAGGGTCCCGCGCGGGGCAAGGTAACCAGCCCGCGCTCGTACCTCAACTCCAGGGCGTCGCACGGCCACACTCACATTGTGAAACTTGCCATCGCGGCGAAATGGGTTGGGATAGTACCCAAGAATGTAGTAGCCGCTGTTATCTTCCACTAGCTGTTGAACAGCCTGAAGGGTGTCCGAGCGCTTAACAAATGCAAGTCCCCCCGTGTTTTCGGCAAACTCTTGTAGCATGCGTTGCTGGGCGCGGATGTTCCCATACGGGGGTGCTGCGCACGGCCCTCGAACGGCATCGCAATCCGGAATGCCCCGAGGATCAATTGAATACACTGGCACGCCCGCTTCGCGCAGACGCACGAAGGCTCCCTCGAGCTGTTCGAAGACATCACGCATCTGGACGACCTCAAGAGGTAAGTCGAGTCGTGACCGATAGGACGCTCGGGATCGATCGTAGGTCATCCCCTCGCCTACGTACACCAAGGCCTTTCTAGCAAACGTCGAACGCGACAACGAGGTAGCAATATTCTTCAGGACGTCAGCTGTCGCGCCAGCCATGCGATGTCTCGTTCGCGAATCAACGTCATCGGCGGCGTCTGGCGCGAAACCGAGTGCGATCGGGATCCGGCGGACCGTTCTCAGCTGCGCTGAGAGATCGCTGGTAAAGCCCTGGCTTAGATCCGAGCGGCCGACGAAGACAATGGCCACCTGGTCATCTCTTGTCAATGAAGTCAGAAACGCCTCGACGATTCTCTGCGTGTGGACGATAAAGGTCTCGACGATATGGAGGTCGTCGATAACCAGGACCCACTGTCGCGCATCGACTGCATGGGCGTTTGAGACAGTGTCTATCACCGGCGCGATCTCCTCGACATTCGCGATCGGTCGTCGTTGGACGGAGTGGGCAACGTATTGGAAACCCGCGATCTCCTGTGGTCGGCCTCCTTCTGTCAGGATGAAGTCGTCACGAGCCAGGTCCCGAATGAGCCTGCCGCTTGTATCTGTCGCTACGACGTCGAGGCTGACGTAATCGACACCTGCGCGGAACACGGGAGATTGGGTCTGTACGGGCGCCGCGTAGATCAATGAGATAACGCCGAGAAGACCTGTTCCGAGTGATGCCAACGTGCGCGTTGTGCTATGCATCGTGTACCGCCACTATAGTCGACCAGAAGCAACTGACTGAGACCATAGACGCTGATCTAAGAGCTGGGCTTGATCCACTCATTGTGACGCCAGACAGAATACCGGGGTCTTGTCGTGCAGAAGGACTTCACTGACACGACCGTGCTAGAGATATGCTGC
>Ga0137313_1000499_pt1 | contig 12484 bp, 12 predicted proteins | sample EasRivERMZT166_2_FD_102287 | JGI IMG/M metagenome (GOLD analysis project Ga0137313, IMG submission 102287) | Soil microbial communities from meander-bound floodplain in the East River, Colorado, USA - East River MetaG ERMZT166_2 | ecosystem: Environmental > Terrestrial > Soil > Floodplain ...
CCCGCCGGCGGCATGACGGGGCGCGGCGTGCACGTGGTGGATGCATTTCTCTATCTCGCCGGTCACGTGGACGCCGTGCACGCGCAGAGCTATCGTCGCGTGCTCGACCATGGCATTGACGACACGACCTCGATGCTGTTCCGCTTCCGGAGCGGCGCGACCGGCTATCTCGGCACCATTATCGCCACTGCGGAAACGTGGCGCATGCAGGTTTTTGGCTCCAAGGGCTGGGTGGAAGTGGGTGACGTCGAGCACCTGACGACGTGGCAGATGAAAACCTGCTTCGTGGACCCGAAAAACCTGCTGGTGCACCACCAGCCGCAGGTCACCACCTTCCCCGTGCTCAGCACCGAGCGTGCCGAGCTGGAGCACTTCGCCCGTGCCGCCGCGGCAAAACGCCCGCTCGCGGTCGCCGGCGGCGACGAAGCGCACGGCGTTGCCGTCTTTGAGGCCATTCTGAAGTCGGCAATGGCGCACAAAACCGTGCGCGTTTAAGGAAAAGCGTGATTAGTGAATTGAGATTGCCGCGCAGCTCGGATTGGTGCGAGCAGGCTCGGAAGTATTCAGGCAGCTGGAACGGGTAGGTCAGCTGGTAACTGCTTTACGAAAATCACTCCAAAATCGTATCGGCAGCGAGCAACCCTAGCCGAATCACGAATCACGATTCACGAATCACGCCTCTGTCAGAATCGATCGACCCTGAACGGAGTCAGGTCGATCGCGGGCTTCCGCCCGGAAACCAAATCGGCAATCAGGCGTCCCGTTGGCGCGCCGCCGCACAGGCCGAGGTGACCGTGGCCGAAGGCGTAATAGACGTTCTTCTGTTTCACGGACGCGCCAATCACCGGCAGCGAGTCGGGCATGGCCGGGCGCCGGCCCATCCAGCGTGTGCTGTCGCTGGTGCGGACCTGCGGGAACATGCGCTTCATGTGGGTCTCCAGCACGTCGGCGCGCCGGTAGTTCGGTTCGGCGTAAATGCCGGCGAACTCCGCTTGCCCGGCGACACGCACGCCCATCTCCATCGGCGTCACGAACACCTTGGCGTCCGACACGTGCACCGGCAGCGGCAACTGCAAGCCCGGATCGGAATAGGTGACGTGGTAGCCGCGCTCGGCCTCGATCGGCACCGGCTCGCCGAGCTTCGCCGCCAGTTCGCCCGAGTGCACGCCGGCACACACCACCAGCGTCTCCACCGGCATGCGGCCCGCGTCGGTAAGCAGCGCCGTGACGCCGGCCTCCCCCTTTTCGATATCGAGCACCTGGCGCTGGACGATGGTGCCGCCTTCCTGCTGGAACTTCGCGGCGAGCGACTTGACGAGCCGCTCCGGGTTAGCGACGTAGCCCTGGTCGAGCACGTGGACGCCGCGCACGTAATCCGGCCCGAGCTGCGGCACCAGCCTGCGGACGCCCGCCGCGTCCAGTACCTCAGTCGCCACGCCACGATCGCGCCGAAATTTCCAGGCCAGCGCATCGGCCCGGTAGCTTTTCTCGCTGTCATAGCCCACCAGGTAGCCTCTGCGCCGCACGATGTCCGGGACGCCCGCCCACTTCACCAGCGCTCTGTAGGTAGGAACGGTATCGCGGATCAGCGAATAAAGCGCGATGGAGGCATGCTCCGCCTGCTTCGCGTTGGCGTTGGCGAGAAACCGCAGCAGCCACGGCATTGCTTTCAGCAGGTACGAGCCGCGCACCACCAGCGGCCCCAGGCGGTCGGTCAGGTAGCCCGGCACCTTCCACAGCACGCCCGGCATCGCCTGCGGCACACAGCCGGCGTTGTTGAGCATGCCGGCGTTGCCCGACGAGCAATACTCGCCGGGCGGATGCATCGTCACCACCGTCACGTCGTGCCCCTCACGGCGCAGATACGCGGCGGTGCACATGCCGAGGACGCCGGCGCCGATGACTGTCACATTCATGGAGTGACTGGCGACCGGTGACCGGTGACCGGTGACCGGTGACCGGTGACTGGTTCAGTGCCGTAAGGCATAAGCGTTAGGGGATAAGGTGCGATGAGTGACTATTGACCATTGGATCGCTTGCTTCGGCAGCCGTTCGCCGGTCTTCGCTTACCGGTCACTGGTCACCAGTCACCGGTCACCGGTCACGCCGTAGGAAGGAAATGGTGGGTGGTACAGGGATCGAACCTGTGGCCCCTGCCGTGTGAAGGCAGTGCTCTACCGCTGAGCTAACCACCCAAGCGCAGCGGCATTCTAGCATCGCCACCGGTCACCGGTCACACGCTACCGGCAGGATGGCAGCGGCTTGCGCGGCCTGCCGGTCTCGGTATCGGTGAGCGTCATGAGAAATGCGACGACGTAGCTGATCTCGATGGACGAGAGCTTGAGCGGTTTCAGCAGCGTGTCCGTCGGCACCGCCTCCGGCACGAGGGGATCGAAATACATGTGCGCCATGTGCAGCAGCGTGGGATCGATCTCGGAGTAGTGCCGCACGACGTCGGCCAGCGTCGCCAGATGCCCGTTGTGCATGTAGGGGGCGGTCAGCGCGACATTGCGCAGCGTGGGCACCTTGAACTGTTCGAAGGTCTGCGGGACCAGCGCCACGTGGCGGGTGGACATGCCGTCCGCGCGCGCGGGATCGTCGTTGAACGGCCCCAGCAGGTTGAAGCGGTTGGCGCGCAGCCGCTTGATCCCCTCGTAGCGTCCCCAGTCCACCCCGCCCGCCTTCTTGAACACCGGGATGCCGATCTCATGGAACTCGCCATGGGTGAAGTTCGGGCCGAAATGGCACAGGCTGCAGTTGCCCTTGCCGGCGAAGATGCGCAATCCCTTCTGCGCATCCTGCGGGTAGCGCGCGGCCGCCTTGTGGTTTCCGTTCGCGAGCGCGTCGCGGAAATCGTCGAACGGCGTGCGCCCGCTGACCAGAGTTTCCTGGAATGCCGCCAGCGCCTTGCCGACCGCCACCAGCACTGCCGCGTCGTCGGCTGGCGGCCGGGCGCCGAACGCCTTCTCATAGCGGCAGGCCAGATCGGCGTCGTTGCGCACCGCTTCCGCCACCTGCCGCTCGGTCATTCCCATCTCGCGGGCATCGAGCAGCGGCCGGATACTCTGGGACCAGAGATTGTCGCTCGAGCCGTCCCAGCCGAACCAGCGGTGCGTGCGCACGTTCTGCACGGTCGGCGTGTTGCGGTCCACCTCGACCAGCCCGACTCCGAGCTTGCGGCCGTCGCTCCACCCCCGCTCCGGGACGTGACAGTTGCCGCATGAAATCGAACCTTTCGCCGACAGCCGCGACTCGAAGAACAGCTTCTCCCCGAACGCAATCGCCCCGGCGTTGCCGGAGACCCGGTTGCTGGGATCGCGCGAAGCGGGTGGCGGCCACGGCCCGTGCTGCAGGATCCTGCGCAACTCGGCTTCGCTGAAGTCGAGCAGGAACTCGCCCGGGTTCTGCGCCCCGCCCCACGGCGCGAAGAGCGCCAGCATCGCGCCGACGATCAGGAGGCGTGACGGGTGACGGGTGACCGGTGACCGGCGCGACCCGGTCAAGCTCTCATCTCTCATCACCCATCACCGATTACCGATTACCGATCACTGATCACTGATCACTGATCACTGAAGCAAGAGCGTTGCGGTCATGCGATCGGTTCTCCCCGCCGCGCGCACTTCAAAAATGAAGTCCCATTTTCCGGGCATGTGGAACATGAGGCCGGCGGCCTCGTAGCGCCCGTCGCCAACCGGCTTTACCACCGCCCTGTAGTTCATGCCGTGGTTGTGGTCGGGCATAAAGCCGTCCACGCGCACGCTCTCGGGCGCCGGATCGCCACCCTTGGGGCAGACCGCTATCTCGACGGCGAAGTGCTGGCTGATGGCGACCTTCTCCGGCCTGGTGCGATAGGACAGCACGTAGTGCTCCGACTCGACCTTGCGCCCGCCGGGAAGATCGGCAACACAGGACTGAGCTACCGCCGAGAACGGCACGATGGCAGCGGCTAGAAACGTGCAGATCTTCAGAGCTATCCTCATCCCTTCACCAAATACCCGTATGGAAACTGACCGTCGATGAACGCCGGTTTCATTTGTTTTTCAGGCTAGCCGCCAGCGGGCCGAAGACGGCCTCGCCGTTGCGGTAAGCGATGCGTTCCGCCACGTCCCGCGGCAGCTCCGACAGCCACATACGCGCCAGGCGCGCGTGCTCCTCGACGAAATACCAGCGCTGCGGCGACGGGGTGTCCGTGCCGACCATGAAGCGGTCCGGCAGCTCCAGGAACAGCGGGCGCCATGCGGGATTGAGGCGGCCCTCCGGCGCATGGTCGGTGCGCCACGCCAGGTCGCACCACAGGTTTCGGTGCTTGAGCAACATCTCCCGCACGCGCGTCGGGCTGTCGAAACCGGCATGCGCCCACAGCACCCGCGCGCCGGGGTCCTGTCTGAAAACGCGCTCCACCGCGTCCGCGTCGGAATGGATGTGGATGAAGATTTTGTGCTCGCGCGCGAGCTGCACCATGCGCCGCGGCACCGGCAAGTCCGCGTCGGCCCCGTAGACGTGAAACTCCCCGATCGCGACGTAGCGGTAGCGCTTGAGCCGCCCCTCGACATACGGTATGACGGACTCGTCACGCACCCACGTCGAGATGTCGCCCCGCACGCGGTACGGACGCAACTCCGGAATGACGATGTCGGGCGCTTCCGCGTAAAGCGCCTGCGTGCCGTCGTCGTTCGAGCTCGATATCAGCGCCTGCCTTACGCCGGCCTTGCGCAGGATTTCGATGGCCGTCTTTGGCGGCAGCACGTCGCGAGTGTCGTGGGAATAGTGCAGGTGGGCATCGAAGAGCGGCATTTCGGCCGCCACCGCGACGGAGGTCGTCGCGAAGCCGACCAGGAGCGGGAGACCAAGGACAAATGCGCGCATCGCGTCAATGATAACCCGGCTGCGCACCACCTGGACCGGCCGCCCCCCGCGCCGTTTCCGGGCGGCGAGGAGTGGTTCGGGCACACGTCGGTCACTTTCCCGCAGGCTTGCCTGCCGGAGCGGGCGCTTGCGTGCCGGCTGGAATCGCATAAACAAACGCCCAGTCGGAATACTTGGCCTTGCCTTCAAACCTGGCATCGCGGAGCCGGAAATTCGCGATCTTGAAAGGCTGGCCGTCCGAAAGACTATGGACGCCCATGATGCCGCCATCCGGCGCTTTTACCAGCCCCCACTCGCGCTTTCCGGTAATCGGATCGGGGTACAGCTGGCGCAGGTATCTTTGCGTATTCGGCTTGCGTGGATCCTTCAGCAGATCCGCAAGCTCTCTCGGATATCGATTCGTGGTGCCGGCGCCATTCTGGAAATACAGCTCGATCGCGCGTCGATACTGGTTGCCGACAAAGATCAGTTCCGCTTCATTTTCGCGCAGTCGCGACGTGTGCCAAACCTCACCCGCCAGCGACCAGCCGACGCCCATGAAGGCCAGAACGAACAATACCGTCAGGTAGGTGAAACCGGCGTGGGGCCGGGCCAGCACGCAAGCTACGCGCGTTCGCCGCCGCTCGGCGTCACCAGTCACCGTAAGAGGTACCGTCACTGGCTTGCCCCGGGGCGCCGCTGCGCACATCGAAAACGGCGCCCTTTTTCGGGTCGTCGGGCGCGACAACCACCCAGGTTGTCGAGCTTTCCGTAACCGGGTCGACCGGCACCTTGCGGAGATATTTTTCCGCGGCCAGCGCTTCGAGCGCATCGGGATATTTTCCCTTGTCCCCATAGTACTTTTGCAGCGCGTCGCGCATCTGATTGAGGTTCTCCCTCAGCACGGCCTCCTTGGATTTTTCGATGCTGCCGAAATATCTCGGCACCGCGAGCGTCAGCAGGGTGGCTATTATCGCCATTACCACCAGCAGTTCGATCAGCGTAAAACCCGGGCGGCGCATTGCCTGTCCTACCATTCCCGGTACGGCCTTCCGTTCAGGCCTTTCCCCGCAGCCAGGGAGAAGACGTCGAACACGTCGTCCCCCTCCCTGGGGTCATCGGGGGGACTGGCGTAGCTGCGCTTTCCCCACGACGCCGCGGTGGAAACACCGGGATCGGAAGCAAAAGGATCGCCTGGCACCCGACGCAGGAAATAGATCTTCGCCTTTTTCGGGTCCTTGATATCGTCGACACCCATCACGAGCACGTCCAGCGACTTGGGATAGCCGGAATCCCCGGGCTGCCTGGCAATTCTTCCTTCGTCCCATGCCTGCTTGTGGGCATCAAGCGCCTCGCGGATCTCCCGCAAGTTCCTGCGCAAATCCTGCTCCCTGCTGCGGGTCACGGCAAGTTCGCCCAGGGGCACGGCCGCCGTTGCCAGAATAGCAACGATTGCGACCGTGATTACCAGCTCGACGAGGGTAAAGCCCGAAGAAACGAAAGGCGTGTGACGTGTCGCGCCGAGCCGTGCCATACCCTGTTATGGGGTCCCGCCCGGGGCCTGCGGGACTAAGGGAGCCCCGGGCAGCGGCCGGACTGGTGCAGCTTGCGGCGTCACCGGTGCGATACCTGGCGCGGCGGCCCCCGGTCGCGGGGCGCCCGGTCCGGCCGCCGGTGGCGCTGAAGATGTCAGCGGGGACGCTCCCGTTGCGGTCTCGGTTCCTGCGGGAAACTCGGCAACGCGAGCCTCCGGCAGCGCCAGCGTGCGCAAGAGCCGCGGCGTAATCAGCAGCACCAGCTCGGTGCGGTTTATCTGGGTGCTGTTTGATCCAAACAGCCTTCCCACAATGGGCAAATCTCCCAGCCCCGGCACTTTCGCTGCAGATTGACGATCCTCGGTGGTGATGAGGCCCGCCAGCACTTGCGTCTCTCCGTCGCGCAGACGCAGCACGGTGGTGGCGTTGCGCGTGCCAATTTGATAAGTCAGCGTGCTGGATGTCAGGCTTCGAACTTCCTTGACGATATTGCTCACTTCAAGCGCGACTTTCATTGCAACATCATCGTCGAGGAAAATGTTCGGCTCCACCTCGAGCTTCAATCCAATATCGAGATAGCTGACCGACTCGGAGACGAACCCGCCGGATGCCGCGGCGGTCGTCGTGATGACCGGAACCCGTTCGCCGATATGGATCTTCGCCTTCTCGCGATTCCTGACGCGGATGCGGGGGTTGGCGAGCAGGTTGGTCGATCCATCCTGCTGACGCAGGCTCAATATGAACAGCGGGTTGGTCACGTTGAGCCGCACCATCCCGGAATCACGATTGAGCCACTCCGTCAACGAAATCACGCCAGGCGTCCCGGGCACGGTCGCGGCGCCGCCGCCGATCAGGCTCCAGCTGACCGAGTCGGGATACCGCAAGCCAAGCTCGGTCAGCCGGTTGGTCGCCACCTCCAGGACTTCCACCTCCAGCATGACCTCCGGCTCTGCGAGATCCTGCGCGGCAATGAGCCGCTCCGCCATGCGGATTGCATCCGGCGTATCCTTCATCACCAGCAGGTTCAGCTTCTCGTCGATGAACACGTCGCGCGTCTTGACCAGCGTCCTGATCATGTTCAGCGTCTGTTTGACATCGGCATTGGCGAGATAAAAGCTCCTCACCGTCAGTTCCTGATAGTCCCGCAGCTTCTGCGGCGTATTCGGAAACACGATTAGGGTGTTCTGATTCAGGACCTTGCGCGTGAGCTGGTTCGTAACCAGGACCATCTTGACGACATCCTCGATGGTGGTGTCCTTCACGGACAGGGTCGTTCTGAGATCCGGCCGCACGTCGCGATCGAACACGAAATTCACGCCGGCGGTGCGCGAGATGGCTTCAAATACGGATCTCAGGTTCGCGTCGCGGAAATCCAGCGTAACCCGCCGGTTGAAAGCGGTTTTCAGTTGTTGCATTTCCACCGGCGCTGCGGCTTTCTCGTCAATACGCCGCTGCAGCTGACGCGCGTCGCGGTGAAGTGGATTTTCGACGAGAACGCCCCGGACTTTTGCGCCGGCGCCCGCGACGTCATCCACCTTCAGCAGCAATTCGGCTTCCCCGAGCACCAGGCGGTACCGGCGCTCCAACTGTAGCGCCTGAAGCCCGCTCTTGGCGCGGGAATTACCCCCGTCGAGTGCAAGCACGCGACGGTAAAGATATTCCGCCGGCTCGATCTGGTATCCCTGGCGTAACGCGTCTGCCTGGGCGAGCCATTGACCGATGGCCAGATCCCGCTGCCGCGTGAGCTGCATGCGCAATGCCTGGTCTTTCGGGTTCTCGCGCGACGCCTTTTCCAGCAGGGCAATAGCCTCCTCTTGCCGGCCGTCGGCGAACAGGCGCTCGCTGTCCTGCAACACGGGGTTGCTCGCGCATCCCGCCAGCAAAAGCAGCAGGACCGCGCTCCGCCTCAATACGTCTCGAAATGTCAAAGCGCTACCTTCACAATGCGGGCTAAGTGGTCATGTTACCGCGTAATTCTGGCAGTTACCCCCGCAAAGAACATGCCGTGCTGACCTGGTCACCCGAATAGTACATCTATGTTAATGTTTTTGCTGAATAAAGTGTCTCCAGAGCTGCCTCCCCTATCTTGCGTGCCGAGCCTGCAAGCCCCCTGGTGACGGAACCGCCATCGCGCCGTCCGAACATGGTCTGCCGTCGCGCCCGTCAGTTTCCAGGCGGTTCCGTCCGCCCCCTGAAGTACAGGGTCAGCCTTAACTGTGCCTCGATCTGGGAATCCGTAGTCCGCTGCCGCTCGAATCGCAATGCATCCAGGGACGCAAACGGCAACTCGTTGATGGTCGCGGCGATGAACCCCCGAATCTGTCTGTAGGTTCCCCGCACGGGCAGCGTGACCCGGTAGGATGATATCGCCTCGCCAGTTCGCTCCAGCCGATAATCGCCTTGCTGCAACTCCAGCCGCTCCCGGCGGGCAAGCCCGTTCAACTGCCGCAGCACCTCGCTCAGCCGGTCGATTGGCGGAAACAGCTCGTAGAGTTTCTGGACTTCTCCCGCCTGGCCGCCGCCCGCGCCGGTTTGCGCCGATTTTCCCGCCTTCACCCGCGCCACCGCATCGCGCCGCAATTCGAGTTCCCTCTTGGCCGGCGCGACAGCGGAAAAATAGAATGGGGCGCAGAACAGCAGCAGGCCGATGCCGACCACTCCCGCCGCTCCGAGCTCCTCCAGCCATGCGTTGACGGCGTTCACGGCGCAACGCCGAAAGCAGCCAGGACCGTGAACTGGATCGGACGCCGCGGGTCCTGGGCTTGCACCTGGTGGCTCAACAGATGGACGTTGTTGAGTTTTCTGGATTCGCCGAGGCGCCGGACATACTCGAGCATGGCGTCCTGGCTCCCGGCTTCCGCGGTGATCCGCAGCAAGCGCTGCTGAGCGTCCGGCTGCATCTGCAGCAACGCCACCTGCCGGGTGGCCGCTTTCTCGACAGCGGTAAATATTTCACCCCAGGGCAGCGTCAGTTGATGGATCGTGGCATTGACCTGTTTCAGTTCTTCCTCGAGCGCCCGCCCGGCCGCAACGCTCGCCGGTTTTTTTTCAGTGGTGACGAGGCCTTCGATGGTGTGCAGCAGGCTCAGTTCCGACTGAATCCCGCGGTACTGGCGCACCAGCGCCGCGCTGATGACCAGGCCCAGCAGCAGAATGCCCATGCCGATCCAGCGATGAGGACGCTGGGTGCGCAAGTAATCAAGTGACAGCCGGCGCATCACCATGACCCGCAAAGCGCCATGGCATAACGCTCGTCGCCTGCCGGAGAAATTCCGGGACGCACCGGCAATACCAGGTTGGTGAAGGACCAACCATTCGACTGCGGCAGGGCCATTTTCGGATTGCCGGCGAAACTGACCAGCACCTTGCCGGACTCATTTGCTGCCTCCGTTACGCTGCGCTCGCGCTCCAGAAACTCGAGCAGCGACCGGGCGTCGGTGATTTCCACCTTGGTATTGCGGATCATGGACCACTTGCCCTGCCGGATATGCGCGATGCAGGCGCGCTCCGGCTCGATCAGCAGAAGCCACGTGTCATCCCGGGGTATCTCCTTGCGCCAGACGTTGAAAGCCGCCATCAAGTACGGCTGGACCGATACCAGCCGGGCTTTCCCGCCCTGCTTGAAGCAACCGAGGAGTGAGTCCATCAGGTCCTTGTCGATCGCACTTGCCAGGCGCGGCGCGCCGGCAACATCCCGGCTCAGGCGCAGCTCCCACTGACTGGCTCGCTCGCCATGGACTTTCGCAAAGCAGTAGCGCGCCATCGCCAATTCGTCGCCGGCATGGCGCAATTCGCCGCTCCACGGTACCAGCGAAAACCGGACAAAATGGTTGGAGAGGACGACCGTCACGTCCGCGGCGTCGTCCTTGAGCGAAGCGGCGACTCCCCGCAGCGCATGCAGGGCTCCGTGCCAGAGCTGCGGCCCATGGCCGGTATCGCATTCGATCGAGCGCTTTTCCAGCACTTGCGGTCGGAGCAGGCCGCCGGTGCGCACGCCTGCCAGGCGATCCGGACAGAATGCTATGCTGATGCGGTCACGCGACAAACGTAACACGATTTATTTCCTGCAACGTGGTCACTCCGGCTTTCACCGCTGCAATGGCGGACTCCCGCAAAAACCGCGTCCCGTTGCTGCGCGCCGCCTCCTTGATCTGTCGCACCGGGGCGCGTCCGGTTATCAATTCGCGAATCTCATCGTTGAGTATCAGCAGTTCCGCGATTGCCTTGCGCCCCTTGTAGCCTGAACCCCGGCACTCGCGGCACCCCCGGCCGATGCGAAACTGAAACGGCTGCGCGTCCATTAGGCTCAGGCCGGACTCCGCCAGCAGGCTCGGTTCGGGAACATGGTCCTCCGCGCAGTGTGGACAAATCACGCGCACCAGCCGCTGCGCAAGTATTACGTTCAGCGCCGAAACAAAGCTGTATAAATCCACGTTCATGTGCATGAAGCGGCCGATGACATCGAACACGTTGTTGGCGTGAACGGTGGTAAAAACCAGGTGCCCGGTGAGCGCCGATTGCACCGCGATATTGGCGGTTTCCGGATCCCGGATCTCGCCCACCATGATCTTGTCCGGATCGTGACGCAGGATCGAGCGCAGGCCGCGCGCGAATGTCAGGCCCTTCTTTTCATTCACCGGAATCTGCAGCACGCCGGCCAGCTGGTACTCCACCGGGTCCTCGATGGTGATGATCTTGTCCTGGCCGCTGTTGATTTCGCTGATCGCGGCGTACAACGTCGTGGTCTTGCCGCTCCCGGTGGGCCCGGTCACCAACAGCATGCCGTAGGGCTCGTGCGACAACCGGCGCAACAGCCGGATGTCCGCCGCGTCAAAACCGAGGCTGTCGAGGTTCAGCTGCTGCCGGGTGCTCTCGTAAAGCGACTGCTTGTCGAGCACGCGCAGCACCGCGTCCTCGCCGAAGATGCTCGGCATGATGGACACGCGGAAATCCACGGCCCGGCCGCGGTCGAGCGCCTTGAACCGGCCGTCCTGGGGCACGCGGCGCTCGGTAATGTCGAGTTCGGCCAGCACCTTGATGCGGGAAATGGCCTGCTCGGCCTGCTCCAGGTTCTGTACCATCTTCACCTGCGACAATATGCCGTCGATCCGGAACTTGATCACCAGGCCGGCGGCGATCGTCTCCAGGTGAATGTCGCTCACGCCGAGCTTGAGCGCATCGCGCAAGGTGGATCGCACCAGGCGCACCACCTCGCTGGTTTCCTCGCCGATCGACCTCAAGGAAAGGTCTTCGACGCCCGGCGTTTCCTCCCGCTGCCCGGCGACGTCGGCCCCGACCGTATCGAGAGCCCGCAGCGTTTCTTCGTGGCTTGCCAGGTACGCGACCAGGTCGCCGCGATGCACGAGCCGCCAGTGGAATGACGTCGGAATGCGCTCTTCCGCCCAGGCCTGAAGCTCGGCCGAGAACGGGTCGTCGAACGCGAGCAGCAGATCCCCGCCCGCGTCGCGGACCAGGGCGCATTGATGCTGCGCGCACTCGCCGTACGGCAGCAGGTCAAACGCGGGCGCAGCCCGGCGCAGCTGCTCCATCGCCATCACCGGAATATGCAGTGTCGCGCCGAGCCGAACGACGAAAACATCGGCCTCCCCGCCCAGCCGCTCCTCAAGCACGTCGACCGCGCGGCGCCGGGTGCGCGCCGCCTCGGCTCTGGCCTCGCTCACGTCGCGCGGGTTGATGGTTTCCGCGAGCAGAGGCGCGCTCATCGCAGGTTCCCGGCAAGTTCAAAGATCGGCAAATACATGAGGATGACGATAATGCCGATGGCGACGCCGATGAAAGCCATCAGCAACGGCTCGAACAGGCGTGAAAACCAGTCGACCCAGCGCGCGACCTCCTCCTCGTGAAAGGCCGCGGCCCTTTCCATCATTGCTCCCATGTTCCCACCCTGTGCGCCCACAATCAGCATGCGCAGGGCGACCCCCGTGGTAAGGCCATTCTGCTCCATTGCCTGCGAGAACGAATGTCCTTCGCTGATCGCGCGCGTCGCAACCGTGAGGCCCTCGCGCAATGCGGCATGCAGCAGTCCCGAGGCGAGATCGAGCGCAGGCACGACCGCCATGCCGCCGCGCAGCAGCATGCCGAGC
>Ga0137313_1000502_pt1 | contig 12351 bp, 15 predicted proteins | sample EasRivERMZT166_2_FD_102287 | JGI IMG/M metagenome (GOLD analysis project Ga0137313, IMG submission 102287) | Soil microbial communities from meander-bound floodplain in the East River, Colorado, USA - East River MetaG ERMZT166_2 | ecosystem: Environmental > Terrestrial > Soil > Floodplain ...
ATGAGATAGGCGCGCGCAAGCTGTAGCAGCGAAACCGAGATGCCGTGGCCATAGGACATGGTCGCCTGCTCGATCGGCCGCCAGCTCGCCGCCGCGCGCAGCCGCCCCGGCACCTCCCCGGGGAAGCCCGAATGCGGCGGCGCGCCGAATCCGACCTGGTGGAACAGGCTCCACAGCGTCTCGGGCTTGAGCTCAAGCGCGATTTTGGCGGCGCCAATGTTGGACGACTTCTGGATCACCTGGGCGACCGTGAGTGCGCCTTGCGGGTGCGGGTCATGGATCACCCGGTTGCCAATGGCGAGCTGGCCGGGCGAGGTCTGGATCACGGACTCCGGCCGCACGGTGCCCGACTCCAGCGCCGCTGCGGCGGTGAAGGGCTTCAACGTCGAGCCCGGCTCGAAGAGATCGGTGACCGCGCGGTTGCGCGCACGCTGCGGGTCGAAGCGCTCGCGGTTATTGGGATTGAACGACGGCGTGTTCGCCATCGCCAGCACCTCACCGGTGGCGACATCGAGGACCACGATACTGCCCGCGCGCGCTCGATGCGCGGCCACCGCAGCCTTCAGCTCGCGGTACGCCAGGTACTGAATCTTGGCGTCGATCGAGAGCGCCAGCGTGCGCCCGTTCTGAGGCGCCCGTATGCTCTCCATGTCCTCGACGATGTGCCCGAGGCGGTCGCGAATCACCCGGCGGTTGCCGGGCCTGCCCGCGAGCTGCTGCTCGAACGCAAGCTCGAGTGCCTCGCGCCCGCGGCCGTCCACGTCGGTCAGGCCGATCAGGTGCGCGGTCACTTCGCCGGCGGGGTAATAGCGGCGGTGCTCGCGCTGCAGGAACACACCGGGGATGCCCAGGGCCACCACGCGCGCGGCCTCATCCGGCGGCAGCTGCCGCTTGAGGTAGACGAACTCGCGCCGGGTATCGGCGAACCGCTTCTTGAGCTCGCCCGCTTCGGACCCGAGCAGTCGGGCCAGGCGCCGCAGCTGCTCGGGCGTCATCTCGATGTCGGCCGGGCTCGCCGCCACCGATTCGACGGGGGTCGAGATTGCGAGCGGCTCGTTGTTGCGGTCCACGATCTTGCCACGCGTCGCCGACAGCTCGAGCACGCGCGAGTAGCGCGACTGCCCCTTTTGCTGCAGGAAATCGTTGTGCAGGCCCTGCAGGTAGAGCGCGCGCAAGGCGAGCGCGGCGAACCACACGAGCAGCGCGAGCAGCAACAGCCGCGAGCGCCATGCCGGCAGCTGCAGCGCCAGCCCGGGATGGGCGACCGGGCTCATCGGCTTGCCTCCGGCGCCGCGACGGGCACCACCTGGACGCGGGAGGCGGGCGGCACGCGCATGCCCAGCGCGCGGCTCGCCAGCCGCTCGACGCGCGCATGGGTCGCCCAGGTGCTGGCCTCGAGCTGCAGCTGCCCCCACTCCACCTCGAGCTGCTTCGCGAGTTCCTGCTCCTTCTGCAGCTCGACGTAGAGCTTGCGCGCCTGGTGCTGGGAGGTGACCAGCGCGAGGGCGCAGGCGGTTACCGCGGCAAGCAGTACCAGATTGAGCCTCAGCATGCTGCGCGGGCCGCGGCGGGCAGTTTCTCGGCGACACGCATCACCGCGCTGCGCGCGCGCGGATTGGCCGCAATCTCCGCAGCCGGCGGCCGCACCGGCCGCCCGATCAGCTTGAGCGGCGGCTGCGGCAGCTCGCGGGCGCGCAGCGGCAGCCGCGGCGGCAACCGGTCGGCGCGGGCGTGATCACGCATAAAACGTTTGACGATGCGATCCTCCAGCGAATGGAAGCTGATCACCACCAGACGCCCGCCGGGTGCCAGGAGTTCCACGCATTGCGGCAGCGCTAGCGACAACTCTTCAAGCTCCTGATTGAGGTGAATCCGTAGAGCTTGAAACGTGCGCGTCGCCGGATCCTGTGATGGTTCCCGCGTGGGAACGGCCTTTGCCACGAGCGTGGCAAGTTGTCGTGTGGTGCCAACAGATCCCCGCGCTCGAGCCGCAACAATCGCTGCTGCAATCGATTTAGCAAACCGTTCTTCGCCATAGGTTCTTATGACCTCCCGTATTTCCCGCTCCGGCGCGCGCGCGAGCCACTCGGCGGCGGTAATCCCCGCGCCGGGGTCCATGCGCATGTCGAGCGGTGCGTCGAATCGGAAGCTGAAGCCGCGGACGGGGTCGTCCAGCTGCGGCGAGGACACGCCCAGATCGAGCAGAATGCCGTCCGCCGCCGTGATGCCGGCCTGCGCCGCCAGAGCGGCGAGCTGGCCGAAGCGTCCGTGCAGGATGCGAAAACGCCGGTCATCAATCTCTCCTCCCGCGGCCACCGCCTGCGGGTCGCAATCGAGAGCGAGCAGCCGCCCCGCCCTCCCCAGCCGCGCCAGGATCAGCCGGCTGTGCCCGCCGCGGCCAAACGTGCAGTCGACGTAGCGCCCGTCGCTGCGCACCTTCAAACCCTCTACTGCCTGCTCCAACAGGACCGCGGTATGTGAGCCCCCGCTCACAAGGAGAAGCCCTCCAGCTCAGGCGGCAACCCGCCTGCGCCGGGCGCCCCGCCCTTCTCCATCAATTCGTCCCAGTGGTCCTTGTTCCAGAGCTCGAATTTGTGTCCTTGCCCGACCAGCACGACGGCCTTCTCGAGCTGCGCGTAGCGGCGCAGAGCCGGCGGCACCAGGATGCGTCCGGTGGCGTCCATCACCACGTCCTCGGCGTAGCCGACGAGCCGCCGTTGCAGCTCGCGGATCTGTCCATTGAAACTCGACAGCGACATGAGCTTCTTCTCGATCGGCTCCCAGTCGGGCAGCGGGTAGATGAGCAGGCAGCGGTCGGAGTCGGCGGTGAGCACGAGATGCCCGCTCGCCCGCGCGATGAGGGCGTCGCGAAATCGGGAAGGCACCGCAAGCCTCCCCTTGCTGTCGAGATTCAGTTGCGCGACGCCACGAAACACTCGTCCCCCTTGGCTCGCGGGAAAGCACCGCCCGGCTCAGTGCGGGGCGCTCAGATTTCCCACTTTTCTCCACTTCTTCCCACTATATTGGAAAGGGTGGGAAATGGTCAAGGACGATCAAGCGGTTTCTGTTTTTAGGACAATGACTTATGGAGGGAAGCCGACCTGGATTTCAAGTGTAATCTAAAGATAATTATCGCCTATAAACAGTGTACTAACATCCAATCTGAAAGTAATACATTAAGAATTGCCAGGTGGGGTACGTAGGGTCGAGAAATCACGCGATGTTGCGACCAGGCAACATCGGCATGAAGTATCTGAAAGGAAGAGAAGGGAAGCCGGCCGATAAGCCGGGTTCTGTGAAGGCCTTGCGGCCTACGACAGCCATTCCTCTAGGCCGCGGATTGCTCCACGGCTCAAGCCACCTACCCGCAAGCTCGGCGGGTCACGTCATCGCTTGCCTATTTGGTGTTGCTCCGGGTGGAGGTTGCCCCGTTTCACCCCCAGCGCGGTTGCCCACGCCAGGACTCGTCTCTGTGGCCCTGTTCCTCGCCTCGCGGCGGGCGGTGATTAGCCGCCACCCTACCCTATGGAGCCCGGACTTTCCTCTCCGCGCGGTTCGAACCATCGTATAGGCTCGCTTCACCCGCGCGCAGCGGCTGTCTGGCCGGCTTCCCAAGCGTATTTTACTCTTTCTCGAGGGCGCGCACGGCCGCCATCACCCGCAGCAGGTGATGGTCCCGCACGCCGAGATCGGAGAGGTGCTTGATCGTGCGTGCGAGGTACTCGACGTTCGGCCCGCGGTCGCCACAGCAGTTGGCGATCAGCTCCGCGGTGCGCTCGGTGGGGAGCGTCCCCGCGTAGCCGGGGTGCTTCGGATTCGCGACGAAGGCAAGAACGCGCGCGGTGCGTCCCGGCAGCCGGGCGTGGAGCAGCCGCGGATGATAGACGCCGCGGCGCATTTCGCGCTCCCACAGGGCATCGAGCGATCGCGAAACATGGGCCGAGGCAATACGGAACGCCACGCCCCGGCATGCGCCGCCGCGATCGAGCCCCAGGACAAGGCCGGGCCGCTCGGGCGAGCCCCGCCACCGGCTCGAGTAGATGCACAGCTCCCGGTGATAGCCGTAGATCAGGGCCGGCAGGCTTGCCTCGTTGGGAAAACCTGGGTCCCACATCAGCGAGCCGTAGCCGAAAATCCACAGATCTCCCCGCGGCAGGTCCAGCTCGGAGGGTTGGGGATATGGGAGAACCGTATCCGCCGCGGCGGCGCTCATGTCTCCCCTAACGTTTTCGGGCCTCGGTGGATTACACGATCCTCCATCCCACCTGTCCCCCCGCCCCCAGCGGCACCAGCCGGTCGGCACCAAAGGGCACATCGGCCGGAACCGCCCATGGCTCTTCCGCGAGCGTAATCGTGCCCGTATTCACCGGCAGGCCGTAAAACTGTGCCCCGAACTTGCTCGCGAAGCCTTCCAGGCGGTCGAGCCGCCCCGCGGCGGCAAACGCCTCGGCGTAGAGCTCGATGCCGGCGTGCGCCGTGTAGATTCCGGCGCAGCCGCAATCGTTTTCCTTGGTGTGGCGCGCGTGCGGCGCGCTGTCGGTGCCGAGAAAGAACTTGGGATCCCCGCTCGTCGCGCTGCGCAGCAGCACCTGGCGGTGCGCTTCGCGCTTGAGTACCGGCAGGCAGAAATGATGCGGCCGGACGCCCCCGGCGAAGAGCGCATTGCGGCTGAGCAGCAGGTGATGAGCGGTGAGGGTCGCGACCACGCGTGGGGGCGCGGCCGCCACGAACTCGGCCGCCTCGCGCGTCGTGATGTGTTCCAGCACGACGCGCAGCCCGGCGTGGCGATCGATGAGCGGCGTGAGCACGCGCTCGACGAACACCCGCTCCCGGTCGAATATGTCCACCTCCGGATCGGTCACCTCGCCGTGCACCAGCAGCGGCAGGCCGTGTTTTTCCATCGCCTCCAGCACCGGGCCACACTTTGCGATATCCCGCACGCCCGCGTCCGAATGGGTGGTCGCGCCCGCCGGATAGTACTTGACGGCATGCACCATACCGCTCGCACGGGCCTCCGCGATTTCACCGGGGCGGGTCGCGTCGGTGAGATAAAGCGTCATCAGCGGCTCGAAGCGCGCGCCGCCGGGCAGCGCGGCAAGGATGCGGTTGCGATACTCCAGCGCGAGCTTCACCGTCGACACCGGCGGCTTGAGGTTGGGCATCACGATCGCCCGCGCGAAGCGGCGCGCCGTGTCCGGCAGCACGGCGCTTAGCTGCGGGCCGTCGCGAAGGTGAAGGTGCCAGTCGTCCGGGCGGGTGATCGTTATTCTTCTCATCTGCTTCGGGATGGTAGCGCTTTCTTCCGCATGGCAAGCGCAAGCCGATAGAGCTCGTTCTTCCGCTCGCCCGTGATCCGGGCCGCGAGATCCACCGCTTGTCTCAGCGGCAGCGCGTCCAGCAGCGCTTCGAGTATCCGCTTGCCGGTCGTTTCCGCCGCCGCCGTCCCGGCAGCGCCTTCCACGATCAGCACGAACTCCCCCTTGCGCCGGTCGGGATCGCCGGCGAGCCACGCCCCTGCCTCTCCCAGCGTGCACGCGTGTACCGACTCGAACAGCTTGGTAAGCTCACGCGCGATCACGATGCGCCGCGCCTCCCCCAGCACCGCGCACAGGGCGGACACGCATTCCTCCACGCGGTGGGGCGCCACGTGGAACACCAGCGTGTAGGGCAACGGAGCGAGAGCGGAGAGCTCGCGGCGCCGGGCCGCGGCCCGGGCTGGCAGGAATCCATAGAAGAGGTGATGGGGCGCGCCGAATCCGCACACCGACAGCGCGGCAATCGCCGCGTTGGGTCCGGGCACCGGCACCACCCGGAAGCCGGCCGCGCGCGCCGCTGCCACCAGCAGCGCTCCTGGATCGGAAATGGCCGGAGTTCCGGCATCGCAGGTCAGCGCCACGGACCGCCCTTCGCGCAGCAGCGCAAGTATGCCGTCCACCGCGCGCTTCTCGTTGTGCTCGTGAACCGGGATCAGGCGCTTGGAGATGTCATGGTGGGCAAGCAGCCGCCGCGTGACGCGTGTGTCTTCCGCCGCCACCGCTTCGACGCCGCGCAGGGTTTCCAGCGCCCGCAAGCCGATGTCCCCGAGATTTCCAATCGGGGTGGCCACTACATATAATGTTGCACTCCGCTTTCCGCCGGTCCCCCCATGCGCTGCGGCGTGCTCCATCGCTGGCTCGTTGTGCCTCTGACTGCGGCCGTACTATACGGTGGCACCCCGGTATTGGCCAGCGAAGAGGGGGAAAGCGCGCCCGCTCCACCGCCCGGGCTTCCTGCCACCGCGCCGTTGGCAGCGCCTGCCCCCGCCGTGATTTCGCCGTCCACGCCGCCGGCACCGGCCACCACGCCCTCCGTGGTCCTGCCGCCCGGCGCCGCACAGCCTCCGCCGGCGCCAGTCGCAGCCCCAGCGCCCACGCCGGTGCCGCCCCACGTCCCGGGCCCCCATCTCGCGCTCATCCTGCCGCTTGCCTCGAAGGCGTTCGCGCAGCACGCCCTGGCCGTGAAGGACGGCTTTCTCGCTGCGGCACGGGCGCAGAGGGGAACCGCGCTGCCGGTCAACATCTACGCCGTCGGCGACGACCCGCAGCAGTCCGTCGAGACCTATATCGCCGCGCTCGGCGCGGGCGCGCGGGTGGTGGTCGGCCCGCTCACCCGCAATGGCGTGACAGCGCTCGCGGAGAGCGCGACCGTGATGGTGCCGACCCTGGCGCTCAATGTGCCGGAACGCAGCATTCCGGCCGTCCCCGAGTTCTACATGCTGAGCCTGCACGCGGAATCCGAGGCCCGGCAGGTGGCGCAGCTCGCCTGGCGGGAAGGGCGCCGCACCGCGCTGACCGTCCTCGGCGAAACACAGCTCCTGAGGCGCATCCATCATGCGTTCGTCGAGGAGTTCACGCGACTTGGCGGCACGGTGCTCGCGCCTCTTCCCTTCACCACCGACCCCGAAGGCCTGGTGCGCATCAAGAAAGCGGCGGACGCGGCAATCGATACCGAGACCGCGGACATGGTGTTCATGGCGCTCGATCTCTCGCGGGCACGGCTGGTTCGCCCTTACCTCAGCACGTTGCCGATCTACGCGACTTCGCAGGTGCATCCGGGAGTCTCCGGACCGCTGGTGGCGTTCGATCTCGCCGACGTGCGGTTTCTTGACATGCCGTGGCTCCTGCAGCCCGACCATCCGTTGGTCATGGTCTATCCGCGGCCCGGCTACGACGAATCCATCGAGCTGAGCCGCTTCTACGCCCTCGGCATCGACGCGTTCCGCATCGCGATGGTGCTTCTCGGCGGCCGCCCCGGGGCCGCCCTCGATGGCGTCACCGGGCAGCTCTCGCTCGGCCAGGACGCCCAATTCGTTCGCGCCCTGACCGCGGCCCAGTTCAGCGACGGCCGGCTGATCGTGCGCGAGCGCCGATGATCCGGCGCGGCGAAGCCGCCGAGTTGCTCGCTGCCGACTTCCTCCAGCGCCGCGGGCTCACCATCCTCGAGCGCAACTATCGCTGCCGGTTCGGCGAGATCGACCTCGTCGCCCGCAGCGGCGAGCTGCTGATTTTCGTCGAGGTGCGCGCCCGCAGGTCGGAAGCGTTCGGCGGCGCCGCCGGCAGCATCACCGCCACCAAGCGCCGGCGCCTTGTCGCCGCCGCACGACACTACCTCGCCACGCACCGGGTCGATCGCGCCTGCCGGTTCGACGTGGTGCTGGTGCGCGGAGCCGAGCAGCAGGTGGAGTGGCTGACCGACGCGTTTGGTGAATGACCGGGGCGGTCGGTAGAATAGCGGCAGACCCGTAGCGGCAGCGCACCGTGGACCTCATCACCCGCATCAGCGAGAACTTCTCCGAGTCCGCACACCTCAAACTGCAATCCATGGACGCGCTCGCGCGCCCGATCGCGGCGGCGGCCGAGCGTATGGTGCAATGTTTGAAGAACGACGGGAAGATCATGAGCTGCGGCAACGGCGGCTCGGCGGCCGATTCGCAACACTTCGCGGCGGAGTTGATCAACCGCTTCGAGCGGGAGCGGCCGGCGCTGGCCGCGATCGCGCTCACCACGGACACGTCGACCCTCACCTCGATCGCCAACGATTATCACTACGACCAGGTGTTCTCCAAGCAGGTGCGCGCGCTCGGCCGCGCCGGAGACCTGCTGCTCGCCATCTCGACCAGCGGCAATTCGCGCAACGTTGTGCAGGCCATGCAGGCCGCGCACGAGTGCCAGATGAGCGCGATCGCGCTGACGGGACGCAACGGCGGCAAGATGGCCGAGGCGCTGCGGCCGGACGATATCCATATCTGCGTTCCCGCGCAGAGCACCGCCCGTATCCAGGAAGTCCACCTGCTGACGCTGCACTGCCTGTGCGATGCGATCGATTGTCTGTTACTGGGAGTCGAATGATGCGAACCGCGATCATTGCACTGCTCACCGCGCTACCGCTCCTCCAGGGCTGCGGCGCGCTCATCGCGGGCGGCGCCGCCGCCACCGGGGTCGTGCTTTCGCAGGACCGCCGCACGGTCGGGACGCTCACCGAGGACGAGGGCATCGAGATCCGGACCGCCAGCCGCATCGGCGAACGCTTCAAGGACGGCGTGCACGTCAACGTGACGAGCTACAACCGCATGGTCCTCCTTACCGGCGAGGTGCCCGACGCCGCGGCCCGCACCGAGGCGGAGCGCATCGCGTGGGCGGTCCAGAACGTGCGCGGCGTCCACAACGAGCTTGCGGTTGCCGGCGTGAGCTCCTATACCGTGCGCAGCAACGATTCCGTCATCACGTCGAAGGTCAAGGGGCGCCTTCTCGACAGCCAGAAGCTGAACCCGCTGCATGTCAAGGTGGTCACCGAGAACAGCATCGTCTACCTGATGGGGCTCATGACGAAGCAGGAAGCGAACGACGCCACCGAGATCGCGCGCACCACCAGCGGCGTGCAGAAGCTGGTCCTGGTCTTCGAGTTCCTCGACTGACAGGGGACGCACACCCTTTCCACGTATCGCGGCTGCAGCACATAGGAAAAGGTGTGCGTCCCCATTTACCCGCGTTCGAAGCGAAGATCTGTCCCCCGCGCGAGCTGCCGGCGCGGTTGAAGTCAATCAAGCGGCCGCTGGTGTTCACCAACGGCGTATTCGATCTCCTGCACCGCGGTCACGTGACCTACCTCGCGCAGGCGCGCGCGCTGGGCGCGAGCCTGCTGGTCGCCGTGAACTCCGATGCCTCGGCCCGGCGTCTCGGAAAAGGCGAAGGGCGGCCGGTCACCACGCTCGAAGACCGAGTGGCGCTGGTCGCCGCGCTCGAAGCAGTAACGCTCGTCACTTGGTTCGAGGAGGAGACGCCGCTCGCGCTCATCCTCGCCGCAAAGCCCGAGGTGCTGGTGAAGGGCGGCGACTGGAAGCCCGAGGCGATCGTGGGTGCGAAGGAAGTAAAAAGCTGGCGCGGCGCGGTGCACTCGATCCCGTTCGTGCACGAGCGCTCGACCACCTTGCTGCTACAGCGCATCCGCAATACTTAGCCGCCCGCCGGCTGTGCTGACGGCGGACACGCACCGGCCCTGATCTCGCTGTCCGGGAATTCCTGCTGGATGAGCGTCAGCTGGGCGACGGTCGCCTCGCTCGGCTCGCGCACGTAGAACGCGACCTGCTTGAGGAAGTCCTCGCGCCGCGCCACGATCGCGGAACGCACGCCGCGCTTGCGCAGGCCGGCCAGGAAAGTCTGCGCGCCCTCCTCGGTGCGGAAGATGCCGAGCGAGATCGCGTTGCGCCACGGGCCGGCGTCCTGCACCACGAAGAACTCGGTCACGCCGAGATCCCTCAGCTCGCCCACCTTGCGGTCGGCCTCGCTCCTGGTCCTGAGCGGCGGGATGTGCACCCAGTAGCCGCCCGCATCGATCACCACGCGCTCGACCTGTCCGGGCGCGAGCGCGAGCTGGGCAAGCGCGATTTCCGCCCTGGCCACGCCCGGCCCGGCGAAATTGCCCCACTCGAGGCAGGCGACCGGTGCGGCGGTAGCGGACTTCGGCTCCGCGGGCGGGACCGACTTGGCCGGTGCTCGCGGCTTGGCGGCCGGCGCAAGCTCCCCCGCCTGGACGAGCTGGACCCGGTCCGTGGCGACCTGCAGCTCGGGAATCCGGCTCTCCGCCGCGCCGCCCTCGAGCACGACGTGCCCGTAGACGAAGAACGCCAGGTTAGCCAGGACCAGCAGGAGGAAGAATGCTCTCACTTCTCGGGGTCGCGTGACGAGTGACGAGTGACGGGTGACGGCTCAAGTGCAATGCGCACCAGGCCCTCGAGCACAAGATTATCCACGACCTCGACCGCGCCGTTAAGCTGCGGCGCGAGGATCTGCGCGGCCCCGCCGGCGAGCACCGTCAGCGGCGACGGCACGCCCGCCTCGCGCATGAAGCGCACCATGCGCTCGACCGCGCCGGCGAGCGCGTTGACCGCGCCGCTTTCGATCGCGTCCGCCGTGCGCGAAGGGAAATAGGCGAAGCGGCCGGGCCCCGGCCGCAGTCCGGCCGTGTTGCGCGCCAGCGCATCGCGCATCAGGCCCGCGCCCGCGACAATCATGCCGCCGAGGAAGACACCCCCTCCGTCGAGCGCGTCCACCGTCACCGTGGTGCCGGCATTCACGACAACGCAGGGGCCACGATGGAGGTTCCATGCACCGATCAATGCCGCCCAGCGGTCCGCGCCGAGCTGGCGCGGGTTGGCATAGCTGTTCCGCACCCCGCACTGCGCGGCCGTGCTGGTGACGAAGCGCGCCGGTCGCCGGAAGCGGCGCGCGGCGGCGGCGAGCGTGCGCGCGATGCGCGCGCCGGCAACGTTGGCTGCGATGACAGCGTCCGGGCGCTCGATCCGCGCCCACGCGCGGGACAGCTGCGCTGCACGGCCCGTCGCCACCCAGCCCTGCGCCAGCCAGGAGCCGTCCTCGTGCACGCCCCACTTGATGCGGGAATTTCCGGCGTCTATGGCAAGTATGTGCATGCGCTCGTCACTGCCTTTGGGGACGCAGCGTGATCTCCCCGCTGTGAATGCGCTGCGTGCCGGATGCCGTCTCGAGCAGCAGCGCGCCATCCTCCGCCACGCCACGCGCATGTCCGTTGCGGCGCGCTCCGTCGGACAGCATGAGCGTCACGCGCTTGTCCTGGTGCGCGTGCCGCTGCTGCCATTCCGTGCGCAGCGGCGCAAATCCGTCGCGGCCGAATACCTCGAGCACCCGGTCGAGCTCGCGCAGCGCTTCGGCAAGCAGCCGATTGCGGTCGGGTGCCGATCCGCACGCGGTTTCGAGGTCGGTCGCCGCCTGACCGATGCGGCTGCGCGTTGCGTCCGACAGGCGCACGTTGATGCCGACGCCAATCACCACCGCGGTCGGCCCCAGCGCATCGCCTTGCAGCTCCGAGAGAACCCCCGCAAGCTTGCCCTCGCGCCACAGCACGTCGTTCGGCCACTTGAGGGCGACGCCCTTTGCGCCGGCCGACTCCAGCGCGCGCGCAATTGCCACGCCCGTTGCAAGCGTGAGGCCCGAGAGCGCGCCCGCGCCACGCGCGGACCGCCACAGCAGCGAGAAGGTGAGTGCCTCCCCCACTCCAGCATACCAGGCGCGCCCGAGCCGCCCGCGGCCTCCCGACTGCCATTCCGCGGCAAGCACCGTGCCCCCGGGCGCCCCGTTCGCCGCAAGTTCGAAGAGAACCGTATTGGTGGAATCCACGGTGTCGCGGATGTCGAGTGCGAAGCGCCCGGCGCTCGCGCCGAGGTGACGCTCGACGGCGCCGCGGTCGAGCAGCGTGACCGGATACGGCAGGCGGTAGCCGCGGCCGTGCACTTTGTAGACTTCGATACCCGTCGCCTCCAGGTCGCGCACCGCGTTCCACACGCTCGCGCGCGACACCTCGAGGCTGCGCGCCAGCGCCTCGCCGGAGTGAAAGCCGCCGTCGGCCAGCCGCGCGAACACGCCTGCAGTCAGGGGTTTCATGGGACCGGTATAGAATAGCCGAGGCAATGGCGTCGCGGAAACGCGGCGCGCCCGATCGGCAATCCACCCGGAGGCAACCATGACGATGATTCGCTCGCTTTCGTGCGTCTTGATGATACTTGCGGGCAGCGCGGCGCAGGCCCAGCAGACCCCTGCGACCGGCCCGGCACAGGCCTTTCCGGCCAGGCCGATCCGCATCGTCGTGCCGTTTCCGCCGGGCGGCACCTCCGACATTCTGTCGAGATTGATCGGGCCCAAGCTCACGGAAAGATGGGGACAGCCGGTGGTGGTGGAGAGCCGACCCGGCGCAGCCGGCGCGATCGGCGTTGAGGTGGTCGCGAAGTCCGCGCCCGACGGCTACACCCTGGTCCTCTCCGATCTCGGCGTGTGGGTGATC
>Ga0137313_1000513_pt1 | contig 12213 bp, 7 predicted proteins | sample EasRivERMZT166_2_FD_102287 | JGI IMG/M metagenome (GOLD analysis project Ga0137313, IMG submission 102287) | Soil microbial communities from meander-bound floodplain in the East River, Colorado, USA - East River MetaG ERMZT166_2 | ecosystem: Environmental > Terrestrial > Soil > Floodplain ...
CGCGCCCGGTAATAGCATCGGTTCGACGAAACAGAGTGCCCTACAACAAGAGGCGTTGCAGGGCACTCTGTTAGTTTATGGCGGGGCCGACGAGACTCGAACTCGCGACCTCCTGCGTGACAGGCAGGCGTTCTAACCAACTGAACTACGACCCCGAAAATGAACGCGCGGGATGGAAGGTGCGCCGCGCGGAGCCGAAATTAGCACCGGCGACGGCGCGCTGTCAATCCCCTATTTCGCGATATTGCAACGTCTTAAGCGGGTGTCAGGAACGCGGATACACGCCGGGGAGGAGTCCCGCGAGCGAGCCTTCGGGAACCAACGCGCCCGCGAGCACCTGTGCGACCGCCGACGCGACCTGGGTCGATGCGCCGAGCGAAATCAGAATCGGCGTCCCTTCCGGCACCCAGTCGTCGACGATCCAGCCCGTCAGAACCACCAGCGTGGGTTGATACGCATCGGCCAGTGCGGTCAACCCGAGCGCGAACTCTTCCGACGGCGCACCGCGCGCGGAGAACACGATCACGATCTCTTCGCCTTCGATTTGCCGCACCGCTCCCCCGCCGCCCGCGAAGCGCGCGGCATCGACCACGGTCGCGCGCTCGCGTTGGAACACGGGCTTCAATTCTCCGTCCGTGTCGGTCTCGAACCCCGTGACCAACGGTGTTCGCTGCCAGCGCGGAAAGCTCCGGCACAACACGTCGAGAAACCCGGGGACGTCCTGGCGCTTGAGCGTTTCGCTCGGCGACCACTCGACCGGCACCACGACGCAGGTCGAGTCGGGGGGGAGGGCTTGGAAACGCGCCCAGTCGCTGCCAGCACTCACGCTGCGCTCGGCGACGGTGCGGTACACCGATGGCACCGACGGATACGCGTTGAGCTCGATCACCTTTCCGCCCGCCGGTCGCGCGGACGCGCGCGGGTCGGCCGCGCGCTCGCGCAGCGCTGTGACGCGCGCGCTCGACGCATCGAGGATCGTAAGCACGTTGCGAAGCGGCTCGCTTTCGGCGGCCGCTTCGGCCAGCTTCTCGTCCACGCGCCCGCGGTCGACGATCTTTTCCAGTGTGCGCACGATGGTCTCCATCACGTTGAGCGACATGACCGGCTCCGAGCCGCGCTCCATTTGCACCTGCTCGGGAATGGGCCGCGTGTGCAGCAACAGATCCGAGCCGGCCAAAAGCGAGCGCTCGTTTCCGCCCGTCACCATCCCGGAGCGCTCCGACGCGTACCAGCGCGCGCCCGCCATCTCCAATGCATCCGTGATCACGACTCCGTCGTAGCCCAATTCGCCCCTCAACATGCCTCTAATGATGCGCGCGTCGAAGCTGGCCGGGATCAGCTCCTCGCGGCCCATCGGGTAGGCGACGTGCGACATCATCATGAGATCCACGCCGGCGTCGATCGAACGCCGAAACGGAACCAAGTCGGCGGACGCGAGCGCCTCGGCGGGCTTGCGAACCTCGGGCAGCGTCTCGTGTGAATCCTCCGCCGTGGAACCGTGACCCGGAAAATGCTTCGCGCACGACAACACGCCCGCACCGCGAAAACCCGCGATGGTCTGCTCGACGAACGCCGCCACGCGTTCGGGATCGGCGCCGAAGGTGCGCAGTCCCGTGATGGCACTCGGCGCTTCGAAGTAACAGTCCGCGACCGGGGCCAGCACCACGTTGGCGCCGAGCTTGCGCATGGCGGTGCCGGTCTCGAAGGCCACGTCGGCGGCGAGATCCAAATCGCCCGTGGCTGCGATCGCGAGCGGCGCCGGCGGGACGCCGATGATTTGCCGGAGCTCCGCGACGAAGTCGCCCTCGTGGTCGGCCATCACGAGCGGATTCAACCCTTCGCGCGCGAGCTCCTCGCACACGCTGCCGATCAAGTCGCCCACTTGCGAGAGGCTCTCGATATTGCGTGCGAACAGGATGACGCCGGTGACGCTGTGGAACTCGAGGTACTTGCGCTCGTGCGGCAGCAAGCGCGGCCCCGCCAGCGCGATCACCTTGTGCCGCTCCATCTTGCGAATGAGGTGGAAGCGAACTTCGGGCGTTAGGACGTCGTGCTCTTTGTTCATGCTAATAGCCGGGCCGCAATTCCGAACCGGGATAGTAGTGCTGCAAAATCATCGCGTAGGAGTAACCCTTGCGCGCCATGCCGAGGGCGCCGTTCTGGCACATGCCGACTCCGTGGCCGTTACCGCCGCCCACCAGGCTCACCAGTCCGACGCGCTGTCCGCTCATTTCACTCTCGATGTCGAAGAGGGTGCTGGGGAGAATGCGGCCGCGCGACACGTCGAGCATGAGCACGCGACGAATCTTGTCGCCTTCGACCACGAACGACTTGGTGGAGGTCACGATCTCGAGCTCCTGCACGCGCCCCGAGGCACCGCGCTCGTTCACTCGTAGGTCGATCAGCTCTCCTACTTCCGACGCATCCACACCCAGCACCATCGGAAGCGTGCGACGAACGGTGTCGCCGAGCGCGCGGCCCGAAAACGAGTAGCGCCAGCGAAAATTCCGCGCCGGCAGACAGAAGCTCTGGCCGTCCGCGTCGGCGCGATCCAAGCCTCCATAGAGATACGGCGCCGAGGGCCGGTCGGGCCAAATGAGTCGGATGTCCGAGGTGTGCCCGCCGCAGGTGGCACTGTAGTACGCGTCGCAAAAATCTCCGCGGTGGGTCAGCACGAGGCCGCGCGTGTCGTTGACGGCCGAGGTCGTCAATCGCCCGCGTTTCTCGTTGCCGCGGTACACCTGATCCATGACGCCGGCTTCGAGATCGTACGCCTTGTCGCGATTGAGACGCATGCGCGACATGGCATAGGTGCGCGCCGCGATCGCTTGCGCTTCGACGGCGGCGTACGCGTCCGGCCCCGGCTCTCCGATTTCGTGCGGCACCACGCCTTCGAGGTACGTCTCCAGCGGAACCAGGCTCACGAGGTCCACGCCCCCGTCGTCCTTCGCAACCGCGCGAATGCTGCCAGGATACCACACCCCACCCACCGACACCGGCTTCTGGATCGGCTCGATGGTGATGTCGCCTTCGTGCGTGGCGTCCTGGCCCGAGCCGTCGTGCCGAACCGTGAGCGCGCGCCCGTCGCGATACACCGACACCGTCCCTCCGCGATCGCTTTCGAACAAGAGTGCTTCTCCCGCGCGAACGCGAAATCCGCCCGTGGTGGCGACGGTCGCAGAGCCGCTGGTGGAGAACACGAGCACGCGAATGGTCGGCTCGGGTTTGGGTGCTGCGGTGCGTGGGCCGGCGCGCGTTGCACTCGCGAGTGAAGCCAACAGGAGCACCGGCAGTATCGATTTGAAACCCATCATTCCGACCCTCTTGCAATGGTTCCCAAAACCAGCGCGCGCGACGCCCCCGTGACGCCGCGCAGCACGTTCGGCCTTCCCAGCAGTGCTTCGCGCGCGAGAAACGCGAAGTCGACTGCTTCCTTCGCTTCGGCGGGAATACCGAGCTCGTCGATGGCGCGCACCGGCACCGGTGCGAGTGCCCCTTCGAGCCCCGCGAGCATGGCGCGGTTGCGCGCTCCGCCGCCGGTCACGAACACCTCGTCCACCCCGCCCTCGGGAAGAAAGCGCCGCACCGCGTCGACGATCGATTCGACGGTGAGTGCCACCGCCGTCGCGAGAATGTCCTCGTGCGACGCGTCCTCCGACTCGGCCGCGGTCTTCAGCGCCCACGCGAACGGCGGCCCGAATTCGCGGTGGCCCGCAGACTTGGCGGGCGCGGCCGCAAAGTAGGGATGCCGCATCATCCGTTCCACTACGTTTCGCTGCGCGGCACCCACCGACGCGCGCGCGCCGCCCTCATCGTAATCACCTTGGCGCGGAAACAGCGCGCGGTACAGCGTGTCGACCACCATGTTGCCCGGGCCGGCGTCGAACGCGATCACGTCGTCACGCGACGCACCCGCCGGCAGATAGGTGAGGTTCGATATGCCGCCGATATTGAGAATGACGCGATTCGCGGTGTCGCTCTTGCGCAGCATGTAGTCGCAATACGGCGCCAGCGGCGCGCCCTGGCCGCCGATGGCGACGTCGCCGCTGCGAAAATCGCCCACCGTGGTCACGCCGGTGAGTGCCGCGATCATCGCGGGCGGCCCGATTTGTAGTGTGGCCGCGACCGGCGACCCGCTCCCGGGCGGCACGTGCGCGACCGTCTGCCCGTGCGAGCCGACGAAATCGACGGCGCGCGCGTCGGCTTTGGCGTCGCGGCACACGTCGAAGAAGGCCCCCGCGAACGCGACCGCGACACTGGTCGCCAGCATGGCGACCTCTTCCGCGGTGACGTTGGCACCCGCGGCAAGGTCCGCCAACGACTCGCGCAGCGACTCGGGATATTTGGCCGACGAGAAGCGGAGCAATTCGACGCGCGGCCGCTCCAGGCTGGCGTTCATCGAAACCAGGGCCGCGTCCACGCCGTCCATCGACGTGCCCGACATCAGTCCCACACACGTGTAGCGATCCTTGCCGACGAGCGATGGCCAGACGTGATGCATAGAATGATTACTTCGAAATACCCGCGGTAAGGCCGCCGATGATGCGGCGCTGGAACACGAGGAAGGCCGCCACGACGGGCAGCGCCGAGATGACCGCCCCCGCCATCAGGTGTCCCCAATCGATGCTGTGCGCACCCTGCGACAACATCGCGAGGCCCACGGGAAGTGTCCGCATCGACGCGCTGTGCGTCAGTATAAAGGGAAACAGGAACGAGTTCCAGTTGGTGAGACAGGTGTGGATGGCGACCACCGCCAGCACCGGCTTGAGCATCGGAAACACGATGCGAAACAGGATCGTGAACTCGCCGGCGCCGTCGATGCGCGCGGCCTCTTCGCAATCAGTGGGAAGTGTGGACACGTACTGGCGGATCAAGAAGATGTTGAAGGGGTCCACCAGGAACGGCAGGGTCAATGCCCAGTAGGTATCGATGAGCCCCATCTTCTGCATCAGGATGTAGAGCGGAACCAAGATGACCTGCTTGGGCAGCATGATGGTGGAGAGCACGAGCAAGAACAAGAGCTTCCCGCCGCGAATGCGAAAACGCGCGAAGGCGTAGCCCGCCATCGTGCAGCACACGATGTTGCCGGCCAGCACCACAATCGCTACCACCAGGCTGTTGATGAAGTACCGATCGAAGGGGCCGGCCCGCCACACTTCTCCATAGTAGCGAAGGCTCAAGCCGTCGGCGGTCTTGAGCGAGATGGCGATCATCCACGCCAGCGGATACGCCATCACGGCCACCAGCAAGGCGAGCAACGCGGCACGTGCGAGGCGCGTCATAGCGGGCGTGCCCCTTCCACCGCCGACTCGGGTCGAAGCCGTCGCATGGCCACGATCGAGAAAATACCGGACAGCAAGAACACCGCGTACGCGATGACACTCGCGTAGCCGTAGTCGAGGCGGCGAAACGCAGTGTCGTAGAGGTACATGACGAGCGTGTTGGTCGAGCCCAGCGGGCCGCCTTGGGTCATTACGAGCACCTCGATGAAGACCTGGAACGACCGTATGGTGTTGATGACCAGCACAAACGCGATGGCCGGCTTCAACAAGGGAAACGTGACGTGGCGAAACGTCGCCCACGCACCGGCGCCCTCGAGCTCGGCGGCTTCGTAGAGCGAGTCCGGAATCGAGGTACGCGCCGCGTCGAGCACGATGGCGTAGTACCCGATCGCCGCCCACACGTCCATGGCCATGATGGCGGGGAGTGCCGTGCGCGGATCGGTGAGCCACCCGTGACCCTCGATGCCGAAGCGCGCGAGTAGTTCGTTGAGGGCACCGCCGGGCGCGTAGAACAACTTGAACAGGAGTGCGATCACGACCACGGAGAGAATCGACGGCAGAAACAGCGCCGCCTTGAACGCTCCCTTGAGCGGGATCTTGCCGCGCATCAAGCTCGCGAGTGCGAGCGCCAGCGCGGTCGTCACTGGCACCGTTCCGATCACGAACACCAGCGTGTTGCGAAGCGCACCGTGGAAGGCGGGATCCTTAAACAGCCGCGCGAAGTTGTCGAACCCGACCAAGCGCGTGTTGGCGACGTTCAACGGGTTGTAATCGAGAAACGCGAGCACGAAGGAGAACACGAAGGGAAAAACGAAAAAGGCGGCGTACACCGCCGCCCACGGCAACAGAAACCACGCCACCGGCGAGGGGACGAATCGACGGCTCGCCACAACCACCTACTTCTTTTGGAAGCGCGCCGCGATCTGCTGCACTTCCTTGGCGGCGTCGTCGAGACACCAGCGGGGCGCACGTCGTCCGTACAGCGACTCCTCGACCGCGCGGTCGATCGCCTCTTCCATCTCGATCCAGCCCGGGTGCGCGGGCGTGGTGCGGCTGGTGAGCGATTGCTCGACGAACACGCGTACGCGCGGGTCGGACATGAAGGTGGGATCGTTCATCGCGGCCCGCGCGGCGGGAAACACACTCCCCGCGGCCAGCGAAAGCTGCTTCGCCTGCGGGTACGCTTGCAGGAAACGGGCGAATTCGATTGCGATCTCCTTGCGCCGCGACGCCTTGAAAACCACCAGCATCTCCGCACCTGCGAAGCTCGCGTGCGAGCCGTGGTCGGCCGCGGGCTTGGGCACCAACGCCACCCCGTAGTCGAGATCGGGCGCTTCCAACTTGTAGTTCTTGAGGTTCCATGCGCCGGAGACTTGCATGCCCAAGCGACCGGTCTTGAAGTACTGGTCGAGGATCTCCTGCTTCTCCTGGAGAGAATACGGCGCGAGCTTGAGATAGAACTCGAGTGCTTCGAGCACGGCCGGACTGTTCAGCACCACGGTGCCGGTTTCGTCGAACACGTCGCCGCCGTTTCCCCACGCGAAGGCCATGAACTTCTTGTAGAGGACGTAGCGCTCGCCGATGTTCTGACCGAAACCGTAGATGCCCGTCCCCAGCTCGCCGATCTTCTGCGACGCGGTGAGCAATTCGTCCCACGTTTGCGGCGGTCGATCGGGATCCAATCCGGCCCGACGGAAGAGATCCCGATTGATGAAGAGCACGCGGGATCCTTGCACCCACGGCAGTCCGTAGGCGCGCCCGTTCCACAAGGCACTTTCCCACATGAGGAAGCTGTCGCGCTCGGCTTCGTAGACGGTGGTGATGTCCTCGAGGACGCCGTCGTAGCTGAAACGCGGGAGCCAGGTCGAACCCAGCTCGCACAAGTCCGGCTGTGTGCCCGACGCGAGCGCGGCCTGTATCTTCTCCAACCCCGTCGCCCATGTGAGCTGCTCGACTTCGACGTCTACGCCGGGGTGCTGGGCTTCGAACGCGGCCACTTGCGGTTCGATGACGGCGAGGTCCCAGAATTGCCAGAATCGCACGACGATGCGATCGGAGGTGTCCTTCTTCCCGCACGCGAGCGCCACCAGCGCCGCGCTCGCGACCACCACCGCCACTCTCCGCGCGCCCCTCATTCGCGCTCTCCCAACGCACGCGCCAGGAAGCCGTCCGCCTCCGCTAGCCGCTTCTCGGCTTGCGCACGGTCCAGGCGGCGCCGCTCCATAACGACGGCGACTTTCACGTTGCGATCCGCGGATTCGTAAACGTGCGAGGCCTCGTCGTAGCCCAATCCCGTCAGCATCATGATGATGCCCTTCCCGCGCTCGACCAGCTTGGCGCTGTTGGGCCGCACGTCGACCATGAGGTTTTCGTAGATCTTTCCCAGCTTCACCATGCTCGCGGTCGTGATCATGTTGAGCACCATCTTCTGCGCCGTGCCCGCCTTCAGTCGCGTCGAGCCGGTGATCGCCTCCGGCCCCGGGATCACGGTAATGACCACGTCGATACCGGGATTCTGGCCCTCGTTGCAACACACGAAGGCCGTGCGCGCGCCCCGTCGCTTCGCCTCCGCGAGTGCCGCCAACACGTACGGCGTGCGACGACTGGCCGCGATTCCCACCACCACATCGCGCTCGCCGACACCGGCGGTTGCGATGTCTTCCACCCCCGCGGTCTCGACATCCTCGACACCCTCGCGCGATCGAAACACCGTCTCGCGCCCGCCCGCGATGATGCCCTGCACCATCTCGGAATCGACGCCGAAGGTGGGCGGGCACTCGGACGCGTCGAGGATCCCCAAGCGGCCGCTGGTGCCCGCGCCGACGTAGAACAGGCGGCCGCCGCCACGCAGCACTCCGGCTACCATATCGACAGCGCGCGCGATGTCGGGGAGTGCCTGCCGCACCGCGTCGGCCACCCCGCGATCCTCCTCGTTCATGAGCTCGAGGATGCGCGTGGTGGACGCCAGGTCGATTTCGCGCGTGCGCGGGTTACGGCTCTCGGTCGTGAGACGCTTGAGCTCTTCGAACAAACCGCTCGCGGAACGCTTTTCGGGCATGGTGTGGGGCCGCATCCCGGCCTCGGGTGCGACGCGCCGAAGTCTAGCAAAGGGGATAAAAAACCAACAAAGACTATTCGGGGCGGGAACGCGGCCCCCGGGCTCTTTGGTCGCGGAAGGAGAGCCTAGTTCAGCTTGGAGAGCTTGCCGCGCACGGTGGCCGACCCGCCGCTCTGCTTCACCTTGATCACGTACAGGTAGGTGCCGTTCGCAAGCTGGTCGCCCGCGCCGTCGCGGCCGTCCCAAAAGACGGCATTGCTCCCCGGGAATCGCGACGTCGAAGGAATCTCGATCGAGCGGACGCGCTTGCCGCTGACGGTATAAATGTCGATGGAGCCGTCGGTGATTTCCGATTGGTTGGAGTACATGAAGTGGGTCCCCGCGTCGCGGAACGGATTGGGGTAGTTGAGCACGTCGCTCAAGCCCGCCACCTCGCTCACCACCAGCTGATACAAGAACTCGATCGACGACCCCGCGGTCAGGCGTAGCGTGTGCGGCCCGGCCGACAGCGTCTGCTGGAAGGTGACGATCCAGGACAGCGAGTCCTCCGGCGATGGATTGCTCAAGCTGAACGGACTCACGGGCGCGCCGTCCATGAACACGCCGATCTCGGAGCCTTCGATGAACACCGGGAACTCGAGGTCGACGCGGTAGTTCCCGCTGGTCGGGATCGAGCTTCCGTCGGTCACGACGCGTCCGTTGACCGAAACTTCGACACTCGTCCCGACACTGAGCACGAACTCGGCCGCGATGTGGTAAGTCCCCGCCAAGGTGTCGGGTGATTGCAGCGCGCGCAGCACGATGGCGTAGGTCTCGGGGCGAAGCTTGTGCAAAAAGCTCACGCGGTACTGACGCGCGCGCGGGAGCGTGGGATCGGTGAGCGCTTGGATGGAAAGCGAATCGGTGGCGTCCACACCCGCGATCTCGAGCTCGAAGTCGCGAATCGCGTTTTCGTCGGTGATGATGGCAACCACCCGGACCGTGTCGCCTTCGCCGCCCGACCTCAGGAAGTCGCCGGTGGAAACCGCGAGCCCGTTCGCGGTGACATCGAACGAAGGGGGTCCGGCGTCGATTTGGAGCAACGGGTCGCCGAGGATGTGGTAGCGCTCGACCGCTTCGCGCTGCGTGTCGCCCATGGTCGACATCTCGGCCTCGACCAGAAACATCAACTGCCCGAACTTCCACTCGGCCTGAGTCTGATTGAGCATGGTGTCGTAGGGCGCCTGGTAGAACCAGACCTGCGCCATGGTCTCCATGTACGCGTTGTTCGCGCCCAAGAATTCGAAGCCGGTGCTCCCGTAGGTTCCCACCGCACCGCGCTCGTTCTGGAGCAACAGCTGCTCGGCGAACGCGTCGCCGTTGGGTACGTTCTGCGTCGACCAGAGGGTCGACGGCTCGCGGAAAACCGCGTAGTCGGAGAAGTGGCACCCCATGCCGAATATGATCCACGGACGACCGCGGTTCGCGACCCGCAGGTGGTCGCGTCCGGTCCCACCCAGCACCGCACCCGATTCGGTGGACAACAAGCGCTCGTGGGTCACGGTCGAGCGATTCATGTGCGATTGAATGGCGACGAGTGTGGCCCCCGTATTCATCTCGTCGAGCAACTGTTCCGTGGCACCCTGACGCGTGAACGCCCACGCCGCGCGCGCGAGCGCGCACTCGGGATCCGGGTCGGGATCGGGAGGTGGATAGAACGCCGAGGTGTAGCTCCTCAGATAGAACCGAAGCACGTCGTAGCCCGCCGGGAGCGAGCTCTCGATGATCTGCGCCACCGTCTCCTGGCCGCTTTCGAAGCCGGCCTCGCCCGGGTTGTAGCAATACTGGTTCGCCACCTGGAACGCCGCGCTCCCGTCCGAGTACAGATCGTCGGCCACGATGATCATGCGCTTGCGCCAGAACTCGGATGCGTCGGGCGACTCGAAATCGAACACCTTGGCCAGCACGATGTCGAGCTCGGTGGTGGTACCGGCCGGAATGCGACCCACGATCATGTCGGGGTACACGTCGATGACCCCACCCGGTCCGGGGAGCTTCACGAAACGCTTGTCGGTCGTCACGACTTCGTCGTGAGCAAGACCCAGGACGGCGTCGACGAACGAGTACGTGGGCACGAAATTCGGCCCGGAGTCGGAATGGACCAGCTTGTGGTCTTCACTCGAGTCCCCCACCAGGACCAGCGCGCTGGCGTCGCCCCGCTCGAAGAAGTGGTGCGCGAAGCGGTGGATGGCGCGCGCGTGGAATACGCCGCCGTTGAACTCGTCGAACAGGTCGTCGACGTCCACGAGAAGCACGCGATATCCCTGCGCTCGCCGGTAGCTCGCCCACGTCTGCATCTGCGCGAGGTAGATCGCATTCGAGGCCACCAGCACGTCGACGCCCGACTCGGCCGGGTCGCCGATGATGCTGCTCGCAACATCGAGCGTCACATCGGCGACCGGGATGTCGATCATGCGCGAGGTCGGGACCAGCACGAAGTCGCGGCGCGACGGGATGTTCTCACGAAACGAAAACGCGAAGCCTCCCGCCACGTTGGTGAAGTGCGAGGGACCGGTGATGCAACGCACCGGCGCGGTGGGCGCGGTGGCATCGAAGAGCTCGAAGTCGGTGTTGGACGAGAGGCCGGTGACGGTGACGCTGGTGTCGCCGGCCAGCGCTGCGGTGTGGAAGCGCAGCGTGTTGCCCCGCGCGCGATAGAGCGATCCGTACGAGATGTCGATGTAGTTGGTCACCGCTTCAACCAACGAGCGCGTGGAACCCGCTGGGCGCGCAATGCGGAACGTATTCGTGCCCGTGTCCACGTTGGCCGCCGGAATGGTGGCGGCGAAGATCTGCCGACTCTTGTTGTTGATGATGTACGGGTCTTGCAGCACCGTCTCGCCGTGCGAGTTGGCCAACGTGATGCGAATGGTGCGTAACTCGAGCGAGTAATTCCAGCCGTGCAGCTCGGCGCTCACGCCCAGGGTCCCACCGGGGCGGATCGCGCCGACGGTGAAGGGCATGTCGATCGGCCCCGCCTGGCGGCCGCTGGTGGGGACGTATACGTCGATCGCTGTCGGCGCCGGTTCGTCGCGGAAGTAGTCATCGGTCTCGAAGTGCGCGGCGGCCTGGAAAGACGCCGTGGTCGTGTCCACGGTGACGAATCCCGGCGCCGGCGAGCGCGTCGCCATCGCGGTTCCCGTTCCCGGCTCCAGCCAATAGGTGTTGCTCTTCGAGTACTGCTCGCGCGGGTCGCCTTGGGTGGCATCGTCGCGCAGGCGCAAGCCGTAGAAGACCGCCAAGTCGTTCGCGTCGAACACGCCGGCGGTTCCACCCGTGCCTTCGCGGATGTAGACGGGGACTTCGGTCTCTGCCGGCGTCAGCGTGGTTTCGTTGTACGTCCGGCGATACAAGCGCAGGTTGGCGACCGGCTGACCGGCGGGAAAACCAGCCGCGAGGAGTGTGGCGGCCGAAACTTTGTGAACTCCGGTGTCGCGCACGCGCAGCTTGACGGCACCCGGTGCCGCGCGCGTGACGAGCGCGGCGGTGGGAGCAAGCTCGGGTTTGGGCGCGCGCCAGTCGCGCGCCTGTTCCGGGTTGACGAAGAGGTGTCCGAAGATCTCGTTCCATTGGCTGGTTTCGGGCGCGACGCCGGCACCGACGCGCGACTGTCCCCCGTCGAAGCGAACCTCGATCTCGATGCGCGTGGCGACAACGAGCTCGTTGGTCGACGCATCATAGAAGAGCGGATGAACGGTGAGCGGCAAGATGCGCTGGCGGCGGATGTACGCGGGCTCGTCTTGCTCGACGATGTTCGGCGGAGCCCACGCCCCATAGGTCTCTTCGTTCCAGTCGATGCGCTCGCTGGTGACCGGGCCCAGCTCGTCGCCGTAG
>Ga0137313_1000515_pt1 | contig 12177 bp, 10 predicted proteins | sample EasRivERMZT166_2_FD_102287 | JGI IMG/M metagenome (GOLD analysis project Ga0137313, IMG submission 102287) | Soil microbial communities from meander-bound floodplain in the East River, Colorado, USA - East River MetaG ERMZT166_2 | ecosystem: Environmental > Terrestrial > Soil > Floodplain ...
AAGATCCCAATGATTCCAATGTCCAATGTCCAATGTCCAATGTTCATTGATCATTGGTCATTGATCACTGGTCATTGGTCATTGGACATTCCTCAGCCGCCGCTGCGTAGCCGCACCGATCCGTAAAAGATGAATAGCAGGCTCACCACCACCGCGAACGCAAGCAGCAACGGCCCGCCCAACAGGAACGTGAAGAACTTGTTGTCGAACTTGAGATGCATGTAGAACATCACCACCAGCGCGAACTTCACGGCCGATAGCACGAGCAGGATCGGGACCAGCGCGCCCTGGAAGGCTGGAACGTAGAAGACCCCGACCTCGACCAGCGTGATCATCACGAGGATCGCGGCGATCCGGAGGTATATGCCGGTCGTCGCGTGCGCCTGCTCAGCCATGTGTTTCTCCTCGCCCGTCATTGGATCAGGTAGACCACGGTGAAGATGATGATCCATACGACGTCGACAAAGTGCCAGTACAGTCCGGTGATCTCGACCGTCATCGCGTTCGCCGGGCCGAGTTTCCCGCGCAGCGCCTGCACCCACAGCGTGAGCAACCAGATCACGCCCACCGTGACGTGAGCGCCATGCGTGCCGGTCAACACGTAGAACGTCGAGCCGAACAGGTTGGTGGTCAGCCCGAGCCCTTCATGATAGAAGTGGTTGAACTCCCACACCTGCCCGCCCAGGAAGATCAGGCCGAGCAGCGCTGTGATCAGCAGCCACAGCTTGCCCTGCTTCATATCGCCCCGCTGCACCGCCGCCAGCGCCAGCACCATCGCGAGACTCGACATCAGCAGGTCGAATGTGCTGAACGAGGTGAACGGGATGTTCAGAATCTCGTGCGGGTAGGGGCCGACCTGGCTCCTTCCTTTGTAGATCAGGTACGTCGAGATCAGCGAGGCGAACAACAGGCACTCCGAGCCGATAAAGGCCCAGAACGCCATCTTGCGGCTGTCCAGCCCCATGCTCGTGGCGTGCCCGTGCGCGACGGCGGCGGCGTGGGTCCCCGTGTCGTATGCCATCTACACCTCGAAGGGCTCGTACGCCCAGCGATAGATTCCGACGATCACGACCGCCACGCCGACGAACACGATCGGCAGCAGGCGCGAAAGCGCGCCGATCGCCATGAGCGGCAGGCCCGCCGCGGTGATCATCGGCCACCACGAGCCACCCGGCACGTGAATCGGCGCGGGTGGACGATCGGGCAGCGGCGCCATTGGACCATGGCGCTCCGTCTGCCAGAGCGGAAGTCGATTGGTCACCGTGGGGATAACCGTGAAGTTGTAGACCGGCGGCGGTGACGGAATCGCCCACTCGAGTGTGGCCCCGCCCCACGGATCGTTGGGGGCATCGATCGGGCGCCGCCCGGTACGGACGAGATTGTACAAGAAGATCAGCGTCGCAATCCCAATGATGAACGCGCCGATCGTCGACAGCAGATTGAACTCGCTGACGCCGAGCTCCGGCGCGTAGGTGTAGATGCGCCGCGGCATGCCGAGCAGGCCGGACAGGTGCATCGGGAAGAACGCGAGGTTCAGCCCGAGCATAGTGAGCCAGAAATGCCACTTCCCCAGGGGCTCGGACAGCAGCCGCCCCGTCATCTTGGGCCACCAGTAGTACATCCCCGCGAACAGGCCCATGACCGTCCCGCCGAACAGGACGTAGTGGATATGCGCGACGACGTAGTACGTGTCGGTTTGCTGCAGGTCGGACGGAGCTGACGCATGGGTGACGCCGGACAACCCGCCGATGATGAACATCGCGATGAAGCCGACGGCGAACAGCAATGCCGAGGTAAACCGGATCTGGCCACCCCACAGCGTGCCGATCCAGTTGAAGATTTTCACGCCCGTCGGGATGGCGATCAACATCGTGGCCCCGGCAAATACAGAATCGGCGATCGGCCCCAACCCCGAGGAGAACATGTGATGCGCCCACACGCTCCAGCCCAGGAACGCGATCACGACGCCCGAATACACCACGACCGTATAGCCGAACAGCGGCTTCTTCGAAAAGGTCGGCAAGACTTCCGACACGATCCCCATCGCCGGCAGGATCAGGATATAGACCTCGGGATGGCCGAACATCCAGAACAGGTGCTGCCACAGGATCGGATCCCCGCCGCCCGACGGGAGAAAGAAGTGCGTGCCGAAGAGCCGGTCGAACATCAGCAGCACCAGCGCGACCGTGATGACGGGGAAGGCCGTGATCACGAGGAACTGGGTGATCAGCGTCATCCAGGTAAACACCGGCAAGCGCAGCATGCGCAGGCCGGGAGCGCGCATGTTGAGGATCGTCACGATGAAGTTGAAGCCGGCAGCCAGCGACGCGATGCCGAGGATCTGCAGGCCGAGCAGCCAGAAGTCGACGTTGGGACCGGGCGAGAACTGCCGCGACGTCAGGTTGGCGTAGCCGAACCAGCCGGCATCGGGCGCCACCGACAGCCGGTCGGCGCCGAACAGCGGGCCCGCGAGGAAGCTCGCGTTCATGAACAGCCCGCCCAGCAGAAACACCCAGTAGCTGAACGCGTTGAGCCGGGGGAACGCGACGTCGCGCGCGCCGATCTGGAGCGGGATGATGAAGTTGAAGAACGCGGCCGACAGCGGCATCAACGCGAGGAACACCATCGTCGTGCCGTGCATCGTAAACAGCTGATTGTACGTCTCGGCGCTCACGCCGATGCCCTCGGGCCGCGCCAGCTGGGCGCGGATGATCAACGCCTCGAGCCCGCCGATCAGGAAGAAGATGAACGCCGTCCAGAAATACAGCAGCCCGATGCGCTTGTGGTCGGTGGTCGTGAGCCAGCTTCTCATTTCAGACTCTGCAGGTATGCGACCAGCGCATCGAGATCCTCAGCCGAGAACTGCTGCGGCGGCATCAGCGCGCCGGGCTTCAGCCCGGGCGCGTTCAGAATCCAGCGGCGCAGCGATTCGGCGTTGTTGGGGAACAACGCGCCGGCAATCGTGCCGCGGCTGCCGACGTGACTGAGATCGGGGCCGACCTTGGCGGACGACACGCCGGTGATCGTGTGGCAGCCGATGCACGCGCTGCGCCGGTAGATCTGCTGGCCCTTCTCTTCGGGCGATCCCTTGGCCGGGGTTACCGGCGCGCCGCGCTGCCGATCGACCCAGCGCTGAAAGCCGGAGTCGGACTCTACAATGGCGCGCAGCCGCATGTTGGCGTGCGACGCGCCGCAGAACTCGGCGCACTGACCCCAGTACTCCCCGGTCGAATCGGGCCGAAATGCGATGCGGCTCGTCCGGCCCTGCAACAGATCGCGCTTGCCACCGAGCGCCGGCACCCAGAAACTGTGGATCACGTCGGCCGAAGTCATGTCAACCTGTACCGGCGTTCCCACCGGCAGATGCAGCTCGTTCGACGTGCTGATACCGAGGGTTGGGTACCGATACTCCCACCACCACTGGTGCCCGATCACTTCCACCCGCAGGGCTCCTTCGGGCGCGTGTCCCGCCGTCGAGAAGATCGACCGCATCGTCGGCACGGCGATGAACACCAGGATCAGTGCAGGCGCGAGCGTCCAGCCGATCTCGAGCGCCGTATGGCCGTGCACAGGCTTGGGCGCCCGGGCTCCCGGACGCGCGCGAAATCGCGCGATTGCGACGATGAGCAGCGTCTCGACGATGAGGAAGACCACGACCGCCCACCAAAAGACGTTCCAAAACAGGCCGTCCAGTTCCGTGGCAAAATCCGAACGAGGAGCGAATACCGATTGCGGGAATGGACCGCTGCAGCCGGTCAGCAGGAGCACAACTGCGACGAGGACTAACGGCACGGCGTCAAAGTAGACGGGCCCCCGCAACACGTCAACGCGGACGTTATCATTAGGCGCCATGACTGAACTATCTGTACGGTTGCAGGACGCGTTAGGGACCGCGTACCGCGTCGAGAAAGAGCTTGGCGGCGGCGGGATGAGTCGCGTCTTTGTCGCCGAGGAAACGCGGCTCGGGCGGCGCGTGGTCATCAAGGTGCTGCCGCCGGAACTGGCCGCGGAGATGAGCGTCGATCGATTCAACCGCGAGATCCAGCTCTCCGCATCGCTGCAACATCCGCACATCGTGCCGCTGCTCGCAGCGGGCGGCTCGGCCGATGTCCTGTTCTACACGATGCCCTTCGTCGAGGGAGAGGCGTTACGCTCCCGGCTGGCGCGCGAAGGCGAGCTGCCGGTGCGCGACGCCGTGCGCATCCTCAAGGACGTCGCCGACGCGCTCGCTTACGCGCACGCGCGCGGCATCGTGCACCGCGACATCAAGCCCGACAATGTGCTCCTGTCGGGGCACCATGCGGTGGTCGCTGACTTCGGCGTGGCCAAGGCCGTGAGCCAGGCCAAGACCGAAAGCGGGCTCACGTCGGTCGGCGTGGCGCTCGGTACACCCGCGTATATGGCCCCCGAGCAGGCCGCAGGCGATCCCAACATCGATCACCGCGCCGACATCTACGCACTCGGCGCGATGGCGTACGAGATGCTCACCGGGCGCGCGCCGTTCGCGGGGATGTCGCCGCACCAGATGCTGGCTGCGCACATCACCGAGCCGGTCGTCCCGATCACCGATCGCCGCCCGGCGCTCTCGCCGGCACTCGCGGCGCTGGTGATGGCCTGCCTGGCGAAGAACCCCGCGGACCGCCCACAAAGCGTCCAAGAGATTCTGGACTCCCTCGAGGGTATGGCCACGCCCAGCGGCTCGGTCGCCATCACGTCGCCGATCGCCACGTTCCGGCACGTGCTGCGACGGCCGCGCAATCGGAACGTTGCACTTGCGGCTGCAGGCGCGATCGTGCTGCTCGCCGGGTGGATGGCGTTCCGGCCCCGGCCCGCGCTCGCACTGGATCGAAACCGCATCGCCATCGCCCCGTTCGACGTTCTCGGCGGTGGGCCGGAGCTGGCGCTATGGCGGGAAGGGCTCGTGGACGTGTTGTCGCGGAGTCTCGACGGCGCCGGTCCAATGCGCTCGGCGTCGCCGACGCTCGTCGTGCGCCGCTGGACCGGGCGCGCCGACGCAGGATCCGCGCAGGCGCTGGGGCGAGCAACCGGCGCGGGGACGGTGGTCTTTGGCGGTCTCGTGCAAGCGGGCGCCGACTCGGTGCGCCTCACCGCGACCGTGCTGAACGTTGCCGATGCCACGCCGCTCGGCGAGATCGAGCTGCGCGAGGCGACCGAGCGGATGGACCAGCTGGTGGACTCGCTCACGGTGCGGGTACTGCGCGAGCTGGGCCGGACACGCGCTATTGGGCTGGTGCGGAGCGCGCCCCTCGGATCTCCGTCGCTGCCGGCCTTGAAGGCGTTCCTGCAGGGCGAGCAGTTCTTGCGTCGCTCAGAGTGGGACTCGTCGCTGGCCTACCATCAGCGCGCGATCGGCCTCGACAGCGGCTTTACGCTCGCCTGGAGTCACGCGGGCATGGCCGCCGGCTGGCAGCACGCCGCCAATGACTCGTCGCGCACCTACAAGCTCCGGGCGGGCGCGATGAATCATGGACTCGCGCCGCGCGAGAGCCTGATCGTTCAGGCGGAATCGCTCGCCGCGGTTGTCCTCACGGGTCCCCAGCAGACTGCAGGCAGCTGGTGGACGTACGCCAAGCGATTGATCGCCACGCTCGATGACGCGGTCCGCCGCTATCCGAACGATCCGGAGCTGTGGTACATGCTGGGCGACGCGCGCTTCCACGCCGGCCCTATGGCGGGGCTGCAGCCGCGCGCCGCCCTCGAGGCGTTCGATCGCGCGATCGCGCTCGACTCGTCATTCACACCCTCCTACATCCACGCCATTCCATTGGGCATCGATTACGGTGGCACGGAGGTCGGCCGGCGGTACGCGCAAGCGTTTCTCGCCGCGGGCGCCATGGGCAGCTACGCGCAAAGCACTGATCTGGTCTTGCGGCTGATGGAACCCACGACGCGTGCCAAGGCTATCGCTTATCTCGCCGACAGCGCGGACGCGCATTTGGTGCAGACGGTATGGATCGCGATCGGCCGCTGGATGGACTCGGCAGAAACGGTGGTCGCGATGCTCCGCGCCCGGGTAGACGCGGAGGCAACCACGGGCAAGAAATCGAATGCCGGCGTGTTCATGTTGCCGAGCGCCCTGGCCGCGCGGGGACACGTCAAAGACGCGGCGCCACGCTCCACGTTCCCCGCGCTCCTGACGCAGTACGCCATGGCGGGGGCGATCCCCCGCGACAGCGCGACGCGGCTGGCGCGGAGCTGGGTGGACCGCCCCGGCGACGGGATCCTCTTTGCAGTGCCATTGCTCGCGGCGGCCCGCGACACGGTTGGGATCCTCAACGCGATACGCAAAGTCGAGGGGGTACGGCAACGCCCGCCACCGAATCTCCCGCCAATCGCCAAGGACTTCTTCGGTTACGCCCTCGTGGCACAGCGGGCCTACCTGGCACTGGCCCGGGGCGACAGTGCCGAGGCGTTGCGCCTTTTCGATGCGAGTCCTGATACCGCGGCGTTCGGAGCAAACGTGATTGACGACCTGGTGCACGCGCAGTTGTTGGCGGCTCGGGGTCGGCCAGCGGACGCCGCGGCACTCCTCGAACGGCCACCGGTCGGCTTCAATCCCGGCGTCTCCGTCATCGAAATCCTGCGCGCGCTCGAGCGTGGTCGTGTGAATGAGCGGCTCGGCAACCGCGAGCGCGCCATCGCGGGCTATGCCTTCGTTGTGAAAGCGTGGCGCAACCCGGATCCCGAGCTGCAGCCGTTCGTCGATGAATCGCGCGCAGCGCTGACCCGGCTCAGCGCGGAAAAGGCATCATCTGCGGCGTCTCAGTAATCGAAGACTTGGCGTCGCTGCCGCGCCCCGTCAGTTCCATCGAAGAACCGTCCTTCAGCGTCGCCTTGACCAAGCCGAAGTAGAGATCCGAGAGCAACCAAGCGTCGGTCTGTTCAGCGGTGTGCCTGACATGCAGGGCCCTGAAGGTGCCCGCCGGCACGGTCACCTGCTCCCATCCGACCACCTCTGTCTCCTGGCATTTGTGCGCGAACTCGGTCGCGAAGTTCTGACCCATCCGGCTGCCCATCATCCGGACCGCCTCTTCGGACATGCGCATCGCGGGCTCGGTGCCGCTCTTCAGGATCAGCGCGCGCACGGCCGAGGCCTGAAAACCGAGGCCCGGCACGAGGATCTGGATGATGGTCTTGCCTGTGCCCCGGGACCCATCGTTGAAAGCGATCTCGTACCAATAGTGCGGCGTGGTCCCCACGTTCTCGGTCCCCACCAGCGCCATGCGCATGGTCGAGCCGTTGGTGCGGCCGCCGGTCCAGCGGTAGTCGGCCCACTGCCCCACGCGCATGGGGCGATTCTGGATGTCAGTACAGACCTTTTCCTTCTCCTGCGCAACCAGTGGGGTGGCGGGGGTGGCGCAGAGCAGCGTCAGCAGCGAAACCATTCTCAAGCTGGGCACGAACCGACTCCGGGAACGGGAGACGATTATTATACAGGGGCACGCGACCGTGGCGGAATTGGCAGACGCGCCAGCCTTAGGAGCTGGTGGGGCAACCCGTGGGGGTTCGAGTCCCTCCGGTCGCATCTGGGGACTAGGGGCTAGGGGTTCGGGACTCGGGACTTCCGGTCGACTCGATTCTCGCACTTGCATGCCCCAGTCCCGAACCCCGAACCCCTAGCCCCCAGTATTAGATTCCCCACCACATGCAAGAGATCCTGGTAAAGAAAACCCGTGCTGAACCTGGCGAAGCGTCGCTTGAAATCACCATCCCCCCCGACAACGTGAAGGCGGCCGAAGAGCGCGCGACGAAGGTGTACCAGCAGCGCGCCCGTCTCCCCGGCTTCCGCCAAGGGAAAGCTCCGGCGGCCGTCGTGCGGAAGAAGTTCGGTGAAGACATACGCCAGGAGGCGTTGCGCGAGCTGGTGCAGGAGAGCTGGCGCGTGGCGCAAAAGCAGGAAGAGCTGAAGCCCATCGCCGACCCGCACATCCACAACCTGAAGTGGGAAGAAGGCGCGCCGGTCACATTCGAGTTCCACGTCGAGCTGAAGCCCGAGATCAAGCTCGAGCGGCTCGGCAACTTCCGGCTGACGCGCACGGTGAACGCGGTGACCGCCGCTCAGGTCGATACGCAGATCAACGCCCTGCGCGAGCAGCGCGCGCCGTGGACGCCGGTCTCAGGCGAGAAGCCCAAACCGAAAGACCTCGTCGACATCATGATCGCGACCCGCGAAAACGGTGAAGAAAAGGACGCGCAGCCCTACCAGTTCGTGCTGGGCGAAGGCCGCGCGATTCCAGACGTGGAAGAGCGGATCATGAGCCTGCTCCCGGGCGAGTCGGTCGAGGCGACCGTCCGCTTCCCCGACGATTTCGCGGAGGAAGCGAAGCGCGGCCAGACCCGCGATGTGAAGGTCACGCTGCGCGAAGTGAAGCGGCAGGAGCTGCCCGCCCTGGACGACGCGTTCGCGCGTGAGACCGGCGACTTCGAGTCGGTGGACGCGCTGCGCGCGGCGGTCACGACCGACCTGACCAAAGAGGCGGAGCGCGAAGCCGACGCACGCGTGCGCGGCGAGCTGGTGCAGCAGATCGTCGAGGCGAATAGCGTGACCGCGCCGCGGCCCCTGGTGGAACGTGTGTTGGGGATGTACGCGCAGGCCTACGAAGTCCCCGAAGAGCGCTGGCAGCAGTTCGCCCAGGAGTTCCGCTCCGTCGCCGAGTCGCAGGTCAAGCGCGATCTCGTCCTCGATTACGTCGTGGAATCGCAGAAGCTGCACGCCACCGAGGCGGAGCTGGACGAGAAGATTCAGCAGCTCGCCGAGCGGCGCGGCATGAAGGCGGCCGAGCTGTACGCGTCGTTGGAGAAGGCCAAGCGGCTCCGCGATGTCCTGCGGAGCATCACCGAGGAGAAGGTGTTCGCCTATCTCCTGTCGCAGTCCACCGTGGAGCAAGCGTGACGAAGAGCGAAAGCCACATCTATCCGCCGTACATCATCGAGCGCTCGAGCCGTGGCGAGCGCACCTACGACATCTTCAGCCGTCTGCTGATGGACCGCATCGTGTTCCTCGGCGCCGCCATCAACGACGACGTCGCGAACATCATCATCGCGCAGCTGCTGTTTCTGGATGCCGACAATCCGGAACGCGACATCTATCTGTACGTCAACTCCCCGGGCGGGATCGTGTCGTCGGGCATGGCGATATACGACACGGTGCAGTTCCTGCGCGCGCCGGTGAATACGATCTGCATGGGGATGGCGGCCTCGATGGGTTCGTTCCTGCTCGCCGCCGGGCGCAAGGGCAAGCGGTCAGCGTTACTTTACGCGCGGATCATGATGCACCAGCCCTCCGGCGGCACCCAGGGCACGGCGTCCGACATCGAGATTCAAGCGAGGGAAATTCTGTTCTTGCGGCGGAAGCTCAACGAGCTGTATGCGAAGCACACCGGCAAGACGGTCGAAACGATCGAAAAGGACATGGACCGCGACCGCTTCATGTCGGCTGAAGAGGCCAAAGAGTACGGCCTGATCGATCACGTCATCTCGAACTTCGAGGAAATCAAGGAAGACGGGAAGGCCAAGAAGTGATCCCTTGCGCCACTAGAAGCACCTTCCCATACTAGGATACGATGTCGCACGACAAGCACCTCCGCTGCTCATTTTGCGGCAAATCCAAGGATTCGGTCCGGAAATTCATCTCCGGCCCGTCGGTCTACATTTGCAATGAGTGCATCGCGCTCTGTAACGAAATCCTGGCGGAGGATGAAGAGCGCGAAGTCGCCGAAGCGATCACGCAGGTCCCCACGCCCGCCGAAATCAAGGACGTGCTGGACCAGTACGTGATCGGGCAGGACCGCGCCAAGAAGACCCTCGCCGTCGCCGTCTACAACCACTACAAACGGATCAACTCCCACTCGGGACGCGATAACGACGTCGAGCTCGACAAGAGCAACATCCTGCTGATCGGCCCCACGGGCGTGGGGAAGACGCTGCTGGCGCAGACGCTGGCACGGATTCTCGACGTCCCGTTCACGATTGCCGACGCCACGACGCTCACCGAGGCCGGGTACGTCGGCGAAGACGTCGAAAACATCCTCGTGCGCCTGCTGCAAGCAGCCGATTTCAACGTATCGGAGGCCGAGCGGGGCATCGTCTATATCGACGAGATCGACAAGATCGCGCGCAAATCCGAGAACCCCAGTATCACGCGCGACGTCTCCGGCGAAGGCGTGCAGCAGGCGCTGCTCAAAATTCTCGAGGGCACCGTCGCGAGCGTGCCGCCCCAGGGCGGCCGCAAGCACCCGCAGCAGGAGTACATCCAGGTCAACACCAAGGACATCCTGTTCATCTGCGGCGGCGCGTTCGACGGGCTCGAGAAGATCATCGAGTCGCGCACCGGCCGCCGGCAGATCGGCTTTACCAAGGAAGAAGTCGCCGAAGGCCTCGCGGCCAAGGTCAAGAAGAATCCGTTCGGCGACGTCGAACCCGACGACCTGCTCCGCTACGGCCTGATTCCCGAGCTCGTGGGGCGCCTGCCGGTCACGGTGCCGCTCGACGCGCTCGACGAGGATGCGCTGATCAAGATCCTCACCGAGCCGAAGAACGCGCTCGCCAAGCAGTATCAGAAGCTGTTCGACCTCGAGGACGTGCGGCTCACGCTCGAGAAGGACGCGTTGAAGGCGATCGCGGCGAAGGCGATGAAGCGCGGCACCGGCGCCAGAGGGCTCCGCGCCATCCTCGAAGAGATGATGACGGACATCATGTTCGAGCTGCCCAGCCGCGACGACGTGCGCGAGGTGGCGATCACCGCCGAGTGCGTCACGTCGGGCCGCGCGCCGCTGCTCGTGACTGAGCGCCCCCGCCAGAAGAAAGAAGCCTGACCGACCCGACCTACATCGGCTCCTTTCCCCGGGCCGATGCGCTGCTCGATCCTCCCCTCCCTGAAGTCGCGTTCATCGGCCGATCGAATGTCGGCAAGTCATCCCTTTTGAACGCGCTGGTAGGGCGGCGGATTGCGAAGACGTCGGGGACGCCGGGGAAGACGCGCGCGCTCAACGTCTTCCGTATTGACACTTCGTACTACTTCCTCGATCTGCCGGGGTATGGTTATGCTCGTGCGGGCAAGGCTCAGCGCGCCGCGTTTCGAGGCCTCCTGAAGCACGCGCTCCGGCGTGAATGGCTCCGCGGCGTGGTGTGGCTGCTCGATATTCGCCACCCTCCTTCGGCGGACGATTGGGCGATGCAGGAAACGCTGGCGGAAGGAGAGACCCACGTGCTCGCAGCGCTCACCAAAGCGGATAAGCTTTCTACGAGCCAGCGAAACACGAGAGCGCAGGAGCTACGTCAGGAGCTGGAGCTGCCGGAGGACCAGGTGGTCGTGACGAGCGCTGAAACGCGCGCGGGGATTGCGGAGCTGCGGGAAGCGATTGAGGGACTGGTGAGAGGAACGAGGGAATGATGGAACGATGGAAAGCGGGAATGTTGGAAGGTTGGAAGGTTGGAATGACCGTGGTTCTTCTTTCCACCCTTCCACCCGTCCAACCTTCGCTCGCCGCCCAAGATTCGATCCCACACGGCTACGGCACCCTGCGCCGCGACGACATCACCGTGCGGTTTTCCACCGGCACGGTCGAGGTCCAGGTGCTGCCGCTCGAGGACCAGGTCATCCGCCTGCTCGCGCCCGATACGTACCGCTCGTTGATCCAGCTCGTGCAGAGCCGCGCGCTGGACATTCGCGACGCAGCCCTCCGCAGCGGCACCGAGCAGCCCTCCCTGATGATGGTGACGTTCCTCGGCGTGGTCCCGCAGGCGCGGTTCAACCCGGAAGACTTGAACATCACGAGCCGGAGCCGGCTGTTCAGGCCGATCGGCATCGTGCCGCTGTCTCCCACCTGGAGCTCCTACCAGCTCGACGCGCGGCAGCAGGCGGCCGCGATCTTTCTCTTTGAGCCTGGGATCAGCGTGCGCGAGGATATGCTCGTGCAGTACCTGGGACTGTCGAGCGCCGCGTGGGTGCGCTCCGTCCGGCTACTCGATCAGGAGCGCGCCCGGGTCAAGGCACGCGCGCAGGCGGAAGTAGGACGCGATTCTGCAGGTCGGGACTCCACCGTACCCCCCCCCCCGCGGCCGCCCACACCACCCGGATCCCCCCCCCCGCCCCCCCCGCCACCCCCTTGTCACAACCGACGGAAAACAGCCCGCCCGCCCAACCCGGGGCTTGGA
>Ga0137313_1000532_pt1 | contig 11907 bp, 11 predicted proteins | sample EasRivERMZT166_2_FD_102287 | JGI IMG/M metagenome (GOLD analysis project Ga0137313, IMG submission 102287) | Soil microbial communities from meander-bound floodplain in the East River, Colorado, USA - East River MetaG ERMZT166_2 | ecosystem: Environmental > Terrestrial > Soil > Floodplain ...
CGAGAGATCGCGGGCCTTGATCACGCGCGCGATGTCCGGCGTCGGCCCCAACCCCTCGCTCGTCTTCTCAACGAACTTCTGCCCCCGCCCCATGTTGAAGAACACCCGGCTGGGCTCCGGCGGACCCGGCTCCGAGTAGTTGCCGCCGTTGGCAAAGAGCAGGTCGGGCCGTCCGTCCTCGTTCAGGTCCGCGACCTCCACCTTGTTGGTCCATTCCTTCGTCTCGCCGATGGTGTCTGCAGTGGCATCTACCCAGAGTTTCGTGGGGACCGACTGTCCGGCCTGAGCCAGCCAAACCGCGGAAATGACGGCAAAAACGACCGGTGCGCGCATGGGCGCAATTGTTTCACCTTTTGAAGTTCGAACTTCGAACTTCGAACTTTTGCTATAGTGACCCTCCCCAGTTTCCTTAGGAGGCAGTATGCGTCTGGTTCATGGTGTAGTTTGCGCGGTCGCCCTTGCGCTCGTAGTGCCAACGGTCTCCGCCCAGGATCCTCAAGGCGAAAAAGACCGCGCGGTTGTCGGCGGCGGCATCAGCGCGGCGGGCTGGACGGCGCGGCTCGATGCCGCCAGCATCAAGCAGGGTCGCGCCCTCACCGACTCGAAATTCGTGCAGAAGGGCACGGACTTCGTGCTCAATATCGGACCGGCCGCGACGTACTGGAATCCCAAGAACGTCGCCAAGGGCGACTACACGGTCAAGGCGACGATCCGGAATCTCAAGTCGAACGCGGGGCATCCGCACTCGGCGGGCATCTTCATCGGCGGCCAGGGCATGGACAGCGAGACCACGCAGGCCTACACCTACTGCATTGCCTACACGAACGGTGCGGCGCTGGTCCGTCAGTTCAACGGCACGGCGCGCGCCACGACGATCTTCGGCGGCAACCGTCCCGAGAACATCCTCCCGGCCGTGAAACCGGAAGGTCCGGACGGCGCGACGAACGAGATCGCCTGGACGGTGAAGGGCGGCGTGGCCACGTGCTCGATCAACGGCACCGCGGTCGCGACGGTCGAAGCCGGCAAGATGCCGTCCACGGACGGGATCTACGGCATCCGCGTGACGCACAACGTCGATATGACGATTGCTGGCTTCGGGCTTAGCAAGTAGAGATGCGTCTGGTTCATGGGTTCACGAGTTCATGGGTTCTGGTTCATCGGTTCATGGGTTCATGGGTTCCGGGCTCCCCGAACCTATGAACTGGTGAACCCATGAACCAGAACCTATGAACCAATGAACCTATGAACCAGACGTTCGTATGCGATCGATTTGAATCAGATGTAGCAGGTCGTGTCCCGCATGCAACTTGAGCATGTGCGCGAGCGTTTGTTCCCCTCGTTCGGCGTGAACCCCGACGCGCTGCAGGTCGTCTGACGTCAGTCCTGCCAGCACTCGCAGATTTCCCTCGCGCACCGTCCGAAACTCCTTGAGCGCCAGTACGGGATCGGCCTCGTCGTAGCGGAGCCGCTCCGCCCACGCGTCCTGGTCGTAGCCGGTGAGCGACGGGCGATCCTGGGCGAGGACAAGACGGATCCGCCAGCCCCACACAATCTCCGAATCAGCGAGATGCCGGAGCACCTGGCAGAGGGACCATTTGCCTGGCGCCTCCGGTCTGCGCATCTCTTCCTCGGACAGGCCCCGCAGTGACGCGTCCAGTTTGTCGGCCGTGAGGCGGAGCACGTCGATCGGATCGCGGTCGCGCAGCAGGGCGACGATCGCGGACGAATACGCGGCGGCCTGACCCGGCGCGCCCTCGAAGGGATTCGTGAAGACCGACATCCAGGGCCCTAGCTCGCCTCGGCTGTGCGACGTTTGGCTCTGCGCCTCGGCCGCGCGCGGCCGATGACCGGCTCGAGCGGCAGGCCGTCGCCCGTAATCAGCGGCTGTGTGGGATCCGCGAGTAAATCGAAGATGTGCCCCTGCCGCGTCCGCAGGAACAGCCCGCTCCCATCGGACAGCAGCCGCATGTCGCCGGCGTCATCGAGCGTCTCCGACAGCCGCCGCCGGAAGTAATCGCGGAGCACGTCCATCATCTGTTTGAGCGCCGCCGGCGTGAAGCCGCGGCGCCGAAGGCCGGCCAGGGCGACGAGCTCGATCACATCCACCGGCGTGTACCGGCGTTCCGTGAACCCGCCCGCGCTCGTCTTCCGCGACGCAATCGCGGACTTGAAGACACGCGCCGCATCCCAGCCTTGCAGCTGGCGCGCGGACAGGCCGGTCAAAGCCGCCACTTCGCGCGAGGAGTATGACGTTTTGAGACGCACGCCGCAGACTATGTCTTGTTTCCAAGGCGCATCGCAACGGCGTCCGATTGCTGGGCGCCGGCGAAGTCCTTCTCGGTGATTCCGCCCGCGCTGTGGGTGCTCCAAGCGACGCGCACGCGGCGGAAGTTGATCGTGAGGTCGGGATGGTGGTCGGCCGCCTCGGCGTCGAACCCGACCCGGGTGACGAACGCGATCGCGTCCGGAAATCCCGGGAACATGTAGGTGCGCACGAGCGCGTTCCCCTCCACCGCCCAGCTCTTGAGTTCGGCCAGTCTCGACTCGATTTGGTTGTCGCTCAGTTTCTTGTCCATGGTGACGGGGTCCTGCCTCCATTCTGATTCAGAAACCGATCCGGCGAGACGACCTCGAGCGCGGGATCGCCGCCGCTGTGCAGCAGCATTTCGGCGACCAGCGACGCGGTGAGCGGGGCCAGCAGCACGCCGTTCCGGTAGTGCGCGGTGGCCGCGATAACGCCGCGTGCTCCACGCAGGCCCCCGATGATCGGCAGGCCGTCGGGCGCGGCGGGACGCAGTCCGGCTCGCGCCGCGACAAACTCCCCCGCCTTCGCGGCCGGCAACAGGGCGCCCGCGGCGTCGGCGAGGCTTCGCACGCCCTCCGTGGTCACCCGCTCATCGAAACCGACGTCTTCGACCGTCGCGCCGACGAGGAGTGAACGATCCGGCCATGGCACGACGTAGCAGTCGCGGCTCCAGACGATGCGCGATGGCGGCGGCTGGGAATCGGGCCAGCGTAAATGCAGCAGCTGCCCGCGGACGGGACGGACCGGCAGCGCGGGAGCGCCCGCAACCTTGATGCGTCCGGTCCAGCTCCCCGCGGCGACCACGACCGCATCCGCCTCATAGCGGCGATCGCCGGCTCGGACTTCAGCGCCGCCGCCTTGACGCGGCGTGACCTCGGCCGCATCGACAGGCGTTTCAAACGTGACGCCCGATCGCTTGGCGCTCTCGACCAGGCCCGTGACGAGCGACGTCACGCCCACCCAGCCATGCAGCGGGTTGAACAGTCCGCCGCGGGCGGACGGATGCACCGACGGTTCCCGAGCGCGCAGGTCCGAGGCGGATAGCCATTCGACGAGGACGCCGATCTTGTCCAGCCATGCGCGCGACGCGCGCAGCCGCGATTCGTCGTCCGCGGTGAATGCCACTTCGAGGGTCCCGGTGCGGGCATAGTCGATGGCCCGTCCGCTTCGTTCGCGCATGCCGGCGACGAAGTCGTCGAACATCGCAAGACTGCGCGTGCCGAGCTCGAGCAGCGCCGTGCGCTCGTGCGCTTCCGTGTACGGCGCAAGGATGCCGGCGGATGCCTGCGAGGCGCCGCGGCCCGGCGATCGCATGTCGAGGACGTGGACCCGGGCGCCGCGCCGCGCGAGCTCGTCCGCAATAGACGTGCCGATGATGCCCGCCCCGACAACCACAATCACCCAAAGATCATGAACGAAAACGAGGTCGGGACTCGTTTTCGCGAAAACGACTCCCGACCTCGTTTTCCACGGGTACGGACGGGTGTCCTCAGGAGGGTCCCACCCGGGAGGGAAAACATGGGTAAAATCGGCGATTCAGGGGCGGCACGGGCCTTGCTCAGAGACATCACATGGTGACGACCCGATCGCGCGTCGTGGCGGCTGGCGTGGCCGTGATCGTCGTGGCCGGCGCGGGTGGGTACCTGGCCTTTCGCAGCGGATCGGCGAACCAGGCTCCCGAGGTGGCCGAGCCGGTCGCGGTGCCCTGGACGACGGCTGAGGTCGGCGCGCCTGTGAAGCCCGAACCGCCGCCGCCGACCATCGCGCAGCCGAGCGCGGAGCCGCGCAAGGAGCGTCCGCGGCCCGAGCCGGCTGCGGCGCCCGCACCCGTATCGGAGGCGCCGGCCGCCGCGTCTCAACCAGCCGCACCTAAGGATCCGGCCTCCGCCACACCAGCACCTGCGTCCACCACGCCGGCATCCGCCTGGTCCAAAGACCCGGCCTCCATTCCACCGGCGCCCGCGATACCGCTGCCGGCTGTCGTCGATCCCGCGCCGGCTCAAGTCGAGACGCCGAAGCCTGCGGAGCCTCCGCGATTCGAGGAGCTCACGATCAAGGAAGACTCCGTCATCGGCATCAGTCTCGAGACGCTGGTGACCACCGCAACGGCCAAGGTCGAGGACAAGGTCGTCGCGCGAGTGACGCGCGACGTGATGGTGGACGGCCGCACCGCGATTCCGAACGGCGCGCGGCTGGAAGGCGTCGTGTCCCAGGTCGAGACGGCCGGCAAGTTCAAGGGCCGCGCGCGCATTGGCATCAAGTTCACGCAGGTCGTGCTGAACGACAACCATCGCCTGCCGATCCAGACCGAGACGATCTTCCGCGACGGCGACGCGGCCGGTGGCGAAGCCACCGCCAAGATTGGCGCCAGCGCGGTGGTCGGCGCGATCCTCGGCTCGGTGATCGGCGGCAAGAAGGGCGCGGCCATCGGCACCGCCGCCGGCGCCGGCGCGGGCACCGCGATTGTCGCGAAGGGCGGGCGCAACGAAGCGGTGATTCCCGCCGGCACGTTGCTCACGGTGCGCCTGACCGCGCCGGTCAAGGTCACGATCGAGCGCACCGACTGGCGCTAAGGCGTCAGCCTCCAGCGCTCTTTCCATCCGCCGTCGATTCGTTCCAGACAAATGGCGCCGTGCTGCGGGACCGTGGCATCAGCGCCGGCGAGGCGCGCGGCGAGCGCGGCGATGTTCGGCATGTGGCCGACGAGCAGGACGTCACGCGTCTCCGCATCCAGTTGAATCTTCATCATGTCCGCCGGGTCCTCGGGCAGCAGTCCGCGGACCATCCGGAACGCGGCGAACGGACTGCACGCACGCAGGAAGGCCTCGCCCGTCTGACGCGCGCGGAGCTTGCCGCTGTGCCAGATTTCCACCGGCGCGGCGCCCGCGGCCTTCGCCTGGGCAGCCACGCGGTCGGCCTGCGCGAGCCCCTCGGCGGATAGCGGCCGCTGCGCGTCAAAGGCGGGACTCACCGCGTCGGCATGATGGACGAGGATCACCAGCATCTTTGATAGTGTACGCGCGCCCATGACGTCCCCGCGGACGATCCCCACGCGCGCCGTTGCCGCGTGGGTGCTCTACGACCTGGCCAACACCATCTTCTCGATGGGCGTCGCGTCAACCTTCTTTGCGGCGTACGTCCGCCACGAAGTCGGGGCAGCCAGCGCCGATGGGGTGCTCGCGCTCGCCAACACGATCTCGATGGCGATCATCCTCGTGGTCTCGCCGATGCTCGGCGCGATGACGGATCGCGCGCGGCGACGGATGCCGTTCCTCATCTGGAGCACGATCGGCTGCTGTGCCTTCACGGCGCTCATCGCGCGCGGGCCGCTCGCGCTGTCCTGCGCGTTGTTCGCGCTGGCCAACGTGCTCTACCAGGCCGGGCTGCAGTTCTACGACGCGCTCCTGCCCGAGGTCTCGACCGAGGCGAACCGCGGCCGCATCAGCGGCATCGGCGTGGGGCTGGGGTACCTCGGCTCGTTTCTCGCCATCGGCCTCGGCTACGTCATCACCGAGCATGCGCCGCGCTTCCCGGTGATCGCCGCGCTCTTCATGGGACTGGCGCTGCCGTGCTTCTTCTTCGTCCGCGAGCGCGGGAATCCGAATCCGAAGCCGGTCTTCAACTGGAATGCGATCGCCGCGTCCACGGGGCACACGATTCGGACGCTGCGGTCGAGCACCGAGTATCCCGGGCTCCTGCGGTTCCTGATCGGCCGCGTCTTCTACACCGACGCGGTCAACACGGTCATCGTGTTCATGTTCCTGTACGTCGTGAACGTCGCGACGTCCACGGGCCTCGACGTCAAGGCCGGAGAGCGGATCGCGCTGAACGTCATGATCATGGCCATCGCCTTTGCCGTCGTCGGCGGCGTGATCTGGGGCTTCATCGTCGATCGCCTGGGACCGAAGCGGACGCTGAATCAGGTGCTGGCGCTGTGGGTGGCCACGTTCATACTCGCGGCGGTGACGGGCCTGGTGCGATTGCCGCCAATGACGCTGTACCTCGTCGCGATCATGGCCGGCGTGGCCATGGGCGGCACGTGGGCCGCGGACAGGCCATACATGCTGCGCCTCACGCCGCCGGATCGTATCGGCGAGTTCTACGGGCTCTACGGGATGGTCGGCAGGTTCTCGGCCATCACCGGTCCGATCCTGTGGTGGATCGTGGTGGCCATCGTCCAGCGGGCGGGCGGCTCGACGCTCACGGGCCAGGCCCTGGCGATCATGACCTTGCTGGGGATGGTGATTGCGAGCTACGTGATCCTGAAGCCGGTGTCAGACGAGGTTCCAGAAAAAGGGGCCGGGGTACGTTTTACGTAGAACGTAAAACGTACCCCGGCCCCTTTAACGCAGTCGCGCCATCGCAACCGCCGCGCGCTTCGCCTGAATCGCCATCGTCGTCAGATCCGCCGTCTCGTTCGGCGAGTGATCATCGCGGCCCTTGAGGCCGACGGCGTCCAGCACCATCGGCACGAGACCTGAAATAAAGGCGACGTCGGCCGCGCCGGCGCGATCCGGCGACACGGCCTCGACACGTCCGAGGCCCAGGTCCTGGCTGGCGCGGTCGTAGAGCACGAGCAGGCGCTCGTTGCCGGCCGACGGCGCCAGCGGCGGGTAGCCCTCGTCGAACGTGATCTCGGCCTTCGTCTTCGGCAACGACTGCGACACGATCTCGCGCATTGCGGTCTTTGTCCTTTCGAACTGCTCCAGCGTCAGCGCCCGGATGTCTCCGGCGACCACCACGCGGCCGGCAACGACGTTGGTCTTGCCGAACGCAGTCCCTCGGGATTGCGGCGCGTCGTACTCGACAGACGTGCCGCCCAGAATCACGCCCGGATTGAACGTCAGATGCGCCTGGCCGATCAGGCGCTCCCGAAACGTGTTGAGAATCCGGGCGGCCTCGTAAATCGCGCCAAAGCCGAGATCGGCGCCGAACACCTGCGACGAGTGGCCTGTCACGCCCGTCACGGTCAGCTCCCACGCCGTGGTGCCCCGCCGTGCCACGACGGCATGCGTCGGGTCGCCGTCACCGTCCTCGAACGCGATGGCGGCCCGCGCGCCGTTCGCCGCGGCGACCAGCGCCGCGCGCGCCACCGTCAGCGGCCGTCCGGGCGCCTCTTCGTCACCGGTCATGACGACCGTCACGTTCATCGTGTCGAGGAGGCCCGCCGACTTCAGTGCCTGCAGCGCCAGGAGCATCACGACGTCGCCGCCCTTCATGTCGATGATGCCGGGACCCTTCGCGTGCCGGCCGTCCGGCAGGCGCTCGAACTTCTGGAACGGGCTGTCGCGCTCGAACACCGTGTCGAGATGGCCGATGAGCAGCAGCGGCGCGCCCGGCGCCGGATGCCGCGCGACGAGATGGCCCGCGCGCTGCCACGACGAGCCGTCCACCCACTCCGTCTTGAAGCCGAGTTTGTCGAACTCCGCCCGGAAGATCGCGCCCACGGCCCGGACACCTTCCAGGTTCATCGTCCCGCTGTTGATGTTGACGGTGCGCTCGAGGAGCGCGATCGCCTCATTCGCGTGCGCGTCGATGTAGGCGGCCATCGCACGCTCGCCGGCGGAAAGCGAAGGCTGCGCGCCGGCCACGCCCGCCAGAAGGAGCGACAAAGCAATCTGCTTCATGACTGGCGCAGCATACGCTGGATGCCGGTCCGAAGCCCGGACCGGCCTACGTACTGACCCGGGCCGGCCCACGTACGGTCACTTGATGACGTTCCCGTTGACGTCGTACATCGTCACGGGCCCGAACTTCTTGACGATCTCTCCGATTGTCGCCCCGCCGACCGTCACGATCTGCAGGCGCGCCGGATCGAGATACTTCTTCGCGGCCTCCTGCACCTGCGCCTGCGTGACGGCCATGATGCGATCCGGCAGCTTCTCCCAGTAGTCGGGCGGCAGCTTGTAGATCCAGCGCGTGATGTGGTTCGCGATCACGGCCTGCGGCGACTCCAGCGTCAGCGCGAACGACGCGATGATGCCGCGCCGTTTGTCGTCGAACTCCTTCTGCGGCACCGGCTCGGTGCGCATCCGCGCGATCTCCGCCATGAGGTCCGTCATCGCCGCCTCCGTGACCTCCGACCGCACGTCCATGCTCGCGAGCCAGTGCCCGCGGTACGGGACCTGGGAGACATTGCTGTAGGCGCCGTACGTGTAGCCCTTCTCCTCGCGCAGCTTCGTGAACAGACGCCCCGTCGGTCCGCCGCCGATCACCGCGTTCATGACCGTGACGATGTCGTAGTCGGGACTGGTGCGGGAGATCGCGGGCGAGCCCACCCAGATCGTCGTCTGCACGGAATCGGGCCGCGCGACGAAGTGGACCTGACCCGCCGGCGGCGCGCCCGGCTCGTCGGTCTTCGGCGCCGGCACTCCGGCCTTGGCCCATCCGCCGAGGTGCGCGTCGATCGCCTTCCGCGCTTCGGCCATCGAGATGTCGCCCGCAATGGCCAGCACGGCGTGATCGGGGACGTACTTGGTCTTGTGGAAGTTGACCAGGGCGTCGCGCGTGACCTTATCGATCGCTTCCGGCGTCAACGACGCGCGACCGGACGGGTGGGACCCGTACATCAGCTTCGAAAAGCGCTCGCTGGCGAGGAAGCCCGGCTGCGACCGCTGCTGCACGAGACCCGTCTTGGTCCGCGTCTTGTACCGATCGAACTCTTCCTGCGGGAACGACGGCCTCAGCAGGATGTCGGCCGCGAGCGCGAACGTGTCCGCGAAGTTCTCGGTGAGGCTCGATCCCGACACGGTCGAAGTCACCGACGACAGTCCGGCGCCGACCGTCACCGTGGACGCCTTGGTCTCGAGCATCTCGGAGATCTGCAGCGTCGTCTGCTTGCTGGTGCCCTCGCGCATCATCGTCGCCGTCATCTGCGCGAGGCCGAGCTGGTCGGCCGGATCGAAGTAGCCGCCGGCGCCGGGAATCTGCAACTGGAACGTGACCAGCGGGACGCGATGGTCCTCGAGGAGCATCAGGTGGATGCCGTTCGGCAGGTCCACCTCGGCCGGCCGCGGCACCTTGACCTTCAGGATCTCGGCCGAGACGGGCGCGCGGCCCTTCATCGTGACCGCGCCCTGCTGGGCCGTGCCTCCCGCGGTCACGAACGTCGAGGCGGCCAGCACCGCCAACGCCCGCACCATCAATCGTGAGCGTGTGGCTGTCATTACTGATTCTCCTTCGCGTCCGTGGAAGGCTTGGCCGGGTTGGTGATCACCACGGTGCGATTGGTCTGCACCAGGTACCGCCGGGCGACGCGCTGCACGTCCGCCGCCGTCACCTTGGACAGCCGATCGACGTAGGTGTTGATCAGATTCGGGTCGTCCCAGAACGCCGCGAATTCGCCGAGCAGAACGGCCCGCTGGAGCGAGCTGCCCAGGCCCGAGGCGAACGAACGCTTCTCGCTGCTGATCGCCTTTTCGATCTCCCAGGCCGCGATCGGCTCCGTCTTCACGCGCTCGACCTCGGCGTAGATGGCGGCTTCCAGATCGGCGATTGACTTGCCGGGCTGGGCCAGAGAGAAGACCCGGAACAGGCCGGGACCCCGGGACGTGTCGTTGAACGCGCTCACGCCGGTCGTGAGCTGCGCCTGCCGCACGATCTTCTCGTAGAACCGCGAGCTCCGGCCCGAGGACAGCACCGACGCCAGCACGTTCATGGCGTCGTCATCAGCCGTGTTCGGCGTGGCGGCGTGAAAGACGATGTCCACGCGCGAGAGCTTCGCGAGCTTGTCGTCAATCGTCTGCCGGCGCTCCGCCTGCTGCGGCGGCTCCGCCAGATCCGGCTTGGGCGGCGGGGGCTGCGAGGGAATGCGCTCGAAGTACTTGCGCACCTTCGCCAGCACGTCGCCGGATCGGACGTCGCCGACGATGGAGAGGACGGCGTTGTTCGGGGCGTAGTAGGTCCTGAAGAAGGACTTCACGTCGTCAACCGTCGCGGCGCTGAGATCGGTCATCGAGCCGATCACGGAATGCTCGTTCGCGAAGTTCTCGAACGCGAGCTCGTCCACGAGCTCGTAGGTCCGCCCGTAGGCCTGGTTGTCCACGCCCAGCCGGCGCTCTTCCTGCACGGCGTTCCGCTGGTTGTCGAGATTGGCGGCCGTGATATCGAGCGACCACATCCGATCGGCCTCGAGAAAGATCGCGAGATCCAGCTGATTGGCCGGCAGCGTCTCGAAGTACAACGTGCGGTCCTGGCTGGTGGTGCCGTTCATGCTGCCGCCGTTGTTGAAGATGAGCGTGAAGTGCTCGCCCGGGCCGACCTGCTCCGAGCCCTTGAACATCATGTGCTCGAAGAGATGGGCAAAGCCCGTGCGGCCCTTGCGCTCGTCGCGGGAGCCGGCTTTGTACGTCACCGCCAGGGAAAACACGGGCGCGCTGTGATCTTCCGAGACGATCACGCGCAACCCGTTGCGAAGCGTGTAGTCGTTGAAGGTCACGCCCTTTACCGACTCGGCGCCGAGCGCGGCGACGGCGAGGGCGACCACGACGACGGGAACAAACCGATGGAACCAACGGGGCATGTAGCAAGCCTCCTTGCGAAGCGTTTTTTTGATTATGCCCCCTCTTTCGGACGATAAGCGATGAGGACATGACGCGCAGGTTCAGACCGCTGGGCATCACCCTCCTCGCCGCCCTCACCATCGGCCTCGGTACCGGCGCCGTCACCGCCGTTTTCAGCATCGTCGATCCATTGCTCGTGCGGCGGTTGCCGGTTCGCGAGCCGGAACGGCTGGTCCTGCTGCATGCGGCCGGCACGCTCCAGGGCATCGACAGTCTGTCGTGGCAGGCGGCCGCCCACTTCGGGAATGAGGGCGACACGATTGAGGCGCTCGCGGCAGCCGTCCTCTCGAAGTTCGAGATCGTGGCCGGGGCCGAGCGGATAGCGGCCACCGGCAGCGCCGTCTCGGCGAACTTCTTTCAGATGCTCGGCGTGCGGCCGCACGTCGGGCAGATCTTCACGCCGGCCGACGTCGCCGCCAACGCCCAGCCGATCGTGCTCGGACATGCGGCCTGGGCGCGTCACTTCGGGTCCGATCCGGGGGCCGTTGGCCGCACGGTTTCAATTCGAGACAAGCCTTACACGATTTCCGGCGTCACACCGCCCGGGTTCTTCGGCGTTGTCGCCGGCACGTCGCCCGACTTCTACCTGCCGCTCGAGACTCTGGGACGTCCAGGCACCTGGGTGCACGTCATCGCACGCCTTCGGCCGAACGTCACGCTGGAGCGAGCGCTCGTCGCGCTCGATCCTGCGTTCAGACGTGTAGCTGCGGAGACCGACATTCCGGCGATCGAGAAGGCACAGGCGCTGTCCCGGCTCCGAGTGACGCCCGCCGCACGCGGCATTTCCGCGGCGAGGGACGAGCTTGGGTCGCGGCCATGGGCGCTTCTGGCGATTGTGGCGCTCGCGCTGATCGTCGCCTCCGCGAACGTGGCCGGCCTTGTCCTCACACGCGCGGCTTCGAGGCGACAGGAGATTGCGATCGAGATCGCGCTGGGCGCGACGCGCAGTCGCATCGCCAGGCGCTGGCTGCTCGAAGGCGCCGGCATCGCCACGCTCGGAGCGATCATCGGCCTCGGCGTCGCTTATGCCGGCAGCCGCGC
>Ga0137313_1000533_pt1 | contig 11903 bp, 8 predicted proteins | sample EasRivERMZT166_2_FD_102287 | JGI IMG/M metagenome (GOLD analysis project Ga0137313, IMG submission 102287) | Soil microbial communities from meander-bound floodplain in the East River, Colorado, USA - East River MetaG ERMZT166_2 | ecosystem: Environmental > Terrestrial > Soil > Floodplain ...
AGCGAGCCAGCCTCGTCATCACGCTGGCGGACGGCTCCGAGCTGAGTGGCTGGGCCACCCTCGAGCTGCCGGAGTACCATTCGCGGATTCTGGATTACCTCAATGCAGCCGAGTCGTTCTTCACGCTCGCCACCGACGAGCAGCTGCACATTGTGAACCGCGCGCACGTGCTGTACGCGCGACCTGAGGACTGATTCATGCCGTCTCGGCTCGACCCGTTCTTGGACGTGATGCTGCGCGAGCAGGCCGACCAGTTGTACTTGCTGCCCGATGAGCCGGTCACGCTCATGAAAGACGGCAAACCACGCAAGGTCTCAAAGCAGCCGCTCACTGATCAGCACATCTATGCGTTGATGGTGGAGGTTGCCCCGCCCGAAGCCGCGAACAAGATCGACCACCAGTCCGAGACCGAGTTCGACTATGCCGCGGGCAAGGGACTGGTGCGCGTGCGGATCGTGCCTGAAGCCGGCCGGCTCACGGCCGTGATTTCAGCGATTCGGCGGACCTCACAGGAGCAGCCGGAACCGGTTGAGGCGACGGCCCCCCCCCCCGCCAAAACCACCGCGAAGCAGCCCGCACTCGCTCCACCGGGGCCGAAACCGGCGGCACGACCGCGCGCGTCCGTGATCGCGGCCGCGCCCATGGTCGAGTCGCCGGCCGAAGCGGCCGCATCGCCGTCGGCGCCCGCCGCCCTGCCGAGTGAGTTCGCGGCGTCGCAGTACAAGGCGGCCGAGCAGCGGCTCGGCAAACTCCTCCGCACGCTGGTCGAGTCCAAGAGCTCAGACCTGCACCTGCGCGTCGGTGAGCCCGCGATGCTCCGGACACACGGCGAGATCAGACGTCAGACCGGCGAGACGCCGCTGAGCGTGAACGACCTGGAGCTGCTCATCCTCTCGATCATGCCGGAGCGCAACCGCGGCGAATGGAAGGAAACGGGAGACACCGACTTCGCCTACGAGATAACGGGATTGGCCCGCTTCCGCGTGAATGCGGCGCGCGACCGCAAGGGCCCCGTCGCCGTGTTCCGCGTGATTCCGGCCAAGGTCGTCACCGTCGGGGAGATGGGACTCTCCGACGAGGTGCAGCGGCTCTGCTATCTCACCAAGGGACTGGTCCTGATCACGGGACCCACTGGATCAGGGAAGTCGACGACGCTGTGCGCGCTGATCGACCTCGTCAATCGCACTCGGTCCGATCATATCATCACGATCGAGGATCCGATCGAGTTCGTGCACGAGAACAAGAAATGCCTCATCACCCAGCGGCAGGTGCACGTCCACACTGAGAGCTTCAAGACGGCACTGCGCGCGGCGTTGCGCGAAGATCCGGACATCGTACTGGTCGGCGAGATGCGCGACCTCGAGACCATCGCGATCGCGATCGAGACCGCCGAGACGGGGCACCTTGTGTTTGGCACCCTTCACACAACCACGGCCGCGTCAACCGTGGACCGCATCATCGACCAGTTCCCCGCCGACCGGCAGGCCCAGGTGCGCGTGATGCTGTCGGAATCGCTCAAGGGCGTGATCTCGCAGACCCTGTGCAAAAAGATCGGTGGCGGGCGCGTCGCGGCGCGCGAAATCCTGCTCACCACCCCGGCGATTTCGAACCTCATCCGGGAAGGCAAGACATTTCAAATTCCGTCGATCATTCAGACCAGCAAGAAGCTGGGCATGAACACGCTGAACGATGCCTTGCTCGAGCTGGTCGAGAAGAAGCTGATCGAGCCCGATGAGGCCTACATGAAGTCCGTGGAGAAAACGGGCCTCGTCGCGAGCCTCAAGGCGAGAGGCTTCAAGGTCACGCTCACACCGGACGCCTGACCGTGTGACCGTCGTCACGAGTGGGGCGGCCACCCACTATTACACTTCGTACGCTTCACACATCATCACGAGTAGTTATCGGCGCCCTTCGCCGCGGATGCGCCCACCGCGACGTGGATGCCACCCACGTCTTTTCTCGGGGCTGGCATGCATCACGGCGGGACCATCGCTCGGTGGCGAGTTGCAGCCTGCGCAGTGCTCCTTTCCGGGGCGGCGTTCGCGTGCGTCCTATCCGACGCACTGACGGGCCCCGAATCCGCTTCCATTATCCTCCGCTTTACCGGCGACACCGTCGTGGTCGTCGGCGACACCTTTCCCTTCACGCTGAGTGCCGACGTCGCCGGAAAAACCGTGACCGACGCGCGCTTCCGGTATGTGATTGCCGATTCCAGCGTGGTCTCGAGCACGGCGGGTCGCGACTCGCTGATCGCCCGCCGTCGTGGACGCACGGCTCTCATCGTCACCCTTCAGAGCCCGCTGAGCTCCCCGGCACCCACGTTGACGGTGGCGCTCGACGTGGTCGTCGGCTCGGTCGCGGTGTCGCCGTCGGGAGACACCCTGAGGAGCATCGACGATACGCTCGTTCTTGCGGCGCCGGCGTACGACGCGCTTGGCGGCGTGATCGCGGGGGTCAATCCGAGCTGGCGCTCGTCCGATACCACGCTCGCGCAGTTCGTCGCCCCCGGACGACTGGTGGCACGCGGCAACGGTCAGGTGGTGGTGCACGCGGTCGTCGACAATGACACCGGCACGGCGAGTGTCGTGATTGCCCAGCGCCTCGCCTCTGTGCAGATCACGCCGAGCATCGTGGAGCTGAGCGCGCTGACCGCCGAATCGAACGCAACCGCCATCGGCCTCGATGCGCGCGGCCATCCCCTCGGGGGGATGGCGATCAACTGGTTCAGCGAAGCGCCGACGATCGCGACCATCACGTCGGCCGGTCGTATCCGCGCCATCGACAACGGCACGACGCGGATTCAGGCGCAAAGCGGGGCCATCCAGGGCACGGCAACGGTCATCGTGGAACAGCGAGCCAAGCAGGTCGCCATCCGCCCCGACCCGGTCCCGGCCATCGCGGCGCTCGGCGATGAGATCGCGCTGACGGCGACCGCGACGGACAGTCTCGGCTTCCTGGTGGTCGTGCCGAACAAGAGCGTTGGCTGGGCGACCCTCGATCCCGCGATTGCGATCGTCGACCGCACGGGGCTCGTGGCCGGAGTCGGCGTCGGAACGGGCCACATCATCGCCGTGATGGATGCCGCGCGGGATACCGTCGTGGTGCCCGTCGGTGATCTCCCTGCCTCGATCGAGCTGGTGCCGTCGATCGCCACGCTCGCCAGCGTGAAGGACACCCTGCTGTTGTCGGTCAATGTCCGCAACAGCCGGGGGAACTTGATCCAGAGCCCGACCATCTCGTGGCGCGCGACCGACTCGACGATTGTCCGCGTGGACTCCGTTCCACGACCGCTCGCGGTCGCGGTCCGCAAGGGCACCGCCCGCATCATCGCGACCTCCGGCGGCATCGCAGATACGAGCTTCGTGACCGTCACCAACGCACCCGCGTTCCTGAACATCAGCAGCAGCGCCGATACGTTGACGAGTCTTTGGGATTCCCTGCCGGTTCCGATCGTGGTCCTGAATGCGCGCGGCGATACGCTCCCCCCCAGCGCGGTGCAATGGGCGAGCGACGCCCCGTTCATCGGCAGCGTCACCGCGACCGGTCTTGTCGTCGCCCGCGACACCGGACTCGCGATGGTCCAGGCGAAGTACGGCGTGGCCCCGGGTGACACGTTGCGCGACTCGATTGCGATTCGCGTGTTCAACCTTCCCGCGTCGGTCGTGCTAAATGGCGATCGGGACACGATGACGGCGGTGGGTCAGGCGCTGACGTATGCGGCTGAGGTCCGGAACGCCCGCGCCAATCCGATTCCCGGCTACCCCGTGACCTGGTCGTCGACCAACCCGGGCGTGGTTACCGCATCCCCGAGTGGAGTCGTGACGGGAGCGGGATTGGGCTCGGCGTTGGTGATCGCTGACGCCGGCGGTGTCGCCGATACCATCGTCGGCATCGTGGTCAACCCCACGCGCCTGATCGTCAACAATGCGATTCAGATCGCGCCGCGGTTCGGCACGGCCAAACGGCCGTACGCACGGATTCAGGATGGCGTGAACGCGGCGGAGATCGACGATACGGTATTCGTGCGCCGTGGCACTGCCCCGTACTCGGAAACCGTGGCGCTCACGCGCCGCGTCACGGTCCTGGGGGATGACTCGGCATTCCTGGCCAGTGCGCCGCGCGATCCGCTGCTCCTGCCGTTGATCTCGCATGACACGGGCGCCGCCGGTATCACCGCGTACACAGCGGCGACGGTGATCATCAAGAATCTCGCCCTGCGTCACACGGTCTCCGGGCCGGCGATCGACGCGCGGCAGACCGACCTCCGCGTGGCCCGATTCTTCGTCAATCCGCCTGGCACCGTGACGGGGCGGATCGGCCGCGGGATCGCCCTGGACAGCTCGGCGGCGGCGTCCGCCACCATCACGAGCAGCGAAATCCGGTCGGTGCGTGGCTACGGAATCCTGGTGCGGGACGCGGCCGGTGTCACGATCGACAGCGTGTATGTGGAATCCGTTGATTCCATCGCCGGCGCAGAAGTCGGTGCGGGGATCCGCATTCTCCGCGGAAGCAGCAACGTCGTGCGCCACGCGACGGTTCGCGGGACACAAGGTCCGGCGATTCTGGTCGATTCCACGACCGGCGCCACTCTCGCGTCGAACGATCTCGCCGGACGGCAGCGGTTACTGCTGGTGCGCGCCAGCAATGCCGCAACTGTGCAATCGAACCTCTTCGATACGCGGCCGTTGGGCCTGAATGGCGAGGTATTCTCGGGCGCGTGACGGCGAGCTGGCTCCAGCGCTGCACGATCGCTGCACCGCATGCGATTGCGGTGGGTGGCGGGACACTGCGTGTGCAGCAATCCACGTTCCGGGAGAATCGCGCTGCCGTCACGTTCTCAGGGACGAGCTTCACCGGCTCGGGGAACAGCGTGTCGGGAGGCAGTTTCATCCCCGCCCCAGGCGATACTCTCACCGCGCTCGCCGCGCTGCAGGTGACGGCGCCGTTCATCACGGTGCTGCAAAACACGATCACCAGCCATGCGTACAACGCCGGCATCCGCCTGGAAGGTGGTCTCTCCAACGCGCGGCTCGATTCCAACTTTGTCTCCAGAAACAATCGCGGCGTAGTGCTCGGGTTGCTCGGCAGCTTCAGCGCCCAGGACAATGACATTTTCGATAACACACCAGCAGGTGTGCAGAACGAGGACGCCCAGAGTCGCAGCCTACCGCAAACGTGGTGGGGCGACGCCCGCGGCCCGCGGGGACTGGCCGACCCTGCAGCCACCGGCGACAGCCTCATCGGCAACGTCAGCGCGAGCAGCGCGAGCACAACCCCACATGCCAGCGGCTCCGCGGCGACGCAGATGCGGATCGTCCGTGGCAATGGGCAAACGGGTGTGCGCGGCACCGCGTTGGCGCAGGCGTTCACTGTCCGCGTCGTGGACGCAAACGGCCGCCCCGTTGCGGGCGTGGAGGTCACGTTTAGAGAGACGGCCGGTGGCGGAAGCTTCGGTGGCGGTGGCGGTCCCTTCAGGGTCACGACGAACGCAAGCGGACTTGCCGAGGCCACGCTGACCCTTGGCGCCGCTGCAGGCACCAATACCGCCACGGCGACGGCGTCGGGTCTCAACACGCTGACCCTCACCGCCACGGGGCTGTGATGAACTGCCCGCGCTGTAACGCCAGCATCCCCACCGGCCAACGGTACTGCGGCCTCTGCGGGACCCAAGTCGCAGACTCGACGTCGGAGACTGTTGCCTACGTCGTCTACAACGACGATCCCCTCCTGGCGCAGGCGCGACTGGTCCTGGGCGGCGAATTCGAGATCGAGCGGGAATGCGGTCGCGGCGGGATGGCCGCCGTGTTCAAGGCGCTCGACGTCTCCCTGCGACGCCCCGTTGCGCTCAAAGTGATGCTCCCGGGCGCCGCGAACAGTGGCGCCGTGGCGGAGCGCGTACGCCGCGAAGCGCGGCGTTCCGCCGCACTCGATCATCCGAACATCGTTCCGATCTACCAGGTCGGCGAAGCGGGCGGGCTACACTACATCGTGATGAAGTTCATCGAAGGCCGCCCGCTCGATGCGATCATCGACAATCAGGGTGCGTTGCCGCTCGAGGTGGTGGTCGCAGTGCTGCGCGCCACCGCCACCGCACTGGCCTACGCCCACGAGCGGGGCACGGTTCATCGCGACATCAAAAGCTCCAACATCCTGATCGATCAGGAAGGCCGCGTGTATGTCTCGGATTTCGGGCTCGCACGCGCGGCTGAAGACTCCAAGGTGACGCCGAGCGGCGCCGTCGTCGGCACGCCGCAATTCATGAGCCCGGAGCAGTGCGCCGGCGCCACGGTCGGTCCGCAGGGCGATCAATACTCCCTCGGCATCGTGGGCTTTCAGATGCTCGCCGGCGAAGCCCCGTTCGCAGCCAGTTCCATCCTGGCGGTCGTGCAGCACCAGTATTTTACGCCGCCACCGGACTTGCGCGGCGTGCGTGCCGATGCGCCACCCGAGCTCCTCGCGATCATCGAGCGCTTGATTGCCAAGAACCCCGCGCATCGGTTCACCAATACGTCGGATCTGGTAATCGCCCTGGAGGCGCTCCCCTTCCACGACGAACACCAACGCCTCGCGAAGGAGGTGTTGCGCCGTCTCGCCCGCGGCTATCGGGTCCCCCTCGTGGAAACCGGCGAGCTCCCACCGTTGCCGGATGCGCGGGATTCGCGCGCTGCCGTTGCTGCACCGCTGTGGCGTCGCACGGTTGTTCGAGCGGCGACTGGTGCGCTCTTGCTTTTCTCGGGAACATGGGTCGCCGTGCGGGCGCTGCGCTCGAACAACGCGGACGCCGCCGCCGCGACGGTGTCCGCTCCCGCACCCAGCGCGGGCTTTGAGATTTCTCCGCAAGGGCCCCCACCCCCGCCCCCCTCAACACCACCCGCAGCCGCGCGGTCGCGCGCATTAACGCCTGTGCGGCCGGTGGTCGCTGGTCCGCCCGGCCGCGTGCGGCTCCGCACTGAACCAGCCGACGCGCTCATCTATATCGATGGGCGCCAGGTAGGAGTCGGAACCGTGTTCGACGTCGAGGTACCCGCGGGCACGCGGCGGCTCCGGGTCACCGCATCCGGGTCCGCGCCATTCGATACGACGGTCAATGTCGTCGCGGGCAACACGACCCGGCTCGGCCTCATCACCTTGAAGGACCTGCCGTGAAGCGCGCCGGGCTGGCGGGGTTCCTCGTGGCGCTTTTACCGGTAGCGGCCCTGACTGCCCAGGGCACCACCGCGGAGCTGCTCGACCAGGCCGCCCGCTATCACGCCGCGCTCGACGTGGAACGCGAGCTGGTGATCCTGCGGCGCGTGATCTCGCCCAACTCTCCATTCGTGGTCACGCACGAGCAGCGGGTGACCGCATACAAGTATCTGGGCGCCGCGCTGGTCGTCTTGGGACAGCCCGATTCGGGAGTGGTGTACTTTCGGGCGGCATTGGAGCGCGACCCGTTCGTCGACCTCGAGCCGCAGAAGTTCACGCCCGCCGAGCTGACAGCGTTCAGCCGCGCCAAACAGCTCACCTTCGGGTTGGGCATTCGTGACGTTTCGTTCGACACCATTGATCCACGAACCGAACGCGTCAGCTTCACGGTGCTCTCGACGCATCTCGCGCAGCTACAGGTCATCGTTCGCCCGGCCGGCACGCCCGAGGGGCTCATCCTCTATACCGGCGTCAGTGACGGGCAGAGAGAGCTGTTGTGGAACGGATTGCTCGAACGCGGCGGGCTCGCCGGCTCGGGCCGCTACGAGCTGTTCGTGCTCGGGATGAGTCGATCGACCCAGCGGCTCGATTCGGCTCGGGCTTATTTCAGTATTCAGCAGGACTATCCGCCGCTCGCCGATACCATACCCGATCTGCGCCCCGAAGACCTTCTCCCCGAGCGCCATCCCGCGTCGATTGCGAGACGTGAGCTGCTCAAGGCATTGGGAATCGCAGCCGGTGCCCTGCTGATCCCGGCGACCCTCGCCAATGGCGAGATGGACGATGGAGGCAAGAAGCTCGCGGGCGGTGTCGCAATCACCGCTACGGCATTGGGCGCGGCGGGATTTCTGCATCGCCAACGCCACCGGGAGATTCCCGCCAACATTGCCGAGAATGCCCGCCGGCGTGCTGACCGGGCGAGCCAGAATGCCGCAATCATGCAGGCGAATCGCGAGCGCCTGTCGCAGGCCCGGCTCATCGTCGCGCCTGCGGCGGGAGTGGGACCGTGAGCCGGCGTCTCCGCGTGGCCCTGGCGCTGCTCGCGAGTGCGCTCGTCATTCCGCGCGCGCTACCGGCGCAGTCCGCGCTGCATTGGCAGGCGGGGCTCGGGTACGGCATCCATCACGTTGCCGATGCAGGGACGGCCGTGCGCTCGACAGGGATTCTGTTCGGTGGTGCGATCGGCGTGAGTGTGCGCTCGCGCTATGAGCTGTGGGCGGAGGTCTCGGGTGGTCAGCTCAACAGCTCGGACTCCTCCGCGCTACTCGACCAGGATGTCGCCAATCTGCAACTGCTCGCCGGCGTGCGCGTCGAGCGCTGGCTGACGCTCCGGGCCGGAACGGTGTTCCGCGGCTACAGCGATGGGCTCGCGCATCAGCACTGGACCACGCTGCGGGTCGGCGCCGAGGCACAAGTGCCCTTGGCGCTCGAAAGCTTGTACGGCCTGCTCGAGGGATACTGGGTACCGGTTACCAGCGTCAGCGGGTTACCGAATGCGCAGACGGCGCTGGCCGCAGGCGCCGGCGTGGATTGGCGCGGCGAGCGCCTAACGGTCACGCTGCGTTATCGACTGGAACGGTACGACTTTCCCGGTGCGACAAATGCGCGCCGCCTGGAGGAATTTTCCAGCCTGCACCTGCGGATCGGGCTGCGGCTGCTGGACTTCTGATCGCTCGGCCTGCTGCGCCTCACCCCTTGATCGTCTTCGTCGCCTCGTCCCACGTCACCGCCGCGCGCCGGAAGTACGCCTCATTGGCCATGTGACACGCCAGTGCCGCGTTGTGGCCGAACACGACATCCTCCACCACCGGCTTCCGCGAGCGTACGGCTTCGAAGAACGTCCAGAGGTGCACCCGCGTGTCGTCGAAGTCGGGCGCGGTGTAGGTCGTGGCCTCGGAGAAGACGGCGCTCTGGCCGAGCTTCGGATCGTTGTCCTGGTGCCACTTTGCCTCGTACGCCTGCCGCAACGCGCCTGGATAACTGTTCGTCGCATAGTAGCTCGGCCAAGAATCCCGGCCGCTTTGCGGCGTCAGGGTGAGCCGGGACCCGGTCAGCTCGAGCACACCCTTCGACCCATGGAACCAGTAGGCCTCCTGGATCTCGGTGCCGAGGTTCAGCCGCATCGAGACCGGCACGTCACCCCAGTAGTACTGCACGAGGTGCACGTCGGGCATGTTGCGCCCGTCCTTCCAGCGCCGAATCCCACCCACGGAGGTCGCCTGCTTCGGCGGTTCGTTGACGCCGAGAATGAACATCATGCCGCTGACGAGATGCACGAGCAGATCGCCGGCGACGCCGGTACCGTATTCCTTGAAGCAGCGCCAGCGCGCGAAGATGTTGGCATCGAACGCCCGTTTGGGCACATCCCCCTGCCACGTGTCCCAGTCGAGCGTGCGTGGCGACAGGTCGGGCGGCGGCGGATACTGCCACGCGCCGGTCGGATCGTTCCGCCCCAGCCGCGCCTCCACCATCATCAGGTCGCCGATCGCCCCCTGGGCAATCAGCTCCTTGGCCTTCGCGCAGATCTGTGAGCTGACACGCTGCGAGCCGATCTGCACGATGCGGGTCGTCTTCTTTGCCGCGTCGACCATCGCGACGCCGTCGGCGGCGTTGTGCGACATCGGCTTCTCACAGTAGATGTCTTTTCCCGCGCTCACGGCGTCGACCACCATCTTGCGGTGCCAATGATCGGGCACGGCAGCGACGATGCAGTCGATGTTCTTGTCTTCGAGGAGCTGCTGATACCGGCGCGTCGTGGGGAGGGTGGCGCCGGCGATTTCCTTGGCCAGCGTATGTCGTCCGTCGTACAGATCCGCAGCCCCCGCGCACGTGACGCCGGGCAGCTGAATGGATGTGCCGAGCAGTCCTGAGCCCTGCATCCCGACGCCGACGATCCCAAAACGGACGGTGTCACTGGGAGCGACGGAGCGGAACTTGAACGGCTGCACAGCGATCGTGGCGCCGGTTGCGGCGCTCAGCTCGAGAAATTCACGGCGGGACCAGGTCGGGCTCTTCATGGCGCGTCCCCGGGGTTATGGGTTGAGCGCCAATAATGCCTCCGGGGATTCGTACTCGGAAGACTCGGGCTGGCTACCTCGTCGGATAGGTTCCGAGGATCCGTAGACCCGACGAACAACCGCGCAAGATCTCAATCGCCTCGTCGATCCGGCTGACCGGGGTATCGACCACGTCCGCATAGAACAGGTATTCCCACGGACGGCCCGGCAGCGGCCGCGATTCGATCTTCGTCAGATTCAAACCGCGCTCGGCAAATACGCCCAGGGCGCGGTGCAGTGTCCCCGGCCCACTCCCCAGTGTGAACATCAGTGACGTCTTGCTCGCCTCACCTCGCGCCCGTCCAGCCTGCTCGCGCGTGACGACCAGAAAGCGCGTGTAATTCTCGGCGTTGTCCTCGAGTCCTTCTTCGAGCACCGTGGCGCCGTAGAGGTCCGCCGCCAGCCGCGACGCGATGGCGGCCTCCGCTTCGACTCGTCCTGTCATGAGATCGCGCACACTGCCCGCGGTGTCGTACGCGGGTACGGCGACCAGATCGGGGTGGGCGGTGAAGAACCGGCGGCACTGCGCGAGCGCGACCGGATGCGAGGCGACGCGGCGCACGTCGGCGCGCGTGGTGCGCGGCGACGCAATCAGACAGTGGCGGATCCGCAGCTCGGCCTCGGCCACCACGTGCAGCGCGTGCGCGCTCAGCAGGTCGTAGTTCTCGTGCACCGACCCCGCGAGCGTGTTCTCGATTGGCACCATACCGCGCGTGGCGTGACCGGCCTCGACCGATCGAAACAGGTCCACGAACGTCGCGCATGGCACCAGCCGGATGGTGGGCCCATACGTCTCGAGCGCCGCGGCGTGACTGAACGAGCCGGCCTCGCCCTGAATGGCGACGCTGTCAACCATCCGTCACTGCCCCCACGCTGCTGCTCGAAACCAGGCGCGCGTATTTCGCGAGCACGCCGGCCGTGTACCGCGGCGCTGGCGCTTTCCAGCGCGACCGGCGCGCCGCGAGCTCGGACTCGGCGACGTTGAGGCTGAGCTCGCGGCGGCGGGCGTCGATCGTGATCGAATCACCTTCGCGCACGAGCGCCAGGGCCCCACCGAGCGCCGCCTCCGGGGCGACGTGCCCCACGACGAGGCCGTGCGTCCCGCCCGAGAATCGCCCGTCGGTGATCAGGCCGACGGAATCGCCGAGTCCCGCGCCGATCAGGGCGGCGGTGGGCGCCAGCATTTCACGCATGCCGGGACCGCCTTTCGGCCCCTCGTAGCGAATGACGATGACGTCGCCCGACGTGATGGCGCCCGCGAGAATCGCGGCCAGACACGCCTCCTCGGAGTCGAACACCCGTGCGGGCCCGATAATCTCCTGGGCTCCGTGCGGACTGATTTTGGCGACGGCACCCTCGGCAGCCAGGTTGCCCCGCAGTACGACGATGTGTCCCTCGGCGGCGAGCGGGCGGTCCCACGGATGGATCACGTCCTGATCGGCGGATGGCTCGGGCGGCACGTCCCTGAGCGCCTCCGCGACCGTACGACCTTCGATCGTGACCGCGTCACCGTGGAGTGCGCCGTTGGCGAGCAGGATGCTCATGACTTGCGGGATCCCGCCGGCACGATGCAGGTCGGTCGCCACATACCGTCCCGACGGCTTCAAGTCGCATAGCACCGGAACGCGCTTGCGGACCGTCTCGAAATCCTCGAGTACGAGC
>Ga0137313_1000550_pt1 | contig 11784 bp, 7 predicted proteins | sample EasRivERMZT166_2_FD_102287 | JGI IMG/M metagenome (GOLD analysis project Ga0137313, IMG submission 102287) | Soil microbial communities from meander-bound floodplain in the East River, Colorado, USA - East River MetaG ERMZT166_2 | ecosystem: Environmental > Terrestrial > Soil > Floodplain ...
GAAACCCAGGTAAGTACCGCTGCACCGGCGCCTCGAGATCGAGCTTGCCCTGTTCGACCAGCCGCATGATCGCGGTCGCCGTCACGGTCTTGGAGATCGAGGCGACCGGGAAGATGGTGTCCGGCGTGATCGGCAGCGGCTCGTCGACGTTCGTGACGCCAAACCCGCGCACGGTGGCGCGACCGGCCTTCACGATTCCGAAGGCCACGCCGGGCACGCTGTACTCCGACATCTTCTGCGTGATGAGCGCGGACAGCTGTTCGAACGCCGCGTCGGCCTGCTCGGCCGGCAGGCGGGAGGACGCAGGCGCGAGAAAAGCCAACGCGGCCGACAGCAACGCGATACGTCCGATCGCCGGCATGAGACGATGACGATAACATCCAAGGAGGAGTCATGGTGAGAGCAGTATTGGCGGCCATCCTGCTGGCGACGGCGGTCACGGCGAACCCGGGCGCACTCATCGCGCGCGAGCGGCAGGCCCCGGCGGCGCAGTCGGCATCCCGCGCGGAGCGGACCGCCTGGTTTTTCTATCGCGTGAAGTGGGGATTTCAGGACGAGTTCGTCCACCTCTTCCAGAAGAACCACTATCCCATCCTGAAAGATCAGATGAAGACGGGCCGCATCACCGCCGTGCGCACGTATGTGCCGACGTACCACGGCGATGGCCGCGCTGACTGGACGTTCGCGGTGGCCATCACGTACCGCGACACTGCGGCGATGACCGGTCCGTCCGGCGAGGACGAGATCATCCGCCGGCTCTATCCGGACCAGGCGACCTTCCGTCGCGAGGAACAGCGCCGCTTCGAGATCCTCGACGCCCACTGGGACGTGCCGCTCAACGAAGTGGATCTGGAGACAAGAAAGCCGGCGGGGAAGTAGAGTTGACCTCCATGCGTCCAATCGCTGCCGTCTGTGTTGCCGTCGTCGCGTTATCTGCGCAACAAGCCTCGCCCCTGCCATCCGGTCCTCTGGTCTTTGGCGGGTTCGCCGGCGAGTTCCGCGCCGACGGGACGTTTCAGATCGCCGGCGCCGGGTGGCCGACATTTGCCGGGACGTGGAAGGCCGACGGGGGACAGGTCGAGTTGCGCCTCACGAAGCCCCTGCAAGGATGCGACGCCTCCGGCCGTTACCGCATCGCACGTGATGGCGCCCGCGTCTCTTTCGATGTCGTCGAGGACAGCTGCACGTCGCGCCGGATGATTCTCGATCGCAGCACGTGGCGGCCGGCTGGTGAAAGGGCGGCGGCGCCGGTGCGCGAGATCCGCCTCACGGCGGCACCGAAGCTGTCTGCGCTCCCGTCCGCGCCGCCCGCGCGTGGCGCGTGGCCGTCGTTCCGGGGCACGGATGCCATCGGCATCGCCGACGGCCAGAACCTGCCCGACACGTGGGACGTCAAGACCGGCACGAACATCCTGTGGCGCACGCCGATTCCCGGACTCGCGCACTCGAGTCCCGTCGTCTGGGGCGACCGCGTGTTCGTGACGTCGGCCATCAGCCAGAGTCCGAACGCCACGTTCAAGCCCGGCCTGTACGGCGACGGCGACGCGTCGGAGGATCGGTCGCCGCATCGCTGGATGATCTATGCGATCGATCGGCGAAGCGGAAAGATCCTGTGGGAGCGCACGGCCGCCGACGGCGTGCCGCTCAACAAGCGCCACGTCAAGTCCACGTACGCGAGCGCCTCGCCGGCCACCGACGGCCGCGTCGTCGTCGCCTGGTTCGGATCGCAGGGCGTGCACGCGTACAACGTCGACGGCACGTTCCGCTGGAAAGTCGATCTTGGCCGCGTGGACATGGGCGCCTACGATATCCCGACGTTCGAGTGGGGGCCGGCAAGCTCGCCGATCATCTGGAACGACCTAGTGATCGTGCAGTGCGACACGCAGGCGGATTCGTTTCTGATCGCGCTGGATCTCGCCACCGGCAAAACAGTCTGGAAGACCGACCGGGAGGAGCTGCCGTCGTGGGGCACGCCGACGGTCCTCACCACGCCGGCCGGACCCGAGCTCGTGACCAACGCGTCGAACTTCGTGCGCGGCTACGATCCGCGGACAGGGAAGGAGCGCTGGCGTCTCGGCCGCAGCTCCAAGATCAGCGCACCCACGCCATTCGCGGCCGACGGTCTCATGGTGATCGCGAGCGGGCGCAGGCCGGAGATGCCGGTCTTCGTCGTCCGGCCCGGCGCGTCCGGTGACATCACGCCGGCTGAAGGCGCAACGTCGAGCGCGGGCGTGGTGTGGAGCAAGACCGGCCGCGGCGCGTACATGCCGACGCCGATCGCCTACGGCGGCATCCTGTACGTCCTCGGCAACGCGGGCATCTTCGATGCGTACGATCTGAAGACCGGTGAGGAGATCTATCGCCAGCGCCTGCCGCATCCCGGCAGCGGCTTCAGCGCGTCACCCGTGATCGCGGACGGCAAGATCTATCTCTCCGGCGAGGACGGCGACCTCATCGTCGTGGCCGCCGGCCGCGAGTTCAAACACATCGCGACGAACCCGATGGGCGAGCTGCTCATGGCCACGCCGGCGCTGTCCAACGGCACGATGTTCGTGCGGTCGGCGCAAAGTATCATCGCTATCGGCCGCAAGTAGTACGTAGGCCGCTCCGGGTTTTGGAGCGGCAAGAACCAGTCGCCGCGTCGTCCTCGGTCCCGGGTCCTCGGTCCCGGGTCCTCCGTCACGGTTCCGATTCGGGACCAAGGACCCAGGACGCAGGACCCAGGACGACGACACAACAAAGAAAAAACGGCGGCTCGCAATGCGAGCCGCCGTTGTGTCTTGCGCGAGTCGTTCTAGAAGCTGAACCGGGCCACGAGCTGAACGACGCGGCCGGACTGCAGCGTGCCGTCCGTCCGGAAGCCGTCGCGCGTGGTGGAGCCGATACCCGTTTCCGGATCGAACATCGTCGCGTCGAAGAGGTTGAACGCGTCGATACGGAACTCGAGGCTCTGGCGGCCCGACAGCGGGACCTGCTTCACGACGTTGAGGTCGAACGTCCAGAACACCGGGCCCTGGATGATGAAGGACTGCCGGCCGCAATCGCCGTAGGCGTTCGCGATCGTCTCCATGCAGTCCGGGCCGTTGGCCGGCGCGAAGTGCCGGCCCTGCGGCGCGCCCAGCGTGTAGCCGTTGTGATCGCGGCTGTACGCTTTGATCGAGTTGTCGATGATGTCGTCCGGCCAGAAGTAGATCTCGTTCGGTCCGACCTTACGCATCTTGAAGGCGTTCCGGACTTCATCGTCGGTCATCCCGTTGATGCGGATGTTGCCGAGATCGATGAGCTCGCCGGTCTGGACGCGCCCCGTGCCCGAGACCTGCCAGCCGCCAATCAGCCGGTCCATGCCGGTGCCCACGTTGCTGCCGAAGCGCCGGCCCTGGCCGAACGGCAGCTGGTACACGAACGTGGTCTTGCCGGCGTGTGCGACGTCGCCCTCGCCGCCGGTGTTGCGCAGGCTGACCCGCGGCACGCGGAACGAGTAGCGGACGGATTCAAAGGCCGAGCCGGTGGCGTAGCTGGCGTCGAACTGGAGGCCAGCCGACAACCGGCGTCGGAATTGCACCTGGAAACCGTCGAAGTCGCTGTAGCCGCCGAACCCGGTGATGTTGGCGCCGCCGAGCGCGTCGGGATTCGCGACGAAGAAGTTCCGCGCGATCCCCGCCGTGATGGCGCGGCCGCGGAACGTCGCGTTGCCGTTGAGAGCGCCCGCTGCGGTGAACGCGTTCGGGTTGTACTGGCTCAACGGGTTGACGTGCGTGGAGTTCGTCCACTCCGTGCCGGTGTACGCCCCCGAGGATCCGGAGTTCGTGCTGCCGACCAGGTACCCGAGGTAGAACGGCAGAGGCACCGTGCCCGTGCCGGGCCCGCGATACGCAAACGAGCACGTCTCGCCGATGACGCAGCCGCCCGGCGAGTTGATGTGCGCGTACAAGTTGGCCTGCGCGTTGCGGAACTCGTTCAGGAACCCGTTCTCGTGAATGTTGACTTCATTCAGGTTGTACGTGGTCCACTGCTGGCGGTTGCGCGTGCCGACGTACCGCACCTCGATCGCCGACGACCGGCCGAGGGCGCGCTGGAATCCGATGGTCCAGGAGTCCGAGTACGGCACCTGCAGGCCCGGGTCGAACATGTTGATGCTGCCCGTGGTGTTCGCCGGAATCGGATAGGACGGTCCCGCCGGGATGCAGGCCGGTGGCACCGCGCTGCCGCTGCACGTCGGCGGCGGCCCGAGGTCGCTGCTGCGGAACAGGATCGGCGGCGCGCCCAGGTTGCCGTTGTTCGACGTGCGATCGCCGATGGCCGTGATGCCCGGGTTGCTGCCGAACGGGCCGGTGAAGTCGGACATGCCGTGCCGCTCGTACGACCGGCTCCAGCCGCCCGAAATCGACGAGTCGCCGGTGAGGCCGAGGATGGACCGCAGCCACTTGCTGTTCGACGTCGGCGTCCAGTTCACGCCGATGCTCGGCGCGATGTTGTCCCAGTCGGTCTTGTAGGCGTCCACGCCCTCGCCGAGGTTCTGATACGTCGGGACGATACCCGGCATCTCACCCGCTTTGAAGAAGTTGCACGTGGCCGCCGTCGGATCGCTCGGATCGCAGCCGGGGATCAAGCCCGACCGTCCCCACACGTCCTCCAGCGTCGCCGTCGAGTAGCTGCCGTTCAAGGCGCGGAACGGCATCTGGATCACGTAGCGCACGCCGACGTTGACCGTCAGGTTCGAACGCGCGCGCCAGGCGTCCTGGATGTAGAGGTCGACTTCAGGCAGGCGACCCTGCTGCAGGCTGTCTCCGAGATACACGTACTGCAGCGTGTTCGGGTCCAGCCTCGGCGTGCCGGTGATCGAGTTCACGCGGCCGGTGAGCGTCGCATAGAAGTTCTGCGCAGCCGTCCGCTGGCCGTTGCTGCTGTTCGGGAAGTTCGTCGTGTTGAACAGCCCGCTCATCGGGTCGCCGGTGGCGATGCCGAAGCCGATGCCCGGCACCCTCGAGTAGTTGCCCAGCCACACATCGGCCAGCGTGTACTGTCCACCCATCGTGAAGTTGTGGGCGCCGCGCAGCCACGTCAGGTTGTTCTCGATGAACTTGGTGGACGCCTCGCGCGCGCTGGTCGTGGTGCCCGACCCGGCGTTGGAAATGCCGAGGCCGCCCATGCCAAGCCCGTAGCCGCCCTGGTTCGCCCACATGTCCGTCGTCTTGTCCGGCGAGAACTGCGTGGCGCCGCCGCTCATGCCGTACCGGAACTCGTTGACGATGTTGCCGCCCAGGGTCGAGCGCAGGCTCGTCTGGAACGTATAGCGGTCCGAGATCTGCGCGCCCTGAATGGGGAACCCGGGATAGGTGCGCTGCTGGGTGTTCGTCGTATCAGGCCGCGAGTTGAGGTCAGTGTAGTTCCACGAACCGCTGAGGACGTGTCCTGGCGCCAGGTTGTAGTCCATCCGGATCGTCGGGTAGTGAGTGATGCCGCTCGTCGGATCGCTCCAGAGGAGACGGAAGTTGTTGTAGTTGTCGGTGATGTTCTCGAACGTGCCGCCCGCGTAGTCGTACACCGAGGCGCGCATCTCAGCCAGCAAGCTCTGGATGCGGGGGTCGGGAGACGCCCAGGCCGCGTTCCAGCCCGTCAGCGCGCGTGCCGCGGTGCTGTTGGCCAGATCGTAGACGTTTCTCGTCACCACCACGCCATTCGCCGTGAGGTAGCTGAAGTTGCCGGCCATCGCCTGGTCGTTCATGAACGTCGTCGTGCGGCTGCCGGTGCGAGGCGAGCGGCTTTCTTCGTAGTTCACGAAGAAGAACAGCTTGCCGTGGCCGTCGAACAGTCCCGGGAGCACGACCGGGCCGCCCACGCGCATGCCCGGCTGATACAGGGTGGCCTCGTTCTTGCCCTGATTGGTCACCTTCCGGAAGTACGTGTTGGTGTTCAGGTCCGCGTGCTGGAAGTAGAAGTACCCGCTGCCGTTGAACTGGTTGCTGCCGGAGCGGGTCGTGAACTTGATCTGGGTCGCACCCATGCCGGAGGCATCCGTGCCGCTGGCCGCCGTCGTGACCGAGACCTCCTCAATCGCATCGAGGCGGGGCGACACGCGGGCGAAGAACCCGTCCGTCGTCTTCAGGTAATTGTCCTGAATGCTCACGCCGTCGAGCGTGATGTTGATGGAGCTCTGCGGCAGGCCGTTGACGATCGAATCGCGCGTGCCGCCGGACGAGGTCATGACGCCGGGCAGGAAGTTGACCAGGCCGCCGTTCAGCAGGTCTCGCTGGAGCGGGAGGCTCTGGATCGCCTTCGTGTTGATGGTGGACGCGATAGCGGCCGACTGCGTGCGGACCACTTCCGCCGCCGTTTCGACCGTCACCGTTTCGCTGAGTCCGCCGACCTCGAGCGTGACGCGGATTTCGCCCGCCGCGCCGGCCGACACGTCGATGTCCTTCAACACCGCGGTCTTGAACCCCTGCAGGGTCACGGTCACGGTGTATTTGCCGACGCTCAATGCCGGAATGTTGAAAGTCCCGTTGGACGCCGTCACGGCCGTAAATGCGCCGGACGTCGCCTGGTTGGTGGCGGTTACGGTGGCGCCCGGAATGACGCCTCCGCTCGAGTCAAGGACGACGCCGGCTATTGCCGACGTGGCTCCGCCGCCCTGGGCGAAGGCCGGTGTGCTGACAAGCGCCAGGGCTAGCGTCGCCAGACCCACCTTCAAGCAACGAAGAATGTTCTGCATGCCATCCTCTCTGCTCGCACACGTACACCGTGCGAGTACGCGCAGTGTAAGCGGGGCGTTGCACGGATCGCAACACCAGGTTTACCCGTTCGAGGATGGAGTTCGCGGCGGTCCGCCTTCGCGAAACGCTTCGGCGGGACCCGCCGCCTGTGGACGTAGCCGCAGGGCTTTGGCCCTGCGGATCTAGTCGATTCGGCCTTCGAAGAACATCCCGGCCGGGGTCTTCCAACCGGCCGAGCTGCTGCTCTTCAGGTACTTCGCCATCAGCGGCGGCAGCAGACGGACGAGGTCGGCGGCCAGCTTGTCGCCGGCGGGACCCGACGTGGCCGACGCCGGAACCGCAGACGTCAGCTCGCCGAAGAGGGTCTGCCACGGGAGCTTGGTCATGTCGCTGTACGCGAGCGAGGTCAGCGCCGGCGGGAACAGCGCGCGGCCCTTCTGGAACCCGGCGTCCGCGGCGAGCGACCCCGGCTGCGGCCCGGCGGCCGCGGCCCGCGTCATCGCGGCGCGCGCCAGCTCGCGCGTGGGCGCGACGACGAGCAACTGCGGCCCGGCGGCGACGTGCAGCGCGCCGACCGGTGACGTCAGCGTGAGGTACGTCGTGGCGCCTTCGGTGGCCTCGGCCGAAATCATTTCGCCCATGCTCTTCTTGAAGAGCGCGATGAAATCCGACGTGCGCTTGAGGCGCAGCGCGAAGATCACGCGGGCGAAGTCCGTGCTCACCGCATCGGCCGGCGTAATGCTGGCGACCTCTTCGATCGCGCCGAGCAGATCGGCGAGCGGCATCTGCATCTCCGCCGCAACCATGCCTTCCATCATCTCGAGGTTGCCGAACTGGTCGGGCGCCATCGCGCCCTTCAGCGCGGCACGGACGGTGCGGTAGAAGGCGCCGAAATCGAGTTTCGACGCACTGTAGGAATAGCCGGAGGGCGCCGCGGGCAGCGTGCCGAACGTCGTGGTGCTGGCGCCGAACAGGTCAAAGAGGCTGCCGACCGTCGTGTCCCCCACGAGCGCGCTGCGCATCTGCGTGCCCGTGCCGGCCAGGCCGATGGAGCCGACGAAGCCGCGCACGCGATCGAGGTGGAGGCCCTGCATGAACGCGGCGACGTTGAACGGCTCGCCGGGCGTGGACTTGATCGTCTTGGTGTCGGGCATCTTCACCAGGAACTCCACCAGCGTGTTGTCCGCGCGGAACCGCTGCGACTCCGTGTAGAGCGGCGACTGGACGAGCGAGGTGGCCGGCGCCGACGTCGACTGGAGGCGGCCCACCAGATCCTCGAAGAGCGCCTGGCGTCCGGCTTCCACGCGCCACGGGCCGACCATGCCGCTGTACGCCATGCGCTTCTCCGTCTCGGAGATGCGAACGTCGATGCCCTTCAACTTGACGTTGGTGACCGTCGCGGGCTGCGATGGATTCTGCGCGAGCTCGTCGATTCTCCGCCACTGGGCTTCCTTGCCGGCCGCGTCCCAGATGATGAAGATGTCGGAGTCCTTCGAGGCGGCCCCGGCGCTCGCCGAGTCGAACATCCTGCCGAGATCGAGCGCGCCCGCCGCGCCGACGACGCCGGGGCTGGCCATCACGTCGACCATGGCGTCCTGATCCGCCTTGCTCAGGCCCTTGCCGGAGCCGGGCGACGCGCCAGGCCCGGACCCGGCGATCGCCTGGGAGAAGATCTGGCGGACCGAGAGAAAGTCAGGATCGTTCCAGAGGCGCACGAGATTGTTCGTGGCCGCGCCCTTGGAGATGGCCGCCTGGCCGTGCCAAATCAGAACGGCGTAGGTGTTGGCGGGCAAGCGGTCGATTGGCTGCACGCGCTGCGCCTGCCCTTTGCCGGTGGTGGGCAGAGCCGTAAGTGCAAGCACGAGCGCACACGACAGTCCAAGAAAACGTGACACTGGGGGCCTCCGGCTGAAAAAGATGACGGTTGGGATCCGATCCTCATTATCGGCCGGTCGAGCGCTTTCTTTGCGCCGTGCGTCATAAGATTGACGTGCCAGCCTGCCAAGGAGCGCCCGTGAAAACCGCCCTGATTCGCCTCCTCGTGCTCGTGGCTGCAGCGGTCCCACTGGCCGCCGGCCAGATCAAACCCGCCTATTCCGTGGTCTCGACCGTGCCGTTCATCGTGGACGGCCAGCAGCTGCGCACCTTCGTGTTCGACCCGGTGGGCAACCGGTTCTTCGCCGGGTCGGATCGCGGCTTGTTCTGGATCGACCTCAACGAGCCGAAACCGCGGCTGAAGGGCCCGCTCGTCAAGCACGACATCATCAAGATCGAAGTCGCGCCGGATGTGGGCCGGCTCTTCTACCTGACGCCGGAAGAGCTCTGGAGCCTGGACATTCGCAAGCTGGGCGAGCCCGTGCTGCTCGGCGCGGGCCGCGCGTACGACCTCGCGTACGAGCCGACGCGAAAAGAGATGTACGTCACGCCGCGACTGCCGGTGGTCTGGGTGTTCAGCGCGGAGACGGGCGAGCGCGCGCCCGACATCAAGTTGCCGGGATGGCTGGGCCGCGGGTTGGAGGCGGTGCCGGGGCGGGTGTTTCTCGACGTCGACGGCCAGCCCGATCTCTACCTCATCGATGCAAAAACCCGCGAGGTCTCGCCGTGGAAGGTGAAGGGGCCGTTCGTGCCGCCGGGGTACCTCGACGCGGATCCGACCGGCCGATACCTGTTCGCACGGTACGACCGCTATGTCGTCGCCATCGACATCGAGAAGGCGGCGGTCATTGACCAGCTCGCGATGCTGTCGACGCCGTCGATTGCGTACGATCCCGGCGCGGAACGGCTGATTGTGACGTGGCAGGATCCGGTCAAGTCCGACATCAGCATCGTCGTCTATCGCGTGGACGAAAAAGGATTCACCGAAGAGCGCCGCCTCGGCAACCCGCGGCTCGGCCGGAGCGGCGTCGAGCCCACCAGTCACGGGTTCGTACAGCAGGCGCAGTATTCGTTGTATGTCTGGGCCATGAAGAAGCAGCCATGACACGACGACGTCCCGCGGCGATCGCCGCGATGCTGATAGCGGGCGCGACGATCCTCGCGCAGCCGTCGCCCGAGCTGGCGCTCGAGCAGCGGCCCTTCGCGGTGTACAGCGCGTTCTGGCCGAACCTGCATCATCTCTTATGGGCGGAGGCGTGGGCGCGACGGCCGTCGCTCGGCGCGCCGTCGCCGGCAGGCCCGATGCCGGAGCCTTTGGCAGCGCCTCTGACGCCTTCGGAGAAGGCCGCATGGGACGCCGCGGTCAAGTACTACGACGACGAGCTGGCGGATCTGCATCCGCTGTTCGAGCTCGGTCCGATCCGCAAAATCATGATCGCCGCGGGCGCCGATCTGCCGGCAACCGGTCTGGCGGCCGATCACCGGCGGACACTCACGGCTGCGGCAGCGGTCTATCGAAAGTACTGGTGGCCGGCTCACGACAAGGCCAACCGGACCTGGATCGTGGATCCGATGGCGAAGCTCGCGATGATTGCCCCGGGCGTGCCGGATCGTCTCGCGCGGCTCTATGGCACGACGTGGTTCAAGGATCGCGTGCGGATTGATGTGGTGCGTGTGGGCGCGCGCGAAGGCGCGTACACGTCTATCGATCCCGCGCCCGCGCACATCACCATCACGAGCAGCGCGCCCAACAACACCGGTTGGATGGCGACTGAAGTCATCCTGCACGAGGCGTCGCACGGGCTCGCGATGCCGATAATGCAGGCGTTCGAAGCCGAGTCCAAGGCGCAGGGCAAGAACACCCGCGATCTCTCGCACGTGGCGCTGTTCTATCTCACCGGGGAAGTGATGCGGCAGGGCCTGAACGCGCGCAACATCGCCTACGAGCCGTATCTCTACAAGACGGGCCTCTTCGATCGCGCCTGGCCGCAGTTCAAGACGCCGATTGAGACCCACTGGCGAAGGTACATCGACGGCCGCATCACGCGCGACGAGGCGATCAAGGAAATCGTTGCGGCCGTAAAGTAGCGTCCTTCCTGCGCTGCTCGTCGATGTGGACGACCAGCGTGCGATCAGGCGCTACGCGGGCCGGCGGGCGGCCCGCCCATGTCGCGTACGCCGGCAGGAAGCGTCGCACGTAGTCTTCGATGTCCGCGCGGCTCAGCCCCGGCTTGCCCTGCGCCTTCATGTTCTCCTCGGCTTCGACGCGCCACTTGACGACGTAATTCCAGTCGAGCGGGCGGAGGACGATGAACGCGTCCAGGTGCTGGTACCAGCGGTCATAGCCGGCAAGCGCGTGATTAGGGACTACGAGGCGCGGATCCGGCAGCTGCGAGTCCGGTACGGGCTCGAACCCGAACATCCAGCCTTCCACGATGGCGAGATCGATCGGGCCCGTCACGTCTCGCCATTCGGGTTCCGGCGCGCGGTCGCCGCGGCCGCCGTGCTGGGACTTGTCGTAGACGGGCACGCGCGTGGATCGTCCCGCGCCGAGGTCGCGCAACGCGGCCAGCGTCCTCTCGCCGAGGTCGATGTCATGCGTACCCGGATAGCCGCGATGCTCGAGGTACGGGTTGCCGGGATGCGCGGCCGCGAGCGCCAGCTGTTCCGCGCGCGTCAGGTAGAAGTCGTCGATGGAAACGCTCGCGCCCCGAAGCCCAAGCTCGGGCAACGCGGCCAGCAACCGCGTGCCGATCGTCGTCTTGCCCGCGCCCTGCGGGGCTTGCAGACCGACCACGAGCGGACGTCGGTCGGCGTGCTGCAGTTGTTCGACGCAGAAGGTCTGGACCGCTTCCGCGGCCGACCAATCAGTGGACATTACTTTACTTTGCCGCAGTAGCCGGAGGGCTTAAGCCCTCCGGATCTGGTTCTCGCAGGGCTAAAGCGCTGCGACTACTGTCGACCGAATGTGCCAGCGTCAGCTTTCGGCTCCGGTTCCCCCTTGCCGCCCTCGGCCTTGACGGGCGTCACAGCCGGCACGGCGCCGTTGCACTGTTCCGTCGTGGACTTCATGCCGAGCACGTCCGTGAACGCGCAGACGTAGCGGCGCAGCCGATCGAGCGCCAGGCGCGGTTCGGTGATCCCGTGCCCCTGCCGCGGATAGCGCACGTAGGTGACGTCCTTGCCGAGATCCTTC
>Ga0137313_1000553_pt1 | contig 11718 bp, 12 predicted proteins | sample EasRivERMZT166_2_FD_102287 | JGI IMG/M metagenome (GOLD analysis project Ga0137313, IMG submission 102287) | Soil microbial communities from meander-bound floodplain in the East River, Colorado, USA - East River MetaG ERMZT166_2 | ecosystem: Environmental > Terrestrial > Soil > Floodplain ...
AGTGCCACGTAGAGATAGCGGTCCGAGCCGAAACCCAGCCAGCCGGCCTTGTGATTGCTGAAAAGGGAACCGTCCGGCAAATGCTGATCGACACGGATCACGAGCGTTGAACTGAAGGGGTCGGCCTGATCCGGATTGGCCAACGAGACCTTGTAGCGGCGTATCTCCGTAAAGCCGGCCGGAATCACCAGGTTGACGTAAAAGAAACCGTTCTGCGCAAATTCCGGATGAAATGCCAGGCCGAGCAGGCCTTGCTCGCCGATCGTCGCGACCTCTCCCACCAGGTTCAGGAAGGGGGTCGGACGGACCAGCCCCGTAGCACGATCAAGGATCCTGATCACTCCGCCCTTCTCCACCACGAACAGGCGATTCATGTCTCCCTGGGGAGCCGCCAGGAACAGGGGAAACGCAAGGCTTGCGTTGATCGGCTCGAGGCGCAGCGCCATCGGCGGCGGCGGCGCCGGTGCCGGGGCCGGCGCCATGGTTGGTGCCTGAGTCCTGAGGCAGGCCTGCATCGTGGGACGCGCCCCGACGGCACTACTGCCGTCACCGTCACCGCAAGCCGCCAGCAGCACGGTCAGTGCGAACAGGCAGAACTTGTGAGCTCGCTTGAGCGACAAGCCTATCGCTGGCATGACAATTCTCCTCGCCACAAGAGCATACAGGCCTTGCGGGTCAACTATTCCAGATGGACAGCGAAGAATCGTCGACGTTCGACCGGCGCGCCTCAGCGCACCAGCTGATTGATCTCGATGATGGGCATCAACACCGCGAGCACGATGCCGAGGACCACCGCGCCCATGGTGAGAATCAGCAGCGGATCGAGCAGCGTGGTGAGCAGGAGCGCCCGGCGCTCGACTTCGCGCGCGAGGTTTTTTGCCGCGCGCTCGAGCATCGGGGCGAGCTCGCCGGTCGCCTCGCCGCTGGCGGCGAGGTGCACGAGTATCGGCGGAAAAACCTTAGCTGCGCCCAGCGCGCGCGCCAGCGTACTGCCCTCGCGCACCGCCGAGATGGCGTCCGCGACCGCTTTTGCGAGCACCGTATTGGCGAGCGTCGCGCGTGCCGCCTCGAGCGCGCGCAGCAACGGCACGCCGGCGGCGGTCAGGATGGCGAGCGTCGCGGCGAAGCGCGCCGTGTTCACGGCACGCACCATGCGCCCGAAGACCGGCAGCCGCAGCGCCAGGGCGTCCCAGGCCGCTTTCGGACCGGGGCGGGCAAGCCATCGGCGCAGCGCGACGCCGGCAACGACCACGCCCAGCACGATCCACAGGCCGCCCGCGCGCAGCGTTTCGCTGGTCGCCAGCAGCGCGCGCGTAGGCCAGGGCAATACCTGGCGCGATTGCCGGAACACCTCCACGACCTGCGGCACGACGTAGGTCATCAGGAAGACGACGATGGCAAGCGCGACCACCGTCACCACCGCGGGATAGACGAAGGCGGCGATGATCTTGCCGCGCAGCGCCTGGCGCTCCTCGATGTAATCGGCGAGGCGTTCCATTACCTGCGCGAGATCGCCCGTTTCCTCCCCGGCGGCGACCGTGGCGCGGTAGACCTCGGGAAACTCCAGCGGAAATTGCGCGAGCGCGTCCGCAAGCCGGTGCCCGGCGACGACTTCGCTCCTGACCCCGGAGAGCACTTCGCGCACCGCGGCATGCTCGGTGCCGTCGATGGTCGCGGCGAGCGCGGTGGCAAGCGGCAGCTTCGCGGCAAGAAGGCTCGATAACTGGCGCGTGGCGAGCGCCAATTCGGATTCGGAAAACCGCCGCCGCCGGAACGGCGCCGACAGCGAGCCGCGCCCGGCGGCGACGGCGGCAACAGCCAGCGGCACCAGGCCGCGCGCGCGCAGCGAGGTACGTGCCGCGCGCGCGCTGTCGGCCTCGATCAGGCCCTGCTCGATGCGCCCGGCCGCGTTGGAAGCTTCGAAGTGAAACGACGCCATGGATTCAACCGGAATCTACCAGAATCAAGAGCCCATGTTCCACATCCTAACCCCTTCGCTGGAGGAAAGGGTGGCGCCCGTTGAGCGCCTAATGCCCGCGCGTAACGCGCAGCAATTCCTCGCCCGAGGTGACGCCGGATGCGACCCAGCGCGCGCCGTCTTCGTTGAGCGTGCGAAATCCCCGCGCGCGCGCCAGCTCGCGCAGCTTCTGCTCGCCTTCGCGCGCATGGATGGCGGCGCGCAGCCCATCGTCGATTTCGAGCAACTCGTAGACGCCGGTGCGGCCCACATACCCCACCTGCCCGCAACTGGGGCAGCCGACCGCGCGCCAGCGCCCTTCCGGGTCCTGCCGGCGACATTCGGGGCAGAGCTTGCGCAGCAGGCGCTGCGCAAGGATGCCGAGTATGGAAGACGAGAGCAGGAATGGCTCGATGCCCATGTCGAGCAGGCGCGTCACCGCGGAAGCGGAGTCGTTGGTATGCAGGGTCGCCAGCACCAGGTGGCCGGTGAGCGAGGCCTGCACGGCGATCTGGGCCGTCTCCAGGTCGCGGATCTCGCCGATCATGATGACGTCGGGGTCCTGGCGCAGGATCGCCCGCAGCGCGCGCGCGAAAGTCATGTCGATGCGCGGGTTGACCTGCGTCTGGCCGATGCCCGCGAGATCGTACTCGATCGGGTCCTCGACGGTGGTGATGTTGCTCGTGGCGGCATCGAGGCGCGAGAGCATCGCGTAGAGCGTCGTGGTCTTGCCGCTTCCCGTGGGGCCCGTGACCAGCACGATGCCATGCGGCTGATTCACCAGCCGGTCGAGCGCGGCCAGGGTATCCGGCGCCATGCCGAGCTTTTCGGGCTCGAGCCGCCCGCGCTCCTTGTCGAGCAGGCGCAGCACCACGCGCTCGCCGTGCCCCGTCGGCAGCGTGGAAACGCGCACGTCCACCGGCCGGCCGCCCAGCCGCAGCATGATGCGGCCGTCCTGCGGCAGCCGCTTCTCGGCAATGTCGAGGCTTGCCATGATCTTGATGCGCGATACCAGCGCCGCGTGCAGCGCGCGGCGCGGCCGCACGATGTCGCGCAGCGTGCCGTCGATACGGTAGCGCACCACCGAATAGCTTTCGAAGGGCTCGACGTGGATGTCGGAAGCGCCCTCGCGGACCGCCTGCGACAGCAGCGCGTTCAGCATGCGGACGATGGGCGCGTCGTCGCGTGCATCGAGCAGGTCTTCGATCTCGGGAATGTCCTGCATCAGGCGGCCGAGATCGATCTTGCCCTCGACTTCGCCGACCACGCTCGCGGCTTCGCCCTCGGCGTCGGCGTAAGCAGCGCGCAGGCTCGTTTCGAACTGCCCCGCGTCGACCAACACGGGCGCGATCTCCCGCGCGAGCGCCCGCCGCGCTTCCATGACCGCCGCGGGCGGCGTCGCCGCCGTGACCCAGAGCTCCAGGCGCCCGTCGCGCTCCGCCGCCGGGAGTACCGAATGCGCCTTGGCGTACGCGTAGGGAATGAGATGCTTCATAGCAGCCGGTGCCTCGCGGCGCAGCGCATTGCTGGCGCTACTGGGGCGGCGTCGCGGGTGAAAACGAGGGTGGTTTCACGGCTGCGCCCGGATTCGCGGGGGATCTCATTTCCGGGCCAAGCGGCGGCATGACTGGAGGTTCCATTTCGGGAAGCACCGCATGGGGGGTCTGCCGCATGCTTTCCTCGAGGATGCGCATCTGGTCGTAGCGATCGACCACGAGCGAGCGAGCGGCGGTTTCGTCGCGCACCACGAACGGGCGCAGAAACACCATCAGGTTGGTCTTCTGCTGCCGGCGCGTCTCGTAACGGAACAGCTGGCCGATGAATGGAATATCGCCCAGCAACGGCACTTTCTCCACGTTGCTGGCCACGCTGTCCTGCACCAGCCCCCCCAGCACCACGATGGAGCCGTCATCGACCAGAACGTTGGTCTCGATCGCGCGCACGTTGGTGATGATGCCGGCGGGATTGGTATCGCTCTCGACGCGGGACACCTCCTGGTAGATCACCATCTTGATCGTCCCGCCCTCGCTGATCTGCGGCCGGACGCGCAGCGTGAGGCCGACATCCTTGCGCTCGATGGTCTGGAACGGATTGATGGCCGCCGATGCGGCGCTCGTGAATTGTCCGGTAATGAAGGGGACGTTCTGCCCGACGATGATGCGCGCTTCCTCGTTATCCAGGGTGAGAATGTTGGGCGTGGACAGGATGTTCGCCTTGGTGTTGCGCTCCAGCGCACGCGCCAGGAACTGCAGGTTGACGATCTCGCCGATGCCCGGCAACGTGATTGTTCCTTTCGCGATGCCGATATTGAGCCCGGTGCCGACACTGGCCGGGTTCTGCGCAACCCCGAGTATGTTCTGGCCGGCGGCGCCGAAATTGGTGCCGCCAATCGCCGTGGAACTGCTGCCGGGAGCCACGTTTCCGAGCCCGGTCTGCCACTGGATGCCGAATTCGGCCGCCTGATCGCCTGTCACCTCCACGATCAGGCTTTCGATGAACACTTGCGCGCGGCGCACGTCGAGCTTGTCGATGACGACGCGCAACTGCCGATAGACCGCGTCAGGCGCCGTGATTATGAGCGTATTGGTCGTCGGGTCCGCCTGGATCAGCGCACCGGCGACCTGCCCTGATACCGGCGCCGCGGTCGGGGCCGTCGGGGCGCCACCGGGAGTTTGCGTCGGCGGAGGCGAACCCGGAGTCCGCGCCGCCGATTGAAATGCCATGGGAGTGGTGGACTGGGTCAGACCTCCGGCGGAATCGCCGCCGCCGGTGCCGAGCAGCGTGCGCGCCAGGCGGGTCGCCTCGGCGTTCTTCAGATACACGACGTGGATGTTGCCCGGCACCGCCGAGGGCTGGTCGAGCTTGGCGATCAACGTGCGCACGAGGTTGACTCGCGCCGGGCTCGTGGAACGAATGAGAAGGGAATTGCTGCTCGGCTCCGCCAGCACCGTGACCCTCTGGCTTGCGTCCCCGCCCTGTGCCGAGATATCGAGTATCTTCCCCAGCAGGACCGCGAGATCGCTCGCGATCGCGTGCTGCAGCCGGACGATATCGATTTCGCTGCCGGCCGGCGTGTCGATCGCGGCGATGATGCGCGCGATGCGGCGAACGTTCTCGGCGAAGTCGGTGACGACGATGGAATTGTTGGTCGGATAGGCGCTGATGGTGTTGTTCGGCGCGATCAGCGGGCGCAGTACCTGGACGATGCTCGCCGCCGCCGCGTAGTTCAGCCGGAATACCTGCGTCACCAGCTCGTCGCCGCGTCCCGCGCCCGTGGGAGGCCCGGACTGCACCGCTCCCCCCTGGAGCTTGGCGTCGGCCTCCGGCACCACGCGCACGACGCCGCCGGATTCGACCATGACGATGCCCTGCATGCGCAGCGCGGCGCTCAGTGCCGCCAGCGCCTGGTCGGGAGACAGCGGTTGCTCGATCGTGAGAGTGAGCGTGCCCTTGACGCGAGGATCGACGATGAAGACCTTGCCGGTGAACTGGGCGACCGCGCGCGCTACCGCGTCGATCTCGGCATTCGAGAAATTGAGCGTCACCCGATCCTGATCCGCCGCTCCGGCGCTGAGCGTGAGCGCCACCAGCAGCGTCACCACCCACAGGCAAAGCCGCCCTGCACGCGAAGGCTCCGCGGACGCGCCAGCCCGATGCTGCGCATTCACTTGAAGTCCCAAAGGCATGTCCTTCATTTGTCCCAAGTTTTGGGACAAGGCGGGAATTATCCCTCAAAGAGAGACAATCTGCGAAGGGCGTGTGGCGATTTCCGCCACATGTTGCAGATCTACTGGAAAATAAAACTGTATGTCATTCATTTATATCATGTTTCTATGGCGAGGACCGCCTGATCCCCCACCCGGGGCCCCAGCACACTGATCAGGCCGATCAATGCCGGGCGCATATCCGGGTCGGCCGAGGCAAGTCCCTTGAAACTCACCCGTCCGCCTCTTACCGTGCCACTGCCCTGCAGACGCAGCGGCCCGCGCAAGGTTTCGAGTTGCAGGCGCGCCGTGTCGCCCGCGCCGGTCACCTGCAGGCGATAACTCCCCAGGGGCGCGACCGTCGACAACGCCGACTGCGCCTCGCGCCAGTCAATCTGGAGATTGCCCGCGAACGCGCCGCCGGTGAACTCGATGTCGGTCCAGCGCAAGCCGAGATCTCCCCCGGGCCGAACGGTGTTGAACGGCGCGCCCAGGGCCGCGAGCAGCGCCGCGGGCAACTCCGCCTGGCCCGCTTTCAGCGCGATCGAATTCGCCGCGAGCGAAACCGCGAGCGGCACGGGCAGCGCCGGATGCGAGATGTCGGCCGCGACGCGGCCGGACGCAATCGCGGCGAGCCCGATTTTCCACGACAGGCGCCCCGGCAGGAGCGTCACCTGCCGCCCGTCGCTCAGACCGAGCATCGCCGAGCCGCTCCAGATCGTGCCGCGAGCGTCGATGAGCCGCAGCTTGCCATGCGCCTGCAGCCAGTCGCCGACCCACGCAGCAGGCGCGTACACCGCCGCTGTCAGGGCAACCGCGATGGCGGCGGCGAGCGCGAGGCCCGCGCCATAGTAGTAGCGCGTCCCGGACGATCGCATCATCGCCGCGCCGCGATTTCAAACGTGGCCTCGGCATCGACCACGGCGCGGACGGCGGTGCGGGAAATCTGGGCCACTGCGACGCGCAGCCGCGATTCGCGGGCCGCTTCTTCCGTCCACGCGAGCCATTGCGTCACCGGCACGGTCTTGGCGCTCACCGCAACCCGGCGCTCGTCGAGCACGGCGACGCGCACGCCGCCGAGGTTCGCGCGCGCGAGCGATTGTTCGAGCGCGGTCTTCGCCGCGGCTGCCGATTCCACCGCAATACCGCGGCTCGTAAGCCCTCGCGCTTCCTGCGCGAGCGAATTGACTTCGGCCGCCTGCGCGCGCAAGCGCGGCAATTCGGCCGCCAGCCGCTCGCGCGCTTTCCACGCCGGCTCGATCGCGATCAGGTAGAGGAGCGCCAGCAGCACTACCGCCCCGGCGGCGGCCGTCATCGTCCGCTCGCGGCGGGCCAGCCCGAGCCACCAAGTGCGCAGCCTGGCGATCATGTCCCGCCTCCCCTGCGCACGCTCAGCGTCGAGTCGGAAAATTTCCCCGCCAGCCCGCCCTTCGCCAGGCGCTCGATGAGCGCGTCGCGCTTCGCCGCCGAGTCCACGGCCTTGGGCTCGAAGCGCACCTGCAGCGTGCGGTCGCGATACTCGATCTGCCGCACCGACTCGTTGTCCGCCTGCGCGGCGTGCGCGAAGCTCGCGGCAAGCGGAAGGAAATCCCCGGCGTCACCGGTGCCGGCGCCGGAACGCATGTCGGCGAGCGAGCGCCGCATCTGTGCCAGCGGATCGAGGATCACCGGCACCCGCGGAAACGCCTCGCGGAAAGCCGCATTCATCTGGCTGCGCAGCTGCCGCTCCTCGCGCAGCTTGAGCCAGGCGTCGATATTGAGGCCGGCGATCCAGGCGAGCGCGAGCGCCGCGGCAAGCGCAGCAGGCAGGCGCCAGGCGCTCCAGTCGACCATCCGCGGCGCGAATTCATATTGCAGCAATTCGAGCGCGACGGGCGCAGCGCGGGCGCGGTCGGGAGCAACGGCAAGCACTTTCACGCCAAGCGATGCAGTCCATGCCGCGGCGTCGCAATCCCCTTCGACTTCGATCGCTTCGGGCCTTGCCGCACCCGCCTGTTCCAGCGCCAGGCGCAATTCCACCGGCGGTTCCGCGCCTCCGGAACCGGAGCACGCGATCCCGAGCTGCCCGCCCATGCGCAAACTGCCGTACGCGCCGCCGGGTCGAAGCCGCCACCTTCCCCGGCCCGCGACGAGCGTGAGCGGTTCCGGGGTCGCGCTGGCCGGAACGATCCCGAGCCGGGCAAACAACTCGAGCGCGCGCTTGAAAAGGGCGCGATCGAGCACTGCGAGCGTCGCGCGTCCCGTGCCGTCGGGCCGGCCGGCGGCGACAAACGCATGTTCGATGTCGCCGAGCAGCAGGGGCTCGGCGAGCCCGGGCAATGCCGCGCGCAGGCGCGCGCCGGAAAGACGCGGTAGCGTCGTGTCGAGCAGCAGCGTGTCGGGCGCCGCGATCACGAACTCCGTGTGCGCGAACCGCGGCAGCCCTCCCGGCACCGAGATGCCGCTCTCCAGCACGCGCCGCTCACCGTCGATGATCTCGAATTCGAGCGCGGAATCGGCGTCCAGCTCGCCGAGCGGAGGGAGCCGCACGCGCAACGTCTTCACGCGGCCTCCCGCTGCCACACCGCTTCCACCCGGTTGGCTTCGCGCCTGAGCAGCGTCTGGGAGTGCAGCCGCGCGCGCCGGTAGCTCACCGCCCCGGACACGGAGAAAAACCGCGTCGCTACCGCAACCTCCGCATCGGTTGCCTGCAGCTTGAGTTCCCCGATGCGGTTGAGGACATCCGTCCGGTCCTTGAAAAACGCGCGGTCGCGGCTTGCGACCAGGCGCCGCGCATCGGCGAGCGCGAGATTCTCGAAGCGGGCCGCCAGCACCTCCGCGGACGCGGTGTTGGCATTGACCGGCGTCGGCTGCGGCAGCACCGTGACGACCGGCCGCAGCCGCTCGATGGCGGCGGCGCCGACGGCGTCCAGGCCGAGCAAATCATCGATCGAGGCGAGCCCGAGGGCAGTCTGCTTGCGCCCGCCCTCGCCCGGCACCGCGGCGAGCATGCGCTCCGCTATCGGATCAGCGAGCCTTTCGCTCGCGCCGACCAACGTCAGCAGCCGGCGCAATACCGCCAGCTCGCGCGGGTTCACGCCTCCCGGTCCCACGAGATTGCGCAGATTGAATTTCGCCTGCTCGTCGCGGACTTCGCCGGAGAGATAAACGGGATCGCGCCCATCGTCCTGGTTCAAATGCGTGTCCGCGAGCGGCACCGCCCACGGCTCGCCAAGGTGGTCCACGCTGGAGGTACGCGCGTCCTCGCGCAGGATCACGCCGGCCCAGTCGATCGCGCCGCGTATGAGCCATTTCGCCTGCGCGAAGGACAGCTCGTTTTCCGCCTGGCGCACGATGACGCTCTGCCGCCAGTACACGCCGCTCACCAGCGTCGCCGTCACCGCGACCACCAGCATCGCCATCACCACCGCCGCGCCGCGCTCCGCCCGGATTCTCATAGCGCGAACACCCGCACGTAACGCGCGCCGTCGGCGCTTTCGATCGCCACTTCGAGGCCGGTGGCACGCGTGGGCGGTTGCACGCCGACCTCGCTGGCGCCCGGCTCGGACCAGAAGCCGCCGGCGAACACGCGCACGGCGAGCCGCCGCGCGCCGGGCAGCAATTCCACCGGATCGGCCACGGCCGCGACTGGCAAGACCGTTCCGGCGGGCGAGACGCTGCGCGTCAGCGCCGTTTCGGAAATGCGGTAGACAATGCGCTGCGCGCGCGCCGGCCCGCCGGCGCGGGGCGCGATGCGCACGATTTCGAGCGCGACGGCGCCATCAGAGGCAGGCATCACGGCAATCGACGCCGGCAGCAGAGCCGGCGCGGTTTGCGCGGGAAGCACGACATCGGGCGCGCGCTGCGCGATGTCGCGCTCGAGCTGCGACAGCACGCGCAGGATGCGCGACAGCTCCTCGGTGTCGCGGTCGATGCGCTCGCGCTGCCCGGCGACGTAGTCCAGGCCGCGCCAGGAAATGACGCCGAGGAGCCCGAGCAGGGCGATCGCCACCAGCATCTCGACCAGCGTGAATCCCGACGTCAGCCGTTCTCCGCGCATGGCCTCAGGACTCGCGCGGAAGAATGCCGATCAGCTCGGCGAGCAACCGGTCGCGGTCGTCGCCCGCGTACACGCGCACCTCGATGCGGCGAAACAGCGGGTTCGGCGTCGCCTTCGCCTCCTCGACGCACTCGAGCGGCACGCGGCCCTGCGGGCACGCGACGGTGCGGCTGCCGATGCCGGGAAAGGCGCGTGCCGCGCGCAGCTCGGCGATGCGGTTTTCGGCGGCGACTTGCGCGAGGAGGCGCAGCTTCAGCTCGACACTCGTCTGCGCCATCGAGCCCACCGCGCGCACGCCCGCCAGCAGCGCCACGGCGACGATCGCAAGCGCCACCAGCATCTCGATCAGGGTGAAGCCGCGCACGCGACGATTGCTCATTCGGACGACCTCAGCGTGCCGAAGGCGTCGAGCGCAAGCCGCACTTCACGCTCGGCGGTGGCGATGCGCATCGTTGCCGGTTCGAGCAGCGGTTCGCGGCTGAAAACGATGCGCCCGCCCTCGATCCCGAGCACCGCGAACGGCCAGGTCCGCGGACGCAGGATCTCGTCGTTCCAGTCGCGCGCCGCCTCCTCGTCGAGCGGCCGGAAGCGGTAGCCCTCGAGATTGGCCTCCCACACCAGCGCCCGCCCCGTGATCCGCACCTCGTCCTGCGCAATGCGGAACAGCGCGCCAAGGCGCGCGGTCTCCTCCTGCACCTGCCGGCTGTCGCTCGTCGATACCGAAAGCGCGACCGCCGCGGCGATGATTCCGATTATGGCGATCACGACCAGGAGCTCGATGAGCGTGAAGCCGCTGCGGCGCATGGCGGCGTGCGGGGCTACAGGTCCCACGAACCAATGTCGGTGTCGGCGCCGCTGCCGCCGGGCTGGGCATCGAGTCCGAGCGAGAACACGTCGATTTCGCCGCGCACGCCGGGGTTGAGATACAGATAGACGTTGCCCCACGGATCTTTCGGGACCCTGTCGAGGTATTGCTTCCAGTTTGTCGGGACCGGCGTGCTCTGCGGCTTGGTGACCAGCGCCGGCAACCCCTGCTCGTTGCTCGGATAGCGGCCGTTGTCCAGGCGATAGAGCTTGAGCGCGCCCATGATGGCAGCAATGTCCTGCTTCGCCGCCACCGCGCGCGCGTCGTCGGTGCGGCCGACCACCCGCGGCACGATCAGCGCCGCGAGGATGCCGAGGATCACCACTACCACCATGATCTCGACCAGCGTAAAGCCGCGCGGCAATCGCGCGGCCTGCCTTGCGTCGCAGATCCTGCCGTCAATCATGTTGCCCCCGTCACGCGAGGCCCGCGAGGCGCGGGTGTTCGCTTCCTATTATGTTTCCGCCCCACCATAAGAGCAAGAAGCTCTGCTGCCCCCGCCGGAGCGAATTCCGCGCTCGATCACATCCGGCCATGTTTGAGGCGACGCCTTTACTGGCGCGCCCGCGGCATCTATCATCGCTGAAGCGGGAGATCAATTGAGCTGGATGAATCGTTTAGTTGGCATGGTGCGCGGCGCCGGACCGATGGTGCGCGACCGACCGTGGGAGCGGATAGGCATTACCGGCGCGAACCTGCCGCGCGCGTGCACTTTCGTGCTGGTGCTGGCGCTCGCGGTGACGTTTACCGGATGGGCGCTCGACTTCACCGCTCGGCGGACACCTTCCGAACCCGTGCGCCCCGTCACCGTGGGCAATCCCGCCGCGCGCACCCAGGCGGCGGACATCGCCCCGGTCGCCTTTCTGTTCGGCGCGCTGCCGGGCGCCGACGGGAGCGACATCAAGCTAGTTGGCGTCATCGCGCAGGGCAAGCAAGGCGAGGGAACCGCGCTATTGGCGGTGGACGGCCGCCCGGCGCTGGCGTGGCGCGCAGGCACGGAAATCGCGACGGGTGTCACGCTCGCGGAAGTGCGCGCCGATCACGTGCTGATCAACCGCTCGGGCACGGTTCAGGAAATCCGGCTGCCCGTCAAGGCCACGCCCGAGGGCATCGTCAAGGCGCCCTGAAGCCGTCAGGGCTGCACTAAATGTTA
>Ga0137313_1000561_pt1 | contig 11595 bp, 5 predicted proteins | sample EasRivERMZT166_2_FD_102287 | JGI IMG/M metagenome (GOLD analysis project Ga0137313, IMG submission 102287) | Soil microbial communities from meander-bound floodplain in the East River, Colorado, USA - East River MetaG ERMZT166_2 | ecosystem: Environmental > Terrestrial > Soil > Floodplain ...
CGTCGACGCCGTCGCGCAGGAGTTTTCAGAAGTTCTCGGGGTTGGGTGTGCTGGGGAAGTGGCAGTCGTAGTTGATCATCGCGATCGGCTCGCGGCGCGCCGCTTCGAGTTCTTTCACTCGCGCTTTGAGCGTTCGGATTTCGACCAGCGCCTTGCCGAGCAGCTCCTTCGGTTCCGGACCAGCCATCCTCAACTCTTCTCCGTCTTTTCCGAGGTCTCGCCGAGCTCCTGCGCAAGCAGATCGGCGAGCTGGTCCTCGCTCAAGCCGGAAAGCTCGGCGGCGGCGACGGCTTCGGCGGGCGCGGGGGCCGGCGCGGCGGCAGGCGACGCCGGGGCCGCCGCGGCGGCGCCGAGCAGCTCGCCCGAGAGGTAGTCGACGAGCGCCTCGAGCGTCGGGTAGTCGAAGAGGAGCGTGGAGGGGAGCGCGCGTTCGACGCCGCGCTCGAGCCGGTTGCGCAGCTCGACCGCCATCAGCGAGTCGAGTCCGAGGTCGAAGAGGCGCTGGCGCGGCTGGATCCGCTCCGCGTCGGAGCGACCGAGCACCTTGCCGATCTGCACGCGCACGTGCGTCGTGATCGCCGCGACCGCCTCGGGCCGCGCCTTCCCGACGAGCGCCTGCTTCAACCCCGGCTCGCGCGCCGTCGCGGCGCCGGCGCCGAGCTCGGAGAGGAAGCGCGCGATGCCGCCGGCCGAGACCTGCGCCAGGTACTTCGACCAGTCGACGTCGACCGCGACCACCTGCCCGGCCGGATCGCGCAGCAGCCGCTCGAGCCGCGCCATGCCCTCGTCGGGCGCGACGTACTGCACGCCGCGCGCCCGCCAGCGCTCCTGGTCGGCCTCCTTGAGCCCGGCGGCGAGCCCGCCGTCGGCCCACGGCCCCCAGTTGATGGCGAGCCCCGGCAGCCCGCGCGCACGACGCGAAACCATCAGCGCGTCCAGGAAGGCGCTGCCGGCGGCGTAGTTGCCCTGGCCGGTCGAGCCGAGCACCGACGCGGTCGAGGAGAACGCGACGAAGTGGTCGAGCGCGAGCGGCAGCGTCTGCTGGTGGAGGTTCCAGGTGCCGGCGACGCGGGCGGAGAGCACCGTCTTGAAGCGCGCGAGGTCCTGTCGCACCAGGATGCCGTCGTCGAGCGCGACCGCGGCGTGGAAGACGCCGCGCAGCTCGGGGCCGCGCTCCTTGATGCGCCGGAACAGTCCGGCGACCGCGTCGGCGTCGGCGAGGTCGACCGACTCGACGTGCACGGTGACGCCGCGCGCTTCCAGTTCGCGGATCTCCCGCGCGGCGCGCTCCGACGGCGCCTTGCGTCCGACCAGCACGACGTGGCGCGCGCCGCCGTCGGCGAGGCGTAGAGCGGTGCGCAGGCCGAGTCCGCCGAGCCCGCCCGTGACGAGCCAGGTCGCGTCGCCACGGAAGCGCGCCGTGGCGGCCGAGAGGACGATCTTCCCGGTGTGCTTCGCCTGCGCCATCTGGCGGAACGCGTCGCCGGCGCGCTCGAGCGGGAACTCTTCGTGGATCGGCAACGGCTCGAGATCGCCACGGTCGACTTGGGCGAGGATCTCGGCGAAGCGCTCGCCGACGCGCTCGGGCTGCTCGAGGGCGGCGCGCTCGAGGTCGAAGATCGTGTAGGCGACGTCGGGCCGGCGGCGGCGCACGTCGTCGGGCGCGAGCAGCTCGATCTTGCCGATCTCGACGAAGCGGCCGTCCGGCGCGAGCAGGTCGAGGCTCTTCGAGGCGAACTCGCCGCGCAGGCTGTTCAGCACGACGTCGACGCCGCGCCCGCCGCTGTCGCGCCGGATCGCGTCGGCGAAGTCGAGCGTGCGCGAGTGGTAGAGGCGGCGCACGCCGAGCTTCTCGAGCGCGGGCCACTTCGCCGGGCTCGCCGTCGCGAACACCTCGGCGCCGGCGCGCAGCGCGAGCTGCACCGCCGCGAGCCCGACGCCGCCCGCCGCGCAGTGGATCAGGACGCGCTCGCCCGCCTCGAGATGCGCGACGTCCTGGAGCCCCCACGCCGCGGTGAGGAAGGCGATCGGCAGCGTGGCCGCCTGCGCCGCGCTGATCCGCGCCGGCCGCCTCGCGACGAAGCGCGCCTTCGCGACGACGTGGCTGCCGAGGCTGCCCGGTGCGAGCGCCGCGACGACGTCGTCGCCGGCGCGCACGTGCGTCACGCCGGCGCCGACCGCGACGACCGTCCCGGCGCACTCGTGGCCGAACGGCAGGTCGGACGCCCGCTCGACGCCTTGCGAGCGGACGTAGTCGCCGAGCATGCCGAGCGCGCTCAGGACGTCGCGGAAGTTGAGCCCGGCCGACGCGACCGCGATCTCGACCTCGCCCGCGTCCGGCGTGCGCCGCTCGGTCGAAACGAGCTGCAGCGCCTCGAGCGATCCGTAGGCGTCGACGCGCAGCGCGGTCGGGCGCTCCGCAGCCGAAGGCGTGGGCGCCGCGGGCGGCACATGCCGCGCGAGGCGCGCGACGAGGCGCTGCCCGACCCGGAAGGCGACCTGCGTGTCGCCGTCGTTCTGCACCATCTCCTGCAGCAGCGCCGCCATCGACCCGGCCGGATCGCCTGGATCGACGTCGACACTCGTGCAGCGCGTGGCGGGATGCTCGAGCTCGATGACCTTGCCGAGGCCGGCGAGGCTCGCCTGCCCCGCGTCGGGCAGGTCGCCCGGCCGCGCCGCCTGTGCGCCGCGCGTCACGAGCCAGAGGCGCGGCGAAGTTCCGAGCGCGGCGCGCTCGAGAGCCTGGACCACGTGCAGGACGCCGCCGAGCCGTCGCTCCTGCGCCCGCAGGATCTCGGCGGCGGGCGTCGCGTCGGCCGCCGCGGGCGCGAGCGCGCGCAGGTCGACGATCTGCGTCGGCGCGGCGCCGCGCTTCGAAAGCTCCTGCAGCAGCGCGAGCGCGTCCTCGGGCCGCGTCGGGTCGAGCTCGAAGCCGCCGTCGGCGCGCGCCGCGAAGGCGCTTCCATCGTGCGCGAGCGCGACCTTCTGGTCGCGGCCGGCGAGGAGCTGCGCGAGCTCGCGCCCTTCGGGCCCGTCGCCCGCGAGCACGAGCCAGGTTTCGTGGCGGCGCGCCGCGTCGTACTCCTGGACCGGGCGGGCGCGCCACGCGATCTCGTAGAAGCCGCTCGTGCGCGCGCCGTCGCCGGTCGCGAGCGCCGCCGCATCGACCTGGCGCAGCTTGAGCCCGCGCGCCTCCGCGACCGGCGCGCCCTGGAGGTCGAGGATGCGCACGTCGGCGGTGAGGAGCGTCGACGCGCTCGCCCGCTCGCCGCGCAGCCGGACCAGGCTCAGCACGGGGCCGGAGTGGGGGCGGAGCTGCGAAAACTCCTCGAGCCCGATCGGCAGGTAGAGCGACGTCGGCGCGCCGGCCGGCAGCGCCGCCATCACGGCGTGGAGGCAGCCGTCGAGCTGAGCCGGCGAGAGCGCACCATCGTCGTTCCCGCGTCCGCCGAGGTTCGCGAAGTTCGCGACCGTGGCGAGCGCGACGCCCGGCCCGACCGCGAGCTTCTCGATCGAGCGGAACGCCCCGGCGTAGGCGTAGCCGCGCTTCGCGAGCCCTTCGTAGAAGTCGGCGGCGGCGAGCTCCTTCAGCTTCGACCGCTCGGCGGCGAGGTCGACGGGCGCGCTCGCGCCGCGGCTCGCGGCGCCGAGCTCGCCGCTCGCGTGCTGCGTCCAGGACGACGCTCCGTCCGATCGGCTGAAGGCCTGGAAGCGGCGCGTCCCCTTCGCGTCGGCGGCGGAGAGCACGAGCTGCACCGTCGCGAGCTCGTCGCCGAGCGCGAGCGGCGCCGGCCAGCTCACTTGCCGCAGCGCCGGCGCCTCGACGCCGGCCGCGCGCGCGACGAAGCGCGCCAGCGCGAGCCACGCCGCGCCCGGCACGAGCGGCCGGCCCGCGACCTCGTGGCCGTCGAGCTGCGCCGGGATGCCGCGCATCCAGCGCGCCTCGAACTGCGGCTCCGGAAGCGGCGAGGCGAGCAGCGCGCCCGCCCACGGTCCGCCGCCGGCGCTCGCCGCGCTGCCCGCCGCCGCGCCGGTTCCCGCGTGGGTCGCGTCCTTGAGCCAGAAGCGCTTGCGCTGCCACGGGTAATGCGGAAGCACGGCCGCGTTGCGCCGGCCGGGATAGATCCGCTCGAGCGGCAGCGCCGCGCCGTTCGCGTGGAGCTTGCCGAGCGTCTCGAAGAGCGCGATCGCGTCGCCTTTCTCGTGGTGCAGCGACCCGAGCACGAGCGCTTGGTGCTGCCGCGCCTCGATGCACTGCGCGATGCTGTTCTCGAGGATCGGGTGGGGGTCGATCTCGAGGAAGGCGTCGGCGCCGTGCTCGATCAGCGTGTCCATCCCTTCCGCGAAGCGGACGGTCGCGCGCAGGTTGGTCGCCCAGTAGGCGGGGGTGAAGTCGCCGGGCTGCGCGAGGTCGCCGCGCACCGTCGACACGATCGGGACCGCGGGCGCCTGCGCCGTGATGCCTTGGACCGCGGTCTCGAGCTCGCCCTGGAACGCCTCCATCTGCGGGCAGTGCGACGCGAACTTGACGCGCAGCTCGCGGAAGAAGGCGTTGCGCGCCAGCAGCTTCGCGAAGATCTCGTCCATGCCGCGCGACTCGCCCGCGATCACGATCGACTTCGGGCCGTTCTGCGCGGCCACGGCGACGCGGCCGACGTAGGGCTCGAGCAGGCGGTCCACGTCGGCGCGCGGCAGCCCGACGGCGGCCATCTTCCCCTTGCCGGTCGCCTGCTCGAGGATGCGGCCGCGGTGGTAGATCACCTTCACCGCGTCTTCGAGGGAGAGCGCGCCGGCGACGTGCGCCGCCGCGACCTCGCCCATGCTGTGGCCGAGCACGAGGTCGGGCTCGACGCCGAGCTCGCGCCAGAGCGCCGCGAGTCCGACCTGCATCGCGAACATCGCCGGCTGCGCGATGCCGGTGTCGTCGATCTTCGAGGCGGCCTCTTCGGCGCCCATCTCCTTCAGCAGCGACCATCCGGCGAGGCCGCGGAAGATCTCGTCGATCCGCTCGAGCTTGCGGCGGAAGACCGCCTCGTCGCGCAGGAGCTCGCGGCCCATCGCCCACCACTGCGGCCCCTGGCCCGAGAAGAGGAAGGCGATGCGCCGCTTCGCGCCGGGGAGCGCCTCGCCCGCCTGCGCGGTGGGGGAGGACTCGTCGGCGAGCCACTGCGAGAGGTTCTCGCGCAGCTCCGCGGGCGTCCGGCCGACCACGGCGAGGCGGCGCTCCATCGGCGTGCGCCGGTGCAGCAGGGTCGAGCAGAACTCCTCGAGGCGCGGCGGCGCGACGTCGGCGAGGGCGCGCACCGCGTCGGCGGCGACGACGCGCAGCGCCTCGGGCGTGCGCGCCGAAAGCGCGACGAGATGGGGGCGCGACGGCAGGCGCGTCGACTCCTCGTCGACCTCCGCCTCGCCCGACTCCTCGAGCACGACGTGGGCGTTCACGCCGCTCAACCCGAACGAGCTGACGCCGACGCGCAGCGGCCCGCCGCGCCCCTCGAGCGGGGTGCGCTTCGCCGCGACGCGGATCGGGTGGTCGCCCCACGCGAACTCGGGGTTGGGCGTCTCGAAGTGGAGCGAGGGCGGCACCTCGCGGTGGCGCAGGATCTCGACCGCCTTGATGAAGTTGACGATGCCGGCCGCCGAGTCGAGGTGGCCGACGTTGGTCTTGGCCGACCCGATCAGCAGCGGCGCGTCGGCCGGACGCCCCGCGCCGTAGACCTCGGCGAGGCTCGTGAGCTCGATGGGGTCGCCGAGCCGCGTGCCGGTGCCGTGCGCCTCGACGTAGGCGACGCTCGCCGGCGGCACGCCCGCACGCGCGAGCGCCTGGCGGTAGAGCTCCGCCTGCGCCTTGGGATTGGGGATGGTGAGGCCGCCGCTCGCGCCGTCGTGGTTCACGGCCGAGCCGCGGATCACGGCGAGCACGCGGTCGCCGTCGCGCACAGCGTCGGCGAGCCGCTTCAGCACGACGACGCCGGCGCCCTCGCCGCGCACCATGCCGTCGGCAGCGGCGTCGAAGGCGCGGCACTGGCCGCTCGGCGACATCACCTTCGCCTTGCAGAGGAAGACGCTCACCTCGGGCGAGAGGATCAGGTTCACGCCGCCGGCGAGCGCGAGGTCCGACTCGCCCGAAATCAGGCTCTGGCAGGCGAGGTGGATCGCGACGAGCGACGAGCTGCAGGTGGCGTCGATCGTGAGGCTCGGGCCGGTCGCTCCGAGGAAGAAGGAGAGGCGGCCGGCGATGAAGCCGCTGTTGAGCCCGGTGTAGTAGTGGGCGTCGACGCGCCCGAGGTCGGGGCCGAGGTGGGCGTAGTCGGTCGAGAGGACGCCCGCGAAGACGCCGGTCGCGCTCCCCTCGAGCGCCTGCGCCGTGAGACCGGCGTCCTCGATCGCCTCCCAGCCGACCTCGAGGAAGAGGCGCTGCTGCGGGTCCATCTGCGCCGCCTCACGCGGCGAGATCTTGAAGAACTCCGCGTCGAAGCCGTCGACCTTGTCGAGGAAGCCGCCCTGCCGCATGTACATCCGGCCGGGGCGGTCGGGGTCGGGGTCGTAGAGCGACGCGAGGTCGAAGCGGCCCGACGGGATGCGGCCGATCGCGGAGCGGCCTTCGCGCAGCAGCCGCCAGAACGACGCCGGGTCGTCGGCGCCGCCCGGGAAACGGCACGCCCTCCCGACCACCGCGATCTTCGGCGGCGCGCGCGTGCCGGAGATCGGCGCGCGCGCCGGCGCTTGCGCGGGAGCGCTCGCGGCCGATTCCGTTGCGGTTCCGCCGGAGATTCCGCTTGAGGCGAGCACGTGGTCGGCGAGCGCGCCGAGGGAGGCGTGCGTGAAGAAGAGCGTGACCGGGAATTCGAGCCCGCACGCCGCCTCGAGCCGGGAGCGCAACTCGTTCAGGTGGAGCGACTTGAGTCCGACTTCGAACAGCTTGCGGTCGGCGCGCAGCTCCTCCGTGGCCGCCGATCCGGTGATCTCGGCGACGTTGCGCCGCAACCACTCCAGGATCCGCTCGCGCCGCGTGGACGGGTTCGCGCGAGAAAGCTGGTCAAGCAACGGCGGCGGTGCGCCGCTCGTCGGCCGACGAGGAGTCTCGGAAAGATCCATGTTCGATGGGAAGAAAGATCATCGAAGGGTGCCTCCGACCGGGACGCGGGGGACGGTCGTGCGTGAGGAGGCGTTGGCGCAGGGGGACCGGGCGCTAGATACTAGGCCGTGTCGGAAGGGATGCCTAGGGCGGCCCACGGCGCGCGAACCGAATCGATTGCGCATGCGCGACCCGATCCCGTGCGTCGGATATGTTGATGCACTTGGCCCGGACTCGAGCCGTGGTGCGCGACGTTCACGAAGGAAGACGTCGCAGCGCATGAGTGGCGGCTCGCGCGAGCAGCAGTTCCCTCGTCGTGGGTGATCTCCACGCAGGACGCGGCCAGACCCGAGTTCGAGACGTGACGGACGGATCCAACGGCGACGCTCGCCCGGCGCGGCCGACCTGCACCCGGAACACGACGACATGACGGCGACGCCCGACACCTTGATCCGCCACTTGCAGCTCCAGGCGCAGCGGCGGCCGGACGCGCTCTACTCGCGCTACCTCTTCGCCGATCGCGCGCCGGTCGAGACGAACTACGCGCAGGCGCTGCAGCGCACGCGCCAGTTCGCGGCGCTCTACGCGAAGCACGGCGTCACGAAGGGCTCGGTGGTGCTCGTGATCCTCGACCACCACGAGGACCTGATGCCCGCCTTCCTCGGCGCGATGTGGCTCGGCGGCATCCCGGCCTTCCTGCCGTCGCTCACCGCGAAGCTCGATCCCGAGCGCTACCACAAGAACCTCGTCGACCTGATGGAGTCGACCGAGCCGCGCGCGATCCTCTGCTACCCCGAGCTGCGCGACGCGCTCGAGCGCACGCTGCCGGCGCGCGGACGCCCGGCGCTGCTCGTGCACGGCGACGCGGCGGCGCAGGCGGAGCACCCCGAGCCCGCGGCGCACGTCACCGAGGATCTCGCCTGCATCCAGTACTCGTCGGGCAGCACCGGCCGCCAGAAGGGCGCCGCGCTGTCGCACCGCGCCGTGCTCGCGGAGATGGCGGGCGTCGGCGAGTTCTTCGGGATGAGCGAGCGCGACAGCTTCCTCACCTGGCTCCCGCTCTACCACGACTGGGGGCTGGTCTGCGTCGCGCTGCACGCGATCGTGCTCGGGACGAGCTACACGCTGCTCTCGCCGATGCACTGGATCGCCAAGCCGGTGGTCGCGTGGAAGGCCGTGCACCAGTACCGGCCCACCATCTACTACCACCCGAACTTCGCCTACAACTACATGGCGCAGCGCATCCAGGCGTCGGAGATGGAGGGGATCGACCTCTCGTCGGTGCGGCTGGTCTGCAACGGCGCCGAACCGTGCTTCTACGACAGCCACAAGATGTTCCTCGACCGCTTCGTGAAGTGGGGGCTGCCGAAGGACTGCCTCGGCATCGTCTACGGGATGGCCGAGGTGACCAACTCGGTCTTCGGCGCCGGCCACGAAGAACCCATTGCGGTCGATGCGATCGACCGCGACCGCCTCCAGTCGGAGCACCGCGCCGTGCCGGTCGCCGAAGACGCGCCGAACGTGCTGCGCATGCTGGGCGTCGGGCGCTCCCTGCGCGACACGACCTGGAAGATCGTCGACGACCAGCGCCAGGAGCTCCCGGAGCGGCAGGTCGGGGAGGTGGCGATCCGGTCGCGGGCCTCCTTCCACGGGTACTACCGCAATCCCGAGGCGACGGCTCGCGCGTTCCAGGATGGCTGGTACTTTTCCGGCGACCTCGGATACCGCGTGGGTGAGACGCTCTTCGTCACCGGGCGCAAGAGCGACTTGATCATCATCGGGGGCGTCAACATCTACCCGCACGACGTGGAGAACATCGCGGCGGAGCATTCCGCCGTGATCGCGGGACGCGTCGCCGCCATCGGCGTCGACGACGCGGCGCTCGGCACGCAGCGCCTCATCGTGATCGTCGAGTCGCGCGCCACCGATCCCGACGTGCTGCGCGAGATCGAGGAGCACGTCCGCTCGCAGGTCCCCGTCCGGCTCGGCGTCAACGTCGACCGCGTCTACCACGCCCCGTACCGCTGGTTGATCAAGACCTCGAGCGGGAAGATCGCCCGCATCCCGAACTTCAAGCGCCTGGGCGAGCTCGACGGCGCCCGCGCCGAAGCCTGACCGCCCCACGCACCCCACCTTGCGACGCACCATGGAACCCGTTTTCTTCGGTCCCGAAGACCACTCGCTGTTCGGCTGGCTCCACCTGCCGGCCGGACGCGCGCCGCGCCGCACCGCCGTGGTGCTCTGCCACCCGTTCGGTCAGGAGTTCATGCTGGCCCACCGCGCGTTCCACGGCTTCGCGCGCCTCCTCGCCGAGGCGGGCTTCGCGACGCTGCGCTTCGACTGGTGGGGGACGGGCGACTCGCACGGCGACCTCGAGGAGGCGCGCCTCGAGACCTGGACGCGCGACGTCGCGCTCGCGATGCGGACCGTGCGCGAGCGCGTGAAGTGCGACGACGTCGCGCTGGCCGGGATGCGGCTCGGCGCGACGCTCGCGGCGCTCGCCGGCGCGGACGCGCCGCTCGCGGCGCTCCTGCTGTGGGACCCGGTCGTGGACGGCGCGACGTTCCTGCGCGAGCTGCAGGTCGCGCACTGGCGCGAGACGCGCAGCGACGCGCCGCCGGCGACGTTCGACGCGCCGCTCACCGAGGCGTCGGGCTTCCCGGTCGGCGACCGGCTGCGCGACGACCTGCGCGCGCTCGACCTGGGCGCGACGCCGCTCGACCGCGACGTGCCGGTCCTCTGGGCCGACACCCAGCGCTCCTCCGAAGGCGACACCGCCGGTGACGCCGACGGCGACGCCGTCTCTGCCGCCGGCCCGCGCGACGCGCTCCTGCGCACGTGGCGCGAGCGCGGCGTCTCCGTCGAAGTGCAGTCGCTCCCCGCTCCCGCGGTCTGGGAGGAGGACGAGCAACGCGTCCTCGTGCCCCGCCTCGCGCTCGAGGGCGCCGTGCGCTGGATGGAGGCGGCATGCTGACGCGCGAGACGCCGCTCCTCTTCGGGCGCCACCACCGTCTTTTCGGACTCCTGACCGAGCCTTCGGTCGCGACCGCCGCCCCGATGGTGATCGTGCTCAACGCGGGTCTCATCCACCGCGTCGGCCCGCGCCGCCTGCACGTCAAGCTGGCGAGACGGCTGGCGGCGCAGGGCTTCCCGGTATTGCGCATGGACCTCTCGGGGATCGGCGACAGCGAGGCGCGCCGCGACGCGCTGTCGGCGGTCGACGGCGTGCGCGAGGACGTGCGCGAGGCGATCGACTTCCTCTCGCAGCACGCACGCGCGCGCGAGTTCCTGCTCTTCGGCATCTGCTCGGGCGCGAAGATCTCCTACCAGTCCGCGCTGCGCGATGCGCGTGTCGTGGGCGGCGTGCTGGTCGACCCCGGCGACTTCGGCCAGCAGGCGACGACCAGCCCCGCCGCGGGCGACTCGGCCTTCGTGCAGCACTACGTGAAGCACTACTGGCGCAACGTCTTCGCCAAGAAGTTCGGCTGGAAGCGCGTGGCCGGCTGGTTCACCGGGAAAGCGAACTACGCCTACGCCCGAAAGGTCCTCGCGACGCAGCTGCGCGGCCTGCTGAAGGGCGGCAGTGAGGCGCGCGCGACGAAGTCGACGCTGCAGAAGGAGTTCGAGGAGCTCGGCGCGCGCGGCGTGCGCATGCTGCTCGCCTACGGCGACGCCGGCGCGAGCCGCGTCTTCTACGACATGATGCTGCGCGAGAGCGTCGAACGCGGCGCGCTGGCCGGCACGGTCGCCGTGCGCGTGCTGCCCGACACGAACCACACCTTCGTCTCGCTCGGGAGCCAGGCGGAGCTGCTGAGAGCGGTCGACGAGTGGATCGCGCCGTTCGCGCGCGAGGCGCGGCGCTCCGGCGCCGTCGCGGTCGCGGCGGGCGGACCCTCCGGCGCGGGCGGCTGAGCATGGACCTCTTCCACCGCCGCGCGCTCAACCGGGCGTTCAAGCTGCTCGACCTCGTGATGGTCGCGGTGGCCTTCGCGATCGCCTTCGCGGCGGGCTCCTTCCCCGACCACCTCCACTCGATCGCGCACATCCTCTCGATCCGCATCTCGGTGCTGAACGCCGCCCTCTCGCTCGCGCTGCTCGCCGCGTGGCACGGCTGCTTCTCCGTGGTCGGCCTCTACCAGGCGCGCCGCTCGATCGGCGCGCTGCGCGAGGCGGTCGACGTCGGGCTGGCGGCGACGCTCTCGGCGCTGCTGCTGGCCGGGTGGGGGATCGCGTTCCACGTCGAGATCGTCGACTCGGCGATGCTGATCGTCTTCTGGACCGCGGCGGTCGCGATGCTTCTGGCGACGCGCCTCGTGATCCAGGTGGCGCTGCGCCATCTGCGCATGCACGGCCGCAACCTGCGCCTCGTGCTGGTGGTCGGCACGAATCCGCGCGCCGCGCGCACGGCCGACTACATCCGCAGCGACCCGCATTTCGGCTACCGTCTGGTCGGCTTCGTCGACGACCCGTGGCCGGGCAGCTCCTGCTGCGACCCGTACGGGAGGGCGGTGGCGCGC
>Ga0137313_1000565_pt1 | contig 11563 bp, 10 predicted proteins | sample EasRivERMZT166_2_FD_102287 | JGI IMG/M metagenome (GOLD analysis project Ga0137313, IMG submission 102287) | Soil microbial communities from meander-bound floodplain in the East River, Colorado, USA - East River MetaG ERMZT166_2 | ecosystem: Environmental > Terrestrial > Soil > Floodplain ...
TGCACGGCCTGCATGTAGACCGCGTCGACGTCGGGGCGTTGCTCGCGGTCGACCTTCACGTTGACGAACAGCCGGTTCATCATCGCGGCGACGTCGGCGTCGTTCACTTCTTCTTCCGACGTGACGAGGCCTTCCTCGCTCAGACGGCGCCGCGCGCCGGCCAGCGTCAGGCCGTCCACGAACAGCAGGTGCTTGATTCGGAGCACGCGCTCGACGTCCGCGCGGCGGTAGATGCGCGGACCCTGCGCGGTCTTGGCGACGCCGAGATCCGGGAACTCCGCCTCCCAGCTGCGCAGCACATACGGCTGCACTTCCGCGAGCTCGCAGACTTCCTGCGGCCGGAACACCGCGCGGTTTGGAATGGCGGCTGCTGGGGACACGAAAGTTCAGCGGATTATAGCAGCCATTGGTTGCCGCTCCGAAGCCCGGAGCGGCCTACGTACGCGCCCGTCCCTTCCTTCGCCTCACCTTCAGCCTGATTGGCGTCCCCTCGAATCCGAAGGCCTCCCTGAGCTGGTTCTTGAGATACCGCTCGTAGGAGAAGTGCAGTTCGGTGGCGACGTTGGTGAACAGGACGAACGACGGCGGCTTGGTGCCGGTCTGGGCACCATACAGAATCCGGACGTCGCGGCGGTTCTTGCTGACAGGGGCCTGCTTCTCCGTCGCCTTTTCCAGAAAGCTGTTCAGCGCCGAGGTCGGGACCCGTTTCCGGCGCGCCTCGGCGACCCGATCGACGACTTCAAGGAGCTTGCCCGTGCGGTCGCCCGTGAGCGCGGACAGGTGGATCAACGGCACGAAGTCCAGGAACTTCAGCTGAAACCGCAGCTTGTCGTCGAACTCCTCGACGAACTCCTGGCCGCGCCCCTTCAGGAGATCCCACTTGTTCACGGCGATGACGATGCCGCAGCCGGCGGCTTCGGCTTCGCCGGCGATGGCGCCTTCACGGTCGCCCGCGCCCTCGGTGGCATCCACCACCAGCACGACGACATCGGCCCGCTCGATGGCCCGGCGCGCGAGCAGGACGCTCACCGCCTCGACCGTAGCCGACTTGCCGTGGCCGATCCGGCCGGGCTTCCGCATCCCGGCCGTATCCACGAGCCGGAACGTCTTGCGGTGCCACTGCAGCAGCACGTCGACGCTGTCCCGCGTGGTCCCGGGCATCTCACTGACCAGGACGCGCTCCTCGCGCAGCAACCTGTTCACCAGCGAGGACTTCCCCACGTTCGGGCGACCCACAATCGCCACGGACGTCTCACCATCGGCGTCCGACTCTGGTTTCTCCGTGTCCTCCGTCTCCTCCGTGTCCTCGGCGCTGGCCTCAGTCGTCGCGGGCCCCAAGCGCGCGACGACCTCATCGAGCAACTCGAAGACCCCGTCGCCGTGCTCGGCCGAGACGTCCACGACAGGGTCGAACCCCAGCCGATGGAACTCGACGACGCGGCGCCTGGCCTCGTGGTCGTCCGTCTTGTTCACCGCGAGGACGACCGGCACACCCAGCGCGCGAACGCGCTGTGCGATTTGCTCGTCGCCAGGGACCAGGCCTTCCTGCCCATCGACGACCAGAACCACGAGGTCGGCGCCCTCGATCGCCCGCAGCCCGTGTTTGACGACCAGCTCGTGCAGCGGATCGGTCGTCGAGCCGAACAGGCCGCCGGTATCGACAAGGCGGAACCGATGGCGCCGCCACTCCGCAGGCGCCTCGAGGGCGTCCCGCGTGGTGCCGGCCACGGGGGCCACGATGGACCTCCGGACGCCGGTAATCCGGTTGAAGAGGGTGGACTTGCCGACATTCGGGCGGCCCACGACGACGACGGCTGGAAGTCGCATTGACACTGTAAGTGCTTTATTTTATTGTGACTTACCGGAACGCGGGCCCCGCACACTCATGGTCAAAGTTGACATCGTCAACGAGGTCTCCCGTCTCGCCGAGATCACCAAGGTCAAGGCAGAGGTCGCGGTGGATGCCGTTTTCGAGGCCATGCGGGTGTCCATGATGAAGGGTGAGCGGATCGAGTTGCGTGGCTTTGGCGTGTTCCAGGTGAAACCGCGCAAGCGAGGCATCGGCCGCAACCCGAGAACCGGCAAGGAAGTGCGCATTCCGCCGGGACGCACCATCCGTTTCAAGCCGGGCAAGGAACTCCAGAACATCGGCGGCCAGCCCGAGTGAACACGGACCGCCCACCTTCCCCAGACCCGCCTGACTCCCCACCCGGCCCCGTAAGGGAAGAACCGGTGGACGTATCGGACTGGATCCAGATCGCGCTGCCGCCGCCGCGGCCCAAGTTCCAGCATCGCTATCGCACCCACATCATCCTGTTCCTGCTGACGCTCGTGACGATGTCGTTCACGGACGCGTTCGCGGTCCTGTGGTCGACGCTGGGCAGCGACGAGAATCCGTTCGCCTATTTCACGTGGGAGACATTCCGGGGCGGCCTCTGGTACGCGATTCCGATGCTCGTGATCCTCGGCGCCCACGAGTTCGGACACTACGTCTTCTGCCGGAAGCACAACGTGGACGCGACACTGCCCTACTTCCTGCCGGCCCCGCTGCCGCTGACGGGCACGCTCGGCGCGGTGATTCGGATTCGCGAGGCGTTCCCGTCCAAGCGGGCGCTCTTCGACATCGGGATCGCCGGGCCGATCGCGGGCTTCGTCGCGCTGCTGCCGTTTCTTGTCGCCGGGCTGATGATGTCGGACGTCCTGCCCAAGCCGCCGGTGGCGCTGAACCTCGGCGAGCCGCTGCTCTTCAAGGCCGTTGCGAAGATGATCATCGGGCCGCTGCCGGCCGGCCACGACATCTTCCTGCACCCGCTCGGGTTTGCGGCGTGGTTCGGCATGCTCGCCACGGCGCTCAACCTGATGCCGTTCGGCCAGCTCGACGGCGGGCACATCATGTATGCGGTGTTCGGCCGCTACGCCGTCTACGCGTCGGTCGCGACGCTCGGCGCCGCGGTCTTCCTGACCTTCCGCACCGGCAGCTGGGTCGCCATGACCGTGATGATGGTCGTGATGGCGATTGTCCTCGGCGTCCGCCACCCGCGCATGGTGGACGAAGACTCGCCGCTCGACCCCACCCGCAAGTGGCTCGCCGGAGTCGCGCTCCTCATCTTCGTCCTCTGCTTTATTCCAGTGCCGATAGAAATATTCTTCCGCTCGTAGGGCTGCACGCCGCCGCAAAGCCCGCGGCGGCCTGCATGACCTAGACAAGGTTCATCGGATCAACGTCTATTGACGTCTTGCGCTTGAGGTCGGCGCGCTCCTCGAGCGCGCGCATGAGCGCGACGCGCATGGGCTTGCGCTGGCGGCCCTTGATGAAGAACTGCGCGCGGTACTCGTCCTTAATCTTAGACACGGCGGCGGGCGCGGGGCCGATGACCTTGCCGTCCGGGCCGTGCACGCGGGTGCGGCGGACGAGCTCGTGCGCGTCGGTCATCGCGGCGTCGAGCGTGCGGCCCTTCACGATCACGTTGATGAGCGCCGTCTCCGGCGGATAGTGCAGGTGCCGGCGGAACTCGATTTCCCGCTCGTAGAACGGGTCGTAGTCCTGCGCGGCCGCCGCGCGGATGGAATAGTGATCGGGATAGAGCGTCTGGATCAGCGCCTCGCCCGGCGTGTCGCCGCGGCCGGCGCGGCCCACCACCTGCGTGAGGAGCTGGAACGTGCGCTCCGCAGCGCGGAAGTCCGCGAGGCCGAGGCCCACGTCGGCCGAGACGACGCCGACGAGCGTGACGGCCGGAAAGTCGTGGCCCTTGGCGATCATCTGCGTGCCGACGAGGATGTCGATGCGGCCGCGCGCCACGTCCTGCAGGACGGCCGCGATCGCGCCGCGCCGGCGGATGGTGTCGCGATCGACGCGCGCCAGGCGGGCGCCGGGAAAACGCGCGCGCAGATCGTTCTCGAGCCGCTCGGTCCCGAAGCCTGACTGCTCGAGGTACTGTCCCCCGCACGCGCCGCACCGGGCCGGCACCGGCGTCGCGTAGTTGCAGTAGTGGCAGCGGAGGCGCCGCACCGCGCGGTGATAGGTCAGCGTCACGCTGCAGTGAGGGCACTCGATCGACGCGGCGCACTCGCGGCAGAACACGACCGTCGCGAACCCGCGACGGTTGAGCAGCACGAGCGACTGCTCGCCCTTGCTCAGGCGATCCTCGATCGCCTGCAGGAGCGCCTCGCTCAGGGCGACGTCGGCGCCGCGCGCCGCGAACTCCTGGCGCATGTCGATCACGCGCACCGCGGCCAGCGGCCGGTTGTGCACGCGCTGCGTCAGCCGGACGGTGTCGTACCGGCCGGCGCGGGCGTTGGCGGCCGTCTCGAGCGAGGGCGTCGCCGATCCGAGCACGACGAGCGCCTGCTCCATCTTCCCGCGCAGCACGGCCAGATCGCGGCCGTGATACCGCGGCACCTCGTCCTGCTTGTAGGACGCGTCGTGCTCCTCGTCCACGACGATGAGCCCGAGCCCCTCGATGGGCGCGAACACCGCGGACCGCGTCCCGACGACCACATCCACGTCGCCGTGCCGGATGCGCTGCCACTGATCGTGCCGCTCGCCCGCGGAGAGGCCGCTGTGCTGGATCGCGACGCGATCGCCGAAGCGCGCGCGAAAGAGCCCCGCCGCCGACGGCGTCAGCGCGATTTCGGGGACGAGCACGAGCACGCGGCGCCTGGACTGGACCACAAGGCGCGCCAGCCGCAGATACAGCTCCGTCTTGCCGCTCCCCGTCACGCCATGCAGCAGCATCGTCCTGAACACGCCGGCGATCGCCGCTTCTTCGAGATGCCGCCACGCCGACAGCTGCTCGGGTGTCAGCGTGCGTTCGGGGGTGGCGTCGGGAACCATGGTCCAGCGGCCCTCGCCCTCGTCATGGCCCGCGAACGGGTCGCGCATCACGACGTCCTGGCGCAGCCGGACGAGCCCGGCGGTGACGAGGGTCTTGACGGTCGCGCCGCTGACGCCGCGACGATCGAGCTCGACGAGCGAGACGCCGCCTGGCTCTGCCGTCAGGATTTCAATGGCCTGCCGCTGCTTCGGCCCGCGCGGAAAAGGGGCCGGGGTACATTTCTCGGAAATGTACCCCGGCCCCTTTTCAGGGATCAGCTCAGCGACCGTGACGGTCCGGAACGACGTCGCGTCGCCCTGGCGGGCCGATGGCGGCATCGCGCCGGCCATCGCATCACCGGGGCCCGCCGCGTAGTACTCGCCCACCCAGAGCGCCAGATCGACGACCGCGGGCGGCAGAAACGGCCACTCGTCCACGATCGCCTTGACATCCTTGAGCGCCCCGCGGTCCGGCGCGGTCGCGGCGGGATCGACGATGCAGCCCGTGACCGTACGGCCGCCGAGCGGCACGACCACGCGCGCGCCCTTCACCAGGCGTTCGGTCCCGGGCGCGCGATAGCGCAGCAGCCCGAGGCCGGGCACCGGCACCGCGACGGCGATGATGCGGTCAGTCCCGCTCGGCGAGGAGGGCACGCACTATCTTGATGTCTTCCCACACGTCGCGCTTCCGTTCCGGGCTGCGGAGCAGGAACGCGGGGTGGAAGGTCGGAATCAGCTTGGAGCCGCCGCGATAGTCGAACACGCGGCCGCGCAGCCGCGAGATGGGCTCGACGGTCTTGAGCAGGGCGTGGGCGGCAAACGTGCCGAGCGCGACGATCACGCGCGGCCGGATCGTGTCGATCTGCTCGTTGAGGAAGGGCTCGCACGTCGCGACTTCGTCCGGCTCGGGATTCCGGTTGCCCGGCGGCCGGCACTTGATGACGTTCGCGATGTACACGTCGGACCGCTTCAGCTGCAGGCCGCCTTCGATGATCTTCGTGAGCAACTGGCCGGCGCGGCCCACGAACGGCTCGCCCTGCTGGTCTTCGTCCGCGCCCGGCGCTTCCCCGACGAACATCAGGTCGGCGTCAGGATTGCCCACGCCGAACACGACCTGCTTGCGCCCCATCTTGTGGAGCTTGCAGCGCGTGCAGTCGCCGATGTGGGCTTTGAGCGCGATGAGCGATTCGCCGCTCGGAAGATCCGAGCGGCCTACAAGCTGTGCGGCGGCATCAGCCTTCCGCGTCCGCCATGCTGGATCCTTCGACACACCCGTCACGCCCCACTCTGCGTACAGCCGCAGATGTTCTGCGAGGATGGCGCGCGGCGGGACGCTCATCGCGGCGCCAACGCGGGCCGCCGGACGAGGAGGCGCTCCACGCGGTCGAGGATGGCGCGCGCCACATCCGTCTTGCTCTGCATCGGCAGCGCTTCGTCTTTATCGGGGCCGTCGGCCGACACGAGCGTGACTTGATTTGTCGTGACGTCGAACCCGGCGCCGGGCATCGTGACGTCATTGGCGACGATGAGATCCACGCGCTTGGCGGCGAGCTTGCGGCGCGCGGCGGGCACGGGATCGCCGGTCTGGGCCGCGAACCCGACGAGCACCGGCCTCGCGGCCTCGCCACGACGCGCGCCGAGCTCGGCCAGGATGTCGGGCGTGCGCTCGAGGTGCAGGGTCATCGGGCCGTCCTGCCCGCGTTTTTCGATCTTCTCGCTCTGGGCAGTCGCCGGCGCATAGTCCGCGACGGCGGCCGCCATGATCACGGCATCAGCCGCGGTGGACGCCGCGAGCACGGCGTCGCGCATGTCGCGGGCGCTCCGCACGCGCTTCACGTCCACGCCGGCCGGTGGCTCGAGCGCGGTCGGACCGGCGACCAGCACGACATCGGCGCCCCGCCGGCGCGCTTCGGCGGCGAGCGCAAACCCCGTGCGCCCGCTCGAACGATTTCCGATGAAGCGGACCGGATCGAGATCCTCGAGCGTCGGACCGGCAGTCACGACGACACGGCGCCCGGCGAGCCCGGTGGACGCGGACGACCGGTCCAGCACCCGCAGCGCCGATTCGACGACCATCTCCGGCTCGGCGAGGCGGCCCTTCCCCACCCATCCGCACGCGAGGTAGCCCTCACCAGGGTCGACGAACTGCACTCCGCGGGCGGTGAGCCGCTCGACGTTCTCGCGGACCGCCGCGTGATCCCACATCTGCGTGTTCATGGCCGGCGCCATCACGACCGGCGCGCGCGTGGCGAGATACAGCGTGGACAGAAAGTCGTCGGCGATGCCGTTGGCGAACTTGCCGATGACGTTGGCCGTGGCCGGCGCGACCAGCAGGAGGTCGATGCCGGATGCGAGCGCGATGTGCTCGATGTCGGCGTTCATCCCGGCCCGGAACTGGCTGGTGATCACCGGACGCCGGGTAATTGCCTCGAACGTGATGGGCCCGACGAACCGTGCCGCCGCGCGGGTGAGCACGGCCCGGACCTCATGGCCGCGCTTGTCGAGCAGCCGCGCGATCTCGACCGCCTTGTACGCGCCGATGCCGCCGGTGACGCCGAGCGCTACTTTGGCCAAAGGGGGGCCATCGGCCTTATTCGTCGTCGGCGGACGTGTCCTCAGGCAGCTTGGTGACGATGCCGGAGGCAACTTCCTGCAGCGCCCGGCGAGCGGGCTTGGGCGATCCTTCGACCTTGGGCACGCAGCCCTGCAACAGCTGCCGCGCGCGCGCGGCCGCCACGGTCACGAACTCGAATGAATTGGCCGGACGCGACGTCGGCCGTGGACTCTCACTCATGTGCCTTCACTCCTGAACGTCGAAACGATGGGCGCGATGACTCCGGATCGCCGGGCGCGTCGCAGGCGCTCGGCTCTGATGATGGCGGCGATGTCGCCCACGCACCGCTCGAGGTCGTCGTTCACGATCACGTAGTCGTACTCGGCGACCGCGCCGACTTCCTCCCGGGCCGTCCGCAGCCGTTTTTCGATCGCGGCCCGGCCATCCTGGCTCCGGCCCCGCAGCCGCGCCTCGAGGGCGCCGAGCGACGGCGGGAGCACGAAGATCGTCACCAACTCGCGGATCGCCCGGCGCACCTGCCGGGCGCCCTGGACGTCAATCACCAGCAGGACATCCTGCCCGGCGGCAATCAGGGCCTCGGTCTGGCGGCGACCCGTGCCATACAGGTTGCCGAAGACGTCCGCCCACTCCAGAAACTCGCCCCGGGCGACCATCGCCTCGAACTCCGCCCGGCTAATAAAATTATAGTCGACGCCGTCAGTCTCGCCTGTCCGGGCCGTCCGCGACGTAAACGACCGCGACCGCACCACGTCGTCGCTGACGGCCACGAGCCGGTCGGCCACGGTGGTCTTGCCGGTGCCCGAGGGGGCGGAAATGACGACGAGCATGCCCCGCAAGGAGCCCGGGTCACTCGACATTCTGAACCTGCTCCCGGATCCGCTCGAGCTCCGCCTTGGCGGCAATCACCAGGGCGGTGCCCCTGGCGCCCTCGATTTTCGACCCGATGGTGTTGATTTCGCGGTGCATCTCCTGCGCCAGGAAGTCCAGCTTGCGGCCGCACGGGTCGGGACCGGCCGACAGCGCGCGCCAGTGCTCGATGTGCCCCCGCATCCGGACGAGCTCCTCGTCCACGTCGGATCGCGCGACGAAGCGCACGACCTCCTGCGCTATCGCGGCCGGATCGCCGGCGAGGTCCGGCGGCAGCGAGGCGAGCCGATCGCGCAGTTTCGCCTCGAGCTGCGTCTGCCCTTCCCGCGCAAAAGTCTCCATCTGCTCGACCATCCCACCCACCGTCGTCAGACGCGCATCCAGATCGGTTGCCAGGAACCGGCCCTCGGTGGCGCGCATGATGACGAGCGCGTCGAGCGCCTCGCCGGCGCAGGTGAGCAGCAGCCGGGTCAGCGACTCGGCGGGCCCCGACGCGTCGGCCATCTTCGGCCGGATGTCCAGGACGCCGGGAATGCGCAGCACGTCGGACGCCGTCAGCTCGCCCGTGACTAGTCCACGGGCTCGGGCCGTCAGGAGCGCCTTCACCACGCGCTCGAGCAGCGCCTCGTCGAGCGCGACCTCGCGCTGCGGCGCGGCCACCGTCTCGAACGACACCGACAGCTCGATGCGCCCGCGCGTCAGCCGCTCGCCGATGAGACTGCGGAGCGGGCCTTCGATCGCGGCCACGGCGGACGGCACCTTGACGGCCGTGTCGAGAAACCGGTGGTTCACCGACTTCACGGTCACGCTCGCCCGCTCGCTCTCCTGCTCGCGGCTGACGGATGCGAACCCGGTCATTGATCTGATCACAGTCTCACAGCCTCATCTTGCCGCCCCACAAACCCGGGGCGGCCTACGTACTGATCTCGTCAAACGTCTGAAGCGCGTAGAGCTTCGCATAGACGCCGCCGGGCCGGTTGACCAGCTCGTCGTGGGTGCCGACCTCCACGACTTCGCCCTTCTCGAGCGCGATGATGAGGTCCGCGCGACGCACGGTGGACAGCCGGTGCGCAATCACGAACGTCGTCCGGTTGCGCATGAGGTTGACGAGCGCGTCCTGGACCAGCATCTCCGACTCCGCGTCGAGCGACGAGGTCGCCTCATCGAGCACCAGGAGCGGACAATCTTTCAGGATCGCGCGCGCGATGGCAATGCGCTGGCGCTGGCCGCCGGACAGGCGCTGGCCGCGCTCGCCGATCGTGGCGTTGTAGCCATCCTGGAGCTGGGCGATGAACTCATGCGCGTGAGCGGCGCGAGCGGCTTCTTCGATGGCCGCGCGGGTGGCGTTCGGCGCGCCGTAGGCGATGTTGGCGGCCACCGTGTCATCGAAGAGCACGGTCTCCTGCGTGACCAGCGCGGTCTGCGCCCGGAGCGAGCGCAGCGAGACTTCACGGATGTCCGTGCCGTCCACCAGAATCTGGCCTTCGGTCACATCGAAAAAGCGCGGGATGAGGTTGACGAGGGACGTCTTGCCCGCTCCGCTCAGCCCGACGATCGCCGCCACCTGCCCGGCCCGGACGGCGAACGACGCGCGCCGCAGGACGAACTTGTCCGGCTCGTCATCGTACGCAAACCCGACCTGCCTGAACTCCACGGCCTTCGACAGTCGCTGGAGGGCGGGGGCGTTCGGGCGATCGGGCACCTCGGTGTGGGTGTCGAGCATCTCGAAGATCCGCTCGGCGGCCGCGATGGTCTGCTGCAGGTTGGCGTTCACGCGGCTCAGCTTCTTGATGGGCCCGTACATCAGGAACGCCGTAGCGAGGAACGACGAGAACTGTCCGGTCGTCATGGTGCCGGCGGCGATTTCTCGAGCGCCGTACCAGACTGCCGCAGCCGCGGCCAGGCCGCCGATGAACTCCATCAGCGGCGGGAGCGCCGACACGGCGCTCGTCACGCGCAGGTTCGTGCGATAGAGCGACCGCGACGCCGCCCCGAACCGCTCGGCTTCCCTGGCTTCAGCGCCGAACGCCTTGACGATGCGATGGCCTGAGAGCCCTTCCGTGGCGATGTGGGTGAGATGCGACAGCTCTTCCTGGCTGCGCCGCGTCGTCTTTCGCACGCGCTGGCCCAGCCGGACGAGGGCGTACGCGATGAGCGGGGCGGCCGTCATGCAGACGAGCGCGAGGCGCCAGTTCCGGAAGAACAGGTAGCCGGCATACCCGGCGACGGCGAGCGTCTCGCGGACGAGATCCGGCGCGGTCTCCGACACCGCCTGCTGCACCTGGTTCACGTCGTTCGTGATGCGCGACATCAGGTGGCCGGTCGAGCGTCGCGAGAAGAATGCCGCCGACTGATCGAGGATGTGCCGGAACAGCCGGTTGCGGAGGTCCATCACGACCCGCTGCCCCACGTCCGTCATCAGATAGCCGGACACATAGGCGCCGACACCCTTCAGCGCATAGGCGGCGAGGATGAACACCGCAACGCCGAAGACCTGATCGGGATTGAGGAGCGCGTTGTCGAAGATGGGCATGACCACCCACGCCAGCAGGACGCTGCCCGCCGCGTAGACGACCATGGCGGCCAGCGCGAGGATCATCCGCGCCCGGTACGGCGCCGCGAAGCCCAAAAGCCGCAGGAACTGCTTCACTCCGTGAACCGGTACTTCAGCAGCACCCAGAGCGCGACCACCCCATCGCGCCAGGTGATCTTCTTGCCCTCGTCATAGCCGCGGCCGTCGTACGTGATCGGCACCTCATACACGCGATACCCACGCTTGAAGATCTTGGCGGTCATCTCCGGCTCGATGCCGAACCCCTCCGACTTGAGGCGGAAGGATTTCAGGACCTCGATCCGCATCACCTTGTAGCAGGTCTCCATGTCCGTGAGCATCGTGTTGTAGAGCACGTTCGCGACGAAGGTCAGGAAGACATTGCCGAGGTAGTGCGTGAACATGAACACGCGGTGCCGGCCGAGAAACCGCGATCCGTAGACGACGTCCGCCCGGCCCTCGCAGATGAGCGAGATCAGCTCGGGGTATTCCTCCGGCGAGTACTCGAGGTCGGCGTCCTGGATGATGACGAGATCGCCTTTGGCCTCCTCGAAGCCGCGACGCAACGCGTGTCCCTTGCCGCGATTCGAGGGCTGCAGAATCAGCTGAAAGTTGTGCGTGGCCGCCAGCTCCTTGAGCCGGTCGCGCGTGCCGTCCGTCGACCCGTCGTCCACCACGATGAGCTCGACGCGCACGGGCACGGCGAGGACGCGGCCGATGATCTCGTCGATCGTCTGCCGCTCGTTGAAGACCGGCA
>Ga0137313_1000566_pt1 | contig 11550 bp, 8 predicted proteins | sample EasRivERMZT166_2_FD_102287 | JGI IMG/M metagenome (GOLD analysis project Ga0137313, IMG submission 102287) | Soil microbial communities from meander-bound floodplain in the East River, Colorado, USA - East River MetaG ERMZT166_2 | ecosystem: Environmental > Terrestrial > Soil > Floodplain ...
CGACCACGCGCCGCGCGGTCGCCTCGCGTTCCGCGGCGTGACCTTCGCCTACAGGGCCGGCCCCGACGTCGTGTCCGACCTCGACCTCACGATCGAGCCGGGGCAGCTGGTCGCCTTCGTCGGCGCGACGGGCGCGGGCAAGACGACGATCACGCAGCTCCTGTTGCGCCTCTACCGCCGCCGCACCGGCGCGATCGAGGTCGACGGCCTCGACGCCGACACGCTCTCGCTGCGGAGCCTCCGCACCGGCATCGGCGTCGTGCCGCAGGACGTCTTCCTCTTCGCCGACACGATCGCCGAGAACGTGCGCCTCTTCGATCCCGCCATCTCCGAAGAGGCGGTGCGGCGCGCCTGCGAGACGGTCGGCGCGGCGCGCTTCATCGAGCGCCTCCCGCAGGGCTACGCCACGCCGCTCGGCGAGCGCGGCATGAACCTCTCGGCCGGCCAGCGCCAGCTCCTCGCCTTCGCGCGCGTCCTGGTCCACGACCCCGCCGTCCTGATCCTGGACGAGGCGACCAGCTCGATCGACACGGAGAGCGAGCGGCTGCTGCAGGCCGCCGTGGAGCGCGTCCTGGCGGGCCGCACCTGCCTCGTGATCGCCCACCGCCTCTCGACCATCCGCCGCGCCGACCAGATCGTCGTCCTGCACCACGGGAGGCTGCGAGAACGCGGAACGCACGCGGAGCTCGTGAAGCTCGACGGGATCTATGCGCGGCTCCACGCGCTGCAGTTCGCGCAGGATTGACGGCGCGCTACAATCCCCGCCGTTCGCGAGTCCAAGCGCGAACGCGGCCCCATCGTCCAGCCTGGTAGGACATCGCCCTTTCAAGGCGGTAACACGGGTTCAAATCCCGTTGGGGTCACCAGCGGGCGGGCGGCGAGGGCGGGTCTACTTCGTCATGCTCGGCTCGCAGTGTCCTTTCGGACACAGCTTCGCCTCGCAATCCTCGTATCCCCACCCTCGGCGCCCACCCGCGGGTTTTCGCGCTTTGAAAACATGGGACGAGCGTGAGCTTGGCGGGCGGCGGTGAGGGCTCGCTGCGTCCTGCGGACGCAGCGTTGCCGCGCGAGCGAAGAGGAAGGCGGGTGGGCGGCGCGACGGCTGGAGATCTGCGCGCGAGGACGCGACGGATGGTGGTCAGTGCGTTCGGATGGAATGCAGAGAAGGGATGGTAGGGGCGCCGGGGATCGAACCCGGGACCGCCAGCTTAAAAGGCTGTCGATCGCCGTCGCCTTCCCCCAGCGAAACGGCTCTGACCCGTCCCCCACTGTCACTGCAACTGTCACGGCCCGGCGCGGCGTCCCCGGAGCGTCGCGACCCGCTCGCGCTTGCGGATGAACTGCTCGCGGCGGCGGAGCAGTCGAGCAATCCGGCGCCGCTGATCGTGGCGGCGCGCGCGCTGGTGGCCGAGGCGAGGACCGGATCGGTCGGCGGCCGGAATCAACGACCGACGATTCAACGCGACTCCGCCGGATGAGCTTGCGGGCCAACGCGCCACGTTGAGGCGTAGTGGCGTCGTGACTTGGCTCGCCACGCTCGACAGGCTTCCGGACGTCCTCGAATCCCGAGCGACCGAGCAGTCTCGGCGCCACCTTCGCGCTTCGTGGTTCGCTCGCCGACAGAATCGGGGCGATCGGCGGACCGTTGGCCGTGCCGGCGACTCCGACGCGACGACCGCAGTACCCGCTCGCAATCGGAACGCGGACGCGATGTCCGAGACGTCCACGTTCGACCGAGCCGGAGGGAGTCGGCTGACCTCTCGACGGCGTTCGCCATGCCCAAGGTGGGCGCTCGCGTTCTGGACCTCGTTCGATCGTTGTGGCGGTTGCTCGCGGCGCTGGCCCTCTTTGCTTGGAAGGTCAGTCCGGGCGACCGAGGGACCGGCCCCCTCGTCGCTCGCCTTGTCCGCCGAAGCCCGGCGCATCGCATCACTCGCCGTCGAGCGGTGCGCTCCGACGGCGCGGCCGTTGTAGACCGTGCCGACCTCGCGCCGGAACGCTGGAATGCAACCCGGGTCGCGCGAGTCGCGGCGGCTGTGCGCAAGGATCTGCTCGACGTCGCCCACGCGCTGCACTCGAAGGGCTTCGACACGAGCGACGACGATGCGTCTCAGACGGGCTCGAGGGGGATGTCCGCGCGGGCGTCGCCTTTCTCTACCAGGCGAAGCCGTCGGGCGACGCTGAGTTCAACTCTGCCGGCGTCACGAGAAGGCACCGGCCGAAGCCTCGCAGTGTCGCGAAGACGAGTCGGAGCGCAACGACTCGAGCTCGGCGTCGTGCCCTCGACGCGAACCGCAGGCGGGAGGCGTCGCTCGCGACGATTGCTCGGCGGCGGACCGCTTCTCCTCGCGGCTCGGAGGTGCGGACCTCACGTCGAGGGCACCGGTCAGCGACCGGACGGCTCGGCGTCGCGTTTCGGGCCCGGATCGCGAGCGTAGGCCAGCGGCAGGCTGCCGCGTCGACCCACGCTGCGGGTTGCTTCGGTCACTGCCGAACCGCTGCCGAACACTCGCGGGAACTCGGTTACTCAGCGATCGCGTATCTCCGTCACTGCCCCGGGCTGATCCCCACTCCATCCACGCGATGTCACCACCCTACTCGGTCGCGGTCTTGTCCACGGAGGAGCGGACGAGTCCGGCCCGCGCAGCTCGCCTTCGACTTCGCCTTCGAGAGAGACTCAAATGCGGCCGCGAACCCACGTTGAGAAGGGGCTCGACGAGGAGGAATCGTTGGCGACGAGCGTCCTCTACTACGGCGACAACCTGCCGATCTTGCGCGAGCACTTCCCGGATGAGTCGGTTGACCTCATCTACCTCGACCCCCCCTTCAAGAGCGACCAGAACTACAACGTCCTCTTCGCTGAGAAGGATGGATCGAGGTCGGCCGCGCAGATCCAGGCGTTCGAGGACACGTGGACTTGGAGCACTGACGCGGCGCGAGCGTGCGACGAAGTGATCGAGGCCGGCGGCAAGACGGCCGAAGCGATGATCGCGTTTCGGCAGCTCTTGGGCGGGAGCGACCTGCTCGCATACCTCGCGATGATGGCACCGAGAGTCGTCGAGCTGCGGCGCGTCTTGAAGTCGACGGGCTCGATCTATCTGCACTGCGATTCGACCGCCGGACCGTACCTCCGACTTCTTCTCGACGCAGCGTTCGGCGCGGAGAACTTCCGCTCAGAGATCATCTGGAAGCGCAGCAGCGCGCACGCTGACACGAAGCAGGGACGCAAGCAGCACGGCCGAATCCACGACGTGCTGCTCTTCTACTCCAAGAGCTCAGACTGGAAGTGGAATCCTGTCTACACGCCCTACGACACCGAGTACGTCGACAAGTTCTACCGGCACGTGGAGGATGGGACGGGCCGCCGGTACGGGTTGTTCGACATCACGGGACCCGGAGGAGCAGCGAAGGGAAACCCGACTTACGACTTCCTCGGCGTGAAGCGGTATTGGAGATTCTCGCGCGAGCGAATGAAAGAGCTTCATCGCCACAAACGAATCGTGCAAACAACACCGAATGCGGTTCCACGGGAGCGGCGATACCTCGATGAAATGCCGGGCGTGCCGCTTCAGGATGTGTGGACCGACATCGCGCCACTCTCCTCGCAAGCGAAAGAGCGCCTCGGCTACCCGACGCAGAAGCCCGAAGCCTTGCTCGACCGGATCATCCGCACGAGCAGCGAAGAGGGTGACGTAGTTCTCGATCCGTTCTGCGGCTGCGGAACTGCCGTCGCCGCTGCACAGCGACTGAAGCGCCGATGGATCGGCATCGACGTCACGTACCTCGCTATCGGGCTCATCAAGCGTCGCTTGTCGGACACGTTCGCCGACGCCGTCGACTGCGAAGTGATCGGCGAACCGACGACGTTGCCGGATGCGGTGGCTCTCGCGGAACAGAACAAGTTCCAGTTCCAGCTCTGGGCGCTCGACCTCGTCGATGGCCGTTTGGCTGCCGACCCGAAAAAGGGCGCGGATCGGGGGATCGACGGCCGGCTCTACTTCCACGACGACAACTCAGGGAAGTCGCGCCAAGTCGTGTTTTCGGTGAAGGGCGGTGGCGTCGGCGTGGACCAGGTCCGCGACCTTCGCGGCGTCGTAGAGCGCGAGAAGGCGGAGATCGGAGTGCTCATCTCACTGCACGATCCGACACAGCCGATGCGCCGCGAAGCGGCCGACGCCGGCTTCTGGAAGTCCGGATGGCGCGACAAGGCGTACGCGCGCATTCAGATTCTGACAATCGCCGAGCTGCTCGATGGAAAGCGCGTCGACATGCCGCCAGTGAAGCACCTGAGCGACACGTTCAGAAAGGCGCCGAAGCGAAAGCGCGGCGCCGGGCCCGATGCAGGCGGACTATTCGATCCGCGGTGAATCTCTCAGGGGTCCCGCCCCCCCCTCGCGTTTGGGTCCTTCCCCGCGTTTCAGATCCGGGGGTGGCGTGACGCGCGGACCACCCGCAGCGGCAGCGTCAGAATCCGGGTTACCAGTTACCACGTTTCTCCGGGGTCGCCGGCTCGGGGGCGCCGCCCGGTGAAGGCGTTCGGCCGAGCGATGCAGCCCGCCACTCAAGTGCGTCACGTCGGTTCGAGCGTCCAGGCACAAGGTCGGAGCGCGCAGGCGCTTACGGGGGCGGCGGTGGCCTGCCGCGCGGACCACGTGCAGGGCGACCCTCGAATCCCGGGTTTCCAGTTCCGGGTTTCCAGTTTCCCCCCCCAGCGTTGCCAATCGAAGGGAGACGTGCAGACGTGCAAGAAGTTCGCGACGCTGCCGCCAGCGGTTCGAGCGCGTCCCGTCGTTCGAGCATCGAGGCACTCGAGGTCGCAGCCTTCGCGGCAGTAGTCGCCGTGACTGCTCGCCTTCCTTTCGTTCACTCCTGCCACGGGCGCGCCGGGGGAGGTCCGTGCTCAAGCTCGTCGGCCCATTGCGTCCGGCGCAGCGCAGCCGCGCGCACGCGAAGACGCGACCTTAGAACCAGATACCTCTCGAAAACAACGCGGGCCGGACGCGCGCGATTCCCGTCACTGCGCATCCGGCCCGTTGAAGCGGAGAGCACAAGATGGCTCGGCCGGCTGCTTCCCGCAAGGCCTCGCGCGACGTCGTCGAAGAGGTGCGGCGTCTCTTCCGCCGATGGCGACGCCTCTACGAGCTCGTGCGGGAGGAACCGAGACGCCCTCCGCTCGCGAGCGCAGGCGCCGTCGCTCACTCCGACGAAGTCCAAGACGTGCTCCGAGCTGACGCTCCGGACGTTTTTCCCGTCGTTCGGCCCCACCGACAGACGCACGCGATCGCGGCGGCCGTGCAAGCGCTGCTGCGCACCACTGCTCGCGCGGCTCCAACGATCGAGCTCGGGCTCGCGAGTCTCCCCACGCTGTACCTCTTGCCGCGGTCGAACCCCTCGTTTCGCGGCCAATCGGCATCACATGCCGCGTGGCAAGCAGTCTCCGCCGCGGCGCGAACGATTCGTTCCGCGATCGTCGTCCGGAATCGTCACGAGGCGTCGAGCGAGTCCGAGCACGCCGCTGCTTGGGCGGAAACGCGCCGACGGAAGAACCTCGTTCGCGACCGAAAGCGACGAGCCGAAGTCGTCCCCGACGTGGTGGAACGGCTCCGGCGCCAGTTCGACCGGATCTCCCGAGCCGAAGTCGGGTCGCTGGAAGTGCAGCTCGAGTGGGAGAAAGCGCAGATCGCCACGCCCGCGGGCTCGACGGCCGATGCCCGAACCGGCGGCGCCGAGGCGGAGGTCGACGCGGCGTCGCGTCTCGCCGAAACCGCCGATCACCTCCGCCGGATGCTCGTTCCGTCCGAGTGGAGTCGGACCGATTTCCATGGGACAGGCTTCGGTGCGAAGGTTCGTCGTTGGAGCGACGAGCCGGCAAGGCTCCGTTCGCAGCTCAGCCTGTCGCTCTCGCGGCGAAACGAGGGGCTCGGGCGGACGTTCGCGTTCGCGACTGAGTGGCTTAGGGACGGGGACGGTTCTCCATCTCCGTCACACACTTGGACAGTCATCCGCGCGTATGAGCTGATCCACGACGCGCACACGTGTTCCGCGGCGCTGGTGCTGATCCGAGACGCCACTGCGATCGCGGCCACGCTCGATCCGAATCGCTCTTCGCTTCCGGGCGCCGCCGACCTCCTCGCATTCGCGCAGCAGTGGTTCGACGTCTCCGATCGCTTGGAGAGGGAGTACGAGCACTTCTCGCGAGAGGCCCGCGGATTCCGGCTCGTCGTCGAAGTCATGGCGCTCTTCGTGCCGAACGGTGCCGGCAGTCAGCTCGCGCAGCTCGACGCCGCGCTCGCCGACGTGCGACGCTCGATCGAGCGTGCTCGGTCAGGGGCTCGAGCGGAAGCGGCCTTCGGGTTCGCCGCATCGGGGGGTGTCGAGGGCGCTTCGACGTCGGCGCGTGCGTTGCCCGCCTTCCCTTCGATGCCGGCCGGTCCTCTCTCCGCGAAGGACTGGGCGGGGCTGTTTCGCTTGGACTCTGAGACAGTTCGGGCGCGCTTCAATCGCTGGCGAAAGCAGAATCCGATGCACGCGGGATGCACGATCGTGACCGAAGGCGGGCCGCGGCAAGCGAGACGTCTCTACTCCCGCGAGATCGCGACGATGCTCCTCGCTCCGAAGTGACGTACGCGCGTCCGTGTCGCGTACGGCACGAACCTGTCTTCGGACGTTTTCCCGGGGGCCGAACGCCGCGGCCGTACGCGACTAGCACGTTGACACCACGGGTTTGACGCCCGCCGCGATTGTCTCGCGGCATGAGAAAACTCGCCGATCTTCCGACACGCGAGCTCGTCGCCGCGCTCGCCGACGCCGAACGAATCGGCGCCGCTCAGTCTGCCGCCATTCTCCGTCGAGAGCTCGAGCGTCGGGAAGCACTGCTCCGTCGCTCGAGTTCGGGCGTCCGAGGTCGCCGTCGGGGAGCGCGCCGCCATGCGCGCTGACGCTCCGCAGACGGTCGGTCGACTACTGCGAGTCGAGACGGTCGCACAGCTCCTGTCGCTCTCGGTTCGGTCCGTACGGGCGTTGATCTCGCTCGGAAAGCTGCCAGTCGTCCGACTGAGCGCTCGAGCGGTTCGCGTCGAGGAGTCGGCCTTGGTGGCTTTCATCACGGCGCGGCGGGACGGCACGTGACCGCACAGCGAGGGGATCCGTCGCGCGGAGTTGGAAGGCGCGCGCGACCCGACGTGAACGAGGGCGCCGCTCGTCGCGAAACGACACGGGACGCTGGCGCCGGCGGATCACTTCCCTGGTTCAAGCTCTGGACGGTCGAGTGGCTCGGAATGACGGCCGGTCTCTCGGCCGATGCGATCGCGCTCGCAGTGCAGGGCTGCGCGCGGAGCTGGGAAGGCGATCGCACGGGTCGATTGATCGAACGGCTCGACGTGGTGGCACGGCTCGCTGGACTCGACGCGACGCGCTGTCGACAAGCGATCGACGAGCTGTCTGCGCGCGGCTTCCTCGTCCTCGACGCGCCGATCACCGACGACGGCAAGGTCGCCTGTCGGATCAAGTTCCTCGAGAAGCAGGCGCGCCGCCGGGAGCAGCAGGCGGAGTACGCGAATCGACGTCGTGCCGACGGCGAGTCGACGACGAATCGACAGCGAATCGACGCTCCACGCTCAGAGGCTCAGAGTCCTAGAGGCTCAGACGAGAGAGAGACCGGAGGTTCAGCCGCGCTGTCCGCTGACCGCGAGGCGCCGCGGCCGAGCCTCTCCCTCGTGACGAACTCCGACCATCCGACGTCCGAAGACGCGCGGGGGGACGTCTTCGCCGTTTTCAATCACTACCGGACGCATCAGCCTGACACATTCGCGAAACCGCAGCCCGAATCGCGGGAGTGGGAGACGATCGAGAGGGCGCTGCGCGCAGGGGTCTCGGTCGAACGAATGAAGCTCGCGATCGACGGCGCCCATCGCTCATCGTTCCATCGCGGCGAGAACAAGCTCGGCAAGCAGTACCTCGCGCTCAGCTTCATCCTTGCGACGGAGGATCGGATCAACGAACTCGTCGCGGAGGCGAAGAAGAGCGCGACGACGGCGACGGCCGCGATAGAAGTCGACCCCGACAGCCTCGCATCCGAGAAGGGCTGGCCGCGCTTCCGCGCGGCTTGCGCGGCGCACGCGATCCCCACGCGCGACGCGCTCGCCGAGTGGAATCGCCTGAAGGCGTCCGGCGTCGGCGCGGTCGAGCGCCGGCACGTCGAGGAGTTCGCGATCCGGCTCAAGACGGATCTCGCAGCCGCCGCGTCGAAGGCCGCGACGGGCTCGGGGCCGTGACGCCGCACAACGACGCGAGGAGCGCGCCCGCAGTCGGCGCCGACTCGGCAGCCACAGTCGCGGCGGACCGCCGCCAATGAGCTCCAGCGACGAGCGGCGGGAGCTCGCTTCGGCGCCGCTCACCGAAGCACCCGTGCGCGATCAATCGCCGCCGGTCGACTCTTGCTCTCTCCGTTCGGCAGACGATACTACGGGAGTGCCGAAGCTAACGACGCTGACCGACCAAGTCCGCAAGGCGATTCTCGAGGCGCCGATCAGCCGCTACGAGCTGTCGAAGCGGCTCGGCGTGTCGCAAGGAACGCTCGGGGACTTCGTCCACGGCCGGACGGGGATCGGGAGCGAGCTGCTCGATGCAGTCGCGGCCGAGTTGGGACTGCGGCTCGTCGTCGGGCGGTTGCGCAAGTCGAAGAGGAAGCCGCGATGATGCTCTTTCGCCGGCAGTATCGCGGCAGCGATGGGACGCTCCGCGTCTCGAGGAAGTGGTCCTGTCGCTTTTCCGTTCGGGGCCGAGTCCACGAGATCGCGCTCGGGCTCACCGACAGGCGCAACGCGGAGAAGGAGGCGCAGCGGCTCCTCGTCGAGGCAGAGAACGAAGTCGCCGACCCCGATCCGTTCCGCGCGCATCGCGCGACGCCGCTCTCAAAGCACGTCGATGCGTTCGAGGTGACACTCAGGAGTCGGGAGCGGGCGGAGCAGTACGTCCGGGAGTGCTTCGTCCACGTCCGCGCATTCCTCTCCGACACGCGAGCGACCCAGCTCCGCGACCTCGATCCGGCTCGCGTCGCTCAATGGCTCGAGACGCTCAAGGCGCCGCAGGCGGACGGCAAGGACGAGCACGGGAAGGAAAAGACGAAGACGCGCTCGGCGCGCACGCTGAACAGCCGGATTCGAGCCCTCCGGCAGTTCTCGCGCTGGCTCTTCACCTGCCGGCGGCTCCCGTTCGATCCACTCGTCTCAGTCGAGGAGTTCAACGAAGCCGCGGATCGTCGCCGCGTTCGTCGGGCGCTGACGCCGAAGGAGTTCTCCGCGCTGCTCGTCGCCGCTTCCAAGCGACCGCTCGAAGTGGAGGGGCCGAACGCCTCGGAAGAGCGTCGCGCGCTGCTCGCGGCTCGGGGTCGCTCACGAGCGCTCATCTACCTCGTGCTCGGCGCAACCGGGTTGCGCGTCGGAGAGCTGCGCGCGCTGACCTGGGGCGACATCGACTTCGGCCGCGCTCTTGTCGTCGTTCCTGCGAAGGTCGCGAAGGCCCGGAAAGAGCAGTCGATCGACCTTCACCCCGTCGTCGTCGCCGCGCTGAAGAGCGTCCGGCCGGCGACCGCCGCCGCGCACGATGCGATGTTTCCGCCGGGCTCGTTCCCCAACGTCGAGACCTTCTACCGAGACCTGAAGGCCGCCGGGATCGCTCAGCTCGACGAGAATAAGCGCCGCGTCGATCGCCACGCGCTGCGCCACTCGTTCACGACCTGGCTCGCGCAGTCGGGCGCGTATCCGCGCGTCGCGCAGGCCCTTGCGCGCCACTCGGACATCCGGCTGACGATGGGCGTCTACACCGATCCGACGCTGCTCTCGACGAAGGCCGCGGTCGCGAAGCTCGAGCTGCCGGCGCTCGCGTCACTGTCACTGCCACTGTCACAGCCGGGCGCCACGTCCTCGCAGCTTCGTGCAGCATCCGAACCGACCGCGGATGACGACGCGAACGAGCCGGACAGCGGACTTCCCTGCGAGGACGTGCAGGAAGTGGAACCGGCGATGGTAGGGGCGCCGGGGATCGAACCCGGGACCGCCAGCTTAAAAGGCTGTTGCTCTACCAGCTGAGCTACGCCCCCATCGCGATGAAGCTGGACGAACACGTGGCGGCGGTTCGATCCTAACGCGGCGGCGAAAGGCGCGACGTGCGACGGTGGTCGCTCGAGCGCACGTGCCCGGACCTCGCATTGCCCCGCGACCCCCGGCCCGATGACCTGCGACGGTCCGTGCGACGACCGTCCCTCACTTCGGCCACGGTCCCCGGACCGTCGGCAGGTCCATCGTCATTTCGACAGCGAGGGCTCCGCCCTCGCTGAGCGATGGGGTCGCTGACCTGCGAAGGGCCGGATCTCTACCGTCCTCGCTGCGACCCGCGTCCTCGGCCCTTCGTCAGGTCCAGCGACATCTCGACGTCCCCCCCCGCCTCAGCTCTCCATGATCTCCTTCGTCTTCGTCGCCAGCGTCTTCTCGACATCCCCCTCCGACTGCTTCAAGAGATTCTGGACGCCTTCCTTGGCCTTGGCGACCTGGTCGTCCGTGAGATCCTTCGCCTCGTCGAGGTGTTTGTTGGCGTCGCGGCGGGTGTTGCGGAGCGCGATCTTGGCCTGCTCGGCCATCTCCTTCAGGCGGCCGACCAGCTTCTTGCGCTGCTCCTCGGAGAGCATCGGGACGGTGAGGCGGATGATCTTGCCGTCGTTCTGCGGGTTGATGCCGATGTTGCTCGCCTGGATCGCCTTCTCGATCTCCTTCAGGGCGCCGGCGTCGTAGGGCTTGATGGCGAGCTGGCGCGGCTCGGGGACCTGGATCTGCGCGAGCTGCCCGATCGGCGTCGCGCTGCCGTAGTAGTCGACCTTGATGTTCTCGACCAGCGCCGGCGTGGCGCGGCCGGATCGCAGGCCGCGGTACTCGGTCGCGAGATGGTCGAGGCTCGCCTTCATCTTCGTGCGCGCGTCGGTGACGGCCTTGGGGTCCACGCGTGTCCTCCTCTTCTCCGGATTCAGCTGCGCGGCGCCGGCTTCGCGGGCGGCGCGCCGTCGTCGATGATCGTCCCGATGGCCTTCCCGCGCATCGCGCGCACGAGGTTGCCTTTTTTGTGCAGATCGAACACGACGATCGGGATGTCGTTCTCCTTGCAGAGGACCACCGCCGCCGTGTCCATGACCTTGAGGTCGCGCTCGATCACCTCCTTGAAGGTGAGCCGAGTGAAGCGCTCCGCCTTGGGGTCGAGCTTGGGGTCGGCGGAATAGACGCCGTCGACCTGGGTCGCCTTGAGCAGGCAGTCCGCGCCGAGCTCGCTGGCGCGCAACGCCGCCGCCGAGTCGGTGCTGAAGAAGGGGTTGCCGGTGCCGGCGACCAGGATCACGACCCGCTTCTTCTCGAGGTGGTGGATGCAGTGGCGTCGGATGAACGGCTCGCAGAAGTCGGCGATCGTGACCGCCGACTGCACACGCGTGTCGACGCCCTTCTGCTCGAGCGCATCCTGGAGCGCGAGCCCGTTCATGGCCGTCGCCAGCATCCCCATCTGGTCCGC
>Ga0137313_1000567_pt1 | contig 11539 bp, 12 predicted proteins | sample EasRivERMZT166_2_FD_102287 | JGI IMG/M metagenome (GOLD analysis project Ga0137313, IMG submission 102287) | Soil microbial communities from meander-bound floodplain in the East River, Colorado, USA - East River MetaG ERMZT166_2 | ecosystem: Environmental > Terrestrial > Soil > Floodplain ...
CGTCGCCCGCAGCTTCTCGGGCGACAAGGCGCAGCTGGTGCCGCTCATCCAGGCCGGTCTGGCGCACTCGGGCTTCGCCTTCATCGACGTCATCTCGCCGTGCGTCACCTTCAACGACCACGACGGCTCCACCAAGAGCTACTCGTACGTGAAGGACCACGACGAGCCGCTGGGCGAAATCAGCTTCGTGCCGTACTTCGAGACCATCGACGTCGAGTACGAGCCCGGCACCACGACGACGGTGAAGATGCACGACGGGTCGTCGCTGTACCTGAAGAAGGTCGCCGAGGACTACAACCCGTCGGACAAAGTGGCGGCGATCAGCCTGCTGCACGACACCGCGCGGCGCGGCGAGTTCGCCACCGGCGTTCTGTACATCGCGCCCGACCAGGACGACTTCATCGACGTGCTGAATCTCACCGACACGCCGCTGGCGTTCCTGCCGGTCGAGAAGACCCGACCGCCGAAGGCCGTCCTCGACGAGATCATGGAGTCTCTGCGATAGTCCGTACGTAGGCCGCTCCGGGTTGTGGAGCGGCATCAGGGAGGCTCGGTGCTCCGATCTTCCGTATTCGCGGTGATCTGTCTCGCGGCCGTTCAGCCGCAGGCGCCGGATCGCATCGAGCCGTCTGCCGCCGCGCAGTTCATCGGTCAAACCAGGCGCGTGTGCGGCCCCGTCACGGGCCGCCGCGGTGGCGTTCCCGCCGACAAGGCGCCGACCCTGCTGGACCTCGGCGGCAAGCACCCCAGTCAGGCGCTGACCGTGTCCATCTCGGCCAGGGCGCGCCGCGCGATGTCCGTGGGGCTCGAGGAGCGCGCGGAACGTCTCGATGTCTGCGCCACCGGCAAGATCGACAACACGAACGAAGGCCTGGTGCTGAAGATCGACGAACCCCACCTGCTGCTCGGCGTGACGCGTCGTCCGTCCGATCCGTTCCGGGCGGACCTCCCGCGGCCCGCGCAACGCGCTCAGGAAGGCCTCACCGGGCCGCAGCCCATGCGGACGGTCACGCCGAAGTACACCGATGCCGCCCGGAAGGCCCGCATCGAGGGCATGGTCGAGATTGAAGCTGTGGTGCTGGCCGACGGCTCCGTCGGCGACACGCGGGTAATCAAGTCCATCGACGCGCTGCTGGGCCTGGACGATGAGGCGGTGAAGGCCGTCAAGGCGTGGAAGTTCATGCCCGCCACGCGGTCCGGCCAGCCCCTCGCGTCCGTCGTCGTGCTCGTGATGAGGTTCGACTTGTTTCTGTAGGCCGTCGTCTAAACCGGCACGCCAACGGAGGATGGTCATGACGCTTCGACCCGTCGCTCTCGCCGTCGCACTCGGCATCAGCTTCGCCGCTCCAGCCCGCGCGCAGGACCCCGGCAGACCCATGGGACCGGGCCAGGGCGCCACGAATCCGGTACTCCTCGAGGAAGCAAAGCCCACCTACACACAGGACGCGATGCGGGCGAAGATTCAGGGCATCGTGGAAGTCGAGGCCATCGTCCTCGCCACCGGGCTTGTCGGCGAGGTTCGCATCCACAAATCGTTGGACCAGGTCTTCGGGCTGGACTTGGAAGCGCTCAAGGCGGCTCGCGCATGGCGCTTCAAACCGGCGATGTACAACGGGCAGGCGGTTCCGTTCAAGGTCATCATTCAGCTCGAGTTCCGTCTGTCCCCACGGATACAGGCGGACGTGGAGTTTGTCCGCGGCGCGTATCGCCAGCAGACGCCGGGTCTCGTCATGCCGACGCTCAAGGCCGAGAAAAAGCCTGCGTACACCTCCCAGGCGAAGGATCGGAAAATCGAGGGCGTCGTGGAAGTCGAGGCCGTCGTCGATCCGGACGGCAAGGTCGATCGCGTGCGAGTGGCGAAGTCCCTCGACAAGGAATTCGGGCTGGATGAGGAGGCACTGAAGACGGCTCGGGCATGGACCTTCGAGCCCGGGACGCTGCACGGCAAGCCCGTGCCTGTTCTCGTCGTGATCCAGCTGGAGTTCCGTATCAGGTAGCGAACGCGGCACCTCGGAACCCGGAACCCCGGAACCCGCTGCAGCACTTCGGCACCTCGGAACTCCGGCACCTCGGAACCACATGGAGGCGCCTCGGATCTGTACTGCTAAGATTCCCCGGATATGTCCGAGCGAACATTCGCCATCATCAAGCCAGACGCCGTCAAGGCCCGGAAGGCCGGCCGGATCCTGGCGCGCATCGAGGACGCCGGCTTCACGGTTGCCGCCATGCGCCTCACGCACCTGAGCAAGCGGGAAGCCGAGGGCTTCTACGCCGTCCATCGGGCGCGGCCGTTCTTTGCGAGCCTCACCGACTTCATGTCCTCGGGCCCCTGCATCGTCATGGCGCTCGAGGCCCCCGACGCCATCAAGAAGTGGCGAACCCTGATGGGCGCGACGGACCCGGCCAAGGCCGAGGCCGGCACGCTCCGCAAGGAGTTCGGGGCGTCGATTGAGTACAACGCGACACACGGCTCCGACGCGCCGGAGACCGCGGCGTTCGAGCTGGGCTACTTCTTCCGCGGTATGGAGATGTAGGAAGTTCGAAGGTCGAAGTGCGAAGTTCGAAATGGGAGCCGATGGCCAAGGTGCTGATCGTGGTGGGCCTGATTCTCGTCGGCGCGGGGCTGGCGATGAAGGCGGGCCTGCCGCTGGGCCGGCTGCCCGGCGACCTGGTCGTGAGGAGCGGCAACTCGACGTTCTACTTTCCCATCGTGACGTGCATACTCATCAGCGTCGTGTTGTCGCTGGTGACCTGGTTAGTGAGGCGTTGACTCCGAGAGGCTTCCTTGTCCATCAAACCTGACAAATGGATTCGCAAGATGGCGCTCGAGCACAAGATGATCGAGCCCTTCGTGGATGAGCAAGTCCGGCAGGGCGTCGTCTCGTTCGGCCTGTCGTCGTACGGCTACGACATCCGCGTCGCCGACGAGTTCAAGGTCTTCACCAACATCAACAACACGGTGATCGATCCCAAGAACTTCGATCCTCGCTCGTTCGTCGACATCAAGTCCGACGTCTGCATCGTCCCGCCGAACTCGTTCGCGCTGGCCCGGACCATCGAGTACTTCCGGATTCCGCGCGACGTCCTGACGGTCTGCCTCGGGAAGTCCACGTACGCGCGCTGCGGCATCATCGTGAACGTGACGCCGTTCGAGCCGGAGTGGGAAGGCACCGTCACGCTCGAGATCTCCAACACGACGCCGCTGCCGGCGAAGATCTACGCCAATGAAGGCATCGCGCAGGTCCTGTTCTTCCAGAGCGACGAGCCCTGCGAGCGGTCGTACGCCGACAAGCGCGGGAAGTATCTGAAGCAACAGGGAGTGACGCTGCCGAAGATCTAGCGCACGGAGTTCAGCCAGACGTCCGCAAGCGCCTTCGTCTTCTCGTTGACGACGAGCAGGTGCGGGCCGAGGATTCGGCGGCTGAAGCCGGCCGGCAGCGGGCTGAGCTGGCGTTCGAGCGCAACCGGCACCGGTTCCAGTTTCTTCTCGAGGCCCGGCGGCAGCTTGCCGTTCTTTTGCAACTGCTTTTCGAGTCCAGGGGGCAGGTCGTCGCCGCGCTTCGCGAGCCCCGGTGGCAGTCCCGCGGAGTTGGTCTTGAAGTACTTCCCGATGGCGTCGCGATCGCGATCGCCGATTTCCGCGCGCGGCGCCGCCGCAGGCTTGCCTGTGCCCTGCTTGTCCTTGCCCTGCTGGCTCTTGCCCTGCGCGAACGCGGCGCCACCTGCGACCATCCAGCCGAATCCAACCAACACCGCTGACGCGACGAGTCGTCTGCTGCTCATGAGTCGCTCCGGCGTGGCGAGCGTCTCGGCGCGGACCTTCCGCCAGAGGCCGTCGGCGCCGCGAAACGTCGGGACGCCCGAGGCCGCCGACACGCCGGCGCCGGTGAGAACCGTGATCCGGCGCGCGGCTCGCAGATGTTCGATTACCCTATCTAACCTCAGGTCCTCCACGGTCTTCAGGCGCCGGAGAGTGTCGCACAGATGACGCCCGCTATCGTGATACCCGACGACTATCCCGTCGTCATGGGCTCGAGCTCCGCGTTTCTCGAATGGCGCGACCGCGTGGCGTGCGTCTGCTTCGACACGCTGCCCGCCTCGGAGGACGAGCTGATCTCGCGCATCCAGAGCGCCGAGGTCGTGATCACCATCCGCGCCTCGACGAAGTTCACGGCCGGTGTCTTTGCGGCCTGCCGCCGGCTGAAGCTGGTCTCGATCTGGGGCACCGGCACGGACAACGTCGACCTGGCAGCCGCGAAGCAGCACGGCGTGACCGTGACGAACACCCCTGGGGTGTCCGCGGCCTCCATCGCCGAGCATTCGCTGATGCTGGCGCTCGCGGTCGCGCGGCGAGTCGTGGAAGTTCATAACGGCGTGGTCGCGGGCGGCTGGCCTCGCGGCGGGGCGATGCAGCTTCACGGCAAAACGCTTGGCGTGATCGGCCTCGGCGCCATCGGCCGGAAACTGGCGCGGCTCGGGCAGGGCATCGGCATGCGTGTGATTGCGTGGACCGTGCACCCGAACCCGGCGCTGGGCTTCGAGCTGGTCGAACTCGACGACCTGCTGCGCACGAGCGATGTCGTCAGTGTGCACTTGCGGCTGTCTCCGCTGACGACGGGCCTCCTTGGGCGCGACCGGCTCGCGCTCATGAAGCCGGGCGCGATTCTGATCAACACCGCGCGCGGGCCGATCGTCGACGAGGCCGCCCTGGTCGATGCCCTGCGCGAGCGCCGAATCGCGGGCGCCGGTCTCGACGTCTATGACGCCGAGCCACTGCCCGCGGGCCATCCCCTGACCAGCCTCGGCAACGTCGTCCTCACCTCGCACTGCGCGGGAATCACCCCGGAAGCGCTCGAAGCCGGCCTCGCGCTCGCGATCGAGAACGTCGTGAATTATCTGAACGGCAATCCCACGAACGTGGTTGTCCGACCGTGACGTACGTAGGGCCCTTCGGGCTTTGAAGGGCCATTTGGTGCGCATGGTAAGCTATGGGTTCCTTTGTCGCGGGGTGGAGCAGTCCGGTAGCTCGTTGGGCTCATAACCCAAAGGTCGGGGGTTCAAATCCCCCCCCCGCAACCAATATTGATCTGGGGGCTTTGCCCCCAGACCCCCAACACACTCACTCGCGGAACGCGTCGCCTGGATCACGGGCGACACATTCCGCTCCGTTCGTGTGACTCGCTCGCTGCCGCTCGCTCGTTGCTGATGCGGGGCTTTGCCCCAAGCCCCCCCACACACACTCGCGGAACGCGTCGCCTGGATCACGGGCGACACGTTCCGCTCCGTTCGTGTGACTCGCTCGCTCCGCTCGCTCGTTGCTGATGCGGGGCTTTGCCCCCAGACCCCCAACACACTCACTCGCGCGACCTGCCTCCGGTGAACTGCACGTAGGCAAGTCGCGCTACGTTCGTGTGACTCGCTCGCTCCGCTCGCTCGTTGATGATGCGGGGCTTTGCCCCAAGCCCCCCCACACACACTCGCGCGACTTGCCTCCGGTGAACTGCCCGTAGGCAAGTCGCGCTCCGTTCGTGTGGCGAGCTCGCTCACGCTCGCTCGCTGCGTCTGGCGGGGCTTTGCCCCCGAGCCTGTCCGCCGAAGCTGCACGCGCAGCGTGCGTTCAGCGGAGGTGGAACCCCTTACACACCCTGCCCCGCCAGAGTCCGCGAAGCGGACGACGGCGGGTCACTCGCACAACTTGGCTCCGGCGAACAGCGCTTAGCCAAGTTGTGCTCCGTTCGTGTGGCGAGCTCGCTCACGCTCGCTCGCCGAGCCTACGGGATCTCGGAGGGGCTCCGTCGGACCGGAGACACGTCGTCACCGCGCAACGGCGCCGACGAAACGCGGGCATGAATCCGGGCACCTGGCTGTGGCACACGACGTGCGCTTCGCGGTGAAGCCGTTCTCAGACTTCCTGCGCACCGGCACGGACGCTGATATTGTGGCGGGCACAGAATCGTCGCAAGCTGAATCTCAGTGAAAGAGAGGACCTGCACCATGTCCAACCGGGATGACGTGAGAAACGATAATCGCGATCCTCTCGATCCGTCGGCGTCGGTGCCATCGGAGATTCCGGCTGGCCTCGACCGCCGGAAGTTCATTCTGCGCAGCGCCGTGATCTCGGCGGCTGCGGTGATGACCGGCTGCACTCGATCGGAGACCGAACAAAAAGCCCCTCCACCCGCGCCTGAAAAGGCAGCGTCGGCCGCCGCACCCCCGTTGTCTGCCGACCTGAACGTGGTGAAGAAGGGAGCGGGCCCGGTGCTGACGACCGTGGATGAGTTCTACAAGGTGGGTCCCGGCCCTTCGAGCTCCCACACGATCGGTCCGATGCGCATTACCTACGACTTCTACCAGCAGGCCGCCAAACTGCCGGCCGACAGACTCGCCCGGGCGACGAAGCTTCAGGTGAACCTGTTCGGCAGCCTCAGTGCCACGGGCAAGGGCCACGGCACGGAACGCGCCGCGCTCGCGGGGCTCGTCGGCAAAGAACCGGCAACGGTCGACCCGAAATTCCTGGACGGTTTGCGAGACAACCCTGGCCAGGTTTTTCCGGTGAAGCTCGGCGCCAAGTCCATCGACGTGAGCCTCAAGGACGTCATCTACGACGCCACCAAGGGCGACTTCAAACATCCGAATACGATGACGGTCAAGCTCCTCGCCGGCAGCGACGTGTTGCTCGAGCAGGAGTACTACTCGGTTGGCGGCGGATTCATCGAGTGGAAGGGCTATACGCCCCCGAAGAAGAACGCGCCGAAGTACCCCTTCCGTTTGATGAAGGAGCTGCGGTCCCACGCCGACGCCAACAAGACGACGATCGCGAAGATCATGCTGGCCAACGAGATGTCGATCGCGGGTCGATCGGAAAAAGAGGTGTACGACTTCATCGACAAGATCATCAACGCAATGGTCGCGACGGTGAAGTCGGGGCTGTCGATGCCGGAAGACGACGTGCTGCCCGGCCCGATCAAGCTCCACAGCAAGGCCGCGACCGTCTACAAGCGCGCCATGGACGACAAGTATCAGGCAGACCGCGGGATCGGCGCGCTGTCGGCATTCGCGATCGCGGCATCCGAGGAAAACGGTCGCGGCCACCTCGTGATCACGGCGCCGACCGGCGGTTCCGCCGGCGTCATGCCGTCGTTGGTGTACGGACTCCTCGAAGTCCGGAAAGTCGATCGCCAGAAGGTCCGGGACGGCATGCTCGCCGCGGCGGCGGTCGGCTACCTCTGCAAGCACCATGCGACGTTGTCTGCGGCCGAGGGCGGCTGCCAGGCCGAAATCGGCGTCGCGTCATCGATGGCGGCGGCTCTGACCGCCACGGCGTACGACGCGCCATCGCTGGTGGTCGAGAACGCCGCCGAGTCGGCGCTGGAGCACCACCTGGGCATGACGTGCGACCCGGTCGCCGGGTACGTGCAGGTGCCGTGCATCGAGCGCTGTGCGTTCGGAGCCGTCAAGGCGTGGACCGCCTACGCGATCGCGAGCAACGAGATCGCGTCCAGGCACCGCGTCAACTTCGATGCCACCGTGGCGGCTCTCGCCGAGACCGCCAAGGACATGAACAGCAAGTACAAGGAAACCAGCGAGGCTGGCCTCGCCCTCTCCGTCACACTCTGCTGATCGAGTGGGGCTCCTCGCGCTGCGAGGAGCCCCCTTCGCGCGTTCATGCCACCCGGGGTGGCAACAGATACAGCGTCATCGCGAAGATCACATAGACCATCAGCAGCAGGACACCCACGAACCACGCCGAGCGCCCGCTGTTGGTCACCATTCTCGTCGTTCGACGGCTTTGGCGGGGGAGAGTCCGGCGGCGCCGGCGCGAGCGGAGGCTACGGCGGCGATTCAGGCGGTGACAGCGGAGGCGGCGGTGACGGCGGCGGCGGCGACGGCGGGGGCGACTGAGCGTCAGCCCGCTCGCAGGGCCCACCGCAGCTTCGCCGACGAGGCGCGACGGTTCGAACGGGTCTCTTCCATGCTCGACCGAATGACTTCGGTCGCGACGGCGGAATACACGCCCTCGCGATAGCCCGCCTGAAACGACTTCTTCACGCGACGGTCTTCGCCGGAGTGAAACGTGAGGACCGCCACCCGTCCGCCCGGCGAGAGGCACAGCGGCAGCGAGCGCAGCAGCGCATCGAGCGCGGAGAACTCGTCATTCACCGCGATGCGCAGCGCCTGCAGCGTGCGGCGGACGGACATCTTCAGATCGGGCTTCGACAGGCGCGGCAAGGCCTTCTCGAGGCCGGCCCGCACCAGTCGATCGAGCGCGTGCGTCGTGGTGACCGGCTGCTGCTTCAGCAGGCGCGCGATGATCTCCGCGTGCGGCTCGTCGGCGTTCTCGTCGAGCAGGCCCGCGAGCGTCGTCTCGCTCACCCGCGCGAGGAGCCCGGCCGCCGACTCAGCCCGCTCCGGATTCATGCGCAAGTCGAGCGGGCCGGGCTGCTTGTAGCTGAAGCCGCGAGCCGGGTTGTCGAGCTGCATCGACGAGACGCCGAGGTCGGCCAGCACAATGGAGACGTGAGCCAGCCCCTCCTGCGCGACCACCTGTGGGAGCGCGGCGAAGTTCATGTGGCGCGCGACGAAGGTGTCCGCGTCGAAGCCGGCGGCACGCAGGCGCGCCTCGGTGCGAGGAAGCTCGTGGGCGTCCACGTCGAGTCCGATCACCCGACCGCCGGGTAGGACGCGCTCGAGGAGCGCCTGGGCATGCCCGCCGCCGCCAAGCGTGCAATCGACCGCCACCTCGCCCGGCGCCGGCCGGAGACAGGCCAGGACTTCCGCCACCATGATCGGCCGGTGCGAGCCCGCCGGCGTCTTGCCCGCCGCGAGGACCTTCTCCACCTCCGATGGATACCGGTCGGGCGCGAGCTCCTTGTACTTCTGCTCGAATTTGCGTGGGTGCCGGCCCGGATACCGCGCGCGCCGCGTATGGGCCGGCGCCTCCGGTGACTTCTTGAGCACGCAGGATTCTACCGTTCTAGAATCCCTGCCGACGACTCCGGAGCGGGAATCATGCGACGACGAGCCTTTCTCATTGAAGGTGGCCGCGGTGCGGTCGCGTGGTCGGTCCTCGCGCTCGCGGGCTGCGGACGATCCAACCCGGCACCGGCCGCCGACGAGCCCTGGAAGGCGCTCGTCGCCGAACTCGACGCGCTGATCCCCGGATGGATGGCAGAGACGCTCGTTCCTGGCGTCTCGGTCGCCGTGATTCAGAACGCGCAACTGGTCTGGCGAAAGGGATTCGGCGTCAGGGACGCGTCGACGAAGGAGCCCGTCGACGACCGGACCGTGTTTGAAGCGCAGTCGATGAGCAAGCCCGTGTTCGCGTATCTGGTGATGAAGCTGCGCGAGAAGGGCGTGCTCGAGCTCGACAAGCCGCTCATCACATATGCCGCGCCACCGGCGGAGCTCAAAGGCGAGCCCCGAGTACAACTCATCACCGCGCGTCACGTCCTCTCGCACACAACCGGCCTGCCGAACTGGCGTTCGAAAGACGAGCCGTTTCGGTTCGACTTCACACCTGGCGAGAAGCATCGGTATTCCGGCGAAGGCTACAGCTACCTGCAGTCCGTCGTGACACGCCTCACCGGACGCGTCGATGCCGGCGACTGCGGGCCGTTCGAGATGGGCGTGAAGGTCTGCGCCACGGACATCGACGCATACATGAAGAGCAATGTCCTGTCACCTCTCGGGATGACGTCGAGCGGTTACTTCTGGGACGACGCGCTGGAGCCGCGCCTCGCGCGTCGCCACGATGCCGGCGGCACGCCGATGAAGATGTTCCGGCCAACGGGACCTGCTGTCGCGCGCTACGCCTCCGCTGGAGGGCTGCTGACGACCGCATCGGACTACGCGAAGTTCGTGAGCGCGGTGCTCGAGCCTCGCGACGGCGATCCGCTGCGGCTCAGCCGCAAGTCGGTCAGCGAGATGCTGACGCCTCAGATCAAGGTTGATGGCGCCGTGTCGTGGGCGCTCGGCTGGGCCGTCGCGCATCCGCCTGGAGGCGACGTCATTTTTCACGCAGGCGGCACCTCAGGCACGCACTGCCTGACGATGGCTTCTGTCCCTCGCAAGACCGCCGTCATTGTCATGACCAACGGCCAGAACGGCTACAAGCTGATCGAAAAGCTGAAGGTGAGCGACGTCGTCACGAAGTTGCTGTGAGCCCCGCAGACTTGCACATGTCGGGGGAATGGAGCCGCAGCAACCGCCCGTACAGCTCGAGCCGCATCAGGCCCATTTCGGCCCGCCGCGTGTTGACGCTGGCCGGCTCGTCGAGCGGCGCGACTTCAAACTGCTTGCCGGCACCGCACTCGAAGTTTTGGCCGTACAGCTGATTTCTGCCCTGGTCACGCTGAGTCCGGTCGTAGACCATCGCGTACGATCCCGGCTCGCCCTGGCCTGCATCGACATTGGCCTTCAGCTTCGGTAAAACCGCGGCGCGAAACTCGGCCGGCTGATGCTGGACCATGACGACGAAGTCCTTCGCAGCCTGGACGCCCACCATGTCGTAGGTCGGTACGCCGTAGCGATCAAGGATGGCCTTGAGCGGACGGCCGGTGCGCCGGTCCATCTGCTCCATCTTCTTGAAATCGAATCCTTCGCGCTGCCGGACGGCCTGGTCCTCTTTGAGGAGCCGCGAGATCTCGTCCCGAAGCTGAGGATGCGACGGTGACCGGCCTCTGTATCGATCTTCGATCTCCGTCTGCCGGCGGCGCGCCGCGGCGAAGGTGACCGCGTCTGCCGGCAATTCCTGACGCGCGGCCACTTCCTGCATCCGGGCAAAGAACTGAAGCCGGAACTCCGGCGGCTGCGCCAGCATGTTGATCAGCACGAAGCCGTATGCGGCGGCATCACCGACCCTGGCCACGCTCGGAACGCCCTCGCGTTCGAAGATGGCTCGCGCATCCGCCAGCACGCTGTTCTGCTTGGTATCGTCCTCGGCGGCCAGCACCTGGTCAACGAGCTGTTCGATGCGGGTGGCGAGAGCCTGATCCTTCTCAGGCGGGGGAGTGTCCCGCGTCGTGCAGCCGGCAGAGGCCAGCATAGCCAGCGCCGCGATGAGCCAGAGCCCGCCCGGTCTACTCTTCATCCGGCGGCCCGCCGCCCGCCTTTGCGACGTCGTCCTGCTTGACCTTGTCGGCATTGAACTTCTGCGCGCTCGCGATGATCTTGTCGAGCGTCTCGTCGAAATCAAACGACGTGGCTTTGGAGAAGCGCGTGTAGTTCACGCGCGCAACCACAAACGCCTTGAGGTACGGGCTGGTCAGCCCCTTCGCTTTCAGCTTCTCGACCGCCGCGCCCACTGCGTCGTCCAGCTTCAGGATTTTCGCGCCGCGCCGCTCCCGTTCCTTGAGCGCCTTGGCCATCGGCTCATCCAGAAAGACGTCCACGCGTCTCAGGATGGACTGATACGCGCCGCCGCTGAGGCGCGGACGGGCCTCGTAAGAGATGCCCAGCGTGAGAAACGACGGCTGCTCGAACTCAAACGCGTAGCTCTCCTCCGGCCTGTTGCCGGCGCTCGCCAGCGCGCGCGCCATCC
>Ga0137313_1000573_pt1 | contig 11480 bp, 8 predicted proteins | sample EasRivERMZT166_2_FD_102287 | JGI IMG/M metagenome (GOLD analysis project Ga0137313, IMG submission 102287) | Soil microbial communities from meander-bound floodplain in the East River, Colorado, USA - East River MetaG ERMZT166_2 | ecosystem: Environmental > Terrestrial > Soil > Floodplain ...
CTGCAGATCGCGCGGACGATCGTGTCCACGCTGCACGGCGCCAAGCGTTTGCCGCCCGACATGACCACGCCCGAGGCGCCGAAGTACGACCCCGAAGAGCTCTACGGCATCGTCCACGTCGATCCGCGGCACCCGTACGACGTGCGGGAGGTTCTCGCCAGGCTCGTGGACGGGTCGCGCTTCGACGAGTTCAAACAGCGGTACGGCGCCACGCTCGTCACGGGCTTCGCGCGGCTGCACGGATTCCTGGTCGGCATCATCGCCAACAACGGCGTGCTGTTCTCCGAGTCGGCGCTCAAGGCCACGCACTTCATCCAGATGTGCAACCTGCGCGGAATTCCGCTCATCTTTCTGCAGAACGTGACCGGCTTCATGGTCGGCCGGCAGTACGAGCGCGGCGGCATCGCGAAGGACGGCGCCAAGATGGTGCACGCGGTCGCCAACTCCGTCGTGCCGAAGTTCACCGTCATCACGGGCGGATCGTTCGGCGCCGGCAACTACGGCATGTGCGGCCGCGCGTACGAACCTCGGCTGCTGTGGATGTGGCCCAACGGGCGGATCTCCGTCATGGGCGGCGAGCAGGCCGCATCCGTGCTGGCGACCGTCAAACGCGATCAGCTCACGCGCGAAGGATCGACGCTCTCGGCCGCGGAAGAATCGGACATCCGAACGCCAATTCTGGAAAAGTACGACCGGGAAGGCTCGCCGTACTACTCCACGGCGCGGTTGTGGGACGATGGGGTCATCGACCCCATCCGGACGCGCGAGGCGCTGGCGTTGGGGCTGTCGGCCGCGTACAACGCGCCGATTCCGGACGCGAAGTTCGGCATCTTCAGAATGTAGGTGTCGTGTCGAGACTGCTGATAAGTCCCGGACCAGTCACCACCGTCACCCTCAACCGGCCTGAGGTCCGCAACGCGTTCGATGCGGCGCTCATCCACGACCTCACGACGTTTGCGCTGAACATTCCCGCGGACGGGTCCGTGCGCGTCGTCGTGCTGCAGGGCGCGGGCTCGGTGTTTTCCGCCGGCGCCGACCTGCAGTGGATGTCGGAGATGCTGGGCTACACGCGCGACGAGAACCTCGAGGACGCGCGCCGGGCGGCGACGATGTTCAACGCGATCGATTCGATTCCGGTGCCTGTGATCGCGCGCATTCACGGCGCCGCGCTGGGCGGCGGAGCGGGACTCGCGGCGGTTGCCGACGTGGTGGTTGCCGCCACGGACGCGGTCTTTGGGTTCACGGAAGTCACGCTCGGCATCCTGCCCGCGATGATCTCGCCGTATGTCGTACGAAAGATTGGGCTTTCGGCCGCGCGGGAGCTGTGCCTGAGCGGGATGCGGTTTTCGGCTGCACGGGCGCGGGAAGTCGGACTCGTGCACGAAGTCGTGTCTGGCGAGCGGCTCGATCTTGCCGTGGACAAATACGCGCAGCAGTTCCGGCGGGCGGCGCCGTCGGCCGTGGCCGCGACCAAGGCGCTACTGTCCAAGGTGCATGGCAAGGCGCCTGCGGACGTCCTCGCCGACACTGTCGTCGCGATTGCCAACCAGCGCGTGTCGCCCGAGGGCCAGGAAGGGATGCGCGCGTTTCTCGAGAAGCGGCATCCGGCCTGGGATAAATGATCCGCCGCGTCCTCATCGCCAACCGGGGCGAAATCGCGTGCCGGATCATGCGGACGTGCCGGGCCATGGGCGTGGAGACGGTCGCCGTCTTTTCCGAAGCGGATGCGGATGCGCCCCACGTGAAGATGGCCGATCAGGCGATGCCGATCGGCCCGCCGCCGGCGCTGCAGAGCTACCTCAGCATTCCAAACGTGATTGGCGCGGCGCGCAGCAGCGGCGCGGACGCCGTGCATCCCGGGTACGGGTTTCTGTCGGAGAACGCCGACTTCGCCGAGGCGTGCCAGATGGCCGGCCTCGTCTTCATCGGCCCGCCCGCGGGCGTCATGCGGCGCATGGGATCCAAGACCGGCGCCCGTGAGGTGGTCGGCAAAGCCGGTGTGCCCGTCGTCCCCGGCTCGACACCGCGCGCGCAAACGGCCGACGCGCTCGCCGCTGCGGTGCGAGACGTCGGCCTGCCCGCGCTCATCAAAGCCGCGGCCGGTGGCGGCGGCAAGGGCATGCGCGTGGTCCGCACCGAGGCCGAAGTCGCGGACGCCGTCGGCGCGGCCCGGCGGGAAGCGGAGCGCTCGTTCGCCAACGGCGCGCTGTACGTCGAGCGCCTGATCGACCGCCCGCGGCACATCGAGGTGCAGATTCTCGCCGACACACATGGCCACGTGATCCACCTGTTCGAGCGCGACTGCTCGCTGCAGCGACGGCATCAGAAGGTGATCGAGGAGACGCCGGCGCCACGCCTGGCGCCTGCCGTTCGCGAGCGCATCACCGCCGCCGCCGTGGCCGCCGCGAAGGCCGTCAAGTACGTGAATGCCGGTACCGTCGAGTTCCTGCTCGAGGGCGAAGGCGAGGAGGCGCAGTTCTACTTCCTCGAGATGAACACGCGCCTGCAGGTCGAACACCCGATTACGGAAGCGGTGACGGGGCTGGATCTCGTCCGGCTGCAACTGCAGATCGCGGCTCGCGAGCCGTTGCCGCTCCAGCAATCAGACATCACCGTCACGGGCCATGCAGTGGAGTGCCGCGTCTACGCGGAGGATTCGAGGCGGCTGCTGCCGCAGGCGGGGACGCTGCTCCACTACCGCGAGCCCGACCGGCCCGGAATCCGGATCGATTCTGGCGTGACCGGTGGCACGTCCGTGCCCGTGCACTACGACCCACTGCTCGCGAAAGTGATCGCCCACGGACCGACCCGCGAGGACGCGTTCACAAAGATGCGCGAGGCGCTCCGCGACTACGAGATCCTCGGCGTCCGGCACAATCTCGCATTTCTGAATGCGCTGCTCGCCGATCCGGACGTCCAGGCCGGCCGGACGTACACGCGCTTCATCGAGGATCGCCTGCCGTCATTTACGTCTGCCCCGCCGCCGGCGGTCGCGGAGGCTGCCGCAACGGTCGCGGCGTTCCTGTCGGTCGCTCCCGCCGCGCCGGTCGCCGCGTCGGACGACGAGATCCCGGCATCGGCCTTCGATCCATGGGATCAGATTGGCGTAGGTAACTGGAATGCACGGTGACGTTGCGCAGAGCGCGCGCCAAGCGCGCTCCGCCGGAGCGGAGCGGGGCCACGGGGCCCCCGCGAGCGACGGCGCGAGGGGGTCCGGCGGGACGAAGTCCCCCGGGATGAAATGACACGTCTCCACCTTTCCGGCGACGCCGACTACGACGTCGAGGTTGACGCCGATCGCGTGACGATCGCCGGCGCCGGCGAGCCGCTCGGTGTGCGCCCCGAAGGCGACGGACGGTGGACGGTGGTCACGCCGGCCGGTGAGGTCGCCGCCATCGCCGCGCTGCGCGGCGACGCGGTCTGGGTCGGGATCGACGGCCATGTCTTCGAGATCAAGGTGCGGCACGGCGGCCGCCGCCGCGCGTCCACGGCCGACGACGACGCGTTGTCGGCCCCGATGCCGGCCACGGTCGTGCGCCTCCTCGTCCAGCCGGGCGCCCGAGTGGCCGCGGGCGACCTCCTGATTGCGCTCGAAGCGATGAAGATGGAGCTGGCCGTCCGCGCGCCGCACGACGGCGTCGTGAAGGCCATTCACTGCCGCGAAGGCGACCTGGTGCAGCCCGGAACGCCCCTGATCGAGTTCTAAAAGGGGCCGGGGCACATTTTACGAATTGCGTAAAATGTGCCCCGGCCCCTTTCCATGTACGAAGTTGGACCTCGAGACGGACTGCAGAACGAGGCGGCGATCGTGCCGACGGCCGGCAAGATCGCGTTCGTCAACGCGCTCGGCGCGGCCGGATTGCCGGCCATCGAGGTCGGCGCGTTCGTCAGCGCGACCCGCGTGCCGCAGATGGCGGATACCGCCGAGGTGCTGGCCGGCATCATCCGCAAGCCCGGCACGCGGTACGCCGCGCTGGTGCCGAATCTCAAAGGCCTCGAGCGCGCCGTCACCGCGCGCGTGGACGAGGTCGCGATCTTCGCCGCCGCGTCGGACACGTTCAGCCGCCGCAACATCAATCAGTCGATCGAGGAATCGCTCAAGGGCTACGCCGAGGTGGCCCGCGCCGCGCTGGCCGCGGGCGTACGCGTGCGCGCGTACCTCTCGACCGCGTTCGGCTGCCCCTTCGAAGGCGACGTGCCGGTGACGCGCGTGATCGACCTGACGCGGCGTCTGTTCGACTTCGGTGTTTATGAGGTCGCGATCAGCGACACCATCGGCATCGCGCATCCCGGCCAGGTCCGGCAGGTCATGAGGGATCTCACGGCCGCGTTCAAGGCGCGCGAACTCGCGCTGCATTTTCACGACACGCGCGGCACCGCGCTCGCCAACGTCCTTGCTGCCATGGACTTCGGCGTGACGACGTTCGACTCTTCCGCCGGCGGGCTCGGCGGCTGCCCGTACGCACCAGGCGCCTCCGGCAATCTCGCCACGGAAGATCTGCTCTACATGCTCCAGGGGCTGGGCCACGCGGCTACGGTCCAGATTGACGCCGTCTGCGACGCCTCGCTTGCGCTCGAGCCCGTGATCGGGCACCCGCTGCCGTCCCGCTATGTCCACGCCCGACGGTGATCCTTCCGCCGAACGCTTCGTCGCGGCGCTGCTCGATCGCCACGCGGCGCCGCTCCGTCGATCCGAGTTTTTGAAAGCGATTCGCGCGCTGTCCGCGCGGTACGTCGAGCGCCGCGCCACGCTGGCCGATCGGTCGCCGCTCGATTCAGCGGGTAAGCGCGCCGCCTTTGCGGCCTACTACGCGCCGCTGCATTACCTCACGGTGCGGCACGTGCTTGGCGCGCTCCAACCGCAGCCCACCACCCCGCTCACCCGCATCGTCGATCTCGGCTGCGGCACGGGCGTCGCGGGCGCGGCCTGGGGGAGGCGGCACCCGCAAGCAACGGTCCAGGGCATCGATCGCAGCGGCTGGGCGGTGGAAGAAGCGGCGTGGACCTATCGCACGCTCGGGATTCCTGGGCGCGCGACGAGAGGCGATCTCGTCCGCGCGGCAGAGTCGTTGGCGACACGAAAGGACAGTCGGACCGGCGTGATTCTCGCCTGGGGCAGCAACGAGCTCGAGGCGCCGGCTCGCAACCGGCTGCTCGGGACGCTCGTCGAGCTTGGCCGCTCGGGCGCTCCGATCCTGATCGTCGAGCCCATCTCGCGCCGGGCGGCGCCCTGGTTCGACGACTGGGCGGCGGTGATCGCGAAAGCCGGGGGCCGCCAGGATGACTGGAGCTTCGACGAGCCGCGGCCGCCCGCACTCTCGAGCATCGATGCCGAAGTGGGATTCGATCGAACGGCGCTGACCGCGAGGAGCCTGGCGATCAATCTGCCTTGAGCCGGTATCATACGCGCGGTGTTCCACCACAACTCGATGCGCCGGATCGCGCAACTGACGATCGGCGTGGGCGTGTGGCTGGCGGCGTGCAGCGAGCCACCCGCCTCGCCGTCGCCGGGATCCGCCGTCTGCGCGAACACGCCCGGCGCGTCCTGCTTCGGCCGGAACAACTACGTCGAGTACGCCGTGGGCGATCTGCCGGTCGTAGTCAGTGTTCCGCACGGCGGCGCGCTGGCGCCGACGACGATCCCAGACCGTACGGTCGGCACGACTGTCACCGATACCAACACCATTGAGCTCGGCCGCGCGGTGGCGCAGGCGTTTCTGGCCCGAACCGGACGGCCTGTGCATCTGGTGCTGTGCCACCTGCGCCGCATCAAGCTCGACGCGAATCGCGAGGTCGTCGAAGCGGCGCAAGGTAACGGCGACGCGATTCAGGCCTGGAACGAGTACCACGGCTTCCTCGAGCAGGCCACGCACGACGTTGTGATCCGGGGCGGCCGAGGCATCTACGTGGACCTCCACGGCCACGGCCACGCCAAGGCGCGGCTCGAGCTCGGCTACCTGCTGACGGGCACCGTGCTCGATCGCACGAACGCGGACCTGGACGCGCAGGGCGTCGCCACCCAGAGCAGCCTTCGACTCGCGATGATGTTCACGGCGTCGAGTTTTTCCGAGATGCTGCGCGGCGCGACCAGCCTCGGCGCGCGCCTCGCGCCCGTGCCGTCGGTGCCGAGCCCGGCCGATCCGTCACCCGGCGCCGATCCGTTCTTCGAAGGCGGTTACAGCACCGCGCGCCACACCGCGACGCTGCCGGGCCTCCAGATCGAATCGCACTTCGGCGTCCGCGACACCGCCGCCTCGCGCGCGGCCTTCGCCGCGACACTGGTCGAGGCCGTGCTCGCGTTCATGCGCGATCACCTGGGACTGTGACAGTAGTCGGCGGTCCGCCGAAGCCTCGCGCGAAGGCGGAAGCCCGCCGGGGTTCAGCCGATCAACTTTCGGGGGGCTGCGGTGTCTAATGCGGACATGCGGGCACCTCTAACGCACGTTGTTACCGTGGCGGGAGCTGTACTGTTCGCATCCGGTCAGGCGCCGGTACAGCAGCCCACCGCCAGCCGGGGCCCGGGCACCGCCGCCATCAGCGGAGTGGTGACAGACGGCTCGACGAAGCAGCCCATTGCCAACGTGCTCGTCAGCCTCTCCACGAATCCACGCGGGACAGGTGCGGTCGTGCTTCGCGTCGCGACGGATCAGGGCGGGCGCTTTGTGTTCACGCGCCTCCCGGGCGCGGCCAGTTACTACCTCCACACGTTCTGCTTCGGGTACTTCGACGGCGGCTACGGCCGCGACCTGCCGGCGACCGCCGAGGGGCGTGTGATCACGCTCGCTGACGGCGAATGGTTTCGGGACGTGTCCATCAAGATGTACCGGCCCGCCGCGATCAGCGGGCGTGTGCTCGACGAAACCGGCGAGCCGGTGGTCGGCGCGATGATCCGGGTCCTGCCTCAGGTGCTGGTCTCGGGCGTCACGCGGAGCGCCGCCGGACCGGTCGTGAAGACTGACGACCGCGGGATGTACCGGATTGGGGGCCTCGCGCCGGCGAAATACGTGGTCTCGTTTCCATCCGTGCAGGCCGCGGTGCCGGCGGAGACCTCCGTCCCGACGCTCCTTGGGACTGTCGCCGTTGACTCCGCCAACAGCGTGGTGGTCGGTGACTACCTCACTCCTCGCACCGCGTCGGATGGGCGGACGCAGGTGTACCGGCCAGTCTTCTATCCGAACGCGCGGGCCATCGCCGAGGCCGCGCTCGTCGAGGTGGCCTACGGCGAAGAGAAGGCCGGCATCGATCTCCATCTCCGGCCTGAGGCCACGGCGCGCGTGACGGGCCGTGTGACGGGTCCGGCCGAAGTCATCGCCGGCCTGACGCTGCGCCTGGTGCCAAAAGGCAGCGAAGGGCTTGGTCTGGGCAGCGAGGCCGCAACCGCGCTCGTCGGCGCCGGCGGCACCTTTACGATGCTTCATGTGCCGGTGGGCGACTACACGCTGATCGCGTCGCGGGGCACGATGCAGTACCACTACACCCCCGCCGGGAGCAATTTGAACACCGACCTTCCCAGGCCGCCCGCGTTCAGCGGCGAGGGCGGCGCCGGTCAAGTCACCACCGCCACGCCGGGCACGGGTTACAGCATCAACCGCAACGAGGGAGACCGCGTGTACTTCGCTCGAATGGCAGTGAGCGTCACGGCGCCGGAAGTCCGGGACCTCGAGCTCACGATGCGGCCGGGCGTTGCGATTCGGGGCCGGCTCGTCTGGGAGAGCGGCTCGCCGCAAATGCCCATGGGCGCCGGCGCCGGGCCGGGCGGCGCACCGTCGCGGCCGACGACGATCCCCATGTATGCCGAACCCGCCGACGGCGACCCGGAACTGGGCATGCCGAGCGGCCGCTACGATCCGTCCACGCATCAGTTCGAAGTCGCCGGGCTCTATCCCGGCCTCTACCGCCTGAACTTCTGGGGCGTCCCTTTCACGAAGTCCATCGTGTGGGAGGGGCGCGACCTGACGTACGAGCCGTTCGACGCGTCGCAAGGCACTGACTTCACCGGCGTGGTCATCACCGTGACGGACCAGCCGGCCACGATCGAGGGCAGCGTGCGGGATGAGAGTGGGAATCGCCTGACGTCGGCGGCGGTGTTGATCTTCCCCACCGATCGCAAACGCTGGACGCACTACGGTCTCACGCCCCGCTACGTGCGGTCGACGCAAGTGACGAACAACGGCACCTTCAAAATCACCGTCCCAGGCGGCGAGTATTACGTCGTCGGCGTCGAGGTCGCGCGCGCGGGCGGTCTGTACGATCCGGCCTTCCTCGCCCTGCTGGCCGGCAGGGGCGCCGACGTCGTCCGCGTGAACTGGGGAGAGACGAAGTCACAGAACGTGCCCTTGCGAATCATCAAGTGAAAACGGCCATCGCGTGCGGACTCGCCTGTGTAGTGCTGACGACGGCGCCCGTCGCACAGGCGCCGCCGACGGGCACGGCGCAGGTGTCGGGCACCGTCGTATCCCTGGATGCGACGCCCGTGCCGGTGCGGCGCGCGATCGTGACGCTCCGCGACGGGCTCGTCAGCCGCAGCGCGATCTCCGATGACCGCGGCCAGTTCGTGTTCCGCGCGCTCCCCGCCGGTCGATACAGCCTGACAGCGCAGAAAGCCGCGTGGGTGACAGCCACGTATGGCGCGAGGCGGCCGGGCCGTGCCGGCACCCCGCTCTCCGTCGCGGCCGGACAGACGATAGCGGATGTGACGCTCTACATGACGCGAGGCGCGGCGATCAGCGGCACGGTCCGCGATCCGTTCGGCCGTCCGGTCCCACGCATCGACGTCATCGTCAGACCCGCGGGCGTCCCCATTCAGCCGATGTTCCCCGGACGGGATGGCGGGCAACTCACGACCGACGACCGTGGTGTGTATCGGGCTTACGGCCTGGAGCCCGGCAGCTATGTGGTAGCCGCGGTGCCGTTTCTCACTTACGGCTCGACCGAGATGCGCGCGATGACCGCGAGCGAAATGGACGCCGCGCTCCGTGAGCTGCAAACGAGGCAGACGCGCGTGCCGTCAGCGCCGCCTGCCGCCGCACCCGACGCCGGCGTCCGGCGGATGTGGGTGCCGGTGTTCCATCCCGGCGTCACGACGCAGCCCGAGGCGACGCCTGTCGTTGTGAAAGCCGGCGACGACATCAGCGGCATCGACATTCCCTTGATGCTCGTCAGCGCGGTCAACATCGAAGGCACCATCGTGCGGCCGGATGGCGCGCCCGTTGCGGGCACACAGGTGATCATTTCGGGCGTTGGCGGCGCCATGCCGGTCGCCCTCGGCTCGGCCCCCATCCTGGCAACGCAACCGCGGGCGGACGGGAAGTTCAAGTACGTCTCCGTGGCGCCAGGCCAGTACACGATCACGGCGCGATCGTCCGACGGGCTCTTCGCGGTGTCTCAGCTCATGGTGGGCACGGATGATCTGGCGGGCGTTACGCTCGCGCTCCAGCCCGGCCTAACCTTCTCGGGCATCGTTCGCTTCGACGGCGTGTCACAGAAGCGACCGGCCAGTCTGGCGTCCACGCGTCTCACACTGGCCGCGCCAGGATCCAGTGGAGGCGGCGTCGCGGTCGCGAACAACACGTACATCGGCATCAGGCCGAATGCCGCCGCCAATCTCAGTGAAGACGGAACCTTCACGATTCCAAACGTGCTGCCCGGCCTGTATACCTTGATCGCCCCGACCCACTCAGGCTGGTGGCTCCGATCCGTGATCGCGAACGGGCGCGATCTCCTCGACGAGCCCATGAACATCGATCGGAGCGTCAGCGACACCGTGGTGCTCTACACGGATCTGCGAACCGAGGTGACCGGCGTCCTGCAGACGCCGGCGGGCATCCCGGCGGTCGAGTACTTCGTGCTCGTCTTCTCCGCCAATCGACAGCACTGGTTCGCCGGATCGCGGAGGACGCGAACGGCGCGCCCCGCCAGCGACGGGCGCTACGTCTTCATGGATCTGCCGCCGGGTGACTACTTCCTGGCCGCGCTGGAGGACGTCGAGGCGAAGCAACTGGGCGATCCCGCGTTCCTCGCGCAGGCCCAGCCGGCTGCCGTGCGCGTGAGCCTCAGCGAGGGCGGGAAGGCGCAGTTGGATTTGAAGATTGCGCGGGAGGTACGGACGCCGACGGGCAGTGGGCGCAGCCCGGCGTCACCATCTGCCGCTTCTTCCGCACGATCGCACGGCGGACGATGAGGCCGATGGCGCCGAGCGCCACCGCCGTCACGACCAGCGTCTGGGCGAGCTCACCAGCGATCACGGGACACCTGCTGCGCGAAGCGCCTGATAGACGATGAGCGCCGCCGCATACGCGACGCCCGACATATAGCCCAATTGTAGCAACGCGTAACGCAAACGGCCCGTTTCCCGGCGCGTCACCGCCAGCGTCGGGAGGCACTGCATCGCGAGCACGAAAAACACGAGCGTGGACGCCGCGGTCGCGCGCGTCAGCACGGGCGTCCCGTCGTCGCGAGGCATGTCGCGCACGGCGGCGATCACGCCCTTGGCGTCTCCCCCGCTCTGATCGCTCGCGAGCACGGCCATCGTGGAGACGAAGACCTCGCGCGCGATGAAGCTGGTCAGCACGCCGACGGTCAGCTGCCAGTCGTAGCCGAGCGGCGCGAAGACGGGCTGGACGGCGCGGCCCATCCGCCCGGCGAAGCTCTGCGTCTGCTGCTCGCGCGCTTGCAGGGCATCGGCGCGGGCCACGAGCGCTTCGGCCTCGGCGGGCGCGGCGGTCGCGGCCTGCGCGCGGAGCGCCACGGCCTCGGCCGGGGGCGTCGCCTTCGGGTACGCGCTCAGCCACCACATCACGACGCAAATCGCCATGATGACGGTGCCGGCGGTCTTGAGGAACGACAGGCCCTGATCGCGGGCCGTCATGAGGGCGTTGCGGATCGACGGCACCTGATAGGACGGCAGCTCGAGGATCATCGGCCGCGCCCGGCCCTTGACGATCGTGCGGCTGAACAGCAGCGCGCTCATGAACGCCGCGACGGCGCCGAGGACGAAGCAGCCGGCGAACGCGAGCCCGGCGAGGAACAGGTTGTCCACGAACAGCAGGCTCGTGAGCAGCGCGAACACCGGGAGGCGCGCCGAACAGCTCATGAACGGCGCGACGAGGATCGTGGTCAGCCGATCGCGGCGATCGGGGATCAGACGCGCGGCCATGATGCCCGGCAGCGCGCACGCGTGCGACGTGAGCAGCGGCACAAACGCGTGTCCGGGCAGCCCGAAAGGCCGCAGGAAGCGGTCCATCACGAATGCCGCGCGCGCCAGGTAGCCCGTGTCCTCGAGCAGGCTGATCAGGAAAAAGAGAAAGCAGATCTGCGGCAGGAACACGACGGTGCCCGCAATGCCGCCGATGACGCCGTTGGCCAGCAGATCGCGGATCGGACCCGCCGGCAGGTACGTCGTCACCACCGAGCCCAGGGCCGCAAACGTCGTGTCGATGAGATCCATCGGCACTGCCGCGAGCTGGAACAGCGTCCAGAAC
>Ga0137313_1000580_pt1 | contig 11408 bp, 11 predicted proteins | sample EasRivERMZT166_2_FD_102287 | JGI IMG/M metagenome (GOLD analysis project Ga0137313, IMG submission 102287) | Soil microbial communities from meander-bound floodplain in the East River, Colorado, USA - East River MetaG ERMZT166_2 | ecosystem: Environmental > Terrestrial > Soil > Floodplain ...
CGGGCAACATCCTCATGGCCGAGGAGACCGCGATCGACGCGAACGAAACCAGCGTCGAGCTCGGCACGCGGCTCTCGCAAGCCGGCGCGGCTCTCCTGGTGCGAACCGTGGACGCTCTTGCGAACGGCCCTGTCCCCGAGCGCGTGCAGGAAGAGGCGCTCGTCACTTATGCGTCTCGCCTCGAGCGCCGCGAGTCCCGGCTCGATTGGGCGCAGCCGGCCGCAGTCGTGCACAACCACATCCGCGGGTTGCAGCCATGGCCGATGGCGGCCGCGATGTTCGGTGGAAGCCGGGTCGCGTTCGTCCGATCGGAGGTGGCGTCCACGGAGCCGGCTGGCACGACGCCTGGCGCCATCGTCTCAGTGCGGGCAGATGCGCTCGACGTCGCCGCCAGCCCGGGCGTCGTCCGCATCACCGAGCTCCAGCCGGAGGGCCGCCGGGCGATGCCGGTCCGGGCGTTCCTCGGTGGCCGGGCGGTCTCGACCGGTGACCGGTTCGATGCTCTGCCGATCGCCGCGCCATGACGCCCGCCCGGCTGGCGGCGGCGCGGGTGCTCATCGCGGTCGAGCGCGGACGCACGTCGCTCGCCGCGGAGGTCGAGCGCGCGCGCGCCGATGTCGCTGAATCGAGAGAGCGCGGGCTGCTGCTCGAAATCGCGGCCGGCGTGCTCCGGTGGCAACGCGCCCTCGACGCCTGCCTGACCGCGTGCAGCAAGCGGCCGATTGCCGAGCTGGAGCCTGGCGTTCGCGCGGTCCTGCGTTCCGGCGCCTACCAGCTTCTGCATCTCGATCGCATTCCGGCCCACGCGGTGGTGCACGAAGCGGTCAATACGGTGAGAATCCTCGGCCAGCCGCATGCCGCGGGGTTCGTCAATGCGGTCCTGCGCGCGCTCTCCCGGAAGCGGGACTCGATGCTGCCCCGCCGCACCCGCCAGCGCGCCTATCTCGGGGTCACGTTGTCGCACCCGGACTGGCTCGTCGCACGATGGCTGGACCGGTACGGCTTCGAGGCGACCGAGGCGTGGTGCAAGTTCAACAATGAGTCGGCTGAGGTGTCCGTCCGGCCAGTGCCGGGCTTGTCGGTTGACGGGCTGATGGCGAAGCTCGCCGACGCCGGAATCACCGCGAGTCCAGGCGTCCTGGTCGCGGACTGCCTGCGTCTGCCCGCGGGATCGCTCGGAAGGCTCGACCGCGAGACGCGCGCGAGCCTGATGATTCAAGAAGAAGCCTCACAACTCGTCGCGCACACCGTCGCGGCGGGCCCCGGCGATCGCGTGCTCGACCTTTGCGCGGCGCCCGGCGGCAAGTCGGTCGTCATGGCCCAGGGTATGGAAGGCCGTGGGCTCCTCGTCTCTGCGGACCTGCGCCCAAACCGGGTCGGGATGCTCAAAGCCACAGTCGACCGCCTCGACGTCCCCGCGAGGGTCGTCGCCGTTGACGCCATGTCACCGCTCCCGTTCCGCGCGACGTTCGACCGGGTGCTCATCGACGTGCCCTGCTCGGGCCTGGGCACGCTTCGCCGGGATCCCGATCTCAAGTGGTCTCGTACCGAGGCCGACCTTCCGCGTCTGGCGGACGACGCAGGCGGGATGCTCGCGCATGCGGCGGGCGCGGTGCGGGACGGCGGCCTCCTGGTCTACGCGACCTGCTCCAGCGAGCCCGAGGAGAACGACGCGGTCGTGGCGGCCTTCCTTCACAACCACCCGGAGTTCACCTTGGAGCGGCCCGCGGCGGTCAGCGCCGTGCCCGGCCTGGACCGCGTCATCGACCCGGCGGGATACCTGCGAACGCTGCCGTTTCGCGACGGGCTCGACGCGTTCTTCGCGGCGGCGCTGCGGCGGCAAGCCCCGGCTGGGCTGTAGTACACTTTTCGCGCCTGATGCCCGCGAAACCCGGGGCACGTCCCGTCCGAAAGCGTGTGTGGAGAGCCGGCCGCCTTTTTGTCCTTCTGGCGGCGCTCGGCCTGACGTACGGCGTCTTTTTCATGGCCGCGATGCGCGTCGCCACCCGGGCGCGCGAGGTCGTCGTACCCGACCTGCAGGGCAAGTCCGTCACGGATGCGTCGGCGATGCTCACCCAGGTCGGGCTGGCGATCCGGATCGACGAAGCCCGGCGCGCCGACGCCAAGGTCCCGGCCGGCCACATCCTCTCGCAGGAGCCCGAGCCCGGCACGGTGTTTCGACGCCAGCGGTCCGTGCGCGTGCGGCTGAGCGACGGCCAGCGCGACCCGGTCATCCCCGGCGTCGTCGGCTCGCCCGAGCGAACGGCTGAAGCGACGCTCGCGGCCGAACGGGTGACGATTGCGGGCCGCGCAGAGGTTCGCGCCGCCGAGTACGGGCCCGGCGTGGTCCTGGCGCAAAGTCCTCCCGCCAGCCAGCGCGCCTCGGCGGTGACGCTGCTGGTCAACCGGCGCGACGACAACGAGACGTTCGTCATGCCCGACCTCATCGGCACGCTCGCCGACCGATCGATCTCGCTGCTTCGCGCGCAGAACTTCCGCGTCACGATCAGCGCCGAAGTGCCCTATCCCACGCTCCCGATGGGCGTCGTCGTGAAGCAATCGCCGCTGCCCGGGTACCGTGTGACGTCGGTGCAGCCGATCCTGCTCGAGGTCTCGAAGTGAGCGTGCGGATTGCGCCTTCGATCCTCGCGTCGGACTTTGCGCGTTTGGCGGATGAGGTGGCGAAGGTCGAGCGCGGCGGCGCCGACCTCGTGCACGTGGACGTGATGGACGGGCACTTCGTGCCGAACATCACGATCGGCCCGCCGGTCGTGAAGGCCCTCAAGCGCGTGACCACGCTGCCGCTCGACGTGCACCTGATGATCAGCGACCCGGACCGCTACCTCGAGGCCTTTGTCGAGGCGGGCGCTGCGATCGTCACCGTGCACGTGGAAGCGTGCAAACACCTCCACCGCACGCTGACCCGCATCCGTCAACTGGGCGCCAAGGCCGGCGTCTCGCTCAACCCTGCGACGCCCGTCGAAGTTGTGAAGGATCTCGCGGGCGAGTTCGACCTGCTGCTCATCATGTCCGTCAATCCCGGATTCGGCGGACAGCACTTCATCACGCACAGCCTGGAGAAGATCCGGCAGGCGCGGTCGCTCGTGACCGCCGCCGGTGTGGCCGCGGACGTCGAAGTGGACGGCGGGGTGGACACCACCAACGCCGCCGCGCTGGTCGAGTCGGGCGCGACCATCCTGGTGGCGGGCGTCTCCGTCTTCGGGACCCCCGACCCGGCCGAGGCCACGCGCCGCCTGCGGGCGGCCGCCGGGGCCCGGTAACCTGCGATGCCGTCGGGCGTGACGTCCCTGCGCGTGAGGTACGCCGAAACGGATCAGATGGGCGTGGTCTACTACGCGAACTACTTCGTGTGGTTCGAGGTCGCCCGGGCCGACGTCATGCGCGCGCTGGGTTCGACCTACCGGTCGCTCGAGGACGAAGGCGTGTTTCTGCCCGTGATTGACGCTGAATGCCATTACCGGCGTCCTGCGCGATACGATGACGAGATTGAAGTGCGCGCGCAGGGCCGCCTGATGTCGGCCGTCCGCGTGGCATTCGACTACGAGGTGTTCGTGAAAGGTGACGCCGCGCCCGTGGCTGTCGGGCAGACCATACACGCCGCGACCGATCGCGACGGCCGCCCCTGCCGGCTGCCGGCCCGGATCCGCGAGGCCTTCGCATGAAGGCGCTCGTCACCGGCGCCGCCGGCTTCATCGGCTCCCATCTCGCGTCGGCGCTCCTCGAGCTCGGCGTGACCGTCGTCGGCGTGGACGCCTTCACGGATTACTACCCGCGCGAGATCAAGACATCCAATCTGGCGCCGCTCCTGGCGAACCCGTCGTTCACGATCGTCGAAGGCGCGCTGCAGACGATGGCGCTGGAGCCGGTGCTGGAGGGCGTGACGCACATCTTTCACCTCGCCGCGCAGGCCGGAGTCCGGAAAAGCTGGGGCGACGACTTTCGCGTTTACACGAGCAACAACATCGACGCGACGCAGCGGCTCCTCGAGGCGGTCAAGGGCCGCCGGCTCGCGCGTTTCGTCTACGCGTCCACATCGTCGGTGTATGGCGACGAAGCGCCGATGCCGATGCACGAGGACCTGCCGCTGCACCCGGTGTCGCCGTACGGCGTGACCAAGCTCGCGGCCGAGCACCTCTGCCACCTGTACCGCGTGAACTACGGCATCCCCACCGTCGTACTTCGCTACTTCACGGTCTACGGACCTCGTCAGCGACCGGATATGGGATTCCATCGCTTCATCCGGGCCGCACTGACCGGCCAGCCCATCAGCTTGTACGGCGACGGCGATCAGACGCGCGACTTCACGTACGTCTCGGATGCGGTGGCCGGGACCGTGGCGGCGGGCGACCGCGGGCGAGTCGGCGCCGTCTATAACCTCGGCGGGGGGAGCCGCGTCTCGGTGAACGACGTGCTCGCCCTGATCGGCCGGGTGACGGGTAAGGACCTCAACATCCGGCGTGAGGATGTTCAGAAGGGAGACATGCGCGACACATTTGCCGACACGACGCGCGCCCGGCAGGAGCTGTGCTTTGCCCCGGCCTTTTCGCTCGAGGCGGGGATCTCCGCCGAATGCGCCTGGCTCACCGGGCTCATCAGCGCGGAGGCGCGCCGATAGTGCGCCACTGGCTCATGATCCCGGCGCTCTGCGCCATGGTCGCGGCAGGTTGTGGCGGCGGCAAGAAGCCGCTGCCCGTCGCCGGATCGATGGACGCCGACAAATTCCTTTACGAGGGCGGCGCCGATGCGCTCAAGCGCAGGAAATGGCTCGAGGCGCGCGAGTACTTCCGCCGTCTGATCGACACCTACCCACGCAGCCAGTACCGCGTCGAGGCCAAGCTCGGCATCGGCGACTCGTACCTTGGCGAAGGCCGCTCCGACTCGCTGGTGCTCGGCGCCAACGAGTTCCGCGAGTTCCTGACGCTGGCGCCCCTCAGCGAGAGGGCCGACTACGCGCAGTACCGCCTCGCCTACTCGCAGGTCCGCCAGATGCTGGGCCCGCAGCGCGACCAGACGGCCACGCGCGAAGCGCTCCGCGAGCTGGAGCGATTCAAGCAGAACTATCCGAAGAGCAAGCACATGAAGGAGGCCGACACGCTCTATCGGCAGGCGCGCGATCGCCTGTCCGACCACGAGTACCAGGTCGGCGTGTTCCACTTCCGGAACCGGCTGTACATGGGCGCCCTCGCCCGATTCGTCAAAGTGATGGACGAGGATCCCAACTACACACGCAAGGACGGGCTCATCTTCTATCTCGGCGAGACCTACAGCCGCATCCTGCGGCCGGTGGAAGCCAAGGCGATGTACGAGCTGCTGCTGAAGGACTACCCGAAGAGCAAGTTCGCCAGGGATGCCAAGAAGCGGCTGGCGGTGAGCGCCAAGCCGGCGCCGCCCGTAAAAAAGGAAACGACCTCGGGAGTCGTTTTTCGAAATCCGTAAAACGACTCCCGAGGTCGTTTCTTGCTACGCGCTGATTCGGTCGCGCGGGCGCTCGCCCGACGAGGGGGCGGGCACCGGCGTCGGGCCGGTGGCGCCCATGGGCCGAGCCATCAGCGCGTTGATCCGCCGCGAGTAATCCACCGCCGACACCAGCGCCGCAATCGTCGCCACCCAGAGGGCAATCTGACCCAGGACGAAGAAGCCCTGCGTGTGCCCTTTGCCGAGAATCAGGATGAGGATCGCCGTGACCTGCGCGATGAGCTTGATCTTGCCCAGCGGCGAGGCCGGCAGCGCGTGGCCGCGTGCGTGCGCGATGCTGCGGAGCACCGTCACGAAGAACTCGCGGCCGAGAATCACCACGACCATCCACGCCCGCGCCAGCTCCATGTAGACCAGCGACACCAGCGCCGCCGTGACCAGGAGCTTGTCGGCCAGCGGATCCATCCACTGCCCCAGATCGGTGACCTGCTTGCGCCGCCGCGCCAGGTAGCCGTCGAGCCAGTCGGTCAGGGACGCCACGCCGAAGATGAGGGCGCCGAGAATCTCCTTGCTCACACCCAGCACCGCGAAATCCCGCGGGTTCGTGAGGAGCACGACGACCAGCAGGGGCACGAGGAAGATGCGCCCGAGCGTCAGCGTATTCGGAAGGTTCACTGACCGGATTCTACCAGTCTTGGATCTCACCACGAAGCGACGCCTTCTTCGCGTCAAGGTACGTCGTTATTCCCCGGCTCGCTCACGATTCCCAGTGACGCCGGGCCTTTGAACACCTTCAGGCCTTGCCCCTTCGTGGTCTTCGTGGCCTTCGTGGTGAGATCCACAGTAGGATCTTGCGTTCAGATGCGCGCGATTCTTCTCGCCGGGGGCAAAGGCACGCGGCTGCGGCCGCTGACGCTGAACACCCCCAAGCCGATCGTCCCGATCTTCGATCGGCCTTTTCTGCAGTATCAGATCGACCTCCTCAGGAAAGTCCCTGAGATCCACGAAATTGTCCTGAGCCTGAACTACCAGCCCCGCCGCATTGAAGAGGTCTTTGGCGACGGCTCGGACCAGGGCGTCCACCTCCGGTACGTCGTCGAGCCCACGCCGCTCGGGACGGGCGGCGGCATCCGCTTTGCCGCGGGCGAGCGGCGTGACGAGCCCATCGTCGTCTTCAACGGCGACGTTTTCACGTCGGTCGATCTGCCGGCCGTCATCGCCCTCCACCGCGAGCGGAAGGCCAAGGCGACCATCGTCCTGACGCCGGTCGAGAACCCGGCGGCGTACGGGCTCGTCGAGACCGACGCGAAGGGCAACGTCCTGCGGTTCGTCGAGAAGCCCAAGCCGGACGAGATCAAGACCGACATGATCAACGCCGGCATCTACGTGCTCGAGCCGGACACGCTCGACCGGATTCCGCGCGACACGGTGTTCTCGATCGAGCGCGGCTACTTCCCGTCCCTCGTCGCGGACGGCGAGACCTTCGTCGCTTACAACTATCGCGGCTACTGGCTGGACATCGGCACGCCCGAGAAGTACCGGCAGGCGCATCGCGACATCATGGACGGCCGGTTTGCCGCGCCGCCCTTCGAGACAGCTCCCGGCACGGCGATCGTCTCGGCCGAGGCCCGTATCGACGACGGCGCGAAGATCGAGGCGCCCTGCTTTATCGACGCGGGCGCGGTCGTGAAAAAGGGCGCGCGGATCGGCCCGCACAGCGCCATCGGCAAACACTGCCATATCGGCGAAGACGCCGACGTCGAAGGCGTGATCCTGTGGCCGAGCACCTGGGTCGATACCGGTGCGCGCCTGCGCGGCACTATTTCCGGCCGGAACTGCCACTTCGGCCGTAACGTCGACCTCGACGGCGCAAGCATGTTCGGTGACAAGTCCGTTGTCACTGACTTCTCCCGGGCCTAGTGCGACCATGAGCATCTCACCAGCGATCTTCAAGGCGTATGACGTCCGTGGCATCTACCCGGGCGAGATCAACGAGGCCGGCGCACGGGACATCGGCCGCGCGTTTGTCGCCTACCTCGGCGGTGGGCGGATCGGCGTATCGCGCGACATGCGCGTGTCGTCACCCTCGCTGGCGGCGGCCTTCATCGACGGCGCACGCGCGCAGGGCGCGCACGTCGTGGACTACGGCCTCGCCGGCACCGACATGATGTACTTCGGCGTCGTGCGCGATGGCCTCGACGGCGGCGCGCAGATCACCGCGTCGCATAACCCCGGCGAATACAACGGGGTGAAGCTGGTCCGAAAGGAAGCGTTCCCACTCTCCGGCGACGCCGGCATCAACGACATCCGCGACATGGTGATGGGCGGGACGATTCCGGCGGCCTCTGGCCCGCGGGGCACCATCGAGTCGCGCGAGCTGCTGGCCGAATACACCACGCGTGTGCTGTCGTTCATCGATCCCGGGGCCGTGTCGCCATTCAACGTCGTGCTCGACGCCGGCAGCGGCATCGGCGGCCTGGTCGCTCCGGGCCTCTTCGACGCGCTCCCCTGCAAGACCACGCGGCTCTGCTTCGAGGTGGACGGCACGTTCCCGAATCACGAAGCGAACCCGCTCATCGAGGAGAACCGCCGCGACATCGTCGAGCGCGTGATCAAGGACGGCGCCGACATCGGCATCGCCTGGGACGGCGACGCGGATCGCTGCTTCTTCATCGACGGCACCGGCGAGTTCATCGCGGGCGACTTCGTCACGGCGCTGCTGGCCGAGGCGGCGCTGCTCAAGGCGCCCGGCAGCAAGATCATCTACGACGTGCGCGCGAGCTACGCGGTGAAGGACACCGTCGCCCGCTGCGGCGGCACCGCGCTCATGAACCGAGTGGGCCATGCGTTCATCAAGCGGCGCATGCGCGAGGAGGACGCCGTCTTCGGCGGCGAGGTGACTGGACATTACTACTTCAAGGACTTCGCGTACGCCGACAACGGCTTCATCCCGGCGCTCCTCATGCTCGAGCTGATGTCGAAGAAGGGCAAGACGCTCCGCGACCTGCTGGCGCCGTACCGCGAGAAGTACTTCATCTCTGGCGAGGTCAACACGAAGCTGAGCGATATGAAGATGGTGGACGTCAAGCTGGCCGAGCTGGCGGGGCGGTACTCAGACGCGCACACGTACAAGCTCGACGGCTTTTCGGCCGAGTACCCCGACTGGCACTTCAACGTCCGCGGGTCCAACACCGAGCCGATGCTGCGTCTGAACCTCGAAGCGCTCACGCCCGAGCTCATGGAGCGCAAGCGGGACGAAGTGCTCAGCATCCTCAGGTCCTAGGTCCTAGGTCCCAGGTCCCTGGTCCTGGGTCCTGGGTCCTTCACAGGAACGCTCGTCGCGCCGATAATCTGAGGGCACATGAACGAACCGTATCTCTATGGGTGGGGATGGGGCACGCTGGCGCTGATCAACGCCGGCCTCGCGCAGAGCAAGCGGCGCAGCGGGCTCGCGTGGTTTCTGGTGTCGCTGCTCCTCGGCCCGATTGCGACGTTCATCATCGTCGTGACCGACCCGCCCACGCCGCCACGCGGTTCACAAAACCCGTAGCAGACGACCGATCGTACGTAGGCCGCCGCGGGTTGTGCGGCGGCAGAACATCTCAAAAGTTCACAGTTCGAAGTTCGAAGGATAAGCGGGCTACGGGAATCGAACCCGTCTAGCTGGCTTGGGAAGCCAGAACATTACCACTATGCTAAGCCCGCAAGTGGTCTCTCAGGCGAAATCATACCAGCGTCGTCACGGCGTCACCCTAAACGCGACATACCGCCGTTCGCTGTTGGCGCCCTGCCCCACTGTCAGCTCGATGGCGTAGTCGCCGGGCGCAAGCGGCGCGAGCGTCAGGTCTGCGGCGATTACTGCTTGTCCGTTGTCGGCCTTCTCCGACAGCGTGACGGGCACGGGGAGCGGCTGGCCGTTGCGGCCGATGAGGCGCGCTTCCTTGCGATCGACCGACGCGAGCAGCGGCCACTCGATGTGGATGCGCTCGGTCCGGCGATACTGGAAATCCGCGACCGCCCGGAGCGGCGACGTCGGCGCGGGCGTCGCGCGGAACGGCATGGGATCCGCGAGCAGCGTACCCGTCGCCCACCTGATCTCAAACCGTTCCTGCAGCCGGTCGGCACCGCTGCCGATGGTTGCCGTCACTTGCCATAGGCGGGGCGTGGGGGGCGCCTGACTGGCGGCAGTTTGACCAGCGGAAGCCGGCGGCACGAGCAGGCGCACGAGCACGCCGCGCGTCCCTGCTTCGATCCGGGTGTTCACCGTCATGCTGGTCGCTGCGTCCGGTCCGACACCGGCTAACGCCGCGGCGACCCGGAGATCTGCGCCTCGCGCAAATGGGCCGCTCACCAATTGGTTGCTGCCGAGCTCAACCGACGCGAACAACAAATCCCGGCCCACCACTCCGCCGTACGTGAAGACTTCCGCCCCCGCCCGCAGGCGCGAAAGGGGCGCGAAGACCGCCTCGACCGGCACCGGCTCGACGGCCGAATCCGTGGCTGTCGGCGTTGACACCGTCTTGTTCGCGGCGGCCACCGCCGCTTCCGTCGGCGCCGTGTAGCCGCGCCGCGCGCGAATCGACAGGCCGGGCCGCTTCGTCCTGACCTCGATGCGCCGAAAGCCCCCATCGTTTTTCGTGTTCGTCGAGTAGTACGTGAGCAGGTAGTACGCCGACACGTCGTCCACGATCCGCTTCAGCCCGCCGGCGATGTCGTTGGTCTTCACGATCGCCAGGCCGTCGGTGTTCTCGGCGATCGTCTGCAGGCTCTCGATACGGCTGCGCAGCCGATTCGCATCAAGCTCGAGCCGGTTGCCTCTGACCGGATCGGCAGGCTTCGGCTGCATATGAATGGGCGTGTCCCACACCGTCAGCCCGGACGGCGTGACGCCATAGACGGTGATGTTGGTGCGGTTGGCCTGGATCAGAAAGTTGCGGAAGCGCTGGGCGTTGTCCAGTTGCGCGAGGCGCGCGAGCTCCTGATCGCACACCGCGGGATTCGAGGTTCGCTCCAGGTCGGGCCGCGTCACCCGGCCCGTCCACATCGCATCTGGGACTCGGGGGGGCGAGGCCTGGTCGAGCAGCCGACGGTCCGGCCGAAACAGCCGCCAGCCGTCGCTGACGAGCACGACCACCGTTCGCGCCTCCCGCCGGTTCGTGAGGAACACGACCAGGTCCTCGAAGCTCGTCATGACCTTGTCCTCACGCCGCCGGTCGATGAGGATCTGGTAGAGCGACCGGAGCGAGCCTTCGTCCTCGACGAGACCGCGCTCCTTGATCGGGTTTTCGCCCGGCCGCAGCGGCTCGTACTGGTAGCACCGCATGAGGGTGTCCTCAACCGGATCGGTGGAATCGTTGGTAATCCGGTTGCGCTCGCCCCAGGTCCAGTACTTGGACAACTGCTCCTCGATGCTCTGCGTGAGGCGCCCGAGCGCGAGGTGCCGGGCCTGCGCGGATGGCGTCATGACGCCAAAAAGATCGTTCGGCGCGATCAGCGAGTTCAGCATGTCGACGAGCGGGCGCCGGATGTTGTGCGATCCGTCAACCGTCACGTGGAGCGTGTCGAGATAGACCACGAAAACGCGGTTCTTCGGGTCGGCGGCCTCGATCCACATGTCGCGCGTCGAGTTCGGATCACGCCGTTCGGCATCGGAGAGCGCGCGCTCGATCCGCACCAGCTCCAGGCCGTCGATCGCCTGCGGCTTGCCGTCCTCCAGCACCTGAAAGTCTTCGACGGTGAGGCCCTCGACGAGCCTGCCGTCGCGCTGCGGGTAGACGTCCACCGTGACAAGGACGGAACCCGCTCGGAACACCGGCGGGCGCGGAGGCGGCGGCTGCTGCGGTGGAGGTTGAGGCGGCGCCTGCGCGGCAAGCGCAGCCCACGCCACGCCCGCGCCCAGTGCCGCTGCCACGACAGCGCGTCGAAGCTGCGAGCCCATCACACGCCTATTGGACAACCTTGAAGGCGATGTA
>Ga0137313_1000588_pt1 | contig 11343 bp, 10 predicted proteins | sample EasRivERMZT166_2_FD_102287 | JGI IMG/M metagenome (GOLD analysis project Ga0137313, IMG submission 102287) | Soil microbial communities from meander-bound floodplain in the East River, Colorado, USA - East River MetaG ERMZT166_2 | ecosystem: Environmental > Terrestrial > Soil > Floodplain ...
AGAACGAGAAGCCCGGCTCCAACGGGAGGTCGCTCGAGCTCCAGGTCTGCTCGCCGTCGAGCGTCGTGTAGAAGCCGGTCAGGACGTTGCCGTTGCTGTAGTCGTTGGAGACGCCGACGATGTTGAGCGGGTCGAGCGGATTGACGGCGACCGCCGTCTCGTTCTGCTGGCCGAGCAGCCCCCCGGTCGCGTTCTGGTCGTTCCCGTCGGGAGGCGTCGGCGGCGTCCGCTTCGGCGGCACGGTCGGGCCGGTGTGCCGGGTCGGCGAGAGGTCGGGGCCGAGCTCGGAGCGCAGCGTCTGCGCGGTGGCGAGCGAGGCGAGGACGAATCCGTGCGCGAGGGCCAGCGCGGCGACGCGGGAGATCGTTCGCATGGCGGTACTCCAAGGTGGTGCGGCGGGAGTTCGCCGGACCCGTCGTGCCGAGCGCGACAGTTTCGGGGCACGGCGCCGGGAGTCAAGGTAGGACCCGATCCGTCGGAGCGCGGTTCGTCGCGGCGTCAGCGTCCGCCGCCCTTCTCGCTGCCGTACCCGAGCGCCTCCATCTTGCGGCGCATCGCCTCGTCGAGCTCCTCGGTCGTGGTCGGGAGCGCGGCCGTCTCGAGCTGGGAGCGTCGCGCCGCGAGCTTGCGGCGCAGCTCGGCCGCGCGCGGCGCGTCGCCGGCGAGCAGATTGTTCCGCTCGTCGGGATCCTTTTCGAGGTCGAAGAGCTCGAGCACGTCCTCGCGCCCGGCGTAGTCGCGCTCGGTGAGGATCAGGCGCAGCGGCCACTGCTCGAGCAGGAACGCCCTCCCCTGCTTGCCTCGCTCGAGCTGCGCGACGATCGGCGCGTCGCGCTCGATCTTCCCGCCGCGCAGGAGCGGCGCGAGCGAGAGGCCGTCGCCGAACCGCCCTTGCGGCTGCGCGGCGAGGAGCCCGAGGCGGTCGAGCAGCGTCGGCGCGACGTCGACGAGGCTCACCGGCTCGGTGACGCGCACCCCGCCCCCCTCCCCGCCGGGAAGCCGGATCAGGAGCGGCACGTCGACGACCTCCCGATGGAGCGTGAAGCCGTGACCGAAGCCGCCGTGGTCGAAGAGCTCCTCGCCGTGGTCGGCGGTGACGACGACCAGCGTGTTCTTCCCGCCGTCGCCCGCGAGCAGTTCGTCGAGGAAGCCGCCGACCACCGCGTCGGTCCAGGCGATCGCGCCGTCGTAGCGCGCGGTGAGATCGTGCAGCTTCGCCGGCGTCACGTCCTTGCGGCGCTCGATGTGGCCCTTGCGCAGGATCTCCTTCCAGATCTCGTTCTGGAACGGGAACTCCTCGAACGGCTGCTCGAGGAAGCGCTCGCGCTGCTCCGGCGGCGCGCGGTAGGGTCCGTGGACGTTCATCACGTGGAGGTAGCAGAAGCGCGGCGCCGCCGGCTCCATCGCATGCGCTTCCTGCAGGAACGTGCGCGCCTTCGCGACCAGCTCGGCGACGTCGGGGTACTCGCGCGCCTCCTCGTTGCCGGAGAAGTCGAACGAGTCGAACCCCTGGTCGAAGCCGAACTGCGGCGACGCGTTGGGGTTCCCCGAGACGCCGCCGGTGCGCCAGCCGGCCGCGTGCAGCACCTCGGCCAGCAGCGTCGCCGACGCCGGCACGCGCGCATACTCGTGCGCGCCGTGGCGCGGCGGGTAGAGGCCGGTGAGCAGGCTCGCCGTCGACGGCTCGGTCCAGGAGCTCGCGGCCATCGCGCGCTCGAAGACGACCGACGACTTCGCGAGCTCGGCGAGGCGCGGGCTGGTCGGCTTCCCGTAGCCGTACGCGTTCAGGTGGTCGCGCCGCAGCGTGTCGATCACGACGACCACGACGTCGGGGCGGGCGGCGCGGGGAGCGGGAGCGTCGCCGTCGGGCGGCGCGGGACACGCGGTAGCGGTCGCGAGGACGGCGAAAAGCGGGAGCCACGCCGCGGTGCGCGCGATGATTCTCTTGGCAAGGCCGGCCACGCTTTGAAGAATCTCCGGGTTTCCATGGTAACGGCAACCACGCATCCCGCCCCGTGCGACGGACGCGGCGACGGCAACGGCCTCCGGGTCGCGGTCGTGCGCAGCCGCTTCAACGACGCGGTCACGGCGCGCCTCCTCGAGGGCGCGCTCGAGGCGCTGCGCGCGAGCGGCGTCGCCGACGGCGACGTCTCGGTGCTCGAGGTGCCGGGCGCGGTCGAGCTCGCCTTCGCCGCGCGCCTGGCGGCGGAGAAGCTCGGCGTCGACGCGGTCGTCTGCCTCGGCGCGGTGATCCGCGGCGAGACCGACCACTACGACCACGTCTGCCGGCTGGCCGCCGACACGATCGCGCGTGCGGCGGAGGAGACCGGCGTGCCGGTCGCGTTCGGCGTCCTCACCTGCGAGAAGCTCGAGCAGGCGCTCGCCCGCAGCGGCAAGGGCGGCGAGAACCGCGGCGGCCACGCCGCGCTCGCCGCGCTCGAGATGGCGCTCTTGAAGCGCCGCCTCTCCGGCCGCGCCGCGCAAGGCGCGGGGAGCTGAGCGATGCGCCGCCGCACCCGCGCCCGCGAGCTCGCGCTCCAGTTCCTCTACACCCTCGACGTGCGCGGCCCCGAGATCCTCGACGACCTCGACGGCTTCCTGCGCGAATCGGGCGCCTCGCGTATCGCGCGCCTCTTCGCCACCGAGCTCGTGCACGGCGTCGTCAAGCACCAGGCGGAGCTCGACGCCGGCATCGCCCGCGTCGCCCAGAACTGGTCGCTCGACCGCATGCCCCCCGTCGATCGCAACATCCTGCGCCTCGCGAGCTTCGAGCTGCTGCACTGTCCCGAGATCCCGATCGGCGTCGCGCTGAACGAGGCGATCGACCTCGGCAAGCGCTACTCGACCGCCCAATCGGGCGCGTTCGTGAACGGCATCCTCGACCAGGTGAAGGCGCAGCGTCCGTTCGCCGCCGAGCCGGCGCAGCCGCCCGCCGAACACGAGGAGGAGGAAGAGGAGCGTCCCCCCGCGGAAGCGGCGACGCCGTGATCTTCGCCCGTCTCCGGGAGACGCTGCGCAACACGCGGGCGAAGCTCGCCGACGGCCTCGGCCGCCTGTTCGGCGTCGCGCGCGAGCTCGACGAGAAGTTCCTCGCCGACCTCGAGGCGGTCCTCTATTCCGGGGACCTCGGTCCGACCGGGCTCGCGGTGCTCGAGACGCTGCGCGCCGAGTACCGCGAACGCAAGCTCAAGACGACCGACGACGTGCACGGGCGGCTGCGCGCGCTGCTGCGCGCGAAGCTCGGCGCGGGCGAGCCGGAGCTGCGCCTCGCCGCGAGCGGCCCGACCGTCGTGCTGGTGGTCGGCGTGAACGGCTCCGGCAAGACGACCTCGGTCGCGAAGCTCGCGCGCCTCCTGAAGGTGGGCGGCCGGAGCGTGCTGGTCGCGGCGTGCGATACGTTCCGCGCTGCTGCCGTGGAGCAGCTCGCGGCCTGGGCGAAGCGGATCGACGTGCCGCTCGTGAAGAAGGAGGCGGGCGCCGACCCGGCCGCCGTCGCCTTCGACGCTGCCGCGCTCGCGGTCGCGCAGCAAGTGGACGTGCTGATCGTCGACACGGCCGGGCGCCTCCACACGCGCGACGACCTGATGGCCGAGCTCGGCAAGGTGCGGCGCGTCCTCGACAAGAAGATCCCCGGCGCGCCGCACGAGACGCTGCTCGTGCTCGACGGGACGACCGGACAGAACGCGATCCGCCAGGCCGAGGTCTTCACGCAGGTCGTCCCGCTCACCGGCGTCGTGCTGGCGAAGCTCGACGGCACGGCGCGCGGCGGCGCGGTCGTCTCGATCCGCGACCGCCTCGGCATCCCGGTCCGCTTCGTCGGCACCGGGGAAAAGCAGGACGACCTCGAGCCGTTCGACCCGGAGCGCTTCCTCGACGCGCTGCTCGAGGGCCCCGCGGAGCCGACGCCGTCGTGAGCGCGCTCTGGTTCGCAGGCGCGCTGGCGGCCGTCGCCTTCGCGACGCAGCCGGTCGCCTACGACCTCCACGCCTTCAAGGTCGCGGTCGCGCTCGTCGCCGGCTTCCTCACGCTGCTCCTCCCGCAGGCGCAGCGCGCGCTCGAGCGCGCGCTCGGCGGGGCGCTGCGCGCGTGGGCGCTCTGGCTCGCGCTGCTCGCCGCGTCGGCGGCGGTCGCGATCTTCTCGACCGGCTTCGACGCGCGCGGCGCCGCGACGGTGCGCGAGCTCCTGCTCGCGGTCCTCTTCGTCGTGGTGGCGGCGGCGGTGCGGGAGAGCGCGTGGCCGCTCGGTCCGCGCATCGCCTCCGCGCTGCTGGTCGTCGCGGCCGCCGCGGCGGCGGTCGCGCTCGCGCAGCCGTTCGGCGTCGACCTCGTCTACGGGACGGCGACGAAGCGCGCGGCGGTCGGGACGTTCGGCAACACCAACGCGTGCGCGGCCTTCCTCGCCCCGTTCCTCTCGCTGGCGCTCGCGCGCACGGCAGCGCGCGGCGGCGCGGGGCGCTGGCTCGCCGCGGCGACCGTCGTGGTGATCGGCGGCGCGCTTCTGGTCGCGCGCGCGCGCGGCGGGTGGATCGCGGCGGCGGCGGGCGTCGCCGTCGTGGTCGTCGCGCGCCGCCGCGCCGGCGCCCCGCTCCTGCTCCCGATCGTCGCACTGGTCGGTGGCCTCGCGCTCGGCTTCGCCGCGCAGCAGTCGGCCGCCACCGCGCCCGAGCTCGCCTCGAAGCCGCTCGGGCTCGGCCTCGAGCGCACCTCCAACGTCGTCCGCCTCGACGTCGCGCGCGGGACGGCGGCGCTCGCGTCGCACCACCTCCTGCTCGGGGTCGGGCCCGGCGGCTTCCGCGACGCCTATTTCGAGCACCGCCCGGAGCGTGAGGCGCGGACGCCGACGCGCGGCGGCTACGCCTCCGACGTCGACCACCCCCACTGCGAGCCGCTGCGCCAGCTCGCCGAGGGGGGCGCGGCCGGCCTGCTCGTCTTCCTGCTCGCGCTGCTCGCGACCTGGCGCGCGCTGCTCGCCGCACGTGGGGCTGCAAGGGACGACGACGGGCGCCTGCGCGCCGGGCTCCTCGGCGCGCTCGCCGCGTGGGGCGTGAGCGGGCTGTTCTGGTCGACGCTCTACGACCCCGCGACGCTGCTGCTCGGCGCGCTGCTGGTCGGCCTCTCGCTCGCCGGCGAGGACGGCACGGAGCCGCGCGTGCCGCGGACCCTCCTGCGCCTCCCGGTCACGGCGCTGCTGGTCGTCGCGGGGATCGGCTACGGGCAGGCGACGCTGCGCGCCGAGCGCGTCGAGTGGTCGGCGGCCCGCGACAACACGCTCGACCGCGCCGACCTCGCGGCGATCGCGGAGGCCGCGGCGACCGACTCGCTCAACTTCGACCGCAACTATTCGGTCGCACGCAAGGAGGTCGAGGCGGCGGCCCTCTCGCCCGACGGCGGCGACGAGTTCCTGGCGCGCGCGCGCGACTGCCTGCGGCGCGCGCTCGCACTGCTCCCCGACCACGTCGCCGCGCGTCTCTCGATGGCGGAGGTGCGCGTGCGCGGCGGCGACGAGAAGGGCGCGCGCGCCGAGCTCGAGCGCGCGCACCGCCTCGAGCCGTGGCGCGGCCCGGTCGCGCCGGCGCTCGCGCAGCTCCTGATCGCGAGTGGCCGCCCCTACGCCGCGGCGCGCGCGCGCCTCGACGTCGAGGGCGACGCCGCGGTCGCGCCGCTGCGCGAGCTCGCGCAGAAGCTCCTCGCCGCGGGGCGCACGCGCGACGCGGCGCAGGTGCTCGACCTCCTGAGCGAGCGGGCGCCCGACGACGGCGAGCTCGCGCGCGAGCTCGCGCTCGCCATGAAGGCGCTCGACGACTCCGACGGCTTCGCGCGCGCGCAGCGGCGCGCGCAGCTCGCCTACGCGGTCACGGCGCTCTCGGAGAGCCGCAGCGAGGAGGCGCGGGAGAACCTGCGGATCGCGCGGCGCTACGCGCCGGCGCCGGCCGCGCTCGAGGAGCTGCTCGAGGCGTGCGTCGACGCGCAGCGCAATCGCATCGAGGACGCCGCGCGGCGGCTTTCCGCGCTCGCGACGGAGAGCGGCGCGGAGGCGTGGCGGCGCGCGACGCCGCGCCAGCTCCAGGTGCTGCGCTTCCTCCTGCGCGTGCCGGCGCTCGCGCCCGAGGCGCAGCGCTTCGGCGCGGGGCGCTGACCGCTCAGCGGCCCGTGGCGCCCGCGGACGCCTCGGCCGCGCTGCAGTTGCGGCACATCCCGAAGAGCCGCAGCGAGTGCGAGGTGATGCTGAAGCCGTTGGCCGCGGCGACCTCGTCCTACAGCGTCTCGATGCGCGGCTCCTGGAACTCGATCACCATGCCGCACTTCGTGCAGAGCAGGTGGTCGTGGTGGGCGCGGCCGAGCAGGTGCTCGTAGCGCTTCTTGTCGTCGCCGAGGTCGAGCTGGTCGAGCAGCCCGCCCTCCACCAGCAGCGAGAGCGTGCGGTAGACCGTCGCGCGCGAGACGTCGTCACGTCCCTTGCGGAACCAGTCGTGCGCCTCCTCGGCGGTGAAGTGGCGGTGGGTCGCGAAGATGCGCTTCAGGATCCGGCGGCGCTGCGACGTGAGCTTCAGCCCCTTCTTGCGGATGAACGCCTCGAATTCGAGCTCGACGCGCTCGAAGGTCGGCTCCTGCGCGAGGCGGCGCGCATTTGCGGGAGCGCTCCTCGTCGGCGTCGCCTTGCCCGTCGCGGAATCCGAAGGATCGGTCACGTCCAACCCCCTGCGTGTCCCCACCCTTCCATAGTAGAGGCGGGAGCGGCGGTCTGGCGACCTGCTCGCAGCGAGGGAACTCGCGCGGCGACTTCATTCATTCGCAGAAACAATGACGGGCCACCCAGCGCGCCGCGATTCATGGCTCACGGTGGGCCGCGGGAACGTCCTTGTGGAGTCCCAATCAAGCGGAGGGTGACCCGATGGCGCCGTTCTACGTCGGATGGGACGGGCACTGCAAGCGGTGACATTCGAAGTGCCGGCGGCTAGGCGGTGCGCAGAACGCCGACGTCGCGCCGGTAGTGCAGCCCCTCCCACTCGATGCGGCCGGCCGCCTGGTAGGCGCGATGGCGCGCCTCTTCGAGGGACCCGCCGAGCGCGGTCACTCCCAGCACACGGCCGCCGTTCGTGACCCACTGGTCGCCGTCGCGCCGCGTGCCGGCGTGATGCAGCCGCACCCCCGGCACCGCCGCCGCCTCCTCGAGTCCGCGGATGCGCAGCCCCTTCTTGAAGGGGCCGGGGTAGCCGCCCGACGCGAGCACGACCGTGAGCGCCACCTCGGGCGCGAACTGCAGCGCCGGCAGCTCTTCGAGCTTCCCCTCCGCGGTGCGCAGCGCGATCTCGACGAAGTCGGTCGTGAGGCGCGGCAGGATCACCTGCGTCTCGGGATCGCCGAAGCGGCAGTTGTATTCGAGGACCTTCGGCCCCTCGCCCGTGAGCATGATCCCGGCGTAGAGGAGCCCGCGGTACTCGAGCTTCTCGCGGTTGAGCGCGTGCAGCGTCGGCACCAGCACGCGCGATTCGATCTCCTGCTCGAGCGCCGGCGTCCAGAGCGGCGACGGGCAGAACGCCCCCATGCCGCCCGTGTTCGGCCCCGCGTCGCCGTCGAAGACGCGCTTGTGGTCGCGCGCCGGCTCGAGCGTGCAGAACGTCTTGCCGTCGGTGACCGCGAGGACCGAGATCTCCTCGCCGACCAGGCACTCCTCGACGACCACGCGCCGCCCCGCCTCGCCGAATTCGAGGCGCCGCATCATGCGGTCGACCGCGTCCTTCGCCTCGGCCGCGTCCTGCGCGACGACCACGCCCTTGCCTGCGGCGAGCCCGTCGGCCTTGACGACGATCGGGTAGCTCGTCACCTGCTCGGTGACGTAGATCTCGGCGACGTGCGGCTCGGTGAAGACGCGGAATTCGGCGGTCGGGATGTGGTACTTGCGCAGCAGGTTCTTGGTGAAGACCTTGCTCCCCTCGAGCTGCGCCGCCGCCTTCTTCGGGCCGAAGACCTTCACGCCAGCCGCCTCGAGCAGGTCGGCGAGCCCCTTCACCAGCGGCATCTCCGGCCCGATCACCGCGAGGTCGATCTTCGTCTCGCGCGCGAAGCGCGTGATCCCCTCGACGTCGTCGGCCGCGAGGTCGACGCACGTCCCGAGCGCCGCGAGCGCGTCGCTCCCCGGAGCCAGGAAGAGCTCCGTGGTCCGCGGCGAGCGGCGGATCGCCTCCGCGAGCGCGTGCTCGCGCCCGCCGGAGCCGACCAGGAGGATCCTCATGAAGCTGCTCCGCGCCGCGTCCCGAACTGGATTGCCAATCGAACGAAGGGCGCGAAACGTTAGCACCCCCCGGAAGCGCCATCCAGGAAACGGGGCGCGCGCCCGTCGCGGCATCACCGCAGTCTCGTCGCGCCGAACTTGACCGCGCTCGACCGCGACGTGAGAGTGCGAGCCGTCGCTCGACGCGCCCGTAGCTCAGCCGGCTAGAGCAGCGGTTTTCTAAACCGCAGGTCCCAGGTTCGAGTCCTGGCGGGCGTGCCACTGCAAGTGCCAGCGACGTCGTCGTTTCCGTCGCCAGATCCGCGTCCGTGCGCGACGACGCGATTTCGTCCCCTACGCTCCACCACTCGGTAACGATCGACTCGGTCGCCGCGTTCACTTCGCAGGCAACTCGACCGTCGTCTCCGCGGTCGTGTCGGCCTCGACATCCACCGGCGCGCTCTCGCCCATTCGCTTCTCGCGGCTCGCGATCACGTGGTAGGTGCCTGGCGCGACGCTGCGGATCAGGAACGCGCCGGATTCGTTGGCGGTGGTTTCCCAGTAGGTCGAGCACGGACGGCCGGCGTCGTCCAGGATGAGCAGATGGGCGCCGCCGGCGGGGCGGCCGAGTTCGTCGACGACCTTGCCGGCGATGCGCCCTTCGGGCTCGAGCTTCAGCTCGATGCCGGTCAGGAGCTCCGTGTCGACGGCGAGCTCGCGGCGGAAGACGCGGCCGTAAGGTTCGACGGGCGCCGACTGGAAGAACTGGAGGCCGTCGGGCGCGGCGAGCGTGTAGGTGCCGGGCGGGACCATCCGCATCTCGAAGGAGCCGTCCTGGTTCGTGCGCGTGGTCCGCGACGGGCCGTGCGGGTCGCCGCCCTCGACATTCGCGATGCGGCCGGCGTCCGTGAGCGTGACGTGCACGTTCGCGAGCGGCTTCCCGCTGGCGTCGACGAGGCGGCCCAGGATTCCTCCCGACGGGACCTCGAAGGAGAGGTCGACGCTCCCGTCAGTCGGCACGTAGATCTCATGCTCGTACTGCGCCGACTTCCAAAAGGCCGACAACTGGTACCAGCCAGGGCCGGCGAACTCGAGCGAGAACGTGCCGTCCTCGGCGGTGTGGACCACCTGCTCGAGGTCTTCGTTCGAGCCAGACGAAATCGCTCCCATCTGCGCGCCAACGATCGACGCGCCGCGGCACGTGACGCGGCCGCGCCCGCGAATGCGGTGCTGCTCTTCGCCGAGGACGAGACGCGTGGTCTCGCCGTCGCGCACTTCGATATTCTTGCGCAGCCCGCGATTCTTCGGCGCGCCGGGCGGCGTTTCCTTCGCGTGGATGCCGCGGACGCGGTCGAAGGTGAACTCCTCGCCTGACTTGAGCTCGATCACGTACTCCTGCGGGATCACGTGCTCGAAGTCGAAACGGCCCTGCGCGTCGGACTTCGTTTGCCGCCAGCCGATCAATCCGCGGAAGCTGAAGAGATCGACCTCGCGATCGGCGAGGGCCCCCATCGACGGGTCGATGCTACCGACGACGTGCGCGCCGTCGCGCAGCTCGAGCCGGATCTCTGCCGCGCCGGTCGCCGCCACGTCGATGCGCAGGTAGTCGCTGTTGCAGTAGTCGTCGTGGGCCGCGACGAGCGCGATCCGGCCCGGCCGAACCAACGCGATCGAAAAACGACCGTTCGCGTCGGTTCGCGCGCTCGCCGTCGGGTGCTCGGACATCGAATGGGGCGTCGGCACGTCCTCGCCGGCGTACGCGAAAAAGACCTCGGCGCCGTCGACCGGCGCGTCGTTGCGACCCGTCACGACGCCCTCGACGCGGACCGGGTCCGCGATGATCAACGTCGGTGGCTCGCCCTTCCAGGGAAGTCGGCCATAGAGCGGTGCGGAACGGGCGCCCGAAGGAGCGATCGCGACGAACTGCCATTCGCGCCTCGGGAGAGTGTCGAGCGCGAATCGTCCTTCCCGTCCCGCCAGCTTCGTCACTTCCGCGTCGTCGCGCCCGAACTCGGGTCGACTGCGATCGACCGCGCGCGCCTCGACGACGAACTCCGGGACCGGAACGCTCGCGCCATCAACCACGCGGCCGAAACACTTCGTGGCCGGATCCGCAGGAGCGATGGGAGCGGCGGCAGCGACGGGTGCCTCGTCGACATTCCGCTTCGCGTCCTCGATCCGATGAATCGGCGACGTCTCCGTAGGAGTCGCGAGCGGCGCGGACGGCGGACTCTTCGCGGCGGGCGCGGCGTTCGGCACGACGCGCGTGGACGACGAGCCCCCGCCGAACCGGTCCCGATCGAGGAAGAACACGAGCGCGAGCGCGAGCGCGATCAGGCACGAAGCGATCAGGGCCATGCGACGCATGACGGTCACCTTCCTTACGAATCAATGGTGCCGACTGCCCTACCGTAACCGGGATGCTGTTCGTCGTTCATGTGATCAGCTCCGCAAGTCGGGAGCTACAACGGCGCCGGTCGCAGTTTCCGTTCACACGGGGTGAGCCGCGGGAGGCTGGAGCGGCTGCGACGTGATTCAGGCGCCGCGAAGCGTACGCGGCTGGAGCGGCGCCATGCTCCTCGACTGCCAAGAGCAGGAGACGACGACGGGGGACGAAGCGAGACAAGGGAACGTCCCCGCCCTAGGTGGCCCCTCTGGGCGCCCCTTCGACATGGGATACACGAACGTCCTCCAAGAGCGCGCGCGCCGCCGCGAGCAGGTCGTGCGCGAGGCGCAGCAGTCGCGCGCCGCGGACATCGGACTCTGAGTCGTCGCCGCTCTGCGAACGCTTCGACGCCCCGCTGCTCACCGAAAAGTCCGACAGAATCGGGGACACGCCGCTGCTCTGACGCGCGAAAGTCCCCAGCGCGGCGCGACTTCGTATTCTCCGCCCGCGACTTTCTGAACCACAGGTCCCAGGTTCGAGTCCTGGCGGGCGTGCCAATGCGGGTCCGGAGATGCGTGCCGCCCGCCGAACGCCATCCGGAACGCCTGTAACGTTCGCGCCGGTCGCGACAAGTAGAGCCCGCGATGGCGCAATACACGCTCGAAGAACTCTTTGCCCGGTACCGCCGTGACGGCGCGCCGGCGCCGCTCGCCGAGGTCTTCGATCGCACTGCGCCTGAGCTGCT
>Ga0137313_1000596_pt1 | contig 11202 bp, 6 predicted proteins | sample EasRivERMZT166_2_FD_102287 | JGI IMG/M metagenome (GOLD analysis project Ga0137313, IMG submission 102287) | Soil microbial communities from meander-bound floodplain in the East River, Colorado, USA - East River MetaG ERMZT166_2 | ecosystem: Environmental > Terrestrial > Soil > Floodplain ...
GGTCGCGAACAACACGGCACCCACCGTCTCGATCACGGCTCCGACGGGCGGGGCGACGTTCACGGCACCGGCCAGCATCGCGATCACGGCGGCCGCCGCCGACAGCGACGGCACGGTGGCGTCGGTGTCGTTCTATGCGGGCGGGGCGCTCGTCGGCTCGGCGAGCACGAGCCCGTACACCGTCACCTGGCCGGGCGTCGGCGCCGGCAGCTACACGCTGACCGCCGTCGCCGCCGACAACCTCGGTGCGACGACGACGTCCGCGCCGGTGGCCATCACGGTGACCGCGCCCGTGGACCGCGTGAACGTGGCTCGCGCCTCGAACGGCGGCGCCGCGACCGCGTCGTCTCAGTATTCGACGAACTACGGGCCGGCGGGCGCGATCAACGGCGATCGGAGGGGATTGAACTGGGGTGCGGGCGGCGGCTGGAACGACGGGACGTCGAGCGCCTTCCCGGATTGGCTGGAAGTGACGTTCAGCGGGACGAAGACGATTGACGAGGTCAGCGTCTTCTCGATGCAGGACAATTACACGGCCCCCGTCGAACCGACGCCGGCGATGACCTTCGCCAGCTGGGGTCTGCGCGCGTTCGAGGTGCAGTACTGGACGGGTTCGTCCTGGGCGCCGATTCCGGGCGCGGCCATCACCAACAACAACCTGGTCTGGCGGCGGTTCACCTTCACGCCGGTGACGACGACGAAGATCCGCGTCTGGGTGACGAGCGCGCTGAACGGGTTCACCCGGATGGTCGAGGTGGAGGCGTGGGGCGTGGCGGGATCGGGCGGGGGCAACACGCCGCCGACGGTGTCCATCACGAGTCCGGCGTCGGGCTCGACGTACACCTCGCCGGCGACGATTGCGATGAGCGCGACAGCCGCCGACAGCGACGGGACTGTCGCGTCGGTCGCGTTCCTTGCCAACGGCGCTGCGGTGAGCACCGATACCAGCAGCCCGTACAGCTTCGATTGGACGAACGTGCCGGCCGGCAGCTACACGCTGACCGCGGTCGCCACGGACAACCTCGGCGCCACGACGACGTCCGCGCCGATTGCCGTCGTGGTCAATCCGCCGGCCGGGCGTATGAACATGGCGCTTGCGGCCAACGGGGCAGTCGCCACCGCATCATCTATATACAGCGGCAGCTACAGCGCCGCGGGAGCCATCAATGGCGATCGCAAAGGGCTCAACTGGGGGTCCGGCGGCGGATGGAACGACGGCACGGCCAACACGTACCCGGATTGGATCGAGGTGACGTTCAGCGGCGCGAAGACGATCGATGAGGTCGGCGTCTTCTCGATGCAGGACAACTACACGACGCCGATCGAGCCGACACCGACGATGACCTTCGGCAGCTGGGGTCTCAGGACGTTCGAGGTGCAGTATTGGACGGGCTCCGCGTGGGCGCCGATCCCCGGCGCATCGATCACGAACAACAACCTGGTCTGGCGCAAGTTCACGTTCACGCCGGTGACGACGACGAAGATCCGCGTGCACATCACGGGCGCCCTGAACGGGTTCAGCCGGATGGTCGAGCTGGAAGCCTGGGGCATCGGCGGCCAGTAAGAAAAAAAAGACGACGCTGGTTCCGGACGTTCCGTAGTGCCGAGGTTCCGCAGGTTCATTGAACCTGCGGCACCCCGGAACTCCGGAACACTCGGAACCGACGTCGTCTCTTGTCTTTCGCTAACTACGAAGTCGTGCAGCGGTCGGCGACCATCGTGACGCTCTGCGCGGTCAGCTTCGGGAGGTCCTTCTCGGCGACCTTCTGACCAGCCGCGGGCACCGGCGGGGTCTTGGACTCAGCCACGCCCGTCACGCGCACTTCGTGGTTCAGATGGGCGACGAACTTCAGGTCCTCTGTTCCCGACACCAGCACGTACGTCTTCACCTTCTCGTTCTGATCCTGCGGGTTCAGCCGGGCGCTCTCGAGGATGAACACCGTCGGTGACGAGCCCTGGATGACGCATCCGGTGATGGTCGCTTCCGGAGCCTTCTGGGTCTGCGGCGGCTGCTGCGTCCCCTGCGCCGCTACGAGTCCCGTTGCGAACACCGAAGCTACGATCGCACTCAACACATGTCGCTTCATTTTGGCGGCCTCCTACAACGAATTAAAGGTGGAGCGCCGTCTTGCGCCCACCGACATACCGGGGTTGGCCTCAAAGACTTCAATACACGTGCCAGACCGGCGGCGCTGTTTCGTTGCGGTACGGGCCTATCCGGTGATCCCCGGATAAGAAATGTGGGAAACCAGGGTTAGAGGTACGGTTGCCGCCGGCTCACTCGTAGGGTTCTGCGGTAGGTGCCGTCGCCGTTCCCGAGCCAGACCACGCCGGGGTCATCCAGCCAGGCGAGGTCGTCCACGTCATCGCCGTTGAAGTCCGCGATCGCGATCAACCGGCCGTCGGGATCTGCGTACAGACGAGTCAAGCCTGATTCGGGGACCGAAGCCAGAAGATCGATAGCCGGATCCTGGGCCACTCCGGCGATTTCGATCGGCTCAGCCTGGCTCTTGCCAGGCCCGCGGCCGGTGCCGCCCCACACCGGCCGGCCGACGAAGACCGCCGAGACGATGCGATTGGCCGTCAACGTCACCGTGCAGGTGGCGCCATCCGTTGAATCGCACCCATCCCAGTGGTGAAAGTTCGACCCGTGGGCTGGCGTCGCCGTGAGCGTGACTGACGTGCTCTCCAGGTAGAGCTGCGAGCAGTCCGGGCCGCAATCGATGCCGGCCGGACTCGACGCGACCGTGCCGGAACCGAGGATGACGCCGGCGCCGCGCATGGGCGCCCGCTTCACGCTGAGCGCGAAGTGCGGCACGTGCCGGGTCGAGACCCCACCCGCTTCGGTGCCGGCAAAGGCCGTGTCGCCCGCAAGCGCCAACGCCGTCACACTGAGACTTGAAAGGCCCTCGTTGAACGGCGCCCACGTGGCGCCGGCGTCTCTGCTCCTGAACACGCCGGCGTTGCTCCCGGCGTAGATCGTGTCCGGCGACAGTGGGTCGACCACGAGTCGCGACGTCAACTGATCGTGGACGGCCACCCAGCTCGCGCCGCCGTCGGTGCTCTTGAAGATGCCCGGGTCGTCTGGTCCGCCACCCTGGCACGCCTGCTGAGGGCTCGCTGCATAGAGAATGTCCGGCGTGTCCGGGTGGACAACCACGGCGCTGATGACGCGGTTGAACGGACCGATTTCGACCCAGCTTGCGCCGCTGTCCATGGTCTTGAAGACACCGCGGCACGGGTCGGGGAAACTCTGCCCCGTCCCCGCGTAGATCGTCGTCGGCGTGCGCGGATCGATCGTGAGCGAGAAGATATTGCGTGACGTCAGACCGCCGTTGACGGCCGCCCAGGTCGCGCCGCCATCTGCGCTTCGAAACACGCCATCACTCGACGTGGTTCCGGCATAGACGATGTCCGGATTGACGGGATCAACCGCGAGTGTGAAGACGTTGATTCCGGAGAGACCGACGAGCGCCCATTCAAAGCCGCCATCCACGCTCTTGAACACGCCGCTCTGGAACACGGCCGAGCTCGTGCCCAGACTGCCGCCGGCATACAAGGTCGAACTTCCGCGCGGATCGATCGCGAGCGCCTGGGCACGAAGCGCGCCCTCCAGCTGCCTCCAGGTGTGACCGCCGTCACCACTCTGATGCACCCCGTTCGACGTCCCCGCCACCACAGCGCCGCCGCCGCTCGCGACCTGGAGCGACAGCACCTGCGTGTTGCCGAGACCGGCGTTCGCAGACAGCCACACGCCGGCGCCGTCGGTCGTCTTGAAGACGCCTGGCCCCCGGAAACCCGCATAGACAATTCCCGGCGTCTGCGGATCGACTGCCACGGACAGGACGAACTTGTCGGCGAAGTCCAGTCCGTCGTTCTGGACCGTCCACGCGGCCCCTCCGTTAATCGTCTTGTAGACACCCATCGCCGCCCCTGCATACACCGTGGATGTGGCGCCAGGCGTGATGGCCAGGCGGTTGACGCGCACATTGGACAGCCCGCCGTTGCTTGGACTCCACGTCGTGCCGGCGTCGAGGCTCTTGTAAACCGTGGCGCCGTCGAAGTTCGCGGCGTACAGCGTGGCCGGTACCTGCGGATCGACGGCGATGGCCGGGATGAACAATCCGCCGGTGTAGATCCCCTGCAGCGCCGTCCATGATGCGCCGGCATCGACGCTCTTGAAGGCGCCGTCGTGCGATCCGGCATAGAGCGTCGCCGGCGTTGAGGGATCGATCGCCAACGCTGTCACGGTATTGAATCTGATGCCGTTGCGTGCGGGCTGCCAGGTCACGCCGGCGTCGATACTCTTGTGGATCACGCCGGCGGCGCTCACATAGAGCTCCGACGACGTGATGGGATTGATGACGATACTGGAGATCGCCGTGCCGACGGGGCCGCCGAGCGCGGACCAGGTGCCGCCGCTGTCGGTGCTCTTGAACAGGCCGCCAACCGTTCCCGCGTACAACGTGGAGGTCGTCCGCGGATCGATCGCGAGCGAGGTGGCGGATCGATTGCCGAGGCCCTGGCTCCGGTCCGACCAGCTGCCGCCACCGTTTTGGCTCCTAAAGACGCCGTTCCCGGTGGCCGCGTAGACAATCGCGGGCTGCGCGGGGTCGACAGCGAGCGCGGTGACGGAGCCGCCGCTTGGGCCGTTCGTCACCCACGCGCCGCTCTGCGCGAATGCCGGCGCGCCACTGAGCGACAGGGCGAGCGCCGGGGCGACGAGGAATGCGAGCGTCGTCTTCACATTCATGGTGATTCATTTCTCTGGTAGGACGCCGTTCAGGAGGCACGAGAGGCGACGCGCGACTGTGGGACGGGGAGCCGCAGGACTGCTGCCGCCACGAGCGTCGCGACAGATCGGGCGCCGCCGGGCGTGTGGTGGAAGCCGTCGTAGAAGGTCTCGAGGCTGCTCGGCAGCCAGGGCATCATGTCGACCTGCTCGACGCCCATGTCGGTCGCGATGCGCTCGGCGCTGGCATCGACCAGGCCCATCAGGCGCGAGACCACGTCGAATGAGTAGTACGTCGTGACGTCCTCACGCCACACCTGGCCGGCGCCGCCGTGCCACATGTGCGCGGCCTCCTCCTCGGTGAAGGGCTTGTTGAACCACGGCTGGCGCACGACGAGCACGCGGTCGGCATGGGCCGCCGCTCGCGCCAGCACCCGCCGGAAATGAAACTCGAAGTGCGCGAGCATCCCCGTCGGATCCGGCATCGTGTTCTGGATGTCGTGTGCGCGCGCGCGCATCGCGCGCGCGTTGCTGATCCAGCGGCCGGCGCGGGGATGCACCTGCACGGGGCGCAGCCAGCGCCGTCGCGCGCGGGCCGCCAGCTCGACGAGGGCAAGCGTCCGCGGCTTCCAGCCAAATCGCCCCTCGGGATGGCAGCGGAAGACGTCGGCGGTGCGGACCGGCGCCGGCAGCGACGGCGCGTCGTGCTCCAGCCACCGCAGTACGTCGGTGGCGCCGACGAGCACGACGATGAGCTGCAGCCGCGGATAGCGCGGCAACGCGCGATCGAAGATGAGGTCCAGCGCCTCGGCGCCCACGCCCGAGCGAGCGATGCTGCCGACATGCACGTGCTGCGCGCCGAGCCGGTCGAGATGCTCCGGTTGTTCGAGCAGCCGCTGCAACGCGCCCGGCCATGACGTGTGCTGGTCGAGCAGGAAGCCTTCCGCCTGGCTCCCGCCACCGACGAGGACGCGGTACAGGCCCGGGCCTCGGGGCACTTCGCCGCCGCGCTCGCCGTCCCGGTTGACCTCGAACCGGACGACGGGTTCGAGCTGGGGGAACGTGGGCCGGTCGACTTCGAGACGGATGCGAAGGCCGGGCGGCAGGACGTAATAGTGACGGCGCCTGCGGACCCAGACCCGCGCGCCGATTTCCGCGGCGAAGAAGAGCACCGGCGCAGCGAGCAGCGCCGTCATCACCCAAGCCATCACGCTCATGAATCCTCCGACCGGCGTCAGCGCCAGATCCGGGCGCGGCCGAGATGCGCGCGAAGATCGACGTAGGGATCGCGCCGGTAAATGAAGAAGACCGCGGTGAGGCCGAAGAGCAGGACCATGGCCGACCCGGCGGCCGCGAGGCCCGTGAAACTGGTGACGTTCAGCGCGAGACGGCACCACTCGAGAAACGCCAGAATCGGCAGGGCGCCGAGGAGGACCTTCGGCACCACGTACCGCACGTACTCGAACGGCGAGATGTGCAGTTCCCGGCACGCCAGCGTCAACACGACGATGGCGAAGACGACGTTCGGAATGGCGGTGCCGAGCGCCACCCCCGCCAGGCCCAGCGGCCCCACCAGCGCGATGCTCAGCAGCAGGTTCGCGATGCCGGTCGCCAGGAAGGCGAAGGTCGGCACGCGCGGCTTGCCGAGCCCGACCAGCGTCGGCAGCGCGACTCCGCGCACCGGCAGGAACACCAGGCTCGATAGGACCAGGATCTGCAGCACGGCGCCCGACTGCTGTTCAAACGACGGTTCGATCCACCAGCCGATGAAGCGGGGACCGAGGACGAACAGGAACGCGCCCACCACGATGGTGAGCGAGAAGGCCACCTTCGACCACTTGAGGAAGACCTCCCGCATCTCGTCCAGGCGGCCTTCGGTCTGCAGCCGCGTCGCCATCGGCGAGACCACGCTGGCGATGGCCAGCACGAACTCCATCAGGTACACGACAAGGCTGTTGGCGACGACGTAGTAGGCGATGTCGCCGACGCTCCGGTAGGCGCCGATGACGATCGCGCTGGTCTCGAAGATCAGCCGGGCGCCGGCGGACAGGAGCAGGACATAGACGCTGAACGAGAACACGCGCCGCACGGCGCCCCAGTCGAAATCGGCGAGGCTGACGCGGATGCCCGGGTAGCGCCGGCGGATGACGAGCCAGGACACGCCGACGTCGACGACGAAGCAGGCGACCTGCACGCTGGCGAGCGTCAACAGCGACGCGTGCCACCAGAGCAGCGAGACCGTCAGGGCGAGCCGCAGCAGGACGCCGGCCAGCCGGATCACGTTGCGCGTCACGAAGTCGTGATGCGCGAACATGATCCCTTCGGGCAGGAGGCCGATGAACCCGGCCGACACCTGTATCGCCATCAGGCCGAACGCGAATGGCGCCTCGGCGCGGAATCCCGCGGGCACGTCGTACCAGTGCAGGAACAGCGACGTCAGCACGCCGCCGGCCGCGAGCGCGCCGGCGCCGATCATCAGATACAGGCCGGCGCAGCTGCCGATCACCTGGTTGAGCTTGACGGTGTCGCGCTCGGCGGCGTGCTGCGCCAGATAGCGCACCGACGCCATCGGCACGCCGAGCGCGAAGAGGCTGAGGTAGCCCGTGAGCGCGGTAATCAGGGTCCACACGCCGTACCCGTCGCGGCCGAGCGACTGAATGACGAACGGCGTAATGACGTACGTCGCCGCGACGGTCGCGACGATCACCACCCACGTGCTGCCGACGTTGCGCAGCATCAGCTCCGCCTGGCGCCGGCCGACATCGCGTGCACGACCGGCCACACCGAATGCGTGATGTGGTCGAAGCAGTCGCGGAACACCACGGCGTCGCCGTCCACGGGATCGCGAATCTCGAGCGGCGTGGCCGGCGCCAGCGAGGCCAGCAGGAAGGTCTTGCTGCGCGCATCCCGGAACCGCTGCCGGATCGCGACCAGCAGGGCGACGTCCATCACGAAGATCACGTCGTGCACGGCGACCGCCTCCCACGTCACCGCCGAGGTTTCGTGACGGCTGAGGTCCAGGTGCTGCCCGGTGGCGGCGGCCATCGCCGCCGGGTGCGGCAGCCGCCCGGCCCGCGCGTGCAGGCCGGCGGAGACGACGGTGACGCGCGCGCGATCGCCGAGGGCCGCGCGCATGAGCGACGCGGCGAACGGACTCCGGATGATGTTGCCGTGGCAGACGACGAGCACCCGCTGCGCCGCCTTCAGCCGGTGCACCAGCGGCGCGGGCTTCTTGCGGAGCCGCGCCATCTGCCGGCGCGCCATCGCGTGCTTGACCTTCCGGACCACGCGCCCGCCGAAGATCCGGAGCAGCTCGAATCCGGTCTGCCGCGGCGCCGCGCTCCGCGACTCCGGCGAACCGCCGATCTTCGGGATCGCCGCGACGCTGCGGTAGGCCTCGACCAGCTCGCGGCCGCTGCGCTCGAGCGTGAAGCGCGACTCCACGGCATGGCGCGCCTGCTGGCCGAGCCGTCCGGCCCAGGCCGGATTGGCCAGCAGGTTCAGGCACGCGTCGGCGAGCCCGCGCGGATCGCCGGGGGACACGAGCAGGCCGGTGACGCGATGCTCCAGGACCTCCGGCACGCCGCCGACATCGGTCGCGACCACCGGCCGGTTGAGCGCCATCGCCTCGAGCAGCGCCATCGGGATCCCCTCGCTGAGCGACGGCAGCACGAACACGTCCATCGCCGAAACGAGGTCGAAGACGTCCGCGCGATCGCCGAGGAAGAGGCACGCGTCGCCGAGGCCGAGCTGCGCGGCCTGGGCCCGCAGCTGCTGCTGCAAGGGGCCGTTGCCGACGATGAGGAAGCGCGCGCGCGGCTCCTCCTGCACGATGAGCTTCGCGGCTTCGAGGAAGGACGCATGTCCCTTGACGGGCGCCAGGCGTCCCACCGCCCCGATGACGAGGGCCCCGTCGTCCAGGCCCAGCTCGCGCCGGACGTCCGCCGGCGCCTGAATCGGCGTCATCCGCCCCAGATCGATCCCGTTATGGATGTGCGTCAGCATCGTCGGCCGGTAGCCGGATTGCGCCAGCGAGTCGGCGATGCCCTTGGAGACGCCGATCACGAGGTCCGCCATGCACTGGAGCGCCGCGCGGTCGAGCGCCTCGTACGCGCGGAACTTCATGCGGCTCCAGCCGGTCATCGGCTCGGTCAGCCCGTGGACGGTGCGGACGACGTACGGCACCCCGGCGAGCTTGGCCGCCAGCGCGCCGAGCACGGTGTCCTTGTAGCGGTGCGTGTGGACGAGGTCGGGCCGCTTCTCTTTGAGGATGCGCGTGAGCGTGGAGAGAATCTTCGGCGCCGTGTTCCGGCGCTCATCGACAATCGTGACGTCGACGCCCAGCTTGCACAGTTCGGTCGCCAGCCGGCCGTTGTTGAGCAGCACGGCGTTCAGGCTCACGCCGGGTCGTCGCATGAGGTACGCCGCCGAGGCGGCGACCTGCACTTCGGCTCCGGCCCAGAGATCCGCGGACATGATGTGGCAGATGCGCATTGCAAGTTCTCCGAGGATGTGTGGCGTTAACGTGAAGTCAGTTGCGGCACCGAAGGCAGCCGCCGGGATGGCGTCCAGCTCGTGAAGCGATCGCCGCGCGCGAACCGCACCCAGGCGATCAACACGGCGACGTTGGCGACGAGGAGAAAGGCCGGGAGCCGCAGCGCGGGCGTGCGTCGCCAGAGCCCCCAGAGAGCCGCGGCGTAAAACGCGGCCTGCAGGACGAGCAGGGTCAGGTAGAACGACGACGTGGCCGCGAGGACCGCATTGGTGACGGCCGCGACGATCATCGCGAACGGCACCAGCCAGCGGCAGAGCTTGTGGCTGGCGAGCTGCCACGCGAACAGGCCGTGGCGGAAGGGGTTGAGGAGGCCCCGGTTGGTCGCGAGGACCGCCAGCCCGCGCACGACCGTGCGGACTTTGCGGGGCAGCTCGTCGCGCTCCTCGGCCACGTTCCGGTAGTAGCCGGCACAGTCGGGATCGAGCACGCCGCGCAGGCCGAACTCGACCGTGCGAAGCAGCGTCGAGAAATCACTCTGGCGATCGACCGCCCACTCACGGCACACCGTGCGGCGCGCCGCAAAGAACGATCCGCTCAGGCCGACGAGGCTGTTGACGCGCGTCTCGAGCGCGCGGAGCGTCATCTCGTACCGGACGTACGCGCCCTCGCCGCTCACCCGGCCGTCCGCGTCGATGAAGCGATCCACGCTGCTGACGCAGCCCACCATCGGATCGGCAAAACGCTGCACGATGGTGGCCACGCCGTGCGCGTCCAGGATCGTCGCCGCGTCGGAGAAGACCAGGATCTCGCCTGACGCCGCCTCGACCGCGAGCAGCTGCGCGGCCTCCTTGCCCCGACGCTCGGGCGATCGCACCAGCCGGACGCGCGGCGCATGCGCGCGCACGACGGCGTCCGTGCCGTCGCTCGAGCAGTCGGACGCGACGATGATCTCGAGCCGGCCGGCGGGATAGAGCTGGCTGAGCGTGTTGTCGAGCTTGGCGGCGATCCGGGCCTCTTCGTTGTAGGCGGTGATGATGAACGTCACCCGCGGCGTGATCGGCGCGCGGATCACGGGCTGCCGGCGTATGCGCGCGACGAGCGCCAGCACGCACGGATAGCCGGCGTAGGCATACAGCACCAGCGCGACGGCGATCCAGAAGGCGACTTCCATCAGGAATGAAACCGTTCGAGCGCCCCGTGGCGATCCGCCGGCTCCGGACGGCCCGCGGCTTCCCAGATGCACTTCGTGATCCCCGCCTTGTCAGCGGCCGTCAGCCAGTGGTGGGTCGGGACGGTGAGGATGTGCTGCGCGACGATCCGCGCGGCGGGAAACCGCTGGCCCGCAAAGACAGCCGCGAGCTCCGGGATGTCGGACACCGGCGTCGGATAGGCGCGGCTCATGCCGAACCCGGCGCGCCGGCCCAGCTCGTAGAGATGGTCCCGCATTTCGGGCGTGCCGACCAGGATCGGCAGCCGCAGGTACGGATGCGAGGGCCCGTGCGGGAGCGGCAGGCCGAGGCGCTTGCCGAGATCGCCCGACGTGCGCGCGCAGGCCTCGTGGGCCTGTCGCAGACGGGCCCGCCAGTTCTGGAGCAGCGCCGCGCTCACCGCGGACAGCCGCTTCACCTTGACGTCCGTGGGGTAGACCGATCGGCCGAGGCCGAGGAACGGCATCGAGGCCGGAATCCAGTACAGCGCCGGCCGCGTGAAGACGGCCATCGCCAGCACGACCGCCAGACTCTTGAGCGTGTCGAGCCCGGTCTGTTGCGGCAGTGCCCGGCATTCGCGGCGGATCGCCTCCGCCAGCGCATCGGACTTCGTCAGGATGACGCCGCCCGATCCGCACGTGAGGTGCTTGCCGCGGCCAAGGCTGAAGAGGCCGATGTCGCCGAGCGTGCCCAGCGCGCGGCCGTTGACCTCGATGCCCATCGCCTGCGCCGCGTCCTCGATCACCGCGATGCCGAGCGGCGCGCAC
>Ga0137313_1000608_pt1 | contig 10955 bp, 9 predicted proteins | sample EasRivERMZT166_2_FD_102287 | JGI IMG/M metagenome (GOLD analysis project Ga0137313, IMG submission 102287) | Soil microbial communities from meander-bound floodplain in the East River, Colorado, USA - East River MetaG ERMZT166_2 | ecosystem: Environmental > Terrestrial > Soil > Floodplain ...
GCGCGAGCAGGTGTGCATCTACATGTGCCCCTACGCGCGCTTCCAGAGCGCGATGTTCGACAAGGACACGCTGATCATCGCCTACGACCCGGAGCGGGGCGAGCCGAGGGGGCCGCGTGCGAAGTCCGCCGACTACCAGGCGCGCGGCCTGGGCGACTGCGTGGACTGCAGCATCTGCGTGCAGGTGTGCCCGACCGGCATCGACATCCGCGACGGCCTGCAGTACCAGTGCATCGGCTGCGCGGCCTGCGTGGACGGTTGCGACCAGGTGATGGACAAGATGGGCTATCCGCGCGGCCTCATCCGCTACTCGACGCAGCACGCGGTCGAGCGGAATCTCACCTACGCGCAGATGCTCGCGCGTGCGTTCCGGCCGCGCGTGCTCGTCTACACGGCGATCCTGTGGAGCGTCATCATCGCGGCCGCGACCGTCCTCTGGCTGCGGGTGCCGCTGAAGGTGGATGTGATCCGCGACCGGGCGGCCATCATGCGCGAGGTCGAGGGCGGGAAGATCGAGAACGTCTATCGGCTGCAGATCATGAACACCGCCGAGACCGGGCGTGTCTTCGAAATCGGAGTCGAAGGCCTGCCGACGCTCCACGTGGCGGGCCAATCCCGGGTCGAGCTGGAAGCGGCCTCGAGCCGGATGGTTCCCGTGCGATTGCGGGCGGAGTCCGGCGCGGCGCAACCCGGCACCCACAGGATCGATTTCATCGTGCGCGCCGTGGGCGTCGAGGGCGTGGCGGTGCGCGAAAAATCCGTCTTCAGCGTGAGGTGAAACCATGCGCGAAGCGTCGGCCACGAGCCACGAGCAACGAGTAACGGGGCGAAGCGGTGGTACCGCGAGCCGTGGCCGTGGATCCTGATGGCGGGACCCGCCGCGGTGATCGTTGCGTGCGCGGTCACGATCTGGCTGGCCGTGTCCTCGTCCGACGGACTGGTCGCCGACGACTACTACAAGCGCGGGCTCGCGATCAACCAGGAACTCCGCCGCGACCAGGCGGCGCTCAACCTTGGCATCTCCGCGGGCATCGAGGCGCGCGGCGGCGTGCTGCGGGTGCGGCTCACGGCCCGCGGCGCGGCCCCGGAAGCGCTGTTCGCGCAACTCGTGCACTCGACGCGCGCGGGGCACGATCAGCGGCTGCGCCTGCCGCGCGTCGCGCCCGGCATTTACGAAACCGGGCTGCCGGCGTTGCCCGCCGGGCGCTGGCGAATTGTTCTCGAGGACCCGCGCGGCGAGTGGCGGTTGACCCCCACCCTGACGCTTCCCCTTGCCGAGGGGGCGGGCAAGGGAGAGGGTAAGGAGGGGTTATGAGGCAAGCGATTCTCGTTCTGTGGCCGTCGTTCATCGTCGGCGGCATCGGGGAGATTCTGTTTTTCACCGTTTTTGACCCGAAGGAGCTCTACCTGTTCGGTGAACCCGCGGGCTTGAGCCGGCTCGCGGTTTACTCCATCGGGTTTTTTCTTTGCTGGACTTTTGCCGCGGCGTCGAGCGCTTTCACCTGCTTCCTGCAGCGGAGCGCCGAGGAAGTGAACCGTTGCCCGCTGCCGCCCGTGGAGCGGCCGCCGGGCTGCCCGAAACGCGACGACCGCGATGCCTGTTGCGGCCCGGCTGCGTAACGGCATGCGGATGAAGGGCTGAGCGACGAACATGGACGGATTCCTGCAATTGACCCTGGTGGCGGCGTTCCTCGCCGGGATCGCGGGCGGGGCGCATTGCGCAGCCATGTGCGGCCCCCTCATCGGCATCGCCTGCGGGCCCTGCGCCCGCGGTACGGGGCGCGAATGGCTGGCCCAGGCGCTTGCCTACAACGCCGGGCGCATCGCGACCTACGTCACCGCTGGCGTAGTGACGGGTTTCGCCGGCGCCGCCGGGCTTGCCCTGCGCGGCGCGCCGCTGACGCAGCAGGCGCTGCTCTTCGCGATGGGCGTCTCGCTGCTCCTGCTCGCCACGTATGTCGCCGGCGTCGCCCCGTTCGTGCGCGGCGTCGAACGCGCCGGCGCCGTGGTCTGGCGTCATATAGGGCCGCGGTCGCGCGCGTTCCTGCCCGTCACCACGCCGGCGCGCGCTTTCGGGCTCGGGCTCATCTTTGGCTGGATGCCGTGCGGGATGGTGTACGTGGCGCTGCTCGCCGCGCTGACGACCGCCGACCCGCTGTACGGCGGCATGGTCATGGCCGCCTTCGGGCTGGGCACTCTGCCCAACGTCCTCGCGATATCGGCCTGGTTCAAGTACCTCGCCGCGGCGGCGAAGGGACGGCTGGCGCGCGCTCTGATTGCGGCGGTGATCGCGGCGATGGGCCTGTTCGGCATTCTCCAGGCGACGCACCCGCACGCGGTAGCGGCCGGCGGGCAGTGGTGCCTCCAGATCCCCGGCATCGCCGCGCTCTTTGACGGCGGCGGCCGCTGAACGACATGCACCCGTCACTCGTCACTCGTCACTCGTCACCCGGCACGGCCGGCGCAGCGCCGTGCGCCTGCTTCCATTGCGGGGAACCGGTGCCGGAAGGCAGCCGCTTCAGCGCCGTCGTCGACGGCGCGCCGCGGGCGATGTGCTGCGTCGGATGCGCTGCGGTTGCGCAAGCCATCACTACCAGCGGCCTGGCCGCGTACTACGAGAAACGCAGCAAGCTCCCGCAGCGCGAAGCGGCAGCGGATGCGCCGGGCGATCTCGCCGTCTACGACCTGCCCGAGGTGCAAAGGCCGTTCGTGCGTGACGCGGGCGCCGGCATCCGGCAGGCGACCCTGCTCGTCGACGGCATTACCTGCGGCGCCTGTGCCTGGCTGATCGAGCGCGGCCTGCAGCGCTGCGAGGGCGTGCGCGGCGTCGCCGTGAATCTCTCCGCGCGCCGCGTGCAAGTCGAGTGGGATGATGCGCGAACGCGCCTGAGCGCGATCATGGGGGTGATCGACCGGCTCGGTTACCGCACCCGGGGCTTTGACCCGGCCGCGGGCGAGTCCGCGGCGGCGCGCGAGCGGCGCGGCATGATCTGGCGGCTGTTCGTGGCCGGCTTCGCCATGATGCAGGTCATGATGTATGCGGTGCCGACTTACATTGCCGACGGCGATATGAGCCGCGACGCCGAGGAGCTCATGCGCTGGGCGAGCTTCACGCTGACGCTGCCGGTCATCCTGTGGTCGGCCGGGCCGTTCTTCCGCAACGCCTGGCGCGACCTGCGCAAGCGCCGCGCCGGAATGGACGTGCCGGTCGCCCTCGGCATCGCGGTCGCCTTCGCGGCGAGCGCGTGGGCGACCGTGAGCGGCCGCGGCGAAGTCTATTTCGATTCGATCACCATGTTCGTGTTCCTGTTGCTCGGTGCGCGCTATCTCGAGGTGCTGGCGCGGGCGCGGGCAGCGGAGTCGCAACAGCGGCTGGTGCGGCACATGCCGGCCGTGGCCGAGCGCCTGGTCGCCGGCGTCGCGGCGGGCGGGACCGAGCGCATCGCGGCGGCCCGGCTCGTCGCGGGCGACCGGGTCCTGATTGCGCCCGGCGCCACCGTGCCCGCCGATGGCAGGGTGATGTCCGGACAAAGCGCTGCCGATGAGTCGCTGCTGACGGGCGAGGCGCGTCCCGTGCCGAAACACGCGGGCGACGTGGTTACCGGCGGCACCGTCAACCTGAGCGGCCCTCTCTTAGTGGAAGTGACGCGCGTCGGACCGGAGTCGGTGCTCGCCGGCATCGTGCGCCTGATGGATCGCGCGCAGTCCGGCAAGCCGCGCATCGCGCAGCTTGCCGACCGGGTGGCGCAGTGGTTCGTGGCGGCCCTCGTCGCGGTGGCTTTCGCCACCGCCATCGCGTGGTACTGGATCGATCCGCAGCGCGCGCTGTGGGTGATGGTGGCGGTGCTGGTGGTGAGCTGCCCGTGCGCGTTGTCGCTGGCGACGCCGGCGGCGCTTGCCGCCGCGACCGGGGCCCTGCACCGGCTGGGAATCCTCGTCACGCGCGGCCACGCGCTGGAGACGCTGTCGCAGGTTACGCACGTCGTGCTCGACAAGACCGGCACGCTGACGCTCGGCCGCCTGGCCCTGATCGGCGCCATTCCGCTCGGCGGGGCGGCGCGCGAAGCGGCGCTCGCGCTGGCCGCCGCGCTCGAGCGCGGATCCGAGCACCCCGTTGCACGCGCGCTCCGGACGGAGACGCCCGGCGCGGCGCAGGTCCGGGTGGAGGATGTCGTGAACCACCCGGGACTGGGTATCGAGGGCCGCGTGAACGGCAGGCGCGTGCGCATCGGCAGCCCGGCGTTTGCCTCCGGGGTCAACGGGCGACCGTTGCCGAACGAGCTTCTGTTCGCCGCCGACGAGGTCACGGTGGCCGTGCTCGCCGACGAGCAGGGGTACCTGGCAATGTTCACTTTCGGCGACCGGGTGCGGCCCGGCGCGCGCCGGCTCGTGCGCGAGCTCGAAGCGGGCGGCAGGACGGTATGCCTGTTGTCGGGCGATCGCCGCGCAACCGTCGAGCACGTCGCGCGGGAGCTGGGCATCCGCACGGCCGTCTGGGAGTCCACCCCGGACTGCAAGCTTGCGTACGTGCGCGGCCTGCAGGCGCGCGGCGCGGTGGTGGCGATGGTGGGCGACGGGGTCAACGATGCCCCGGTGCTGGCGCAGGCGCAGCTCTCGATCGCCATGGGCGGCGGGACCGACCTCGCGCACGCGAGCGCGGACATGGTGCTGGTCGCCGATGACTTGTTCCGGCTGTCGGCGGCGTTCGATACCGCGGGCCGTGCCATGCGCATCATCCGGCAGAACCTGGCATGGGCGGCGGCTTACAACGCCGTCGCGATACCGCTGGCGGTCGCCGGCCTGGTCACGCCGTTGGTGGCGGGCGCCGGCATGGCACTGTCATCGCTTGCCGTCGTGGCCAACGCGCTGCGGTTGCGGCCCACGGCCGTCGCTGCCGGGCTTCCGCCGGCGGCACGCAGCGCCGGGGGCGGCGCGCTGGCCGCCCGCTGAGGAGATCTCATGGAAACGCTGTACTTGCTGATCCCGCTGTCCGTGGTACTGGTGCTCGCGATAGGGGCGGTATTCTGGTGGGCCCTCGCCAGCGGCCAGTTCGACGACCTGGAGGGGCCCGCTCACCGCATCCTGATGGATGACGAACGGGCGGATCCTTAACCCCCCTTGATGCAGATCAAGTCGCGATAGATTGGCGGTGCTAGCATCAACCAGCGGCGGGGCAATACCGCCGTCCGCCGGGTTGGTATGTGGCCGGCGGCAAGTTTTCAGAAGGAGCCAGTCATGGCAAACATCACCCGTTACGACCCGTTCGGCGATTTCGATGATGCGTTCAAGGGATTGTTCGTGCGCCCGCTGCGCTTCGACGCCGGCCAGCAGATGCAGATCAAGATGGACGTCACCAAGGCGGACAACGCCTACACCGTGAAGGCGGAGATGCCCGGCGTGAAGAAGGACGACATCCACCTCTCGGTCGAGGGCAACCAGGTCACGATCAGCGGGGAGGCGAGAAAGGAAAGCGAGGAGAAGAAGGGCGAGGAAGTGATCCGCAGCGAGCGCCACTACGGCAAGATTTCCCGCAGCTTCACCTTGCCGAACGACGTGGACGAGGCCAAGGTCGTGGCCAAGTACGCGGACGGCGTGCTCAACCTGACCTTGCCGATGAAGGGCAGGTCCGCGGGCCGCAAGATCGCCATTACCTGATCGCGCCGGTGCGCGCATGGCCGTAAGGAGACTCAAGGCAGTCCGGCGGACTCCGGTCGTCGCGGCGGCAGGCCGGGCGCCCGCGAGCGTGGCCGTGGACGAGGAAGAGCGGCGGCATCTCATCGAATGTTGCGCGTTCTTCCGGGCGGAGCGGTTTCGCGAGGCCGAGCCCGGGCACATCCGCGAGCAGGACAAGGAGGCCGCGGCGGCGGCCATCGATGCCGCAATCAGGGCCGCACGCAAGAAAAATAAGAAGCGATGAAAGCGATCCGGGCCTGGCCGGCCGGGCGGTCGAATTGAGTCTGGCTTCCCCTACACTGCGCGGCTAGACTTGGTCATGCCTGGGGATCCTCTCGCGCGGCATTATTTCGCACCACTGTTCGAACCGTCATCGGTTGCCGTCATCGGCGCGAGCGCACGCGCGGGCTCGGTGGGAGCGGTCCTGATCGAGAACATGCTTGCGGCCGGCTACCGCGGCGCGCTCTACGCGGTCAACCCGAAGCACCGCGAGGTGCGCGGCGTGCCCAGTTTTCCGACGATCGGGGAGGTGCCGCGCAGGGTGGATCTCGCCGTGATCGCGACACCGGCTCCAACCGTGCCCGGAATCATCAACGCCTGCGGCGAGGCGGGAGTGCGCGCGGCAGTCGTGATCAGCGCCGGCTTCTCTGAATCCGGTCCAGCCGGCGCAAAACTGGAACGCGCGCTGCTCGAAAACGCCCGCCGCCAACGGTTGCGCGTGCTCGGTCCCAACTGCCTGGGCATCATGCGGCCCGATGTCGGTCTCAACGCCACTTTCGCGCGCGGACACACCAGGCCGGGTACGCTCGGGCTGATTTCGCAATCGGGCGCGGTCTGCACGGCGATGCTCGACTGGGCGGCGGCGCACGACGTGGGCTTTTCCTGCGTGGCGTCGCTCGGGGGCTCGACCGACGTGGATTTCGGCGAGATCGTGGATTACCTCCTGAACGACCCGAAGACCGAGCACATCCTGCTCTACATCGAGGGCGTGCGCGACGCGCGGCGCTTCATGAGCGCGCTGCGGGCCGCGGCGCGGGTGAAGCCGGTGATCGTGATGAAAGTCGGACGCCATCCGGCCGGCTCGCGCGCCGCGGTTTCGCATACCGGCGCAATGGTCGGCGCCGACGACGTGTTCGACGCGGTGGTGCGACGGGCGGGCGTCGTGCGCGTGCGAACCATTGGCCAGCTCGTCGCCGCGGCACAGGCGCTGTCCTCGCACGTGCGGCCGCGCGGCGACCGGCTCGCGGTGATCACCAATGGCGGCGGGCCCGGCGTGATGGCCGCGGACCTTGCGACCGATCTCGGCATCCAACTGGCTCAGCTCTCGGACGCGACCATCGAGGCGCTGCGGAAATCGTTGCCGGCCAACTGGTCGCACGGCAACCCGGTGGACCTGATCGGGGATGCGGACGCTGCGCGCTACGCCGCGGCGCTCTCGGCCTGCCTCTCCGATCCCGGCGTGGACGGCGCGCTCGTGATACTCGCGCCGCAGGCGATGACCGCGCCGCTGGAGGTGGCGCGGGTGGTCGCGGCGTGCGCGGGGAAAACCGACAAGCCGCTGCTCACCTGCTGGATGGGCGAGCAGCAGGTCGCGGAGAGCCGGCGGTATTTCGCCGAGCGCGGCATACCCAGCTTCCGCACGCCAGACCCGGCCATCGAGATGTTCGCGCACCTGTCGGCGTTCTACCGGAACCAGAAGTTGCTGCTGCAGGCGCCGGGACCGCTGTCGCCCCACCCCGAGCCGGACATCGCCGGCGCGCGGCTCGTTATCGAGGCCGCGCTCGCGGAGCATCGCACGGTGCTCTCTGAAATGGAGGCGAAGGCAGTGCTCGCGGCGTTCCGCGTGCCGATCGCAAAGGCGGTGCGCGTGCACTCGGCGAACGAGGCGATGCTGATTGCCGAGGAGACGGGGTTTCCGGTGGTGATGAAGATCGACTCGCCCGACATCACGCACAAGTCCGATGTCGGCGGGGTGCGGCTCAACATCGCGAACGCGCAGGCGGCGCGGGACGCGTACCGCGAGATGACGGAGGGCGTCGGGCGGGCGCGGCCCGGCGCGCGCCTTGCCGGCGTCATCGTCGAGCCCATGGTAGCCCGGCCGAACGGCCGCGAGCTGATGGTCGGCGTGGTGCGGGATCCCGTGTTCGGTCCGGCTATCACCTTCGGCACCGGCGGCACGGCAGTCGAGGTGCACGCCGACCGCGCCGTGGCGTTGCCCCCGTTGAACGCCGTCCTCACTGATGAGCTGGTCCGGGGCACGCGCGCCAGCCGGCTGCTGGATAATTTCCGCAATATGCCGCCCGTGGACCGCGCCGCGCTCCAGGAGGTGCTGTTGCGCGTCTCGGAGATGGTGTGCGAACTGCCCGAGATACTCGAAATGGATATCAATCCGCTGCTGGCCGATGAATCCGGCGCGATCGCGCTCGATGCGCGCATGGTGGTTGGCCGCGCGGACCGGGCGCTGCTACGCTACGGCCATATGGCGATCCATCCGTATCCGGCCCAGCTCGTCACGGCATGGACGGCGCCGGACGGAGAGCGCATCACGGTGCGTCCGATCCGTCCCGAGGATGCGGATATCGAGCGGGAATTCGTGAAACAGCTGTCGCCCGAAGCGAAGTACTTCCGCTTCATGAACTCGATCCGGGATCTCACGCCGCAGATGCTGGCGCGCTTCACGCAGATCGATTACGACCGCGAAATGGCGCTGGTCGCCACGACCGCAAGGGACGGACGCGAGGCGGAGATCGGCGTCGCGCGCTACATCACGCATCCCGACGGCTCGTCCTGCGAGTTCGCGATCGTCGTGGGCGATGAGTGGCGGAGGCGGGGCCTCGGGCGGCACCTGATGACGCGATTGATCGAGATCGCGCGATTGCGCGGGATGACACGGATGAACGGTGACGTGCTTGCAGCCAACCAGCCGATGCTGGCGCTCGTGGCGAGCCTCGGTTTCGCGGTGGACGAGTCCCCCGGCGAGCCCGGGGTGCGGCGCGTGACGCTGGCGCTTTAGAGCGCCTAACACAATGAAACACACGCTGCGCTGTCACGGTTTTGGCGACGCGGAACAAGCGACGCCGTCAGGTCCCGCAATGGGCAGCCCTGAGCAGGTGGCTGCGGGCCAAAACCGTGCCAGCCCACAGGGGGTTGCGGCCACAATCGCCGGCGCGCCGAAGCGTGGAGCAGGGGCCCCGGTTTCCGGGGATGCGACCGTGGAGGCGTGCAGAGGACCGCGATATTGGCGCGCTCATGTCCCGCTGCGGGGTCGCATCCAAGCACACACCGCTTGGAACCTGCTCCGCCCTCCGCGGGACCTTTGTCGCTCGGCTTGCCAATACAGCGAGTATTGGCTGCACCTCGCTTCGCGCTAGCGACGATTCTGACTCGCAACGCACGCGCATTTCATTATGTTAGGGACTCTTAGCGGTTTCTTGAAAAACGACTCGTCACTCCGGAGTAAGCCGGGATCCAGGAAACGCGCATCATGCGAATCAATGCCTTACTGGTTGCCGACCTTCTCCGGCATGACGAAATCATGGCCGCCGCGGCAGATTTCAAGAAACTGCTAACGACTTTTCACTTTCCCCTTTCCCCTTTCGCCTTGGGTTCGTGGCGGTCCTTGCCCGCCCGCACCAGCAGCGCGCCACATACCATCGCCGCCGCGTTGATCCAGAACACCGGCGGCAGGCCCAGCGCAGTGCCGATCGCCCCGAACACGATCGGCCCCGTCACGCGCACGAAGTTGTTGCTGGTCAGCCGCAGCCCCAGCGTCTGTCCCGTGCGTCCTTCCGTGGAATGGCTGTACATCAATATCACGGTGAGCGGCACGCCGAGTCCCATGCCGAGACCGAAGAAGAATGCGATCGCGCCGAGCAGGACGGCGTTGCCGGTGAACGGCACCAGTGCGAAGCCGATCGCGCCGGTGAAGAGCGACCAGGTGAGGAGCCTTTCCACGGGGAACCGCTTGACCAGGCGCGCGAGATACAGCCGCACCACGAACGAAGCCACGGCCAGCGTCGCCGCGATGCCGCCGATCACCGACGCCGACAGCCCGGCCGCGTAGGCGTAGATCGGGAGATAGAACTGGAACAGGTCCTGGCCCAGTTGCACGATGCCGCTGGTTACCAGCATGCGCACGATCCTGGGGTCCCGCAGCGCCGAGAGCGCGCCCGGCCCGCCGGGAGCCGGCCCCTCCCTGCCGCGCGGGAACAGCCGGCCCCAGACCAGCAGCAGCACGAGCGCAATCACCGGTTGCGACGCGGTCACCAGGCAGGCCACCGCGTGCCCCGCGTAATCGATCGCAAACCCAGCGAGCAGCGGGCCGACGAAATTGGTGAGGGAGCCGGCAAGGCTGAAGTTGCTGAAGTGGCGCGCGCGGTCCTCCGGCTGGCTCAGGGTGCCGATCAGGTTCTGCAGCGTGACGTGGTAGCAGGCGAGCGCGAGACCGTTCAGCGCCGCCGCCACGTAGAGCGCCATCAGCGTGGGCACGAAGTACGGCAGCGCGAGGGAGGCCGCGCCGCACACGGCGGCAAACGTGAGCAGTCCGCGCGAGCCGCGGCGGTCCACCAGCATGCCGATCGGCCACGACAGCAGCAGGGGAAACAGGTAGAGCAGGCCGCCGATCAGGCCGACGGCGTAAGCCGGCGCGCCCAGTTCCAGCGCGAACAGCGTGAGCAGCATGCGCGCGGCATTGGCGCCGACGAAATTGAAGAAAGTCAGCGCCAGCGCGAGGTTTATCGCCACCGTTCAACCTTGAAGAAGTTCAGCCACGGAGGACACAGAGGACACAGAGTTCACATAGGAAAATCAATAACATAAGTTATTCCCATGCTTCGCCATATGGGGTGAGTGCAACGTGCTGGCGCAACTCCTCGATTCTCTCCGTGTTATCTGTGAATTCTGTGGCCGAGCTGCCGTTTTTAGATCTCGCAACATAGTGAAGCGTGCCAGTCAGCCGCTCATGGTTCGACCCGCTCACCACGAACGGCCCGCTCGCCCTGAGCGTGTCGAAGGGGGGCGGGCCCGTCAATTTGTTACGCGCGCTTAGGTTCACTGCTCCGGCCCGGCGTAGAGGCCGGCGGTGTGCGGGAACATCCCCCTCACGATCTTGAAGCGCCCGATGTCCACCGTGGCATCGCGGTGCAGAAACAGCGCCGCGCCGCGCAGGAACCGCTCGACGCCGAAGTCGAGCATCCCGCCGTTGCCGCCGTGCAGCTCCATCGCGTTCTTCGTCACCTTGAAGATTTCCTCCGAGGCGAACATCTTCGCCTGGTTGCACAGCA
>Ga0137313_1000614_pt1 | contig 10889 bp, 13 predicted proteins | sample EasRivERMZT166_2_FD_102287 | JGI IMG/M metagenome (GOLD analysis project Ga0137313, IMG submission 102287) | Soil microbial communities from meander-bound floodplain in the East River, Colorado, USA - East River MetaG ERMZT166_2 | ecosystem: Environmental > Terrestrial > Soil > Floodplain ...
CCCGCGGCCTTGACGTTTTGCTCGACCTGCGCCGGCTTCGTCGCCCCGGCGATGATGCTGGCGGTCTCGGGTTTCGCGAGCAGCCAGTTCACCGCCAGCTCGAGCATTGTGCGGCCGCGCGCGGCGCAGAATTTCTCGAGCCGCACCAGCACCGGCCACGGATTCCCGCCCAGCGCCCGCTTCTCCTGCTCGCGCGGCTTGGCGAAGCGCGACCCTTCCGGCGCCGCGTCCGGCTGGTACTTGCCGGTCAACAGCCCCCCGGCGAGGGGATAGAACGGGATGAAGGCGATGCCGCCCTCGCGCAGCGCGGGGATGAAGTCCCGTTCCATGTCGCGCTTGAGCAGGTTGTAGTGGTTTTGCGCGGACACCAGGCCGGTGACGCCCGCCTTCCTGGCGGCGCCGTGCGCCTCGCGGATCTGGGCGGGCGAGAACTGCGAGCAGCCGGCGCAGCGGATCTTGCCGGCCCGCACGAGGTTCTCCAGCGCGCGCAACGTTTCCTCGATCGGCGTCGCCGCATCGGGGTGATGCAGCTGGTAGAGATCTATGCAGTCGGTGTTGAGCCGCTTCAGGCTCGCTTCCACCGCGATCCTGATGTAACGGGCCGACGCACCCTGCATCGAGCCACTGTCGTCCATCGGATTCCCGAACTTGCTGGCGAGCACGACGTTCTTGCGCCGCGCGCCGAGCGCTTGCCCGAGGTAGCGCTCGGACGTGCCCGCCGGGTCGCCGTAGCGGTCGGCGGTGTCGAACAGCGTGACGCCGAGTTCGAGCGCCTTGTCCACCACGGCTTTCGTTTGCGCGAGATCGGCGCGAAGGCCGAAATTGTTGCAGCCCAGTCCGATGGCCGAGACCGCGAGAGTCGTCCCTCCCAGTAGTCGTGACTCCATGCGAGTAATGGGTGATGAGTGATGAGCAATGAGTTTACCGAAAAGCTACACCGCCAAGGGTGGCGTTTAGGGTGGTACCAATGGAGCTATTGCCAGTCGCGCCTGTATTCGCATGGTTGGTACTTGGTCCTGATGATTTATCCCTTCGTGTCCTTTGTGTCCTTCGTGTCGAGGCTTTTCCTGGCGCCTTGGCGGCCAACTATCAATTTTTTCTACGGCACGGGCCGCAGGCCGGTCAGCCGCGGGATAGACCACGTAGTGAACTCTCGCGGGGCGCCACTCGTTTCCTTCGTGGCCGCTCGCGGCGTGACTATAATCCGGCATGATCGAAGTTAACGAACGCATCGAAGTGGCGTCATCGCCCGAGGTGGTATGGGCGCTGCTGGCGGACCCGCGCTCGGTGGTCGAGTGCGTGCCGGGGGCGGCGCTGGGCGAGCAACAGGAGGACGGTTCCTACAGCGCGACCCTGGTGGTCAAGTTCGGACCGGCCAAGGTGACCTTCCAGGCAAAAGTCGCGCTCGAGTACGACAGCGCGGCGATGAGCGGGCGCGTGTCATCGCGGGGCAAGGACAACCAGGGCGGGACGCGAATAAAGTCCGCCATGTCGTTCCAGGTAATGGCAGGGGCGGCGCCCGGCACCTCTGTGATCCCCATCGACGCCCAGGTGGAAATTTCCGGCCGCCTGGCCTCGCTGGTGGAAAGCGGCGCCCTCCTGGTGGTCAAGCGCATGACGGGGGAGTTCACGGAACGCCTCGCCGCGAAGCTCGGCGGCGGAGTTGCCTGAATGCCGGTGACGATTACGGGTGACGAGATAGGGGTGACGAGGTACGGGTGACGGGCGTCTTGCCCGAACCCTGTCGAAACTCCCGCGAAGCGGGGAAACCTGTCACCCTCGTCTCGTCACCATTATTCGTCACCCTTACCTCGTCACCGTTTACAAAGGGAGAGGGAATCATGAAGGTGTACCAAAGGCTCGCCGCCAATTTCATCGCGGAAGGCGCGACGCACATGTTCGGCATCATGGGCGACGGCAACATGTACTGGATGCACGAACTCGACAAGCTCGGCGGCCTCAAGATGCACGAAGTGCGCCACGAGGGCGCCGGTCTCGGCATGGCCGACGGCTGGGCGCGCGTGACGCGCACGCCCGGCATCGCGACGACGACGTGCGGCCCCGGTGTGTCGCAGCTTGCCACCGCGCTGCTTACGGCCAGCCGCGCCGCGTCGCCGATCGTCGCCTTCTGCGGCGAATTCCCCAGCAACGACGACGAATACAACCAGCGCCTCGACCAGGCGGCATTCGCGGCCGGCTGCGAGACCGGGTTCATCCGCGTCACCTCGCCCGGGGTCGCGGACGATTGCGTGCGCAAGGCGTTCTATACCGCAAAGCTGGAATCGCGCCCGGTCATGCTGAGCGCGCCGATGGACGTGCAGCAGATGGCCTTCGAGGACGACGACGAGGCGTACAAGCCGTCTTCGACGATCCTGCCGAAGCGCACCATCCATCCCGACCCGGACGAGATTTCCAGGGCCGCGGACATCGTCGGCAAGGCGAGGCATCCCGTGATCATCGCCGGGCGTGGCGCGATGTGGGCAGGCGCGGGCCCGGCTATCACCAGGCTCGCGGACCGCGTCGGCGCGCTGATCGGCACCACGCTGATGGCCAAGGGCTGGCTCTCCGGGAACGAGTGGTACGCCGGCATCTCCGGCACCTACGGCGCCCGCAACTCGCTGAAGCTGTTCGAGGGGGCCGATTGCGTCATTGCCGTTGGCGCCAGCATGAACCGCTACACCACCGAGCACGGCTATCTCTACCCGGACGCGAAGTTCGTGCACCTCGACAGCAAGCCGCACCTGGTGATGAGCGGCGGCCGCGCCGCCGACTGCTACGTGCAGACCGACGCGAAGGCGGGCGTGGAAGCGCTGGAAGCAGAGCTGGCGAAGCGGCAGGTAAAGATGACCGGCTACCGCACCTCCGAGGTGAAGAAGCAACTCCTGGCCCGCAACGTGGACCGCACGGAATTCCCGATCGAGCCGGACCACGTGGATCCGCGCGAGATCTGCCTCACCCTGGACGAGATGCTGCCGCCGGAGATCGGCGTGGTGACCGGCAGCGGCGCTACCGCGGGCTTTTCCAACATGCTGTTCAACAAGCCGCGTTCGCTGGTGCTGCCGGGCCATTTCTTCGGCTGCATCGGGCAGATGCTGCCGGCGGCGATGGGCGTGGTGGTGGCGAGCGGCAACAAGCCGCACGTGCTGTGCGACGGTGACGCCAGCGTCATGATGCACGTCGCGGAGTTCGAGACGGCGGTGCGCTACAAGATGCCGTTGATGGTGGTGTGCCTGAACAACCAGGCGCTGGGCTCGGAGTACTACAAGCTCGACGCGCACAAGATGAAGGCGGAACTTTCGGTGGTGGAGACGCCCGACCTGGGGGCGGTCGGCCGCGCGTTCGGCGGGAGAGGCAAGATGGTGCGCAGCGTCGAGGACTTGCGCGCAGCCACCCAGGAGTTTCTCGCCAAGCCCGGCCCGATGATGCTGGACGTGCGCATTTCGCGCAGCGTGATCACCGTGCCGTACCGCCGCATTCACTACGGACGGGACGAGTGACGAACGCCCGCCGGAGGCGGGCGTTCTGAATGATGAATGATGAATGATGAATGATGATGGATGAGGGGGTGAGCCGGGGTACTCCCCTCCGGCCTAGGGTGGGGTGCCAGCGAAGCAGGCGGGGTGGTGGGAGTAAACGTGCCTGCGCACGTTAGAGCCGTCGAACGCCCGGCCCGATGCAGCGGGCCGGGCCAGGATGACCCCCGCAGAGCGGGAAGCAAGACCAGGTCATCATTCATCATTCTGCATTCATCATTAGGGCATTCGCCCCCTTCCATCTTTATCCTTCGGCTTCCCTTCCATCACCGGACTTCACTGAAGCTTGATGCCCGTCTTCCTGACCACGTCCTGCCACTGATCGATGAGCTGGTTGACGACGATGGAGGCCTGCTCGGAGGTGCTGCCGACGACTTCGGAGCCTTCGCTGGCGAGGCGGCCTTTCACTTCGGGCAGGTGCAGCACTTTCACGATGTCGCTGTTCAGCCGCGCGGCGATAGCGGCGGGCGTGGCGCTCGGCACCAGCATCAGGTAACCGACGTTCTCGTCGAAGCCCTTGATGCCGGCTTCCACCGTGCTCGGCACGCCGGGTAGCTGCTCCGCGCGCTTGCTGCCGGTTACCACCAGCCCCCGCAGCTTGCCGGCCTGGACCTGTGGCAGCGTGGCGACCATGTTGAAGAAGCCGACGTGCACGTGGCCCGCGATCTGGTCTATCAGCGCCGGGCCCGAACCCTTGTATGGAATGTTGGTGATGATCATGCCGGTATTGAACTTGAGCAACTCCATCCGCAGCACGCCCGAGGTGCCGCCCGAGCCGTAGTTGAGGTCCTTGGGCCGTGCCTTCGACAGCGCGACCAGCTCCTTCACCGATTTCACCGGCAGGGACGGGTGCACGGTCAGCAGGCTGGGCGATGCCGCCAGGATGGACAGGGGCCTGAGGTCCTTGCGCGAATCGAACGGCAGGCTGGTGTACAGCACCGCATTGGTCGTGTAGGTGTCTGCGGAGATGATCAGCAGCGTGTAGCCGTCGGGCGGCGACTTCGCCACGAAGTCGGTGCCGACGGTGCCGCCGGCGCCGGCGCGGTTTTCCACCACCACCGGCTGGCCCAGCGATCCCGACAGCTGCTGGGACATGGTCCGCGCCAGGATGTCGGTGGTGCCGCCCGGCGCGAGCGGCGCGATCAGGCGCAGCGGACGGTTGGGGTAGGCCTGCTGTGCCAGCCCGCTGAGCGCAACCGAGGTCAGGCAGGCTCCCACCGTGACTTTCAAGAGAAAACTTCCCGCACGTGTAGCAGCCATGAAATCCTCCTGTCGCGCGATGAACAATCGGTACTGAGCCCTCGCCCCGCGCCGACCGTTCCAGGTAATCTTGATCGGTGAGAAGGAGTTTTTCAAGAAGGGAAGGGCGACCCCCGCGGTGCGGGAGACTCATCACCCATCACCCATCACCCATTACCGGGGTATCAGGGGACGACGGGCAGGGCGCTGCTGCTGTTCCGGCCCTTGAGGTACTGTTCCTTCAGCTTCTGCATGGCGGCGAGGAAATCGCTCATGCTGGTCTGGTTGTTGTTGTACTGGCTGGCGAGCAGCTGGTAGGCTGAGACGTAGGCTTCGTCGGTCATGATTCGCTTTCGTTGAGGCAGAAATGACTATACGCCTGGCACGGTGCCGCGCCCGGCCGCTGGCGCAATGAATGTTCTGCAGCGGCGCTTTTCTTCGCTTTTCGGTCGGGAATCACCGAATTTTTCCAATCGGTGCTCGAATATCCCGCCGCCTCAATGATTTAGCTTGACGCGGCAGCGGCATCCCTATAAGGTGCGCGCTCGATGTTTATTTCGAGTACTGGGGTAGTGACTTGCTGTTTGTCCGTTCTTCTGGGGCTTTGAGATCAAACACGATGTCAGGGCTCAGCCCTTTTCTACTATGTAGAGGAACGTAACAATGGCAACCGGTACTGTAAAGTGGTTCAACGACGCGAAGGGTTTTGGCTTCATTACTCCTGACGGCGGCGGCGAAGATCTCTTCGCCCATTTCTCGGCAATCAACATGCAGGGATTCAAGTCGCTGACGGAGGGCCAGAAGGTGTCCTTCGAGGTCACGCAAGGCAACAAAGGCAAGACCCAGGCCAGCAACATCCAGGCCGTCTGAGCCTTTAGCACCGCGTAATAAGAAAAGCCGGGCTCACGCCCGGCTTTTTTACGTACCCGCGTAGCGGGCTACCGTTCTTCCCCTTTGCCCATACCGTCGAACGCCACGTCGGAGGGCAGTTCTTCCCGGAAGCCGGGCTGGTCCCGCTCCAGGGGCGGGGCGGGCTTGGCGGCGCTCTTCTTCGGGCGGCCGGGCCGGCTCGTCACATAAAATATCTTCAGCGGCGGCACCACCGGCGGCTTTTCCAGGAAGCGGCAGTCGGATTCCGTCGGCATGCTCACCATGGCGCCGACCCGCGTCTTGTCGAGATACACGGTGTAACGCAGCATGTGCATCACGTACGGGATCGGTTCGGCGACCACCTCGTACTTCCCGACCATGAAACGCGAGCGCTCCTTGACCGGGATGCTCATGCGGAGTCGCCCGCCGCTTCCGCTTCCGGAGCCGGGGCCTTCTTCTTGCGCACGCGCGGGGTGCTGCTCTTGACCTTGGGTGCCATCCTTGAGCCGGGCCCGCCACCGCGCGGACGCGCGCCGAGCACCTCGTCGCAGCGCTCCGCGATTTCCGGGTCGTTGAGCCGGACCGCATTGGCGCGCAATTGCTTCACTTCGAGCGTTTGCAGCGCGTCGATTCGTTCTTTGGTCCATTCCACGGACCGGGTCTGCGACATGACTTTCATGGCTACTGTGGTTTTCACGGGGTTCTCCGCGGACAGCGAAAGAAAAAAAGCCCGGCAAGACCGGGCTCTTACTCATGACGCAGTATACCTTAAAAACCCTTTGAATACCAGATGTTTACGCTGATGCGCCCGGTCCGCCTGCCGGCGGATGATGGGGAAGCGTAGCGGCGACGGGTGGCAAGTGGTGATAATCCCCGCGCTCAGCGCGGGGGCGGGCCAGGGAGTCTGCGCACCGCTCACGGGCTTTGCAGCGGGCACCGCTTCGCGCTAGATTGTTCCCAAGTCCGACAAACTCCTGGGCCTGCCGATGCGGAGAATACTGGGCGCGCTTCCTGCCACTGTCGCGGCCGCGCTGGCGGCTGCGCCCGCGTGGGCGCATCACTTCATGGACAACGCGTTGCCCGGGACTCTCGTGGAGGGCTTGTTGTCGGGGCTGGGCCACCCGCTGATCGGCGTGGATCACGCGGCGTTCATCGTCGCCACCGGTTACTTCCTGGCGCTCGTCAAAGGCGGGATGTGGGGCGTTGCGGCCCTGATTGCCGGCAGCCTGCTCGGCGCGGCACTGCATCTGAACGGCATCGGCATCGTTGGCGGCGAGATCGGCGTGGCGCTTTCTGTGATCGTGGCCGGCGGCCTCTTGATTGGCAGGTGGCAGATCGGGCTCGCCTGGCTGGCCGGAGGGCTGGTGCTTGCGGGCGCGCTGCACGGCCATGCCTACGGCGAAGCCATTTTCGGGGCGGAAGCGACACCGCTCGGCGCCTACCTGGTCGGGTTTTCTCTCTCGCAACTGGGCGTTGCGGCCGCGGCATTCTACGCGCACCGGCGTCTGATCGCCGCGCGCGAGGCCTGGTCGGGGCCGGTATCGGCGGGGCTGGGCGCCGCGGCGGGCGCGGTTGGCATCGTATTCCTCGCGATCAACATTACGGGCTAGAAGCGCCCCATGAGCGATCACCACCACGACCACGACCACGACCGCCCGCTGTCCGGTCCCGCGCTGCGCGTGAAGGCGCTGGAGTCGCTGCTGGTCGAGAAAGGGCTCGTGGACCCGCAGGCGCTCGACGAGATCATCGATACCTTCGAGACCCGGATCGGGCCGCGCAATGGCGCGCGCGTCGTTGCGCGCGCGTGGACCGACGCCGACTACAAGCGGCGCCTCCTCGCGGACGGCGGCGCCGCCATCGCGGAGATGGGCTTCATTGCGCGCGGCGAGGACATCGTGGTGCTCGAGAATACGCCGCAGGTCCGCAACCTCGTCGTGTGCACGCTGTGCTCGTGCTACCCCTGGTCCGTGCTCGGGCTGCCGCCGGTCTGGTACAAGTCGGCCCCGTATCGTTCGCGCGCCGTCATCGATCCGCGTGGCGTGCTGGCGGAGCTGGGCGGCCCGGTCCCAGACGCCGTCGAAGTGCGCGTGTGGGACTCGACGGCCGAGATGCGCTATCTGGTGCTGCCGGAGCGCCCGGCGGGAACGGAGGGCTGGAGCGAGCATCAACTCGCGGAGATCGTCACCCGCGATGCGATGATCGGCGTCGCGCCGGTGACCGTACCTAAGGAACCCGCGCGATGAACGGCGTGCACGATATGGGTGGCATGCACGGCATGGGGCCGGTGGAAATCGAGAAGGACGAGCCGGTGTTTCACGCCGAGTGGGAGGCGCGCACCTACGCGCTGACGATTGCCTGCGGCTCCCACCGCAAATGGAACATCGACGTGAGCCGCCATTCGCGGGAGCGGATGCCGCCCGCCGACTACCTGGCCGCGACCTACTACGAGCGCTGGCTGTTCGGGTTGCGGACGCTGCTGGTCGAGCAGGGGCTGGTGACGGCGCGCGAGCTGGAGACGGGCCGCGCCGAGGGCCGGGCGGATCCTGCGGGCGTTCTCCGCGCCCGTCAGGTGGAAGATTTTCTCGCCAACCGCATCCGCGCCCGCGTCGACGTCGAAGCGGCGCCCCGGTTCCGGGCCGGCCAGGGCGTCGTCGCGCGCAATATCCATCCGTCCGGGCATACGCGGCTGCCGCGCTACGCGCGCGGGCGGCGCGGCGTGATCGACCGCGATTACGGGGTGTTTATCTTTCCCGACACCAACGCGATGACGCGCGACAAGAAACCGCAGCATCTGTACGGCGTGCGGTTTGCAGCGCGCGAGTTGTGGGGGCACGCCGCCTCCGCGCGCGACAGCGTGTACGTGAATCTCTGGGATGACCATCTCGATCCCGCCTGAGGCCGAAATCGGCGTCCTGCCAGCGTTGCCGCGAGACGAAGGGGGGCCGGTATTCAAGGCGCCGTGGGAGGCGCAGGCGTTCGCGATGACGCTGTCGCTGCACGCGCGCGGTGTTTTCACGTGGCGCGAGTGGGCCGACGCCCTCGCCGCCGAGCTTGCGGCGGTCGGCGCGCGCAGAGAACCGGACGACGGCACCCGCTACTATCAGCACTGGCTCGCCGCGCTCGAAAAGCTGGTGGCGACGAAGCAGCTCATCCCGGACGACGAGCTCGCGCGGCGCATAGACGAGTGGGACGCCGCGGCGCGGGCGACGCCGCATGGAAAGCCGATCGAGCTGAAGAAGTGACGAGTGACGGGTGACAAGTGACGCGGTGGCGAGGCGTAAGGAAACCTGCCAAACCGTACTTACTTTCTCCTTACTCCTTTCGGCTTTCGCCTTGAGGTCACGCGGGTTCCATCCCCTTCTTCCTGATCACCGACGCCGCGGCGGGGGCGGTCAGGTGCGTGATCAGCGCGCGCGCCGCATCGGGATGCGGTGCCTTGGCGTGCAGGCCGGCCGCGAATATGGTGATTTCCTGCACGTCCGGCGGCAGCGGGCCGACGAGGTCGATGCCGGGCACCGGAAGCAGCTCGCTCACCTGCTGAAATGCGAGCTCGGCTTCGCCGCGCGCCACGATCGAGCCCGCCGGGACGCCCTGCACCTGTTTCACCCTCGACTTGATCTGCTCGGCGATACCCATGCGCTCGAACAGCTTGATGAGGTAGATGCCGCTGGGTCCGGTGGAGTAGGCGATGCCCTTCGCCGCCAGCACCGCGCGCTTCAGCGCCTCGCCCGAGCTGATGTCCGGCCGTGGTGCGCCGGCTTTGACGGCAACTCCGATACCGGATTTTGCGAGATCGGTGCGCTCGGAAACGATCCCGGCTTTTCTGAGGTCTTCGAGCGCGGCGGCCGACAGGATCACCAGGTCCACCGTCTCGCCGCCCTTGAGGCGGTTCATCATCTGCACGCTGGGGACCCACAGGTTTTCCACCTGGTGCCCGCTCGCGCGCTCGAACGGCGGCACGAGTTCGAGATACGCCTCCTTGAAGGCGGCGGAGAGCATTACTTTGATGTTGGCCATTTGAGTGACGAGTGACGAGTGACGAGTGACGAGTGTCGAGTGATGAGCTATCCGTGCGGCCTAGGCGCCCTGGATGGATTTCTCCATCATCGACCGCAGTTCCGCGGTCACGACAGGCTCGATGCCGAACCACATCTTCCAGGCGGGGCGGCCCTGGTGGAGCAGCATGCCGAGTCCGTTTGCGGTGCGGTTACCTCGCTGCCGGGCGGCAGCGAGGAACGGCGTCTCGAGCGGGATGTAGATGATGTCGGCGGCGAGCGCGGTCTTCGACAGCTTGTCCAGCCGGAGGTCGAGCGCGGGCTGGCCGACCATGCCCTGGCTGGTGGCGTTGACGACCATCGCCGCGCCATCCAGGGAATCGTGGCGCCGCTCCCAGGGCAGGGCCTGGATCGAGCCGCCGAACTCGCCGGCGATACCCTTGGCGCGGGCAAACGTGCGGTTGACGAGCCGGATTTCTTTTGCGCCCACCTGCATCAGGCCGTAGCAGACCGCGCGCGCGCCGCCGCCGGCGCCGAGCACCACGACCGGCCCGGCGTCTCCGCGCCAGCCCGGCTGCTCCTGCTTGAGGTTGTGGATGAAGCCGAACCAATCGTTGTTGGTGCCGGAGAGCGAGCCATCAGGCCTCACGACGACGCAGCTGATCGCTCCGATGCGCTTCGCCACCGTGTCCACCTCGTCCACGATCGTCATCGCCTGCTGCTTGTGCGGGATCGTCAGATTGCAGCCCGCGAAGCCCAGCGGGCGCAGCGCCTTCAGTGCCGCGGCGAGCCCTTGCGGCTCGATCGCCAGCGGCACGTAGGCCCCGGCCAGTCCGTGCTGCCGGAACCAGTGGTTGTGCATCAGCGGCGAGCGCGAGTGCATGACCGGCCAGCCCATTACACCAGCAAGAAGAAATCGTTCGGGAGAGGACATTAGGTTAAGGGAAAAGGGAAAAGAGAAAAGGCGAAAGGAAGAAGGAGGAAGGAGGAAGGAGGACCCCGCAGTGCGGGAGCGTCCCGTCACCCGTATCTCGTCACCTTTACCTCGTCACCCGTTCCTCGTCACATCATTTCCGCGCTAGCCGAGCTTCGCCCGGAAATGATCCCAGGTGCGCTTGAACAGGCTCTCGGTCCAGAGCTTCTCGCGGCACAGCGCGACTTCTTTTTCGCTGAAGGAGTAGGGCTTGCCGATCTGCAGCGCCATGTACTGCCGGTAGGCGTTTTCCTCGAGGTAGTTGGCGAGCACGAAGGC
>Ga0137313_1000615_pt1 | contig 10871 bp, 8 predicted proteins | sample EasRivERMZT166_2_FD_102287 | JGI IMG/M metagenome (GOLD analysis project Ga0137313, IMG submission 102287) | Soil microbial communities from meander-bound floodplain in the East River, Colorado, USA - East River MetaG ERMZT166_2 | ecosystem: Environmental > Terrestrial > Soil > Floodplain ...
ATCGAGCCCCGCCTCCCTCGCCATCGCGAGCCCGGTCAGGACGATCGGAGTCATCGCGAGGTCGATCCGACCGCCGCGCCACCAGCGGTAGCCGTCGGCCGACCTCAGGTCGCGCAGCCGCGCCATGCCGACGTCGAAACGGTGCGCCTCTTCGGGAGTCAGAACGAGCGCAGCGGCTGGCGAGGAGCGGCGCGAAGCGTCGAGCCGTCGCGCACGCACCGCGGCGAAGAACAAAACAAAGCGCGAGATCGACTGCTCGGCGCAGCCGTACGGGTAGCCCGCGAGCCAGCGGCTCGCGTCGTCGAGGAGAGCAATGCGATCGCCCAGCAGCCGCACGCTCAGCGCGGACGCGAGCGCGCCGTCGAGGCGCGGCGGGACGAGCTGCACGGGCGCGCCGCCGCTCCCCTTCACGAGCCCGGTGACCGACGAGACGCGCGTCACGGTGCGCGGCAGCAGCGGGAATTCGCGGCGCTCGCCGTCGAGGCGGCGGTCGCCTTCGAAGAGCTCGATGCACAGGGCTCCGCTTCCGAGTCCGTTCGCGGCGAGCTGCCAGTCGTTGCGCCACGTCCCACCGTCGATGAGGGCGAGACGCGCCGACGTCGGGCCGCCGGCGACGAGCTCGAGTCCATGCGACGCGTACGCGCGGAGCTCGGCCGCGCGCGCGCCGCAAGCCGTGCAGTGAACGACGCTCGGGACGGTGATCCGGTCGTCGCAGCGCAGGAAGCGCGGGGGAATCACGAGCAGGCTCGGGTCGCGTTCGGTCGTGACGTTCGCGCGCGTGATCTCGCCGAGCCCGTCGGGAGTCGTGGCGACGAGCGTCACGCGCCAGCGCGTCAGGTCGTCGGGGAAGTCGACGGAGAACTCGCCGCGCCCCTGCGCGTCGCTGCGCACCTTCGCGAAGAAGGCGGCGATCGGACGGAAGTCCTCGCGGATCGGAATCCCTTCGCCGGGCCCTCCGGGGTTGCCGGACGGAGTCGCGGCGCCGCCGCCGCCCAACCCGGGCTGCACCGTCCCCGATCGCGGCGAACGCACGCCCCCGTCGCTCAGGAGGCGGCCGAAGATCGTCCACGGGCTCTGCGCCGCGAGCGAGCGCGCGACGTCGACCCCCGCCTCGTACGGCCTCGGCCGAAGCTCCCGCGACGGTGAGCCCGTGCGATCCTCGGCGAGCAGGTAGAGCGACTCGTCGACCACCGCGACGGCGACGAGCGCAGAACGCGGCATGCCGTCGCCGTTCCGCGTGACGAAGTGGAACGTCTGGCGCGAATGCGGCGGCACGCGCGCCCCCGCTTCGAGCAGCGCCGCGGTCACCGGCGCCGCGGCCGGCGGCAGCTCGATCTGCAGCCACGCCGTGTCGGGCTCCTCCCTCCCCTCCGCGAGCATCGACGCGACGACCTCGACCTCGGGCGTCCATTCGACGCGCGTCGGCAGCGTGGTCCGGCCGGCGCCGCTCCCGTCGAGCACGACGACGTCGCGCCACCACGGCTGCAGCCGGCCGGCGGTGAGGAGCACGGCACCATGCGGCGGGCCGTTCAATGCGAGCTCGACCCGGTCGCCCGCGGCCTTGCGGGATTCCGTCGTGGAGAGCCGCAGCCCCCGGTTCCGTGGGGCCGTCGCCTCCTCCTCGTCCGTCGCAGGGGTCGTGAAGAGGAGCTCTTTCGACTTCCCGACCGTCTCTCCGTCGCTGGCGACGATCTGCAGATCGAGCTCGCACCTCCGGAATCGCTCGCGGAGCTCGGGCGCGAGCGTGTCGCACGCGATCGGCAGGACGGCGCGGCCCGCGGCGTCGAGGGTGAACGCGCGACGCTCCGTGAACGATCCGAGGGAGACGGCGAGCGAACCGGCGCCGCCCGCGACCGGGGCGCCGGTCGGGAACGTCGCGGCGACCGCGACCTGCGGCCGCACCGATCCGCCGGTGTAGGGCTCGGGCCACTCGACGTCGACGAGCAGCGGCGGCCGCTTCACGGCTTCGACCGCGAAGAGCGACTCGCGGGCGAGCTGCAGCGTCTCCGAAGGTTGGTCCGGGGTGGCGGGCAGCACGTGCTCGACGACGAGCGGCACGCTGCCGTACGGCGCATCGCTCGCGAGCGCACACTCGAACAGCAGGACGCCGTCCTCGTCGGTCGACCCCAGGATCACCTTCTCCTCGCGCGCATGCGGCCAGAGACGGACGACGAGCGCGGTGTTCGCCAGCGGCCGGACGTCCGGCCGCCAGTCGCGCTCGCCGGCCAGCGCCGGGAACTCGACCGGAACGCAGACGCGCGCGGCCACGCGGCCGCGCACCTTCTCGCCGCGCCGATGGAAGGGCGCGTCCACGACGACGTGCGCCGCTTCGCGCGTCGGGGTGCTCCAACTTCGGCGCTTGTCCGCGAATGCAAACGCGATCTGCTCGGCGCGGCCGGAGGACGCGGGCAGGCGGGCGACGACGATCGCGGTGTCCTCGGAGACCGGGAGCTCGCAGGCGCCCTTCGCGTCGGTCCGCACGGCCGCCCGCGGGGCCGCTCGGACGGCGACGCCCTCGACGGGCTTCCCGTCGATCAGGGCGAGGACGGAGCAGATCCCCCCGCGCCGCTGCACGATCAACTCGAGGTCGGAGACGATCAGCGTGCGCGCACGCTTCCAGCCGCTCTCGAGCGATTCGATCTCGAGCGCGTAGACGCCGGCCTCCAACGCGGGCAGCGCGACCGCCGGCTGCGCCGGATCGAACGTCCGCTCGAGGAGCGGCGCCGGACGCTCGGGACGCGCGAACCACTCCGCGGCGTCGACGTCGAGCTCGCTGGCGGAGCGGTCGGCGTCACCCTCCGACGGCGGGAGCCGTTCGATGCGGACGCGGACGCGCTCCGAGAGCGGGAACGGCAGGCGCGGCGCCGCGCCGACCGGCAGCCGCGTGAAGCCGTGCTGCGCCGTCTGCAGCTCGTGCAGGAGCGCCCTCGCCTGCGCGCGCAGCGCGGGGTCGGACGACGTCGCCTCCGGCTCGAGCAGAAGCTGGAACGCGAGCAGCCGCTGCGCCTCGCCTTCGAGCATCTTCGTCCGCCGCTCGTCCTCGACCGCGTTCGCCGCTTCGGGAACCGTCGCGCGCGCGCGGTCCGGCGGCAGGAGCGGCAGGACCTCGTCGAAGCGTTGGTCGCGGATCCGCTGCCACGCGCGCAGGCCCGCCACGAGCGCCACGTCGGCGGCGTGCGAATCGGGCCAGGCGGCGGCGACCGCGAGCAGCGCGTCGGGGCGCGCTTCGAGCGGCACGAGCGACGCGCGCAGCAGCGCGATCTCCGGGCGCAGCGCTGAGAGCTCGTCGACCCGCTTCGGATCGCCCTCGACCTCCGCCAGCGCCCGACGCGCCTCCGATTCGTCGCCGCGCAGCAGCGCCTGCTGGGCGCGCGCCAGCGGGTGGCCGGGAGGGACGAGGCCGGGAGCGGGCGACTCCGGCGGCGGACTCTGCGGGAAAGCCCCGGCCGCGGTCGCGGCGATCGTCACGAGCTGCGACAGGAGCCGGGCGGCGCCGCGACGGAGACGATGCGAGGCGGGGCGATCCACGCGACCTCCTGGCCGCTCGCGATCCCGCCGCAGCTTTCGTCACCGGCGCTTCACGATCGGGGGGGCGGCGGACCCGGGAGCGGCACGCGCGAGCGCAACCCTCGGGCCCGCCGCGCGCGCCGCGCCTCATTCGCGGTCACGCGGTGGAGCTTGAGCGTGTTCGAGGAGCCGACCTTGAGCTCGGTGCCGCCGAGGAAGACGATGACGTCGTCGACCGCCACGACCTTGCGGCGCAGCAGGTCGCGCGTCGCGTCTTCGTACATCTGCGCGAGGCTCGTCGCGCGCGGAAGGCGGCCGGGATGGACGCCGCGCCAGAAGCAGAGGCGGCGGCAGCTCCGCTCGCGGTCGGAGGCGGCGAAGATCGGCACGTGCGGCCGCCACGTCGCGAGGACCGAGGCGGTCCGCCCCGACACCGTGAACGGCACGAGCACCTTCGCGCACGACTGCTCGGCGAGGCGCACGGCGGCGCCGGCCAGCGCGTGGATCAGGTCGCCGCCCGGCACGTGCGACGGCACGCCGCCGGGCAGCTCGCCGTGGGTGCCGACCTCGACGCGCCGGATGATGCGGTCCATGGCGGCGATCGACTCGACGGGGAAGCGGCCGGCCGCCGTCTCGGCCGAGAGCATCACCGCGTCGGTCCCGTCGAGGATCGCGTTGGCGACGTCGGAGACCTCGGCGCGCGTCGGCATCGGCTGCGTCACCATCGACTCGAGCATCTGCGTCGCCGTGATGACGAAGGTGTGCAGCCGCAGCGAGTGGCGGATGATCTGCTTCTGGATGAGAGGGACGTCTTCGGGCCCGAGCTCGACGCCGAGGTCGCCGCGCGCGACCATCACGCCGTCCGCCACCGCCAAGATCGCGTCGAGGTCGGCGAGCGCGTCCTTACGTTCGATCTTGGCCACTACGAGCGCCTCGCTGCCGAGCTTGCGCAGGAGCGCCTTCGCTTCGACCACGTCGGCGGCGCGTCGCACGAACGAGAGCGCGATCGCGTCGACGCCCATCTTCACGCCGGCCACGAGGTCGCGGCGGTCCTTGGGCGTGAGCGCTGCCGCGCTCAACTGCGAGTCGGGGACGTTCATCCCGGTGTGGGTCTTCACCTCGCCGCCGCGCACCACGACGCAGGATACGCGCGGACCGTCCTCGCGCAGGACGCGCAGCTCGATCGTGCCGTCGCGCAGGAGGATGCGCTCGCCGCGGCGCACCTCGGCAGCGAGCCGCGCGTAGGTCGTCGGCAGGACCGCGACGCCGCGGCGCGCCTTCGCGAAGGCTCGCCGCCACGCCGCTTCCGGCACCAGGTCGACGCGCGCGCCGATGCTCAGCACGACGGCGTCGTCGGGGAGGCGGCCGAGCCGGATGCGCGGACCCTGGAGGTCCTGCAGCACCGCGACCGGCCGGCCGACCTGCGCCGCGGCGGCCCGCAGATCCTTCACCGCCTGCGCGTGGCCGGTCGCGTCGCCGTGCGAGAAGTTGAGCCGCCCGACGTCGAGCCCCGCCTCGACCATCGCGCGCAGCCGCGCCGGCGCCGTGCAGGCCGGACCGAGCGTGGCCACGATCTTCGCGAGCCGCATCGTCCCTCCCTCGTCGCTGCGTCGCGCCGAGCATAGTCGGCCCGTCGCACGCGCGAGCAGCATCGCTTAGGGACAACTTAGGAAACTTGGAAGGGACTCTTAGGGTGCGCCGTGTCGCTTCCTCGTCGATTCTCCTCGCCGTCACGAGGAGACCTGACATGACGACCCGCTTCGACCTCTTCACCCCGGTCCACAAGGCGCTGCGCGCGGCGCTCTTCGACGCCATGCAGCAGGTCGCACGCTGCGACTTCGCGCTGGCGCCGGAGGCCGCCGCCGTCGCCGCCGCGCTGCTCCGCCTCTCCGGCTTCCTGTCGGAGCACGCCGACCACGAGGATCGCGAGATCCTGCCCGAGGTCGCGCGCCTCTCCGGCGAGCTCGCGGCCGACCTGCAGGCCGCCCATGCCCGTGTCGGCGGCCTCGAGCACGAGGTGGTGCGCCTCGCCGAGCGGCTCGAGGGCGCGCCGCCCGTCGAACGGCTCTCGCTCGGACGGCGGCTCCACGACGCCCTCGGGACGCTGGTGGCCGAGCAGCTGCTGCACATGCGGCGCGAGGAGACCGAAGTGAACCGCCTCCTCTGGGCCCACCGCACCGACGCGGAGCTCGTCGAGCTCCACGGGCGCGTCGTCGCCGCGATCCCGCCGGCGCGCATGCAGGAGTGGTTCGCGCTGCTCCTGCCTGCCGTGAACGGGCCCGAGCGCCGCGCGCTCGAGGCGATCGCGACAGGGCACGCCGCATGACGACGCTCGCGACGCTCCTGGGCCCGCTCGTGCAGCTCGTGCAGCTCGTGCAGATCGCGCTGCTCGGCGCGCCGGCCGACGAGCTGCCGAAGCGGCTCGCCGACACCGGCCTCTACGCCGACTTCGCGGCCGGCACGCTCGCGGCCGACGTGATGACCTTCTCGCCGCAATACCCGCTCTGGACGGACGGCGCGGCCAAGTGCCGCTACCTCCGCCTCCCGCCCGGCACCACGATCGACGCGACGCGCCCTGACGCGTGGGACTTCCCGGTCGGCACGAAGCTCTGGAAGGACTTCTCGTTCGGGCGGCGCGTCGAGACGCGCTTCATCGAGCGCCGCGCCGACGGCTGGACCTTCGCGAGCTACGTCTGGAGCGAGGACGGGAGCGACGCCGTGCTGGCACCCGAGCGCGGCGTGCGCGGCGCCGCCCGGACGGTGAACGGCACGCGCGACGACGTGCCGTCGCGCTACGACTGCGTCGCCTGCCACCAGGCCGGCGCGAGCCCGGTCCTCGGCGCCAGCGCGCTACAGCTCTCGAGCGACCGCGACCCCCTCGCCCTCCACGCCGAGCCGGCGCGTCCCGGCGACGTCGACCTCGCGGAGCTCGTGCGCCGCGGCCTGGTCCGGAGCCTGCCGCAGGCGCTCGTCGACGCGCCACCGCGCATCGCGGCGCGCACGCCGCGGGAGCGCGCCGCGCTCGGCTACCTCCACGCGAACTGCGGCCACTGCCACAATCGCAGCGAGAAGAGCGGGCCGCTCCGCCAGCTCGGCCTCGACCTCGCCCATCCGCCGACACACGCGCCGGCCGCGGCGCCGGCGCCGGCGCCCGCGCTCGCCACGACGCTCGACGTGAAGAGCCAGTGCAAGGCGGCCTGCGGCGAGGGCGCAGTGCGCGTCGCCGCCGGCGATCCCGACCGCAGCGTGCTGGCGCGCCGCCTCGCGACGCGCGACCCACTGCTGCAGATGCCGCCGCTCGGCACACGCGTCGTCGACGAGCAGGCCCGAGAGCTCATCACCGCCTGGATCCGCGAGGAGCTCGCTCCCGCGGCGCCGGCGGCTCCCCCCGCTTCGATTCCCCCCTCCATCCCACCGCACAAGGAGTGAACGCCATGTTGAGTCGCGCCGTCCAGGTCACCTATGTCGTCCTCTTCGGGGCCGCTTCGCTGATCGCCTTCTCCGGCGACAAGGACGCGGCCACCCATGCCGCGCGCGTCGAGCGCGGCCGCTACATCGTCGAGGCGTTCGGCTGCGCCGACTGCCACACGCCGAAGACGTTCGGGCCCGACGGGCCGCAGGAGGATCCGAAGCGCCACCTGTCGGGCCATCCGCACGACGTCCAACTGCCCCCCGCGCCGACGCTGCCGGACGGACCGTGGAACTTCTCCGGCAACGACATGATGACCGCGTGGTCGGGTCCCTGGGGCACGAGCTTCACCGCGAACCTGACGCCCGACGTCGAGACCGGGCTCGGCTCGTGGAAGGAGGAGGACTTCGTCGCGACGATCCGGAACGGCCGCCACATGGGCCGCGGCCGTCCGCTCCTCCCGCCGATGCCGTGGCCCAAGACCGCGAACTTGAACGACGAGGACCTGAAGTCGATCTTCGCCTACCTGCGGACAATCCCTGCCGTCAAGAACGCCGTCCCGGAACCGCGGCCGCCGGCCGGCTCGCGCTGACCGGAACACGCTGACGCCCGTGGCGGGCGGCGCTACGATCCCGCCCGCCATGGGCCAGGCCATCTCGACCGAACTGGCGGCCTTCTGCCATTCGGGAGTCAGCATCCTCGTCGGAACGCGCGACCGCCGCCTCTTCGCCGAGTGCGTGCGCGCGGTCGGGGCCCGGATCGAGCGCGGCCGGCGCGAGCTCTCCGTCTTCGTCCCGCTCGCGACCGGCGCCGTCACCGCCGCCAACCTCGCCGACAACCAGCGCATCGCCGTCTGCTTCACGCGCATCGAGGACCACCGCTCGATCCAGTTCAAGGGACGGGCGGTCGCGGTCGCGCTCGCGAGCGAGGACGACCGCGCGGTGATCGAGCGCCACCGCGGCGAGTGGACGCGCAACCTCGCGGTCATCGGGATGCCGCCGCGCCTGTCGCTGCGCCAATGCTCGTGGCCGTCGCATGCGATCCGCGTCCGCGTCGAGTCGGTCTTCGTGCAGACGCCGGGACCGGGCGCCGGCGCCCCGCTGCCGCCGCCGGCGACGGCCGGCCGGAGGGGCGCGTCGTGATCGCCACGAACGGCGCCCCGCCCCCGCTCGAGAGCCTGCGCCACTGCTTCCAGGGGGTGGTGCCGGCGCTCATCGCGACCTGCTCGCGCGACGGCGAGCCGAACGTGACGTACCTCTCGCAGGTCCACTACGTCGACGCGCGCCACGTCGCGCTCTCCTGCCAGTTCTTCAACAAGACCAGGCGCAACGTCGAGGAGAACCCCTACGCGACGGTCGTCTTCAACGACCCGGTCACCTACGAGGCGTGGCACCTGAAGCTCCGCTTCCTGCGCGCCGAGACGAGCGGGCCGCTCTTCGACACCATGGCGCTGCGCATCCAGGTGATCGCGTCGCACACGGGGATGGCGGGCGTCTTCCGGCTGATCTCCTCCGACATCTACGAGGTGCTCGAGCTCGCGCCGATCCCGGGCTTCCTGCTGCCGCCCGATCCGCTGCTCGACCTCGCGCCGTCGGCGCAGGTGGCCGGCGGGCCGATGACCGAGATCCGCGGGCTGCAGGTCGTCTCCGAGAGGATCTCGCGCGCGAAGGACCTCGACGACCTGCTGAACAGCACGCTGCTCGCGCTCGACGAGCTCTTGGGCTTCTCCCACTCGATGGTGCTGCTGCAGGACGAGTGCACGAAGCGGCTCGTCACGATCGCGAGCCGCGGCTACGGCAGCGGCGGCATCGGCGCCGAGGTGGCCGAAGGCGACGGGAGCATCGGCACGGTCGCGGCGAGCCGCCGCATGGTCCGCATCACTGGCGTCTCCTGCCAATTGCGTTACGGCCGGGCCGTCCGCGGGCGCGTCGAAGAGGCCGGCGGCGCGGCCGGGCTCGCGCCGGAGATCCCGCTGCCCGGACTGTGCGACGCGCAGGCGCAGCTCTCGCTGCCGCTGCTCGCGGGCGAGCGGCTCGTCGGCGTGCTGGCGGTCGAGAGCAGGGACCCGCTCCACTTCGACGAGTGGGACGAAGCGTTCCTGCAGATCATCGCGAACCAGATCGCGCTCGGCATCGACCGCATGCAGGCGGCCGACGACGACGGCGGGCCGGTGGCGACGGCGCGCGCGGCGCCGAAGGCGGGTGCGGCCGCGCGCTCGCGGAGCTTCGTCTACTACAAGAACGACGACTGCATCTTCGTCGACGGCGAGTACCTGGTGCGCAACGTCCCGGGCCGCATCTTCTGGAAGCTGCTCACGCGTCGCGTGAAGGACGGCCAGGTCGAGTTCACCAACCGCGAGCTGCGCCTCGACCCGACGCTCGGGCTCCCGCCGCTGAAGGACAACCTCGAGACGCGGCTGATCCTGCTTCGCAAGCGCCTGCAGGAGAAGTGCGCCGACGTCCGCCTCGTGCCGGTGCGGCGCGGTCGCTTCGCGCTCGAGCTGGACGGGCCGGTCGAGCTCTCGGAGCGCGAGTCCGCGTAGGATCGCCGCGCCCCGATTCCGACCGGAGCCGGCCGTGGGATCGATCGCGCTCGCCCTCGCGTTCCTCGTCGCCCAGGAGGCGAATTCACCGGCGCCGGCTTCGGCGCCCCCCACTCCGGTCGCGGCGCCCGCGTCGGCCTTCCCCGACGCCGCCCCCGCCGAGGTCGGGCTCGATCCCGAGGCGCTCGCGCGGCTCGGCGCGAAGGTCCAGGCGTTCGTCGACGAGGGGGAGATTGTCGGCGCCGAGCTGGTGGTCGTCGCGAAGCACCGCACGGCGTACCGCGCGACCTTCGGCTGAGAGGATCTCGAGAAGAAGACGGTGATGCCGCCGTGCGGGATCTTCTGCGTGCGGTCGATGACGAAGCCGGTGTGCGGCACGGCGATCCAACTGCTGGTCGATCGGGGCGAGCTTTCGCTCGACGACAAGATCGCGCAGTACTTCCACTCCTTCGACCACGACGATGCGGCGCAGATCACCGTGCGCCACCTGCTCACCCACACGGGCGGGCTGCCCATGTCGCAATTCCTGGGGCGGCGGCCGCTGCAGGACGCCAAGGACCTCCCCGACATCGCCGACGTCGCGGGCGAGTTCGGGCCGAAGACGAAGCCCGGTGAGGTCTTCAACTACAGCGACGACGGCTCCGACACGCTCGGCGCGTTGGTCGAGCAGCTTTCGGGAAAGACGCTCGATCGATTCCTCGCCGAGGAGCTGTTCGACCCGCTCGCGATGCGAGACACGATCGGCGTCTTGAAGGACGGCGACCCGCGCCTGCCGCGCGTGCACGGCCTCTACATCGGCGGCGCCGAGAACTGGACGCGGTACTGGGAGCCCGGAAAACCGCCGATCTTCAAGTTCCTGATGGCCTCGCAAAGCCTCTACGCGTCGATCGACGACTACGCGCGCTTCCTCGCGCTCTGGATGGACGGCGGCGCGGCGGGCGGCAAGCGGCTGCTTTCGAAGGAGGCGGTGGAGCGCGCGCTCGTGCCGGGTCCGGCGATGCTCGGCTCCCCCATTGGCTTCCGCGGCTGGAAGCTGTTCTACGGCCAGCTCTGGATGGTCTACGTCGATCCCAAGCGCGCTCCCGGCAAGCAGGTCGTCGCCTTCGGCCACAACGGCTCGGACGGCACCTTCGCCTACGCCTTCCCCGAACGCGACCTGATGGTCTTCTACTTCACGCAATCGCGCCAGCAGCGGACGGGCGAGACGTTCGAGCGGACGTTGCAGGAAACGCTGCTCGTGCCGCCCGCGCCCAAGGAGGAGTGACGCGCCTGAACGCGCGCGCTGCTCGACCGGCTCTTGCAATCGGAATCGACTGGGCTCCAATGGCCCGGACGTCCTGGGATCTTGGATCCTGTCCAATACGAGTTAGCCGGACCAAGAGGTGCGGTCATGGGCAAGTGGTTGGTAGCGAC
>Ga0137313_1000628_pt1 | contig 10672 bp, 15 predicted proteins | sample EasRivERMZT166_2_FD_102287 | JGI IMG/M metagenome (GOLD analysis project Ga0137313, IMG submission 102287) | Soil microbial communities from meander-bound floodplain in the East River, Colorado, USA - East River MetaG ERMZT166_2 | ecosystem: Environmental > Terrestrial > Soil > Floodplain ...
CCGCGCTGTGGGCAGGGTCCGTGGGCGGCGTGCTGTTCGCCAAGTACGCGGTGCCGATGCAACTCGCGCCGTTATTCAAACATGTCCGCCCTGACTTGAATACGCTCAACACCTACATCGAGGCGGAAGCCAACCGTAGGGCGGCGGAGCAGCCACCCCCGCAGGAGCCGGTCAAGCCAGACGAGGGCAAGATCCTCGACGCGGAACTCGATGCTGCCAGCAAGCCGATCGAGCAGAAGGCGTTCCGTGACTGGGAGGCGGCGCAGAAGCGCGAGTTCGAGCGCAGGCAGTTGTATGAAAAGGCGCTCAACCAGTCCGAAGGCGAGACGCGGGCGCAGTTCGGTTGGGCTGAACCGCAGACGCATGCGATGCTGCGCGCTGGGTTCGAGCCGGAGTTCGTCAACGCGACTGGGCAAGACGTGGTCATCAAGCACGGCAAGGACTTCATGGTCACGCTCAGTCCCGGTGACGTGCTGACCATGGCTGACAACGTGGTCTCAGCCCTCAAGGAGTCTGGCTACGACGTCGAGGCACGGACCGAGTTGTCGCGTCCCGGCTACCGCACCGCCAAGGGACCAGAGGCGCACAAGATCCTAGACCAGTTGGCGCTTCTCGCGGTGGGGCGTCAGCAGCAGGGCGATCTCACCTACACGCGCCTCGGGTTCCGCGAGGTGAAGCCGGGGGTGTGGTCCTACGACGCCGGGGACTTGCTCTACACGATGCAGTTGGACGGCAGCAGCGCCACCAAGCAGCCGTTCGACAGCAAGTGGACCGGCAAGGAAGACGTCGTCACCGTTTCCGGGTTCGGTGAGCCCAAGTGGTCGCACCCGACCGCGCAGATCCTCGCCGACACGCTCGCCGCCAAGCAGTCCCTCGCCCCCAACCCGCTGATCGACGGCGTCATCGGGCAAGCAATCACGCAGGCGACCTACTCCGACAGCATCGGGGCAGGGCAGCTCAGGGCGCTGTTCGAGAGCGTGCCGCCCGATGCGCTGGTCGGGATGCTGAACAAGGGGAACGACGAATACCTCGCGCTCCTCCTCGGCTCACTCGGCTCCGGTCACAGCAACGCACCGGAGACCGCGCTCAAGATGGCGGAGCAGCCGCAAGGGCGAATCACGGCACTTGAGGGCAAGCCAATGGGTGCTCCCATCGAGGGCGAGCTTCGCCAACCGGAGCCTTTCGAGGCGCGCGAGACGACAGAGCCTCGTCTTGAGGAGATGGTCGAGCAGAAGCCAACCCTCTCCGAGCGCCTCGACCCGCGCGACATGCCTCCCGAGCCGGGGAGCGAGGCGTCCGTTGGGTCGTTCGGCGCGGTGTTGAAGGAGCCGATCAAGGGCGCTGGCAAGGCGGCTGCGGAACTCGGCGAGTTCGGCTTCTCGACCATGCCCGACGTGCTGCAGCGCGCGGTCCCGAATGACCCGACTGGGTTCGTGGGCAAGAGCAGGCTCGCGGAGTCGTCGGGTGCGATGCTGCGCGAGAAGGCGGCGAAGCCAGCCGAGAAGGCGGCGCGCAAGCTGTCCAGCAAGGAACGCCGCGAGGTCGAGATGCTGGACCCGAGCGATCCCGAGGCTGGCACCGTCCCCGCGTGGGTCGGGCTCGCTGACGTGCGGACGCCTGCGCGCAACGAGCGTGAGCGGCAATTCCAAGCCGGCATGCAGGAGATGGGTCAGACACTGTGGCAAGGCGGCGTCGAGGCGGGAATGGTGCGCCCGACGCGCAACCGGCAGACCGGCGAGATCGAGACGCGCCCGATGGAGCCGCGCAATCAGGCTGTCGTCCAGCGCACGCCGGGAACCGACGCCGACACCGTGTTCGGCACCGACTCGCTGCGTCGCGGCATGTTCGACGTATGGGCGAAACAGAACCCCGACGTCACCGTCCCAGACGGGCAAGGCGGGCGGCGCAGGATCACGGGGCAGGACATCGAGGCGCAGTGGCAGGACCGCGTCGGCGGTGCCAAGATCGATCTCGCGGAGAACGAGGCGGCCATCGAGTTCATGCGCCGGTTCAAGAAGGTGCCGTACACCTACAAGGGTAAGCGCGTCTTCGAGAGCGATGTGTTCAAGGTGATCGACACCGCATCGAGGATGCAGTCCGCGCGCATCGGGGTTGCCGAGCAGTTCGGGCAGTCGATGCCGCAAGGGACGCGGCAGGCGCTCATCCAAGAACTCACGGCTTCCGGAAGGTCACCACAGGCTCTCAGGGCGCTCACGGAGAGGCAGGGCATCGAGTCAGCCGTCGAGGCGTTCGAGCGGCAGATCACCTCCACAGGAAGCGAGGGGCGCAACCAAGCGCTGCGGCAGACGGCGCGCGACTACGCGGAGATGCTCCAAGGCAGGACACCGGCAACCATGCGCCAACCGCAGAACGCGGCGTGGCGTGCGCTGTCGGCGGTCGAGCAGTTCGCTAGGTCGATGATCACTGCGGTCAAGACCGGCGTGCTCGACATCCCCGAGATGTTCACGCTCGGCATCGGGCACGTCACCGCTGCGGATACGTGGAAGGCGCTCGGCTCGTTCTTCAAGAACCCCGCCGAGGCGGCGCGATACGCCCACGAGGTCGCCGCGATCGACCGAGACATGGCGGACCACTCGTGGATGGAAGCCAAAGGCATCCTGCAGAAGCTGACGGCGGGCGCGCAGTGGACCAACAACCTCTTGGAGCACGCCAAGGGCGCGATCATGGTCAAGATCGCCCAGCGCATGCTCAAGCGGATGAAGGATGGCAACCCGACCATCAACGACAGGCAGTCGGTCAGGGATCTCCTGCGGTTGCCGGCGCAGATGGAGCAGGCGTTGCTGAACGGCACGGCTGGACCCAAGGTCGAGCAGATGTTCGTGCGCAACATGGCGCGCTTCCTCACCGCCAAGGTATCGCCGTCAGAGGGCAGCAGGTTCGCGGCGAGCAAGCCGCTCAACACGCTGTTCCGGTTCGCGCGGTGGTCATCGCGCCGCATGGGCAACCAGATCAAGGTGCTGGTGGCGACCCAGCGGGCGGCTCGTGACCACGGCTGGCACAGCAAGGAGGCGGCGAATGCCTACTGGCGCGCAGGCAAGGTGATGGGCATGAACGTCGTGGGTGGTGCCATCGGGCAGGCGCTCGGCTTCGCGCTCATGGACGTGTTCAAGGGCGAGAACGGCTTCAAGCGGTACTGGGACACGCTGACCCACGCGCCGTTCGCGACGCTGCAGAAGGCGTTCACGCTGCAGACGCTGATGGGTCCGGTCGGGCAACTGGTCGGAGCGGCTACCGATCAGGACTCGGCGCGCAAGATCGCCACGCTCACCGCTCCCGGTGCGATCCTCTACTCGGTGTTCGACTCCGCTGACGCCTTCAAGAAGGGCGACGTGGCTGGCGGGCTCGCCAAGGTGGCGTCTGGTGTCGGTGCGGTGCCGATGCGCAAGGAACTCGGTGACATGCTGCACGCCTTCACCGCCGGCAAGCAGGCGCAGGTGAGGAGTGACGCGCAGTTCGTCAACATGTGGAAGCGCGGCGAAGGGATCACGCCTTCCTACGGTCCAAAGAACAAGCCAGACGAGTTCTACGACGCCATCTCGCGGATCCTCGGGCATGTCGATGCTGCTGGTGGCGACACCGATGCGGCGCTGCGAGCGGCTGGTGAGGACATCAGGCAGGCTCTCGCGCTGGCTCCCGAGGAGAGCGTGGCTGCGTCGATCGACGGGCACCGCATGGTCCACAGCATGACCCAAGAGCAGCGCGCCAGCCTCGCCGACCAGTTCAACGACGACGCGAGGATGCAGCGGATCTACCAGCACGACGAGGCGCTGCACCAACTGGCGAGGAGCGTGCGTAAGATGGAAGGTACGGAGCCAACGCCGCTCGAAAGCATCCTCGACCTCACGGTGGAGCAGGCGAAGCTGGGTGCCGGCGACAAGTGGGGCAAGATCGCGGACCAAGCGGTCGAGAATGCCACCCAGCGCCTTGCTGCAGGGGAAGGCTTCGGCTCCGAGATCGACGACGTCGCGATGGCCATGGCGAAGTTCCCCGAGCAACTGCAAGGCATCGTGACCGAGCGGGTGCTGCGCGGGCTCATGAACCCCAACCTCGACACCACCGCACGGGCACGCAGGATCGCCGCCATCCTGCGCACCCGTGCTCGAGACCGCCAGAAAGAGGCGCGGAAGGAACGCCGTGAGTGATCGCCAGTGGCGTAGGAATCTCACCCGCACCACCCGTCAACCGACGCCGGTAGAGGCACCGAGGCAGGTGGTCTACGACGACGACACGCGGCTCACCGACGCTCGCGCGCCGACCGACCACACCCACGCCATCGAAGACCTGACCGACGCTGAAACCAGACTGCTCCCTGCTAGCGGCACCCTCGGCGACATCCTCTACCACGACGGCAATTCATGGGTGGTGTTGGGAGCGGGGGCAGAGGGCTCTCGCTTGGTGATCGTCGATGGGATCCCCGCTTGGACATAGACCCATGATCACCACCATCGCAGAGCCAGGCATCCCGTGGGGCGACATCGCAGGAGGCAGCGCGGTAGGCGCGGTGCTTCTCAGCATCTTCCTGTTCCTCAAGGACCGCAACGAGCAGCGCAAGACCGATGAGATCAATCGCAAGGAGTCTCACGAGACGATCCGCAAGGCGCACGAGACGGTGATTTGCGTCGCGGACAAGTTCGCTCAGACGGTCGGAGAAAACACCGATGTTTTCGGCAGGACGATCAAGGACGCGCTGGAGCAAGCACACGAGGCGCACGAGAAGACCACCATCAGGAACGAGATCGCGCGACAGAAGTGCGAGGATACGATCGCGACGCTGCTACGCGATGGGCCTCGGCTGCATACGCGCGAGAAGGGACCAATCGACTCATGAAGACCATCGCCATCCTGCTCTGTCTCCTCCTCGTTGCCTGCATGACGCCGCAGCAACAGGCTGACGCGCTCGCGGCTCTCGACGACATGCTGCGCAGCGGCGCGATCACGAGGTCGCAATACGAGGCGCTGCGCGAGGGCGTGGTTGGCAGCGGGCTGAGCACGTGGATCACGCAGGCGCTTGGGTTCATCGTGACCGGCGTCGCTACGTATAGCGCGGTGCAGAGGGCGCGTGGTCCGGTGGCTACTCCTGCGGAGCGGGTGGCTCGTAAGGCTGCGCCGAAGTAGGGACTCTGCGCGCCAACTCGGCTCTGCACAACTCGGCGATGACGCGGTCGCGCCAGTTCGGCTCAATCGCGCCGTGATGCCATGGAGTCTCTGCGGCGATGATGAATTGCCCCAGGTCAGGAATCTTCCGCTCGTCGCCCGCCGCCTGAGCCGCCGCTGCTGGCTTCGCTGGCACGTTGAACTCCCACCCGCATCGGTAGCAACTCGACTTCGATCCCTTGTCGGTGATCGACACCGTCGAGACGCACTGACCGGGAGGAGCTGAGCAGTGGTAGCTGACCTTCGGCGCTGGCGGCTCTGGCTCTGCCGCTGCTGCCGTTGCTGAATTGGCGTCACAGTAGCCAATGTGGCCCTCTGGTCTGATGCATGGATGTCGACCGTCTGGGCTCAAGTCGTTCCCGCATAGCACCGGCTCGGGCGCTGGCTTGGCGAGCAGGGAGTCGATCTTGGCGAGCAGTTCGGCTCGTGGCTGCCACAGTCCCCAGTCCTTAGCTGCAACCCACTCCCGCAACTCCAGCAGCAGCGCGTCCTCTCGCGGCGGCGCGGCAGGCTGGCGCATGAGGGCGACGGCTTCGTCGATCTCCGTTCGCTCCAAGACGACGTAGCGGTCCTCGTCGCCACTTGCCCATGTGTGCTTCCCAAGCCGCAGGGCTAGCGCATGGCTCCGCCACGCCTCGATCTGAGCCTCACTCACGGGAGACGGCGGCGCGGCAGGCGCGGAGCGCATGAGGGCGACGGCGTCTTCCACCTCGGTCGCCGAGAGCCAGAAGCCGGCAGGGTAGGCTTGGTCATCGTGGTGGTAGTTCGGTGGCTTGCACGGCTGGTATTGCGCGTTCAAGAGCCAGTTCGTGATCTGAGCCTCGCGCGCCTCGCTCGACGGGGGATGCGCGGATGCCAGTTCAGCGCGTAAGTTGGTGCGGTCGATCATGACTCGCTCCGCCAACTTCTCGGCGTGAGACAGCTTCGCGCGCAGGTCTGCAACGGTCTTCTCGTTCTCCTTGAGCACGGTCTGCATCGCGAATATGTCGCCATCGACGAAGGCGTCTTCACCAATCAACTCCTTTGACCGGCCTAGGCGGCACAGGATCCGATCCATCTCGGCGCGCAGCCGATCGTATGCAATCTGGACAGACGCAGCCGAGTTCTCGCTGCACGATGAAGTAGGTGTCGTCACGGTTGGTTCCTTCGGGAATCTCGACGAGGACTTCGCACTTGCACTTGCGACAGAGGATGGACTCGTAGTCTGGCATGGTATTGGCTCTGCCTGACCCGCAGTGGCTTCCTCGGGCGGCGATGCGGCGTCGATTCCTGCGAGTGCGAGACTGTAGACGGCATGGTCGCGGGCGCGAGGTTCGCTGTCGTAGCCACCCCATCCGTTCCAGTTGGCGTTCATCGCTAGAGTCACGAACTCGCGCGCCTTCTCGGGTCCGCCGAGCACGGCGATCGGGTCTTGGTCGGTCATAGGGTCACCGCCAATCCAGACTCAAATGCGCTCAGTTTGTCGCGAGTCGGGCGAAGTCTAGCAAGGTCAGGAAGCTCATCCATCGTGTGTTTCACGTCGAGGAGTAGATGCCGGAGCCGAGCGTTGTCGTTCATCTGCCCCGCGCACGCCGCCGACCAGAACTTCGCTTCTCGCTCGCACCGCTCCATCTCGTAATCGCGCTCGATCTGCGTGGCGTTGATAGAGAAGTCCTTGTAGGAGGAACACCACTCATCGCGAGCGGCGTCCGAGGACCACTTGCCAGCGCCGTTGGCAATGATGACGGTTCGCAGGAGCCGTGCTGCGTGTTGCAGCCGAGACTCCAACGCACCGATGCACTTCGTTGCGGCTGCGATCACTTCGCCCATGCGCGAGGATGACGGAGCCTTCTGTGCGGCGCATACTGCGCCCCACTCGTCAATGATGTCTTGGTCGGTCATGGCTGCTCCAGTTCCGCGATGCGGTTGCGGGCGACGGCTAGTTCTTCCTGTAGTTCTGCGATCACTCGCATCAGCGCGAGTCGCTCCATCGTCAACTGCGTGCGCATGCTCTGCGGTAGGATCTCCAACACAGATGCTCCATCGTTCGGTTGGTCGGTCATGGCGTGTCCTTGTTGGCGAGGGCGGCGCGGAGTTCCAAGATGCGTCGGTCGATGTTGATGATGTCCATTTCAACACACTCACGAAGCGTAAACCTATCGATCTCCGGTTCTTCTAGGCTCGCTAGGATCTCGCTGCGCACCGCTTCCATCTCAACCAAAGAGCGCGCGGCGATAGCGCGAAAGTCGATAAGCACGGGCGCATCAGCAATGTTGGCGTCGCGTAGTGCTTTGCGTGCTTGCGTGCATTTGCGTTGCACTTCGTTGCCGTAAGATTGCGATAGCGGGCCATTCGCGTGCAGTCGGTCGCCAACAGACGCCCACACGTCTTCTAGTGCGCGCTCGGCTTCCCGCGCCGCCTCACGCAACCGCAGCCACGACTCGCAGAGCGCCTTGATGTCCAGCGGCTCGAAGTGCGGCAACTCGCGACGTGGCCAGTCGTCGCAGATCGCGAGCAGCGCGCGGACTTCGGACTCGGTGATGGCGGTCATGGCTTCTCCAGTTCCTTGATGCGTTTGCGAGCCGCCGTCAACTCCTCTTGCAGCTTCGCTATCTCGCGTAGCAGGTAGAGGCGGTCATGCATCAACCGCGTGCGCATGCTTTGCTGCAAGAAGTCGAGCACGGATGGCCCGATGTTGGTTTCGTCGGTCATGGCTTCCTCCTCCCGTGGTATCGCCTCAAGGCACTCTCCCCGAAGGTGCCGAGCCAGAGCAGCCACGCCATCGTGGCGATGGTGAAGATGTCGTTGGCTGTCATGGCTTTCCTCGCGGTGCGGGGGTCAATGCCCACTGGCGATGGACGATGCACTTCTTGCGCATGCAGACGAAGGTGTCGAACGCGGGTCCGACCGACTTCGCCGGCTTCGCGCGCGGCGGGCGCTTCTTGGTTGGCTTCTTCTTCATGGGTTCTCCAAGTTGTCGATGCGGCATCGCAGCACGAGCAGCATCGCGGTCTGGTGCTGCACGACTTGCTTGAGATACCTGACCTTGAGTCCGAGAGTGGCTACAGCAAGCCACGCTAATGCGAGGCACAGCATGATGGCGTCGAAGTCGCTCACGGCGTCACCGCCTGTGGCAAGGGGGCGAGCCATGATGCTTTGTTCCAAGTGGTGCAGTCCGCCTCGATCTGCCTGCGAATTGCCCCAGCGACTCCATGGTTCCGGTTCCACAGCAGCATCGCCGCGATGCCGTGCGGCACCCCGAAGTGCGGGTAGTAGGCGTCCACGTAGGGCAGCGGCGTGCCGTCCTTCGCAATCAGGTCGCGCACGTGCCAGTGGCCCGTGTCGTCGTGGAACCAAGCTCGTGCGATGTAGTCCTCGGCGATCGACGTGGCGAGGTGGATCATGCCGTCGTGCGATAGCGCGTCGCCCGCCCAGCGCAAGCCGAGCGAGAGCACGCTGCACTGCCAGACGATCGCGACGGGGTTCTGCGGCGTGCCTCCGAGCGCATCGTCGCGCCACGACCACCAGCCGTCAGCGGTGCCCATGCGCGGCAGGATCAGCGAGGTGAAGGTCTCGATGAACCGCGCCTTCAACGCCTCGGCGAGTTCGCGATCCTTCAAGCCGCGATACAGCTCGGCGACCGTGAACGCCCACCACCCGACTCCCCTGTTCGGCGGCAACCAGTTGTCGGGCGTGCTCGCGGTCGGCAGCGTGAACATCAGCAGGCGGGCGTGCGCTTGCAGAACCCACTGCGTCGCTGGCGTGCCCTTGAGTCGCGCCGCTGCCCATGCGGTGAAGTCGAAATACCACTCGTAACCGGGACCCTTGTAGCCGTGGCAGTCGTAGCTGCTCGGCTCGTTGTTCTTGCCGAGGTTGTCGCGGCTTGGCAGTTGGCGGTTGACGCGCCCGTCGCTCATGCGCAGACCTTCGTGCGCCTTGTAGTCCAGTTGCGAGCCGTCCGCCTCGAGCGGGCACATCGGATAGCTGACATCGAGCCCCGCGAGGTAGACGGGGCCGATCATGCTCGGGTCTTCGATCAGCGTGAACGCCTGCGCCCCTTGCGCGCCCGTGGTCTGGCTCACCACGTTCGGGTCCATCGGGCTGATGTCCCAGTTGTGGCTGACGCGGATCACGTCGGGCAACATTGCCTTGGTCCACGCCTTGCCGTCGAAGCCTGCGGGCGCTCCGACGTTGCCGTGGTGGTAGAGCTTCGCGAGCCCGTTGCACTGCACGAGCTGGTCGGCGTAGGCGCGGGCGTTGGCGAGTTCCCACCCGGTGTCGTGCCGGTCCCAATACAGGACGCCGGCAAGCAACCTCGGCTGCGCGTCGGCGAGCCAGTCGTTGACCTGCATCATCGGCGCGTTGTCGGGCAAGCCGGGGATCAGCACCTCGGCGTCACCAAACCTGAGGCGAAGCTCCTGCGGGATGTTCTCCGCCACGTCCTGCACGGTCGGGTCCGATGCGTCGATGCCGACCTCGAAGGGGCACCACGCTGGCTGCTCGGGCCAAGTCTTCACCCACAGATCGACGTTGAGCGTGCGCCCGACCTTCGCCCTGTAGTGCACGTCGTAGCCAGCGCCGTTCACGACGCACGACAGGCGCTCCATCGGGACACCGCAGATCGAGACCGGAATGCCGCCGAGGAAGTTCGGATCGTCAGCGATCGGCGGGATGTTGCGCAGCGCCTCGCTGCCTTCGTTGAGGTCGATGATCTTGCGCTCGCCTGGTTGCAGCACGGTGAAGACGTCGAGGTTCCATGTGTCCGCGCCAGACTTGGTGCCGAGCATCCAGTTCGCGGATTCGTGACCGCCGCCACGGAAGGTTGGAAGGATGTCGACGTTTGTGCGCAGCCAGCCGTAGAAGGGCTGCGCGGAGTCGTTGGAGAGTTGGAGCTTCACTTGATCTGCACCCCGACCCTTTGGGCGGCTTCTTGGATGGCTTCGCCGGTTCGCTTCTCCGTTGGCGCTCGGCGGGCGTCATCGGCAGCCTGTCGTTCGTCCATGTGTTTGAGCATGGAGAACAGGAGGATGATCGCCATGCGGATCTCCTCGATAGTGGCGGCAGTTGTGTCTATCTCGAACTTCATGGCTTGGTTCCTTTCCTTGGTTTGCGGTCGAATATCTGGATGCGCGGTCTGCGGCGGAAAAGCCCGCACTGCTTGCAGCGGACGAATCCCGGCGGCAGGAAGAACGCGATGACGCTGATGGCGTAGACCTTGTGGCGGCACTTCATCGCTTCGCCTTCTTGCAGTTGCGGTCGACGCACGCGAAGCGGTGCGCGTCGTAGTAGACCTGCACGGTGCAGCGGCTAGCCCAGCGCAGGCGATTGCAGTTCCAGCACCGCACGAGAGCGCGAGGCTTGTTCTCCAAGAACAGCGGCGGGTCGAAGTCGAGAACTTCGTATCGCGTCGCTGGCTGGTGAGCAGCGGTGTAGATGTGCAGGTTGCTCACTGCTTCTCCTCTTGCTTCGGTTGCGGCGCGGGCATGTCGCTGCCATCGCACCGCGCTGGCATACCGCG
>Ga0137313_1000633_pt1 | contig 10634 bp, 8 predicted proteins | sample EasRivERMZT166_2_FD_102287 | JGI IMG/M metagenome (GOLD analysis project Ga0137313, IMG submission 102287) | Soil microbial communities from meander-bound floodplain in the East River, Colorado, USA - East River MetaG ERMZT166_2 | ecosystem: Environmental > Terrestrial > Soil > Floodplain ...
ATCCAGACATTCACGCCGCGCTGCCGGGCGGCAAGCGCTTCGCGCAACGCGGCCGCGCAGGACGTGTGCACGATGTACACGTGCGTGCCCAGTAGCTCGGCGAACGTGCAGAGATGGTGGACGCCGTCCGCCTCGACGACGGGCGGGCGGGACGGGCCGTGCCACTCAGGGCCGGTCTTGCCCGCGGCGAGCAGCGATTTCTGGAGCGCGTCGATCGCGTCCGCATTCTCGCAGTGCGCGGTCACGATGACGCCCAGATCTTTCGCGAGCTTCATGGCGGCAAACAGGTGCTCGTCGGAGAGATTGAGCGCGCCCTTGTAGGCGAGAAACACCTTGAATGACGCCACACCTGCTTTCACGATTTCGCGAAACTGATCGCGGATATGCTCTTCGAACCGCACGACGGACATGTGGAACGTGTAATCGACCGCCGCGAGCTGCTCGGCCTTTGACTTCCACAGCTCGAACGCGGCGACCGGCTCGTCCGCGGCCCCGGGGCAGATCATCTCGATCAGCGTCGTCGTGCCGCCCACGAGCGCCGCCTTGCTCGCCGATTCATAATCGTCGGCGGCGTACGTTCCCATGAACGGCAGGTAGATGTGCACGTGTGGATCGATGAATCCAGGGAAAACGCATTTGCCGCGGGCGTCGATGATTTCGGCTCCGGGAGCCACGAGCCGGGGATCGATCTGCGGCTCGATCCGCGTGATGGTCTCGTGCTCGGCGTAGATGTCGCCCGTGAAGTCTTCGGTGGGCGTGATGATGCGGCCGCCGCGAATCAGGAGCGCCATGAGAACCTACAACGCAGGGAGCAGAGCCGGGAGCCGGGAGCAGTCTCCGCCCACGACCTTCTGCTCCCGCTCCCTGCTCCCTGCTCCGGTTCTCATGGCAGTTGCCGCACCATATCGTCGTACGTCTCCGGCCGGCGGTCGCGGTAGAACTGCCCCACGTTCCACGGAGCTTCCGTACCGACGCGGTTGCTGCAGCCCATGAAGTATCCGTTCGCCACGGCATGCGCGGGCTGCTCGAGCTTCCACAGGTACTGCGACAGCCCCTTTACGGTCGCCGACGGATTGAACACGATCTCGGCACCGTGCAGGCCCAGCAGGCGCGCGCCCTCCGGGAAGTGACGGTCATAGCAGATGTAGACGCCGATGGTGGCATAACGCGTCTTGAACACGGGGTAGCCGAGGTTCCCGGGCTTGAAGTAGAACTTCTCCCAGAACGCGGGCAGGCAGTGCGGGATGTGGTTCTTGCGGTACTTGCCGAGGTAGCTACCGTCGGCGTCGATCACGGCGGCGGTGTTGTAGTAGACGCCGGCGATTTCCCGTTCGTAGATCGGGACGATCATCACCATCTGAAGTTTCTTGGCGATCTTCTGCATCAGCTCGATCGTCGGGCCGGGAATCGGCTCGGCGATGTCGCACCACTTGGCGTCCTGGCTGGGGCAGAAGTAGGGGCCGTTGAAGACTTCCTGCAGGCAGAGGATTTGCACGCCCTTCTTGCCTGCTTCCTCGATGTACGGAAGGTGCTTGTCGAGCATCGCCTTGCTGATCTTCTCGACCGATGCCCCCGAGTCATTAATCGGGTTCGACATCTGAATGAGCCCGCCAACGACTGTTCTCATCACCACCTCGAGATTACGACCTTCTTGTCGGTATAGAACTCGATAGCGTCCTGGCCATGAGCCTTCAGATCTCCAAAGAACGATCCCTTAGTCCCTCCGAACGGGAAGAACGCCATGGGCGCCGCGACCCCGATGTTGACGCCGATCATGCTGACGCCGACGCGATAGCGAAACTCGCGAGCGGCCTTGCCGCTCTGCGTAAAGATCGACGTCGCATTCGCGAACCCAGACGCTCGCACCATCTCGATTCCTTCGTCCAGGTTGCCGACATGGGTCACGGCCGCCACCGGACCGAAGATCTCCTCTTTCCCGATCGTCATATCAGGCTGCACGCCGTCGAAGACGGTCGGCCCGACGAAATGACCGCGCGGATGCTTCTCGACTTTCGTCCCCCGGCCGTCGAGCAGCAGCGTTGCGCCGTCTTTGCGGCCCGCCTCGACGTACGACAGCACCTTCTCTTTGTGCTTCGCCGAGATGACGGGGCCCATGGTGACGTCGGGCTCGAGCCCGTAGCCGAGCCGCAGATCCTTCGCGGCACTCAGGAGCTTGTCGCGGAACGGCTCATAGGCCTTGCCGGCGGTGACGACGACGCTCCCTGCGAGGCAGCGCTGGCCCGCGCAGCCGAAGAGCGACTCACTGATGTTCGCGACGGCGCGGTCCATGTCGGCGTCGGGCATCACGATGACGTGGTTCTTCGCGCCGCCCAGGGCCTGCACGCGCTTGCCGTGCTTCGCGCCTTCTTGATAGACGTACTTGGCCACCGGCGAGGAGCCGACGAACGAGATGCCGGTGATGCCGGGATGGGCGAGCAGCGCGTTCACAACCTCCTTGGCGCCGTGCACCATGTTCAGCACGCCGGCGGGCACGCCGGCCTGCTGCGCCAGCTCGAGAATGCGGGTCGATGAGAACGGGACCTGCTCGCTCGGTTTGAGAATGAAGGTGTTGCCGGTGGCGATGGCGTACGGCCAGAACCAGCAGGGCACCATCGCGGGGAAGTTGAATGGCGTGACCGCGGCGAACACGCCCAGCGGCTGCCGCACGTACTCGCAATCGATGCCGCTGGCGACGTCCTCGAGGGTCTTCCCCATCATCAAGGCGGGGACTCCGCAGGCGTGCTCGACATTCTCGATGCCGCGGCGCACAGACCCCCGGGCTTCGTCGAGCGTCTTGCCGTGCTCGCGCGTGACCGTCGTCGCGAGCTCGTCGAAATGCTCTTCCATCAGATACTTCAGCTTGAACAGGTAGCGCGCGCGAACCACGGGCGGCACTTGGCGCCATTTCAGGAATGCAGTCTGGGCTGCCGCGACCGCGGCGTCTACGTCCTGGGCTCCGGAGAGCGGCACTTTGCCGAGCGGCTCGCCCGTGGCGGGATTGGTGAGATCGAGATACTCGGCGGCTTGGGGGGACAGCCACTCACCGCCGATGTAATTGCGCAGCGTCGTTGCCATGGCACCGTCCAGAAGTGAAGAAACCGGCCACGACGAGTGTCGGAAGGCCGGTTTCAACGTAACCTATGAACGGGCACGAGCTTGTCAACCAAGCGGAGACGAGGCAGGGCACGCAGGAACCGGCACCATTACAAACCGGCGGGTGTCCGGTTCCTGCTACCCTTATGTCTCCGACCTGCAACAGATGGGGAGGTTTCCGGACAGGCGGTGCACCCCCTTCCGGCGACCGGCACAGGCCCGCGAGCACAATTGGGCCCGTCTTAGCCGGCTTGAACCTCCCGTACGCCTTACGCTGCCTTCTTATCTAGCAAAATCAGTGCCGGATGGAGAACTGCTCTTTCTCCGTCGACCCTTCCAGCGCGACGGTCGAGCTGCGGCCGCCGTGCACGATCTGCGTGATCTCGTCGAAATAGCCGACGCCCACAAACTCCTGATGCTTCGTCGCCTCGTAGCCGTCGCGCTCACCCGCGAATTCCTTCGACTGGAGGTCGGCGTAGGCTGCCATGCCGCGTTCCTTGTACTCGCGCGCCAGCGTGAAGATGCTGTGATTCAACGCGTGGAAGCCGGACAGCGTGACGAACTGGAATTTGTAGCCCATCGCCCCCAGCTCTTTCTGAAAGCTGGCCAGCTGCGCTTCGTTGAGATGGCGCTTCCAGTTGAACGAGGGCGAGCAGTTGTACGCGAGCAGTTTGCCGGGATACTCCTTGTGGATCGCCTCCGCGAATTGCTTGGCTTCGGCGAGATCGGGCTTCGACGTTTCGAACCAGAGCATGTCAGCGTACGGCGCGTAGGCACGCGCGCGCGCGATCGCCGCTTCGACGCCGTCCTTGATCACGTAGAAGCCCTCAGGCGAGCGCTCACCGGTACACCAGCGCCGGTCGGACTCGTCGATGTCGCTCGTCAACAGGCCCGCGCTGTTCGCATCGGTGCGCGCAATCAGAATCGTCTCGACGCCAGACACGTCCGCGGCGAGCCGCGCCGCGAGCAGCTTGGTGATGAACTCACTCGTGGGGACCAGCACCTTACCGCCCAGGTGCCCGCATTTCTTGACGGACGAGAGCTGATCCTCGAAGTGCACGCCCGCGGCGCCGGCCGCGATCATCAGCTTCATCAGCTCGTAGGCGTTGAGCACACCGCCGAATCCGGCCTCAGCGTCAGCGACGAGCGGCACATACCAGTCGACCCCGTGATCGCCGTTCATATGGTGGATCTCATCGGCCCGGCGCAGCGCATTCTGGATCCGGCTGACGAGCATGGGCACGCTGTCGGACGGATACAGGCTCTGGTCGGGATACATCGTCATCGCGCAGTTCGCGTCGGCGGCGACCTGCCAGCCGCTGATGTAGATCGCCTTGAGTCCCGCCCGCGCCTGCTGCACCGCCTGATTCCCGGTGAGCGCCGACAGGACGGCGACGTAGGGGTCTTCGCGCATCAGGCGCCAGAGCCGGGCCGCGCCGTGACTGGCGAGCGTGTGCTGGATCGCCAGCGTCCCGCGCAGGCGATAGACGTCCTCGGGCGTGTAGGTGCGCGTGATCCCCTCCCACCGCCGATCGCTGCGCCAGCGCCGATCCAGCTCCGTCACAAATGAATGTTTGTTCATGTCTACTCCAGGTGCTCGTACGCCGCGAGGGTGAGGAACTCCGGGAATTCAGAACCGGTCATCAGCTGCGCAAACAACTCGGCGGCAAGGTCGAACTTGCCGCCCTTCAGCTTCTTTTCCTGCAGGACCTGTGCGATCATCGATTCCACGAGATCACGCGTCACCGCCCGTCCGTTCGCGAGCTGGGCGCCGTGACGGACCCATTGCCACACCTGCGAGCGCGAGATCTCCGCGGTCGCCGCGTCTTCCATGAGGTGGTAGATCGGCACGCAGCCGACGCCGCGCAGCCACGACTCGAGATACTGAATCCCGACGTCGACATTCGTGCGCAATCCGGCGTCGGTGATTTCGCCGTCGGGTACGGTGAGCAGATCGCGCGGCGTGACGCGCACGTCGTCGCGCCGCACCGCGAGTTGGTGGGAAGCGGCCAGTGAGGCGAAGGCCTCACTGGCGACCGGGACGAGGCCTGGATGTGCGACCCAGGTCCCGTCGTGGCCGGCATGCACCTCCCGTAACTTGTCCTGCCGGACTTTGTCGAGGGCCCGCTCATTCGCCGCGGGGTCGCCCTTGATCGGAATCTGCGCCGCCATGCCGCCCATCGCGTGGATGCCGCGGCGGTGGCAGGTCCGAATCAGCAGGTCGACGTACGACTTGAGAAAGTGCCGGTCCATCGTCACGCGCGCGCGATCCGGCATCACGAAGTCAGGGCGGCTGCGGAATTTCTTGATGACGCTGAAGATGTAGTCCCAGCGCCCGCAGTTCAGTCCCGCGGAGTGATCGCGCAACTCGTACAGGATCTCGTCCATTTCGAACGCCGCGGGAATCGTCTCGATCAGGACCGTCGCGCGAATCGTCCCGCGCGAAATGCCGAGCGCGTCCTGCGCGGCGGTGAACACGTCGTTCCACAGCCGCGCTTCGAGATGGCTCTCGAGCTTGGGCAGGTAGAAGTAAGGTCCCGAGCCGTTGCCGATCAGCGCACGCGCGTTGTGAAACAGAAAGAGCCCGAAGTCGAACAGCGACGCGGACACCGGCTCGCCGTCGACCAGCACATGGCGCTCTACCAGGTGCCAGCCCCGCGGGCGGACCATCAGCGTCGCCGTGGTCGGATTGAGCCGATACTGCTTCTCGGCGCTCTTGAACTCGATCGTGCCCGCGACCGCGTCGCGCAGGTTGATCTGGCCCTCGATCGTGCCCTGCCAGGTAGGCGAGTGGGAGTCCTCGAAGTCGGCCATGTAGACCTGTGCGCCCGAGTTGAGCGCGTTGATCACCATCTTCCGGTCGACCGGGCCCGTGATCTCCACGCGGCGGTCGAGCAGATCACGGGGGATCGGCGCGGCGCGCCAGTCGGCTGCGCGCACGTCGGCCGTGCTCTCGAGGAAATTGGGCAGATCGCCGGCATCGAAGTCGCGCTGGCGCTCGGCGCGCCGTGCCAGCAGCTCGCGGCGGCGTGGCTCGAACCGGCGCGCTAAGCCGGCGACGAAGGTGAGCGCGGCGTCGGTCAGGATTTGGGCGAATGAATGGGAGACCGGGGCGCGGAGCGTGCCCCCCGGCGAAACGCGGAATGGGGTTTCGAAGGTGGTTGGCATCTTCTCGTCACGACGATTGGGCAAGTGTCGTGCCTCCGAGCCGGGGTTGTCAGAGCCCCGGCCAACGTTCCTATTACCCAGCTATGGTAAGTCGTTCTCCCATCGGCCAATCCGTCCCCAGGCGCGAAGGCGCCGAAAAGGTGACCGGGGCCGCCAAGTACACGGACGACCTGGTGTTTCCGGGGGCCTGGTACGGCAAAACCGTGCGCTCCACGATCCCGGCCGGCCGGCTTCGGTCGATCAGCCTGGACCCAGCCTTCGACTGGAGCAGCGTCGTGGTCGTCACCGCCGACGACATCCCGGGGGAGAACGTCGTCCACCTGATCCGGGACGACCAGCCGGTCCTGGCGCGCCTGGGTGGTGAGATCCGTCACAAAGAAGAGCCGGTCTTGCTGTTGGCGGGACCCGACAGGGCCTCAGTCGAGGAGGCTGCCAGGCACATCCGCATCGAGTACGACAAGACCACGCCGGTCTATGATCTCGACAAAGCCACCGAGGTTTATAGCACGATCGAGATCAGCAAGGGCGAGGTTGTCGAGGACGTCGAGGATGTGGAGGTTGTGCAACGCACCTTCAAGGTCGGGTTGCAGGAACAGCTCTACATCGAGCCCCAGGGAGCGATCGCGGTTCCGGAGGCCGGTGGGACAATCCGAATCGTCGGCTCACTGCAGTGTCCGTACTACGTCCACCGCGCGCTCAAACGGGCGCTGAAGCTGACCGATGCCCAGGCGATCGTGGTCCAGGCCGAGACGGGCGGTGGCTTTGGAGGGAAGGAAGAGTACCCGTCGATGGTCGCGATTCACGCCGCCTTGCTCGCGCGCAAGGCGGAACGCCCTGTGCGGTTGATCTACGATCGGCATGAGGATCTCGCGGCGACGACGAAGCGCCACCCGGGCGTGATCACGCACAGGACCACCGTCGGTAAGGATGGAACGCTGCTGGCGCAGGACATCGAGATTGTGCTCGATGGGGGCGGTTACTGCACGCTCACGCCCGTGGTGTTGTCCCGCGCCGCCATTCACGCAGCCGGGCCCTACTCCTGTCCCAACGTGTGGATTCGCGCGCGCGCCGTCGCCACGAATACGCCGCCGAACGGCGCATTCCGCGGGTTTGGGGCGCCACAGTCGCTGTTTGCGGCTGAGCTGATGGTGGAGCACGTCGCCGAGCGGCTCGGCATGTCGAGCGTGGATCTGCGGCGGAAATGGATGTTGCGCCTCGGCGACACCACCGCGACAGGTCAGAAGCTGACCGAAAGCGTTGGAAGCGAGATGGTGTTGGATGCTGCCCTGAAGGCCGCTGCGACCGTCCGACCGTCAGACCGTCCGACCGTCCGTCGCGGTCGGGGCCTCTCCCTCGTCTTCCACGGCTCCGGCTTCACCGGCAGTGGTGAGAAGAAGCTGCAGGGCACGATCGGGTTCGAAGCGTTGGCCGACGGGACGTTCCGGATTCTCACCGCGTCCACGGAAATCGGGCAGGGCACCAAGACCATCTTTTGCCAGCTCGCGGCGGACGCGCTCGGTGTGCCGCTCGAGCGGATCACGCTGGCGCCGCAGGACACGTCCCTGGTTCCCGATTCCGGGCCGACCGTCGCTTCACGTACGGCCATGATCGTGGGACGTCTCGTGCAGGACGCCGCCGCTGAAGTGAGGGAGCGCCTCAAGCGCGAAAAGCTCCCGATCCGCGTCCAGAAGTCCTACGTCCAACCCGAATCACTCCACTGGGATGAAACCACGTATCGTGGCGACGCATATCCGATTTACGCCTGGGCGTGCACCATCGCGGACGTCGACGTCGACATGATCACGGGGGAGGTTCGGGTTACCGACTTGATTACCGCCGTCGATTGCGGCAAAGCGCTCCATCCAGTCATGGCCGAGGGACAGATCGAGGGAGGCAGTCTGCAGGCGGTGGGTTGGGCCACGATCGAAGAGATCAAAATGAAGGACGGCGGCTATCAGAACGATCGGCTTGCCACATATTTGATTCCCACTGCGCTCGACGCCCCCCGGATTCGCACTATTTTGGTTGAGAACCCCTACTCTCGGGGTCCCTTCGGGGCGAAAGGCATCGGCGAGTTGCCGATGGATGGCCCCGCTCCCGCCATCATTGCCGCAATCCACGACGCCACCGGCGTCTGGCTCGACGAAATCCCCGCGACTCCAGAGAAGGTGCTGGCCGCATGCGCTTCACGCTGAACGGCCAGCCGGTCTCCTATGGCGGCTCGGGCGCCCGTCGGCTCCTCGACGTCCTCCGCGAGGATCTTGGAAAAACGGGCACCAAAGAAGGATGCGGGGAAGGCGAGTGCGGTGCGTGTTCCGTCATCGTCGACGGAGAGGTCGTCGATAGTTGTCTTGTGGCTGCCGGGCAGGTTGAGGGTTGCAATGTTACTACGGTCGAAGGGCTGGCTGACGGCGGACGGCTGACCGCTCTTCAGCAGGCGTTCATCGCGTACGGCGCGGCGCAATGCGGAATCTGTACGCCGGGAATGTTGCTCGCGGCCCACGTTTTGCTACAGCGCACAAGACGCCCGGGCGCCGATGACGTTCGGGAGGGGCTCGCCGGCAATTTGTGCCGGTGTACCGGCTACACGAAAATCATCGAGGCGGTGCTGTCATGCGCAACGTGACCTATCTCCGCCCCGAGACTCTTGATGACGCCGTGCGGTTATATCGAACAACTCCTGGATGCCGCGCTCTCGCGGGCGGCACTGATCTGATGGTGATGCTTCACGCAGGGACGATCCGGCCCGAGCCTCGGTCGGTGCTCGACGTGTGGTCATTGCCGGAGCTCAAGGGCGTGCGCCTGATCGACGACGCGCTCGAGATCGGTGCCGCCGAGCCGTATACCGGGATCATTCGATCTGCTGAGGCGGGTCGGTACGTTCCTGCGCTCGTCGCGGCCGCCCGGACCATCGGCGCTGCGCAGATCCAGAATCGCGGCACTTTGGGCGGCAACCTTGCGAATGCATCGCCCGCGGGCGATACGCTGCCGGTGCTGCTCGCCTACGACGCCGTGGTCGTGACGGATCGCCGCAGTATCCCGATCGACCGGTTCTTCACCGGCTATCGCACGACCGCGCTCGAGGCCGACGAGCTCATCAGAGCGGTGCGATTCCCGCTTGATCGGCAGGTCCTGTTTCGCAAAGTCGGCACGCGCGCGGCGCAGGCGATTTCGAAAGTGGTGTTGGCGGTGAGCCGGACCCCGGCGCGCATCGCCATCGGCTCGGTGGCCGAAGTGCCCATGCGGGCGGCGCGCGCGGAGCGGGCGCTCGAGCGGGGCGATGTCGCAGGAGCCGTTACGGGCGTCGCTGCCGACGTCCGTCCGATCGACGACGTGCGCTCGACTGCTGATTATCGACGAGCCGTTACCCAGAACGTGCTGCGCGAGCTGCTCGATGCACCCACGCGCTAGCGAGCTGCTCAACACGCTGAACATGCGCCCGCACCCCGAGGGCGGGCATTACGTCGAACTGTATCGCTCGGCGCGGCGAGTAGAAGTGCTGGAGCGCAGCGTCGAGCGCAGCGCGCTCACGGCGATCTACTTTTTGCTTGCGACCGGTGAATACAGCCGGTGGCATCGCGTCATGTCCGATGAGATGTGGCACTATCACGAAGGGGACGCGATCGAGCTGGTGCTGTTCGATCAGCACGGGCTGCGCCGCGTTCGGCTCGGACCCGTCGCCCGCGAGACCAGGCCCACTGCCATCGTCCCTGCCGGCACGTGGCAAACGGGGCGTACGACCGGTGCCTACTCTCTCATCACGTGTACGGTAGGGCCAGGATTCGAATTCGGGGATTTCACGCTTGCGGTTGACCATCCTGAAATGGCGGCGAAGATCGCGAACGCCGGCTCAGACCTGGCCCGGTTCATATAGTCCCCACAGCGACATATCCATAATCGTTGATATGTCCGCGCCCTGACATATCGACGATTTTGGATATGTCCGAGGTCAGGAGGTCGCCGCCGCCGCCTTTTCGATCCTAGTACGCGATTATTTGCAACGCTTGACGCAAGACGTTGGTCCCGAGCTCGAGGTGCTCGGGGCTCGTTGATTCCTCAGGGCAGTGTGATCGTCCGCCAATACTCGGCACGAATAACATGCCCACCTTGCAGCGCGCAGCGAGAATCTGCGCATCGTGTCCAGCGCCGCTCACCAGTTCCGTCGCCTGAACTCCGGATTCCCTTGCCGCGCGAGCAAGAACGGATTTGACATCTGGGTGCATCGGGACCGGAGACTTCTCCTGGCGCACGCGCATCTCGAGCGTCAGCCCGCGCTCTGATGCCACGGTTCCGCAGATCGACCGGGTGCGCTCCTCCAACGCGCGCCGGGCGCCGAGGTCGGTGTGGCGGAGATCGGCCGTAAACAGAACGCG
>Ga0137313_1000635_pt1 | contig 10605 bp, 8 predicted proteins | sample EasRivERMZT166_2_FD_102287 | JGI IMG/M metagenome (GOLD analysis project Ga0137313, IMG submission 102287) | Soil microbial communities from meander-bound floodplain in the East River, Colorado, USA - East River MetaG ERMZT166_2 | ecosystem: Environmental > Terrestrial > Soil > Floodplain ...
ATGTTGATCCGATGCTCGCGCCAGCTGCAGGTCGTGGCCGCGGACGTGATCGTGATGCCCCGCTCCTGCTCCTGCTCCATCCAGTCCATCACGGCCGTGCCTTCATGCACCTCACCGATCTTGTAGGTGATGCCCGTGTAGAAGAGGATGCGCTCGGTCGTGGTCGTCTTGCCGGCATCGATGTGAGCCATGATGCCGATGTTCCGACAGCGATCGAGCGGGATGGTTCTCGGCATGAACGACTACCAGCGGTAATGGGCGAAGGCTTTGTTGGCCTCGGCCATGCGGTGCGTGTCTTCGCGCTTCTTGACGGCGCCGCCGCGCAGATTCGCGGCGTCCAGAAACTCGTTCGCCAGCTTGTCCTGCATCGTCCGGCCGTCGGCGCGCTCGCGCGCGTAGCCGATGACCCAGCGAATCGCGAGCGACAGGCGGCGGTTCGGGTTCACTTCGACCGGCACCTGATAATTGGAGCCGCCGACGCGCCGTGACTTCACTTCCAGGCTGGGCTTGACGTTCTCGATGGCCTTCTTGAAGACCTTCAGCGGATCGTCGGCCGCCTTTTCCTTCACGATCTCGAGCGCCTTGTACATGATCCGCTCGGCCGTGGAGCGCTTGCCGCCGCGCATGATCGTGCTGATGAACTTGGTGACCAGCGGGCTCTGATAGATGACGTCCGCGGGGATTTCGCGCTTCGCTATTTCTCTGCGTCTCGGCATGGCTGTCTACTTCTTCGGGCGCTTGGCGCCGTATTTCGAACGACCCTGCATGCGGCCCGCGACGCCGACGGCGTCGAGCGTGCCGCGCACCACGTGATAGCGGACGCCGGGCAGGTCCTTTACACGGCCGCCGCGGATGAGCACGAGCGAGTGCTCCTGCAGGTTGTGGCCGACGCCCGGGATGTACGTCGTCACCTCGATGCCGTTCGTCAGCCGCACGCGCGCCACCTTGCGGAGGGCGGAGTTCGGCTTCTTCGGCGTCTGGGTGAACACGCGGACGCAGACGCCGCGCTTCTGCGGGCTGCTCTGCAGCGCGGGACTCTTGGTCTTGCTCAGCACGGCCTCGCGGCCCTGCCTGACCAATTGGCTGATCGTCGGCATGCTGGAAACTCCAAACACACGCTTCACCGCGAGGACGACGGCTCCGAGAGCCGCCCCGCGCAGCTGGTTTGCGTCTCGGGCCTTGGAGCCGAAGCTCGGCGCCCGGGACAATCCCCTATTGCTGTCTCGTCAGCGTGGCGAACGGGCTGCGGCGACACTGAAGTCGCCACGCCGATCGCGCGGAATCAGCCAGGAAAGCGGGAGCTACACCTGGACGCGGGCCTAGATAGGGTGTCCTAGGACCCGAAAGAACCTTGCGAGAGTAACACGGGGGTTACAGGATGGGCAAGCCTGCCAAACCGGTTCCGGGGTACCGGGGTTCCAGGGTGCCGGGGTTCGGAGCCTCGGAACCTGCAAGCCGAACCCCTGGCACTCCGAAACCCTGGCCCCCCGGACCCTGGTCCTGACTCAGCTACCTGTGATCGACGCCAATGCCTGAACCAGCGACTGATAGACCGGCACCTGGGCGCCGCACGTCGTGATCCAGTCGAGGCTGGGACCACCGCCATCCGGTACGCCTCGTAACATGCAGCCGTCGGTCCGCTTGATCGCGGACTCGAGCTTCTGGCGCGCCTGTGCCTGGTTACCCGCCTGGATGGACTGCACTGCCTGACCAAGCAGATTGGTCAGCGCTTGCTGATTGCCGGCAGTGGTCACGCTCCCAGGCGGAAGGCTGGCGATGCCATCGGCCGCTTCCTGGATCTTCATCTGACTGAAGTCGGACAGGCTGACCGCCGTAATCTCGACCATGTCGGCAATGCCGACCGTAAAGCCGTCGCTCACGACGAGCTGCGCCGCATAAGTACCGGCCACATCCGCCACAAACATAGGGGTCGCTGAGTTCGGGTTGATCGGTTCTGCTGAGCTGCCGGCCGGAGCGCTCGTCAGCGTCCAGGCAAACGTCATGGTGTCATTCTCAGGATCGAACCCGCTGCCGCTGAGCGCCGCGACCTGTCCGACCAGCACGACCCGATCGGTTCCCGCGTTGGCCGTAGGCGCCTGATTCGTGCTGCTGACCACCACTGAGTCGGGTGCGCTCGACCGCGCGCCTTCGTCGGTGACGATCAACTGCACGACGTACGTGCCCGCCTTATCGGGCACAAAGGTTGGAGTCGAAGTGTTCGCGCCGCTCAGGACCGCGGTACTGCCAGCAGGGTTGGACGCAAAACTCCACGCATAAACGAGCGCGTTGGTCGGCGTGTTGTCGTCGAACGATCCGCTCCCGTCGAGCGAGACGGTTGACCCGGCATGCAGCGCCTGGTCGAGGCCGGCGTGCGCGGTGGGCGCGACGTCCGCCGTCTCACCGACCGACAGCGATTCGACGGCAGACAGGACTTCCGTGCCGACGCCGCCGGCGGTCAACTCCGTGCCGCCGACGGCATAAATATGACCGTGCAGCAACGCTCCTGCAGGGCCGGTCCGCGCAACATTCAAGTCCGGTCCCGCAACCCACCCCGTCGTCGGGTGGTACAGCAGCACGCTGGACAGCCCTCCGATGCCGGGCGTGAAGCCGCCAATCACGTAGAGCGTGTCGCCGACAACAACAACCGCGGCGCTCGTGCGCGGCGCCGGCAATGACGGCATCGCAGACCACGTATTGGTCGCCGGGTCGTATGCGTCCACGTCCGCGTAGACCTCGCCCGTGTCGGGATTGGTGCCGCCGATCATCCACACCTTGCCTTGATAGACAGCCGCGCCAGCTGAATAGGTCAATCGCGCCAGGTTCGGCAGGGCCTGCCAGGTGTTCAGGCTGAGGTCGTACGTCTCCGCGATCAAGCCGCGGCCGAAAGACCCTCCCATGACGTAGAGCTTGTTGCCGAGCTCGACAGTCGCCATCATGCTGCCCACGTGGCTCATCGGCGTCACGATGGACGACGTATTGGTTGCCGGGTTAAACGCTTCGACTGAGTTGATGTGATTGTCGTTGTCGTCGCCGCCAATCAGATAGATCAAGCCTCCGACGACGACGGTGCCGTGATTCTTTCGGGGGGAGAGTGTGGCCACATCGGTCCACGTGTCAGCCGCCTCGTTGTATCGGGCAACGGTCGCCGTGAAGCAGTTCGTGCCGAAGCAGTTGCCGTTACCGCCCGCGGCATACAGGACGCCATCGACGACGCCGACACCGTGCAGAGAACGGGGAGTTGGAAGGTCGTTTTCTTGGACCCACGCACTCATCGAGAACAGTGGGACGGTGAGAAAAGCTAGACTGATTGCGAGTGCGCCGAGCAAGAACGTCCGGGAACGATGCATCATCAGGGGGGCCTCCAATGGAGCGTGGAGAATCCTGCGGAGCGGCCGGTTTCGACAACAGGCATGTGCGCGCATAAACATGTTTTCGTCTGGAAAATGAACTAATGCCGGAGGCTAAGGACGGGCAGGACCGCCTCGATTCGTGGAAGGCGATTGCCGAATACCTGCGCCGCGATCTCGCAACTGTAAGGCGCTGGGAAAAGGAGCTGGGCCTGCCAGTGCGGCGTGTGCCCGGTGCAAGACGCGGTCATTCCGTGTACGCCTATACCTCGGAGATCGATGCGTGGCTCCGTGCATCACCGGACCCGTCGGACCAGGGCATTGCTCCACCCGGCGCGCCGACCTCGAAATCACGCTGGCTCGCTTGGGCGGTTGCTGGCAGCGTCTTGGCGGTCGCCGTTGGGGCTCTGATCTGGCAAGCGACCAGTACGCGTCCCTCAGCCGAGGAGTTGCGCATCGAAGTCACGCCGGCGGGCGTCTTTGCGCGCAATCCCAAAGGCGATCTGCGATGGCAGCACGCGTTTCCGACGTCAGCGGTGGTGTACGTGGCGGGTCAGATCCGTTCTTCACGGACCTTCTCGACCGAGCCGCCGGGCGTCCTCGTGTGGACCATGTCCAGCGAGAGTCGCATTGACCGCATGAACGAGAGCGGTGAGGTGATGTGGTTCGATCCCGGCGGCACACTAAGGCGTACGTTTGCATTTGCCGACCGCGTGACGATGCGCGGCGAGACATTCGAGCCGCCGTGGGTGCTCACCGACATTGCCGCGCAGGAGAGCGGTGACCGCCGGCGGATCGCAGTTGCCGGACGTCACATCACGTGGGAGCCAAGCCTGGTCACGGTATTGGACGACAACTGGGTGCGGCGCGGGACGTTCCTTCACGCGGGGTGGATTGAGCACGTCAGCTGGCTGGCGCCGGATCGGCTGCTCGTGGCGGGATTCTCACAGGAGCAGGATGGCGGGATGATCGCGATCATGCCGGCCGATGGCGTTGATCTCGGCGTCCCCGAGATCATGATCGTCATGCCCCGGAGCGAGGTGAACATCGCAGCCGTTGCGCGCTTCAATGGCGCGGTCGTCGAACGCGTTGCCAAGCGCGTCGTCGTCCGCACTATCGAACTGGTGGACGACCCGGCACAAGGAGCGGCCGACGCCATCTACGAGTTCGATGAGGCCCTGACGCTCCGAAGTGCCACCTACAGCACGCGCTACTGGGACGCGCACCAGTCGCTCGAACGTCAGGGCAAGCTCAATCACTCGCGCGACCAGTGTCCGGACCGCGCCGGCCCGGAATCCATCTTCGTGTGGAAGCCGCCTGCGAAATGGGCCGAGGTTCCGACGCGCTAGCGACGGGCCACGGAGCGTTTCAGCGCGCGCCAGACCCACCGAACGACCACGGCTACCGTCACGACAAGCGCCAGCGCGATCCCGGCCGCCAGGTACGGATGCTCGATCGCGAACCACGTCAATCCGATTGCCAGGACGTCCTCGCCGAAGCTGAGCGCGATGTTGGAGAACGGCTCAGGCGACGCCGTGACCGCGCCGCGCATGGCCAGCTTGCCGCCATGCGCGGCGAGGGCGATCGCGGCTCCCGCGACGGCCACCATCACCTGGCCGGCTGGCGAGAGCGGCGTCGCCGCACTCCAGGCCAGAAGCGCGCCGGCCGGTACTCGAATGAACGTCTGAAGCGCGTTCCAGAACAGGTCGAACAGCGGAATCTTGTCGGCGACGAACTCCAGCAAGAACAGGAGAAGGCTGACGCCAATCACCCATTCATTCGAGAGCATGGCGATCGGCACTGGCAGGGTCACCATATTCATCCGGCCGAGCAGGCCGAGTGTGGCGATCGTGGCGTACACGTTCAGCCCCGCGGCAAAGCTCACCGCCACCATCGCCGCACCGATCTCGTTCACACCGAACATGGCTGATCCGAGTCTCGCAGATCCGGGCGCGGCGGACACGGAACCGCATTACGATTCGACCATGACCGCACCGGTCCGCTTCGTCATGGGCATCGGCCTGGCCGCCCTCGGCGCCACGCCAGGCGTGCTGGCCAGTCGTCAGAACGCCGGACCCCGCATCGAGGTCTCGTTCAGCCGCGCCGCGCGCGCCGAACCCGTCACGGGCCGCGTCTTCGTCGCGGTCAGCCGCACGGAGAAACCCACGCCGATCCAGCAGGCCAGCCCGACGGGCGCGCCGCTCTTCGCGATGGCCGCCGACAACCTCGCGCCGGACTCCCCCGTCGTCTTTGGTCCCGGCGTGGCGGGCCATCCGGTGGCGAGCCTCCGGGATCTTCCGGCTGGCGAGTACTTCGTGCAGCCGTTCGTCAACGTCTACACGAAGTTCGCGCGCGCCGACGGCCACACCGTGTGGCTGCACATGGATCAGTGGGAGGGCCAGGACTGGAAGCGGGCGCCCGGCAATCTCTACGGCGACCCGGTCAAGGTGCGCATCGACCCTTCGTCGTCGGCCGTCATCAAGCTCGTCGCGGACAAGGCGATCGGCCCGATCGTGCCGCCGGCCGACACCGACCTCGTCAAACGCATCCGCATTCAAAGCGCCATCCTGACGAAGTGGTGGGGGCACCCGATCTACATCGGCGCCACGGTGCTCCTGCCGAAAGGCTTCGACCAGCACCCGGACGTGAAGTACCCGATCGTCTACTCGCAGGGCCACTTCTCGACCGGCGCGCCGGGCGGGTACGGGCGCGACGAGCGTTCACCAAGTACTGGAATGCGGACGGCACACCTCGCGTGATTCTCGCGACGCTGCAGCACCCGTCGCCGTACTACGACGACTCGTACGGCGTGAATTCCGAGAACAACGGCCCGTTCGGCGATGCGATTCTCCAGGAGCTCGTCCCGGCCGTCGAATCGAAGTTCCGCGCCATCGGCCAGCCGTGGGCCCGCATCCTGACCGGCGGATCGACCGGCGGCTGGATTGCACTGGCCCATCAGGTCTTCTATCCGGACTTCTACGGCGGCACGTTCGCGCTGTGCCCTGACTCGGTGGACTTGACGTATCACCAGATCGTCAACATCTACCAGGACGCCAACGCGTACTGGATCGAGCGCGACTGGATGCGCATCGAACGGCCGAACCAGCGGCGTCCCGACGGCAACATTCAGTCGATGATGAAAGACGAGAACTGGTACGAGCTCACCGTCGGCGACCGGTCGCGATCGGGCGGCCAGTGGGACATCTGGGAGGCGACCTACAGCCCGGTGGGGCCGGATGGGTATCCGAAGCGGCTCTGGGACAAGAAGACCGGTGTCATCGACAAGGCCGTGGCCGAATCCTGGAAGAAGTACGACCTGCGGCACATCCTCGAAACGAACTGGACGTCGCTCGGGCCGAAGGTCGCCCACAAGCTCAACGTCTACATCGGCGACATGGACTCGTACTACCTGAACATGGGCGTGCGGAAGCTCGACGAGTTCCTGAAGCAGCGCGCCAAGGACCCGCCGTTCACGGGCGAAATCGTCTTCCAGCCCATGGCGCCGCACTGCTGGGGGCCGCGCGGCGGAGAGCTCTTCGCGAAGATCGTGGCGCACGTCGATCGGTACGCGCCAAAGGGCGCCGACCTCAAGAGCTGGAAGTACTAGGCAGGGCGGCCCAGTGGGCCTATCTCGTTTGCGCTCCCACGGACGTTCAGCTACGCTCACGCCGGTTCAGGCGCTGGTGTGCGCCCAGAGGTACAGACGAATGATTCGACACGCGCGGCTTTTGAGCGGATGGGGATTTGCGGTCGTGCTCGGAGTGGCAGTGCCCTTGGGCTTGCATGCCGTCGGCGGCTTGTCTCCGCAGACGCCGCAGGCGTCACCGGACACCCAGATCCCGAGTTTGAGTGAGCCGGGCGAGACCCTTCAGATTCGGGAGCGCTCCGCGGACACGGGCCTGGTGACGTTCGCGGCCAGCGAAGGGCGCGGGATTCTCGTGTCGGTGCAGGCCAACGCGCCGACCGAGACGCGCGCGCGCAGCTTTGTCGCCCAGTACGGCGCGTCGTTCGGCGTGAACGATCAGAATCAGCTCCGCCTGGCGCGGCAACCCGCATTGGATTCGCTTGGCGTGGAGCACGTCCGCTTCCAGCAGCAGCACAACAACGTGCCGGTCGTCGCCGCCGAGCTGCTCGTGCACCTCAAGGGCTCGCGCGTGATGGCGGCCAACGGGCGCATGCTCCCCGTCACTCGCATGCCCAACACCACGCCGCAGACCACTGGCGCGGAGGCCGTCGTCGCGGCGCGCGCCCTGATCGACAAGAAGCGCGCGGCACAGGCGCGAGGCGTGCGGTATCTCGCGCCGACGCTTCAAATCCTCAATCGCGGCTTGCTCGCGGACGGCACCTTCCCCTCTCACCTCGCGTGGTTCGTCGAGGCCGTCGGTCCCGCGGTCCGGGAGTACATCTGGGTTGACGCGCATATGGGCGGCGTCGTCCTGCACTTCAGTCAGCTCACTCATGCCAGGGATCGCCGGATTTACGATGCCAACAACTCGAACGTTCTGCCGGGCACGCTGAAACGCATCGAGGGCGGCCCCGCCACGGGGGACGTCGAGGAGGACGGGCTGTACAACATCCTCGGCGCCACCTACGACTACTTTTTCACTCAACACGCGCGTGACAGCTATAACGGCGCGGGCGCCCCGATCGTCGGCTCCGTCGACTGGACCGAACCTGGCGGCTGCCCGAACGCATTCTGGGACGGCTCCATCACGCAGATGGCGATCTGCGACGGCCTCGTGGCCGACGACGTCGTCCATCATGAGTTCACGCACGCGGTGACCGAATACACGGCGGGCCTCTTCTACTTCAACCAGTCCGGCGCGCTCAACGAGTCGTTCTCGGACATCTTCGGCGAGACGATCGACCTGACCGATACGATCGGGAACGACTCGGCGCCCGTTCGATGGGCGATCGGCGAAGACACGGCGCCAGCCTTGGGCATCATCAGGAACATGATGAATCCCAACCTGTACGGCAACCCGGGCAAGATGACCGACACTGAATTCGAGTGCGACCCGTTCTTCGACGGCGGCGGGGTCCACATCAACAGCGGGGTTCCCAATCACGCCTACGCGCTGATGGTGGACGGCGGCACCTTCAACGGCGTCACGGTCACCGGCATCGGACTCACCAAGGCCGGCAAGATCCAGTACCGCGCGCTGTCGACCTACCTCTCGAGCGGCTCGAACTTCAGGGATACCTACGACGCGGTGAACCAGTCGTGCGTCGATCTCATCGGCACGTCGGGCATCACCATCAGCGACTGCACGCAGGTGGTGGCAGCCTTGCGCGCGGTCGAAATGCACCTCAAGCCGATGTGCGCCAACTACACGACGCCGCCGCCGCTCTGCGCCAACGGCGCCGCGCCGGCGAGCACCGTGTTCTCCGACGACTTCGAGGTCTTTCCTCCGGCGCAATGGACGATCTCGTCCACGTCGACGACGCAGTGGGGCATCGGCAGCTTCTGGGGCGACGGCAACCTGCACGCCTTTGGCCCGGCAGGCGGGCTGTCGATCCATAACTTCAACATGGCCGCATCGGTCGTCATCCCTCCCAATGCGCGGCTGTACTTCGATCATGCGTTCTGGCTGGAGGATTTCTACGATGCCGGTGTCATCGAGTACAGCAACAATGCCGGCGCGACCTGGACGTCGGCGCAGTCCTTGATCGAGGCCGGGCAGACCTACAACCTGACGCTTTTCCCCGACAACCCGCTGGGCGCGGTGCAGGCATTCTCAGGAGACAGCTACGGCTTCACGGGGACGCGGCTCAATCTCTCGACACTCCAGGGGCAGTCCATCCGCTTCCGGTTCCGCGTAGCCAACGACCCCAGCGTCGCCTATTACGGCTGGTCTGTGGACAACGTCCGGATCTACACGTGCCCGGGCAACGCCAACGGCAACATGGTCCTGAACGGCGACTTCGCGAACGGCGGGACGCCGCCGGCGACCCCGCCCGCCAATTGGGTTGTGTTTTCGACGGGCACGGCCCTGGAATGGAACAGCGCCGGCGGGACCTTCAACTACCAGCGCCCGGTGGGCAACACCCAGGGCGTCATCCTGCAGCAGACCGGCGTTCCGCTGGCCGCATTCGCGGGCGTGCAGGCCACGCTCAACATGGCCAACACGGACCCCGCGCGCAAGCGGTTCAGCGTGCTGATCCATGACGCGGACTTCACCGACCTGAGCGTGTGCACGTTCTGGCTCGACGGCAACGCGCCCATGCGCACCTATCAGTTGAGGACGCACACCACGAAGGCCTGGACGAACGCGACGATCTCGATCTACGCGGCTACCATCGGGGTCGGCGGCTTCTACCAGCTCGACAACGTGTCGATGCTGACCGGTCCGTCCCTGCCCATCTCCACCGACACAACGCTGTGCATCGATCCGGTCGCACCAGCGGCCGGCGGCGTGTCGAGCGCGGAGCTGATCGTGGATGGCGGGTTCAATAGCGGCCCGGTCGCCCCGTGGGGCACGGTCGGAAACATCAGCTGGCAGATGAATGCCGGCGTCTTCGAGTTCTTCAAGCTCGCGGGCCTCCCGGCCGGGGTCCTGCTGCAGCCGACGAACCAGGTCATGTCCAACGACCAGAAGATCCGCGCGACGTTCCAGCTCGGCAACAGCAGCGCGCTCCGGCAGCGCGTGACGGTCCTCCTCCACGACAACGACTTCTCGGACCTGCACGCGTGCACGTTCATCATCCCGCCGGGCCAGGCGCTGTCCACTTACGCCATGCGCACCTACGTGACGGAAGCCTGGACGAACGCGACGATCTCGTTCTACCCGTCAACCGTGGGCACCGCGCCAACGGCGCAGTGGCTGCGGCTCGACAACGTCAGCCTCATCCGAACGACGACGATCAGCACGGGAACGGAATGTTTCGAGCCGGGAGACGTGCCGGCCGGTCCGGGGTTTACCGGGAAGCGGTAGTGGCGCGGCAACTCCGCGTCTCGTCCGCCATCGACCCCAGCCGGCTGACGAAATTGCCGCCAGTGCCGCCGCCGCCGCCGTTGAATCCGCCCGACGATCGGATGAACGTGCTCGTGGCGTCGAGCGGCAGCGCGGCGACGTTCGCGCAGAACGCGTTCCACTTGCCGTCCTGCACCAGGTACTGCTCCACATTGGAGAGATAGAACGCGCCGACGGTGGCGCCGCGCGTCTTGAGGTACCGGCCGATCGCGCGAATCGCCTTCGGGCCGCCAAAATCGCCCACCACGGGGACCACGAGGTTCCGGGCCTGCAGGTCCTTCAGG
>Ga0137313_1000648_pt1 | contig 10470 bp, 14 predicted proteins | sample EasRivERMZT166_2_FD_102287 | JGI IMG/M metagenome (GOLD analysis project Ga0137313, IMG submission 102287) | Soil microbial communities from meander-bound floodplain in the East River, Colorado, USA - East River MetaG ERMZT166_2 | ecosystem: Environmental > Terrestrial > Soil > Floodplain ...
CCCCGGATCAAATCCGCAACAAGGCTTTTCGCGGTGTCTTTAAGGTCAATAGTCATAGCGTCTCTCCGCGGTTGGTGTCCCTAACATAGTCACCACGAAAAGATGCGTCAAGCGATAATTTGTGTTGACAGGGGAGAATCTCGCCGTCATATTGCGGTCTCCAACCAAGGAGACGCACCCATGACCCCACGCTAATCCGAGGGCAGGCCCTACACGATGGATATCGAGACGAGGGACGGAGTGCACCAGCACCCGTTCCATCTCGGCACGATCCACACCGTCGCTGAACAGTTCGTCCTTGAGCGGCTCGCCGATCCCGCCGTGCGTTCAATCGCGCTTCGCCGAGGAGGCCAATGCATCGCCATCTACGATTGGCGCGCCCTCACAGGGGAGGAATAGGCATGACTAAAGCACAAGCCATAGCAGAGCGCGCGCTAAAGCCGCATCCGTACAACTGGTACGTCTGGCAGATGAATGACGGCTATTGGCACGTCTCGCTAATGACAAACCGGGAGGCATAACCATGCCGTTCACAATGTCCGTCGGCCGCGACTACCGCACCGCCAACAAGTATGAATATGTCATCTTTCAAGATGAGGAAATCGCAGAGCGCAAAGGCTTCTTCCCTACTTCAACCGCCGCTAAACGCGCCGGCCTCAAAGCCGCACAAGCGCTCCTCGCCGCAGAACCGCAGCAGGAATTGCCGCTAGACTAACAACGCGGGTTATTCCCGCTTCTTCCTTTCCTGCGCCGCTTTCAATTGCTCAAGCAAGGCAACCAACTGGTTGCCTTGTTGCGCTTTGAACGCCCCCTCCGCAACCCGTACCGCTAATGTCGTCAGCATCCGGGCCGCCTCATTCCCAGCTCGCAAAAGCTTCGTATCAATCGCCGCCGTCGGTAACCCCTCCGGTGTCCGACCCGAGCCCGCCGGCAACGCCATCGCCGCATCAATCTCCCGCTGAACCAAAAGCACCGTGTCCCGCTGCAGCACCAACCCCCGCAACGAACCCTCATGCAACGTCTCCGAGTGAAGACGTCCGCCAAGCGCCGGAACCTCAGATGAACTGTCCTCCAATACCTCCAAAACCCGACCCGCAACCGTCAATGCCTCATCCATCCGTCGTACCACCTTCGCGACCCCAGGCGTCCGCCCGCCATACCACGCCAAACCAGCAGCCTTGAACAGAGCTTGCCGCGCCGCCCGCGCTACCTGCGCTCGCCCTATCGAGCGAGGATGATTGCCAGGATTGCCACTCGTGCCGCCGTGCATCCGACAACGGCGCTTCCCAACAATCCGTCGCTGCGTGCACGGCATGCCCGTCCGCCGACTGTGAGCGCCGCAGCGATCTACGAATGCCCTTGCTCGTGTCACGCGTTACAGAAGGCCAAATTGCCCTTATCACAGTCAAGTCCGACGTTGCCGAATGGGTCAGCTTCCCTGTCCGTTCTCACCCTCGCGCAGGCGCAGCTACCGCCTTGTAGACGGTAGCTCCTAGCCACAAACCCCAGCATTTCCGCCACTCTCCGGCGCTGGCAGCTGCTCGGGCTACCACCCGGCTACCAGCGACATCGCGTCGGACCGTTCCGTTCGGGAATCGCCCCAAGCCGCCGGGCAGCGGAGGGAAATTTGAGTCACCCGTCACAAACCGGAGACGATTTTCGAATTCGGTGCTGGCTGTATCGGACATCCGTCACAACCGGCGGCAACTTTCGGCAACTGGCGCTGGCAGTTCCGACATCTGTCGCGAACTGGTCGCGCTTTCCCGAGTTTCTGTCGGGAAGGTGTGGAGTTGTTGGGTGATCTCGATCCCCGCGCTTTGCGCTACCGGCCGCACCACCACCCCGGACCGTTGGGGACTGTCACGGGGACGGTGGCGGCGTGGTCGCCTTCTCGGCAGCCCTTTCTTTTCCTGCCCCTGCGGGTTGCTGGCTTGTGCGGTGGTGCGGTCCCTAGCCCGAAGGGCGGGAAGGCGGGTCGCCACACAACATCCACCTTCCCTGCTGGTGCCGTTGCATCGGGCTGACGTGTCGTTGACCCGTCGGTTGCTGGGCCTGCTGTTCGCCGTGCTGACCGGGGCGCTTCTACGAGGGCTGCGCGCTCGCTGAGCACTTGCTACTCGTGGCTCGCTGGCGCTCGGCAGGACACTCGTACGGAGCGCTTAGCAGTCCCGTGCCGGTGCACGCGCTGTATATAGATACATACTACAGACCTAGGGTTTCTGCGGGTCTTTTGGGGGGTAATTATGCTAGCCCGCATGGCGATTGTGCTCTAAGCTCACCTAGTTGGTGCTTGATGGCCCAATTAGGAGTGAGATATGAAGGAACGGGGTGACGTTCGTGTTGAGGTAAGGCAGTTTTTTGAGCGCCGTCCGAGGGTGGGTCACCCTTACGGAGATTTCTTCATGATGCTCTCTCAGAGGGGGGTGGCCGAGCTGAGCGAGCGGCTGGAAGACCGCACTCTCGGCATGCAGGCCGTCAGGGTGCTGCTGGCGATGATGCGCCACATGGACTTCGAGAACCGGGTCGATGTCAGCCAGAAGAATTTGGCCCTGGCTCTGGGGATGGGTCTGTCCGACCTGTCGCGGGCTTCCAAGGTGCTGGTTGAGTGTGGCCTGGTCGAGCGCATGGCGAACCGCCGGGGCTGGTATCGCATCAGCCCGCGCCTGTGCTGGAAGGGAACGGCTAAGAAGCTTGAGGAGGAGCTGCGGCCGAGGGCGCCCGACTCGCGTAGCCGCGCCTCCACGCAATCTGCCGCTCCCTGATCCAGCGCCGCACACCCTCCGGCGGCTCAGCCTCGGCCGAGCCGAACGGCGGCCACGCGCCGACCGCTTCTTTATATTTGTGCGCCGCCCAGCCCGGCTTGTAGCCGCGCTCCGCCGCGTAGCCGCGTAAGGCGGCAGCGAACTGTGGCAGCGACATCTCTTCCCCGCCAACCTCTATCCGGCCCTGGCCGCCGCGCTTGACGCCGGCGCCGACCACCAATTCCACCAATTCTACCGCGGTATCCTGTTCGATCACCCGCTTTTTCAGTTCCCCGTCGGTGGTCTCCCACTCCGGCGGCGGCTCGCCGGGCTTCTTCTTGGTGCCGTCGTCTAGCTTGTCGTGCAGGATGTCGGTGACAAAGCCGAGACGCAAGGTCGTATCGGAGTGGTCGAGGATCAGGCAGTCTTCCTTGCCGGGCGCGGTTCTGAGACCCCGGCCGACGATCTGCACGTACAGCATCTCGGATTTCGTCGGCCGCACGAGGCTGATGCAGCGAACGTCCCAATCGACCCCGGTCGTCAGGGTGCCGACGTTGCACACCACCGGGTTCACCCCCGAGTGAAACCGCCGCTTGATCCGCTCCCGCTCGTCTTTCGGGGTCGCGGCGTCCTGGTAGCCGGCATTGACCCCGGCCGCCCGGAAGGCGTCCCGCAGCGACTGCGCGTGGGCGCAATCGACCCCGAACACCAGGGTCGGCCGCCCCTCGGCGAGGCGCAGCCAGGTGCCGACGACATCGCCGTTGAGGTCAGCCTGGTTCATCGCGTCGGACAATTGCCCTTCGTGGTAGTCGCCGCCGACGATCTTGACCCCGGTGAGGTCCGGGTGCGACGCGGCAAATACCCGGAACGGCGACAAATACCCAGATTCGATCAATTCCGCCGTCGTGGCCGAGATGACGAGGTCGTCGAAATAGAGGCCCAGATTTTTGGTCCAGGGCGTCGCCGAGAGGCCGATAAACGGCACTTTTTGCCAGTCCGGCCTAGCCATCCACTCATGCACGAATTTGTAGGCCCGGTGGCACTCGTCGATGATGACGAGCCCGGCCGGCGGAATCTCGCGGTTCTGCAAGGTCTGCACCGAGCAGATCTGCACCGGCTGCTCCGGGTCGGTCAACGGATGGTCGGCCTGCAAGACGCCGATCCCCTCGATCCCGTCGGCCCGAAACGATTCGACGGTCTGGTCGATGAGATCAATTGCCGGTGCCGTAAAGATGACCCGGCGACCCTTCTCCAGCGCCATGCGGATGATGGCTCCGGCCAGCACCGTCTTGCCGTACCCCGTCGGCGCCTGCAATACCGGCCGCCGCTTCCCGCCCCGCAGCGACTCCCGCAGCATCTCGATCGCATGGCTCTGATACGGCCGCAGCTCGCGTGCTTGCGGCGGGGCGACCCCGCTCACTGGTCTTGCGTCCGGATGATTTGGAAGCTATCTGTCATGGGTTCCGCGAGGCGCTAGCACGCCGTTGACCGGATCACAGCTTTGACCAGCCGCCGCGATTGGTCAAGCACAGAAAGGTCCCGGCATGAGATTCGGGGCCTTTCTTGTTTCCGGCTCGTGCGTTTTCAGGAAGCGGCCACGCCGCGACAGGTCAAGCGGAGGAAGCTTCCGGTAAACGAATAAAATGAGCAACGGCACCGTTAATTTCCCGATTGAAGTCAGCGGCATCTGGCTGGTGCGTGAGGGCGAGTACATCATTGTTCGCGCAGAGGTCAATGGTGCATGGGTGGAGGTAATCCGGGAATACCACGATGGTCCCTTCAGTCACATTGTTGAGGATAATGGTATCCGTGCGCGCAGCGACCAAAAACGATGGTAATTTGCCGTATCATCGTTGGCCGCGTTCCTACGGCGGCTGGCAGGCAGGAAGCATTATCCGGTGCGAAGGTAGTAGCTGTCGTTGGTGCGCGTTGCATTGGGACATCGTCATAAGCGGGACCGCGCGCGCCAAACTGCCGTGTGGCGAATGCCATCTGGCTGATGGGGAAACCTGCGACATCTGCGGAGCGTATCAGGTGGCGAGAGAGTTCAATGATCCGTAAGCACGAGACATACCTTGGCGATGGTGTCTATGCCTGGACTGACGGTTATCAACTATGGCTTAGGACGGAACGAGATGATGGCGAGCATACAATCGCTCTTGAGCCTGCCGTATTTGCTGCGCTGATAACATACGAGAAGAGGTTACGAGTGCCACGGGAGTCAAATATATAATTCCCAAAAGAAAAGGGAATTATATATTTGACTCCCCGCGCCAAAATCCCTATATTTCTGGCACGAAATAAGGGGTTTCCGATGTCGCGCAGCACCATTTCCACCTTCCAGCTTTTCGCCATGTTTCCCGACCAGGACAGCGCCCGCGTTTACCTCGAAGGGCTGCTCTGGCCGCAGGGTCCGCGCTGCCCAGTTTGTGGGACTGGCGACAAGATCACGACTCGCAAGGGCGGCTATTACCGCTGCCGGCAGTGCCAGGAGGATTTCACCGTTCGCACTGGGACGGTGTTCGAGCGGTCCCATGTCCCGCTGCACAAGTGGGTTTACGCGATGTACCTGCTCGTCACCGCTCGCAAGGGCATCAGCAGCATGCAACTCGCCAAGGAAATCGGCGTCACGCAGAAAACCGCGTGGTTCATCCTTGGTCGGTTGCGCGAGGCTTGCGGTTCCGACTTCGGCAAGCTGGCCGGCGTTGTGGAAATCGACGAGACCTACGTCGGCGGGATCGAGGCCAACAAGCACGAGAATAAGAAGCTCAAGATGGGGCGCGGCTCGGTCGGCAAGACTGCCGTCATCGGCATGCGCGAGCGCGGTGGGCGCACCAAGGCCAAGGTGGTCGGCAACACCGATCAGGAGACGGTGCACCGCGTCATTCACGAGAATGTCGAGGTCCGCTCGACGCTGAACACTGACGAGTTCGCCGCCTATCGCGGCCTCGGCGGGCTGTTCTTCGATCACGAGACGATCAACCACGGCGCAGCCGAGTTCGTCCGCGACAACGTGACGACCAACAGCATCGAAAGCGTATTCGCGGTTCTCAAGCGCGGGCTGATCGGCGTCTACCACCACGCCAGCCCGAAGCACCTGCACCGCTACGTTGACGAGTTCGCCTTCCGGCTGAACGAAGGCGACGTGAAACGGCACACGCTGGACCGGCTGGAGAGCTTCGTCAAAGGCATTGCCGGCAAGCGGCTGACCTACAAGGCGTACATCGCATGAGCGGCGATTTGTGCGCGGACTGCCCCCTGCCGTGGCATCGCGGGGCCGGTGTAACGCGTTGCGAGTGCTGCCCGTATCGCGTCCCGCCGGAGCTTGATGCGATTGCGGGCAAGGTTCTGTCCTATAAACCAAAACCAAAATCGAAGCCGGCAAAGGCACGTAAGAGGCGGGCGGCAAAGATTGCGAAAGGCTCGCCCACATGACGGACGCCGCATTGCGCTGTGATTTGATAAATCTCGCACGAGCGGGCGTCATGCCGCATTGGCGGTGCAGATGGTGCGGACATTTATCACTAAAAAAGGAATGCCCATTCGATACGTGCGGCACCTGCCAAGGCAGCGGTTCCAGCGGACGGGAGAGTGTATGCCCAGAGTGTTGTGGATTACGAGTTATCCTAAGGCGGACTGAGAGTGGTTTAGCATGACACCGGAAGATGTAAAAACCCTCGCCGAAATTCGCGGGCGTTTCGCCTATCAAGAGGCCGAGCGGTTCGTGACGGGATACGAAGAAGACATCCGTTTTCTTTTGAACCTCACAAGATTTCTGCCGCCGATGTGGCAACCAATAGAGACTGCACCGCTGCGAACCGAGGCTCTTTTTTTCTTTCGATTTCCAGACGGAACTCATTGGGTGGGGGTAGATGAAATGCTTGAAGATGGCTTGTCGATACACAGCAACGCGCGGCCAACGCACTGGGCGGCACTCCCAGCGTTGCCGGAATGAGATGCGGAGTGTCCCGGGAAGCTCTCGGACCGGGGGCAGGAGGCGTGCTCGACCGACGCCGCACCGAGCATCTGGGGAGTCAAATATATAATTCCCTTTCTTTTTGGCAGGCCGTATTTCTGCCGTAGCCATCGATCGACGGCTTCGCGGCCCTCCGCATCGAGCGCCTCGGCCCAGAAGTAGGCTTCCTGACAGCTAAAGACCCCATTCTGGGCGATATCTTGCTTTTTGGCTGAATCCGGCATATCTGACTCCCGTGTCCCCGTGGTTGGACGACACCAGGTGCCAGATCCCCCCTAAGGTCAAGGGCGCACGTGAAAGGCCCGCAGCAGCTCCCCTGCCGCGGGCCTTTCCATTGCAGCGGGAGCCTTCTCCCGATTGTGGGTGGCGACCGGGACGGCTAAACTCTCTGAAGCTAGAGAAGGAGAGGCCGTGACCACCCACCCTATCGAGATACTCTTCGCCGGAGACGCGCCGGACAGCGAGCTGGAGCGCGCCAAGATACTGGGTTCCAAGGAAGTCGGCGAGGCGATCGAAGACTTGCGCTCGGTGCTGGCCAATTTGCAGTTGGACGTCACGGTCACGGCGCACAGTGTGCGGAAGATGGCGAAGCACTGGGGGCCGAGCCGGCCGAAATTGCAGGAGGTGGCGGGGCCGGATGGCCGGGACGCTGCCGAGTGAGCGCTGCCGCCCACACTGTAATGAGTTGCCGATGACCGAGATTCGGCTGGCCAGCGGGCAGAAGGCGCAGCTGCGGGGCGGCCGGGTGGAGGTGATGCCGGAGACGGGCAAGCGCTACCGGCTGACCCTCGAGCATGTCGATGGCGGCACGATGCATGCGACCGCCCGGGATTACGCCGCCCTCCTCGACTTTCTGCGCCAGGCCGAGCGACTGCACTACGAGCTGCGCTCGCTGAGCCTGGAGGGCGATCCGGCAGCATGAGCGAGCCGGCGGAAGACCGTATCGGCCCCGCCGTGCTCGCCGTCGTCATCCTCGCCGCCACGGTGCTCGTGCCGCTCATTCTGTACGGCGTGGCGCACGGCCTCGGTTCGCACTGGCTCGGGCCATGAAGACGGCCGAGCCGGACGCGATTGCCGTCCTGGCCGCCAAGAAGCAGATCATCCAGATCCTGGCCGAGGACAAGTGGGCTAGTCACGAGGTCATGTTTGCGCACCGCCATCAGTATGACGGGGTGCCGACACCGCCAGCCTCCTTTCACGAAGACCTCGTGGCCGACTTCTGGAGCCCGGACCCCTACTCGATCCGCCTGGCCTTCCGCGGCAGCGCCAAATCCACCCTCGGCGAAGAAGACATCGTGCTGGCGGCCTGCCTGATGGCGCACCGTAACATCGTCATCATCTCGTCGAACGAGACGCGGGCGGCGGAGCGGCTGGCCGCCGTGGCCTACGAATTGATGAATAACCCCTGGATTCAGGCCGCCTTCGGGGACCTCAAGGGCGACGCCTGGACCCAGACAAAGCTGGTGACCACGACCGGGGTGTGCATCCAGGCCATCGGCCGCGACCAGGATATCCGCGGCATCAAGCACCTCGACCACCGGCCCGATTTCATCTTTGTCGATGACGTGGAGAGCCCGGACAGCGTGCAGACGCCTGACCAGCGGCGAAAGACGCTGCGGTGGTTTCTGTCGGAACTGCTCCCCGCCTGCGCCCCCAACCGCAAGGTCCGTATCCGCGCCACCCCGATGGACGCCGAATCGCTGCCGGTGAAGCTGGAGAAGGAGTGGGGCTGGCCCTGCCAGACCTACCCGGTGGAATACCTGAACGAATCGGGAAAACGGACGGCCAGCTGGCCCGAGGTGTGGCCGCTCTCCAAGATCGACCGCGAGCGGCAGGGCTACGAGCGGGTCGGCGAGTTGGCGGTGTGGGAACGCGAGATGCTGTGCCGGGCCTTCAGCGAGTCCGACCGGATTTTCAGCCGGGAAATGATCCGCGTGGCGCCGCGCGAGCGCACCTGGCAAGCCTGTTACGCGATGATCGACCCGGCGAGGACGGTGGGAAGCACGTCCGCCACCACCGGCTGGGCCGTCTGGTCCTGGGTCAGTAACCGCCTCGTCGTCTGGGCCGCCGATGCGCAGTTTCTTCTTCCCGACGAGATCGTCGCGCTGGCGTTTGACATTGCCGATCGCTACGACCCTGTTTGGGTCGGGGTGGAGCTTGACGGCCTGGAGCAGTTTTTACTGCAGCCGCTGCGGCACGAGATGGTTCGACGCGGTACGTATTTACCCGTACGCGGCGTCCGCGCCCCGCGCGGCAAGCTCGACTTCATCCGGGGTCTCCAACCCTTCTTCGCCGCCCGCGAGTGCGAATTCGCCCAGCCGCTCCCGGCGCTGACCGAGCAGCTGCTGAACTACCCGACTGGCAAGATCGACGCGCCGAACGCGCTCGCCTACGCCCTCCAGATGCGGCCGGGCCTCCCGGTCTACGAGGGCTTCGGCGCCGACCACATTGTCTCTGATTTGGAGCACGACCCGAGCCGGCCATTGTTCCTGGTGGCCAATGCGACAGGGTCTATGACCTGTGCCGTCCTCTGCCAGTTTCACGACGGCCGGCTGCTCTTGCTGCGGGACTGGGTGCGGGAGGGGAATCCGGGCGAGCTGGTGGAGCCCATATATAATGAGTCGATCCTCGTCGCAGATTCGCCGCGCGAGGCGCTCTTGCAGGACCGGCCGCGCTCCTGGGCCGCGATGCTGAAGGCGCCGGTGCCAGACCGGCTGGTGCATCGCAATGCCCCGCCGACCTGGGTGGTCCCGCCGCACCACGAGGAAAAGTACACCAATGTCGGGCTTCTTCAGGCAATCCGCCAGATTCCGGCGGATCTGCGCTTGGGTGGCCAGGCTCCGGCCGGCCAGGTTCAATTGCAGGATCTGCTTCAGCGCATCAGCCGCGGCCTGCCCGCTGTCGCGGTCTCCCCCCGCGCCCGGTGGATATGCCGAGCCTTGGCCGGCGGTTACGCCCGAGCCCTGGTGCGCGGCCGCCTCCAGGAATACGCCGAGGAAGGGCCGTACCGGCTCCTGATGGAGGGGCTGGAATCGTTTATGGGCCTCCAGCGCAAAGGGCGCGAGGCCGACGACGAAGACGAGAACACGCAGCAGCCGTGGGGAGAGGATCGCCACGGCAATCGTTATAGGACTGCAATGCCCGCAAGGAGATGACCGATGGCACGTTCCAACGATCACGACGACGACAAGAACGAGACCAGCCGTTATACGCCGCCGGCCCCGGCACCCGCCCCGGCCCCGGCCACCGTGCCGGCCACCGACAGCGCCGCCCGGCTGCGCGATCTGCGCCTCCTGGCCGAACGCAACCAGCTGAACGACGCCGACAAGGCCGAATTGGCGAAATTGAACGCCGCCGAAAGCGAAGCCGCCGGCCATAAGCCGGTCGAAGCTGCCAAGCCGGCCGAGGAGCCGGTCAACACCTTCAACGAGATCCTCGCCATCCTCGACCAGCTGATCGACCTCGACCCGCGCTACGCCGGCATCGGCGCCCGCGTCGCCGCCATCCGTCTGCGCCTCAACCCGCCGCCGAAGACCGAGGAGGCCAAGGCCGCGTAGCGGCAGATATATAAGAACGCGCGTGCGCGCGTGAACCAGAACGGGGATAAAGTCAATAGGGAAAATGACCCTCTGGCTCGTCGATTTCCCGCACGTCATCCCGCTCGATGATTTGCGGGAGCACGAGCCGAGCGAGGCGTGCTGGTGCCGTCCCCTTTACGACGAGGGGGTGGTAATCCATCATGCCGCCGATGAA